>Ga0315274_10000142_pt1 | contig 105142 bp, 99 predicted proteins | sample YL17G02_20_MG_FD_203700 | JGI IMG/M metagenome (GOLD analysis project Ga0315274, IMG submission 203700) | Sediment microbial communities from Yellowstone Lake, YNP, Wyoming, USA - YL17G02_20 | ecosystem: Environmental > Aquatic > Freshwater > Lake > Sediment | place: USA: Wyoming | collected...
TTAATTAGTGGTTAGTTACATACCAGGTAGTTAAAATTAAAAAATTTAGAAAGGAGTGAAAAAAAAATGACAAAATGGGAGTATAAATTTATGAGTTTCAGTGGAGGAACGGAGCTTTGGATCGATAGTTACAACGTAAAGTATATAGAGAAAGTAGCTCAACAACAAGAACAACTGAATATACTCGGAGAAGATGGATGGGAATTAGTCCATTACCATTTTTCAGAAGCTTCTGATAAATGCTATTTAATTCTAAAAAGGGAATTAAGAAAATAAAAGAAAGGAGAATTTTTAGATGAAGAGTCTTTATGTTTCAAAATTGTTAATTAGACAAGGCGTAACAAGAGAAGAGGCTTGGCAGGTTGTTAACACATTCGATAAAGAATGTGTTCTACATTCGGAATACAAATACGCATCATTGTTGCCAGTATCATGGATGCCAGAAGTTTGCACAGAAATGCCGACTTCCACTGCTGTCCTCGTGTTAACAGATTTAAACGGAAAAAAGAATATTGGATTTTTTTACTTTTATGAGGATGGAATATTTGAGAGTGATGGGAAAACGAGGAGATTTGTCTATCTTTATGATCTTCATGCGTATAAAGATAGAGAATTGAGCCAGGTGGAAAAAACATTACCCAAATATCTTCAAGAGTGCCTTCGAATAGTCTAAAAAATAGTTTAGATTTTAAAAGCCTTTTCTTTTCATAAGGGAAAGGCTTTTTCATTACCCAAAATAGGGTCTAACATCCCTCCTACATTAAAATTTCGGAAGGGCATAGCGTCCAGTACCCAGAGCTAAGTGCAGCTCTTAATAAATTTGGATTTACAATTCTTGACAGCTTCGTATTTAAGCGGCATGATTAATATAAATTGAATTGTGTATTTGAAAATTTAATAAAAGGAAGGCGAAAAATCATGAAAAAGTTGATCTTGATTTTAGTTCTGGTGCTTTTTTTTGGACTCCCTGTGCTTGCCTAGTTTAAGAATCTAATGAAAGGAGAGGAGGAATGTTTTATGGTTGTTTTTAAAAAAGATGCAAATCTAAATCTTGCTGAGATATCTGATTCACTGCCAATAGTGGTAGCGTTTGGTAGTAGTCAAGCAGGCAATCTCACCATAAATCCTGCTGATAGTAAGTGCTGAGGAAGGGTTGATGCATATTTTGAACATGATGCATTTACCAGTACTAGAAAGATTTAGATTTCTAAGCTGAAATTGAAAAATCTAGAAAAGGGGGTAATTTTTGAGAAAGGAGGGAATTTCCGATGTTAATATTCTTTAAGCCAATGTACGGGTAATGGTAAATTCTCGCGTGTATCTCTAGGAGAAACATTTAGAGGTAGTTGTTAAATAATAAAGACAGAGCCGGTCGTTAGCGGACGTAATCATTAAAACGGTTACGATTATATATTACAACTACCTGGGGAGGAATAGATAAATCTATTACAGATGAATTTATTATAGATGATTCTATTCCTCCTTTTTATTTAATTTGAATTTTGTAATATTTAAAAAGTGCCTCAAGAAGGCGCTTTTTAAATGCAATTACATTAGTCTGTTGTTTCAGTCTCTCCTTTACTTTTGCTACAGCAGCAAGTTTTTCCAACACCCAGCAATGGTTGTCCATTGACTACTGTAGTGCAATCTTTGGTTTGTCCTATTTCCGTCTCATTTTTATTGCAGCCGAATTTTGCTTTTGCGGTTACAGTCCATTGACGGCAGATTCCAGTGACATGTCCTTTAGATATGCAAGCTTCCTGGCAAGTTTTATCAATTGTGGTAGTGGTCGAAGTCGAAGTAGAAGTGGTAGTGGTAGTAACAGATACTTTTTTACAAACATTATTAACACATTTGCAATTATATCCTTCTGGCGGTGATATCTGAATACAAACTCTATTTGATTCTTTTTTTAGACAATTAGTTCCGCACCAAGCACAATCCGCATCTGTTTGGCATTTTTTTGGAGTTGCCTGAACTGGTGTTAAGATGAAAACACTAGTGGCTTTTATTTTAGGTTGAGAAGTTGTAATTATAGTCGTGGTCGTAGATGTAGAGACAGAGGTAGTTGTAGTAGTTTGTCCTGTGATGTAAGAACCTTTAACCTGTACTCTTTGATTCACAGCTAAATCAGTGAAGGCTCCGCTTGCTACGCCTTCAGTAGTTTTCTTTTTAAATTCAGTTTCAGTGGCAGTGATGACAGTAATATCTGTAGATTTTTTGGATCCAAATAGCCCTACAAAGGCATAAAGGAATTTCATTAAACCAGATTTTTCCATGACAAATGATTGATTATTCATATCAATCGATTTAATGACACCAACAGTTGTCGCAATCTTAGTTGGTTTATTTGCCGCAGCTGCTATATTGGCTAAAAGCAAAATACTTAACGTAAAAATTAAAACTTTTTTCATATTGTTTTATTTTAGGTTTTTATTATTTTAATTCACTCGACTTCATATATTATTATCCTTTTTGAATTTAGAGTCAATATATGGTAAAATTGAGAAAAATATGGATATTTTAGAAGATTTACAATACCGAGGCTTGATTAATCAGGTTACCAATTTAGAAGATTTAAAAAAAAGACTGAAAAAAGACAAGTTGGTGCTTTATTGTGGTTTTGATCCCACAGCTAGCAGTTTACAGATCGGTAACCTCTTACATCTTATCACTCTTAAAAGATTTCAAATGGCTCATCATCAGCCAATTGTTTTAATTGGCGGCGGGACTGGATTAATTGGCGATCCCAGCGGCAAAAAAACAGAAAGGCCTCTTAATTCTTTGGTTACAGTGGAAAAATGGAAGAAAGAAATCACTGGACAAGTAAAAAATATTTTTAGTGCTTCCAAAAATTCTGTGATCTTTGTTGATAATTATGAATGGTTAGGGAAAGTAAAAACCATTGATTTTTTGAGAGATATCGGCAAATATTTTACTGTTCCTTATATGCTGGCTAAAGAATCCATTAAAAGCAGACTCGAAAGCGGAATTTCTTTTACTGAATTTAGTTATATGGTGCTTCAAGCTTTTGATTTTTATCATTTAGCAGAAAAATATAATTGCGAACTACAAATTGGCGGCAGCGATCAATGGGGAAATATCACAGCTGGAGTGGAACTGGTAAAACGAAAATTAAATAAAGAAGTTTTTGGTTTATCTACGCCTCTAGTTATCAATCCCGATGGTACTAAATTTGGAAAAACTGCTTCTGGTACTATCTGGCTTGACGCTAAATTAACCTCTCCATATCAATTTTATCAATTTTGGATAAATACTGATGATACAGATGCTATAACTTTTCTAAAGTATTTCACCTTTTTGTCTAAAGATGAGATAGAAAAATTAGCTATCAAAGTTAAGCAAGAACCAGAGAAAAAATTGGCTCAAAAAACTTTAGCTCTGGAAGTAACTAAATTAGTTCATGGTGAAAAAGCAGCTGAACAGGCAGAAAAAATTTCCCAAGCTTTATTTTATGGAAAAATTAAAAGTCTAACTTTAAAAGAATTGGAAACAGCTTTTCAAGATGTGCCCTCTTTTAGCATAAAAAACATTACCAGAATTCCTTTAGTGGATTTGTTAATTAAAGTCAGTGTTTCTTCCTCTAAAAGACAGGCCAGAGAAGATATCCAGAATAAAATCATTAATATCAATGGTCAGATTTTTAATCAGATTGACCAGACTATTTCCCGTTCAATTTGTCTTTTTAACAAATACTTAGTGGTAAAAAGAGGAAAGAAAAACTATTGTCTAGTCTCCTGGGAGAAATAGGACTTGTAAAAACTTATTTTAGTGTTAAAATAAGAAAGTTTTATTTTAAATTTAATTTTTATTATGAAAAAAATCAATTGGACCATTATTATCATTATTCTGATTTTTACTGCTTTTTTGATTGGTTATGGTAAAAATCTGATTTCTCTTAATAAAACAGAAAAAAATAAGATTTGTGAAGGCAAGACTCTTCAAAATAAAGAAGTAACAGAGATTCTACCTTTAGGCGAGGCCCAAGCCCCGGTTTTATTAGAAGTTTACTCTGATTATCAATGTCCTTTTTGTGGTCGTTATTATGTTGAAACCATTAAGCCAATGATTAAAGATTATGTTGATGTTGGTAAAGTAAAATTGCTTTATAGAGATATAGCTTTTGAAGGTAATAAATCCCAATGGGCAGCAGAAGCAGTTCACTGCGCTAATGATCAAGGTAAATTTTGGGAATACCATGATAAGATTACAACCGTAAGATATCAGACTAATAACACTCAAATTTATGACAAGACTAATTTGATAAAAACGGCGCAGGAATTAGATTTAGATGAATGCGAATTTACTTTGTGTTTAGAATCTGGCAAATATACAAAATTAGTTCAAAATGATACCCAAGGAGCTTGGAGTAAGATTAATGGTACGCCAACGAGCTTTCTTAATAGTAAAATGGTAGCTAATGATAAAGGAGAGAACTTGGGAGCAATGTCTTACGAAATATTAAAAGCTGAGATAGAAGAAGCTCTAAGTTCAAAAAATTAACTCTAAAATATCATGCAAGTGAAAGTTTATTCTACACCAATGTGTCCTATGTGCCAGGTAGCAAAAGATTTTTTGAAAGCTAATAATATTGTTTTTGAAGAAATTGACGTTTCTCAAGATGAAAAGTTAGCTCAGGAAATGATTTTAAAATCCGGCCAGACAGGCGTGCCAGTAATTGATATTGACGGTAAAATTGTGACTGGTTTTAATAAACCTTTGGTAGAAGAGTTTTTGGGATTAAATAAAAACGAGAAAGAATAAGAATGATCCTGGATTAGTTGTTATTCTTGATAATGTCCGCAGCACCTACAATGTAGGTGCTATTTTAGAAAAAAATCTTTAAATGTGGCAATTGCCTTTGGTATAGCTATTTATCAAATTAGAAATTTGTTATAATGGGAAGAGATGAAGAAGAAAAATGTCTTTTATACTATTATCCTTGTGTTAGCCTTATTAGGAATGGTGTTATGGGGACTTCCCTTTGGCATCTTTTCGCCAAAGCAATCAATTGCCCCTTCTCCTTCTTCTACCGTCTCTTTCCCTTATAAAACTATGGAGAAAAAAATTTTAATGGTAGTGGCTTTTAAGGATTTTAAAGATGAAGAATACTTTGTCACAAAAGAAGTTTTGGAAAAAGCTGGTTATTTAATTGAAACTACCAGTAGTCAAAAGGGAATAGCTTTAGGAACTGAGGGCGGTGAAGCCATTGTTACAGTTTTGCCAAAAGAAATCGATTCTCAGAACTATACAGCAATAGTTTTTGTTGGCGGTTCAGGCATGGAAAAAGAATTAGATAATCGAGAATTTCAAAAATTAGCTCAGGAATTTGTTAAAACTGATAAAATCGCGGCAGCTATTTGTATTGCGCCAGCACTTTTAGCAAAAGCTGGAGTTTTAACAAATAAAACAGCAACTGTGTGGTCATCACCCTTAGATAAAAGCGCTGTTCAGATATTAAAAAATAATGGAGCTATTTATGAAGATCAATCTGTTGTTCAGGATGGAAAAATTATTACTGCCAATGGACCAGATGCTGCTCAAGAATTTGGTAAAGCTATAGTTAGTTTATTAAAATAAAAATTAAAAAATTTAAAATTAATAAGTATGCGTATCGCCATTAATGGTTTTGGAAGAATAGGTCGAGCTTTTTTTCGAATTGCTTTTGAAGAAGCAAATTTAGAAATAGTGGCTATTAATGATTTAGGTGATTTGGAAAATCTGACTTATCTTTTAAAACACGATACAGTTTATGGTACTTACCAAAAAGATATTCAAACCCTGTTGCCAGATAAATTAATTATTAATAAAAAAGAAATTGTTTTTCTTCAGGAAAAAGAGCCAGCTAAATTACCCTGGAAAGATTTAAAAATCGATGTTGTCATAGAAGCTACAGGAGTCTTTGAAGATTATAATAAAGCCAAAGCTCATCTTTTAGCCGGAGCGAAAAAAGTGATTATTACTGCTCCAGCTAAAGGAGAAGAGGGAAAAGAAGGAAAGATAGTGCTCCTGGGTATTAATGAAGATGATTTTAAAAAATTTGAAGTTATCTCTAATGGGTCTTGCACCACTAATGCCGTCAGTCCGGTAATTTATCTTTTAAACGAAAGATTGGGAATGAAAAAAGCCATTTTAAATACAGTTCATGCTTATACTGCTACTCAGAATTTAGTTGATGGTCCAATTAAAGGAGAAGATTATCTTCGAGGCAGAGCAGCAGGTCAGAATATTGTGCCTTCAACCACTGGGGCGGCAATTGCTGTCACTAAAGCCATTAAAGATTTAGAAAATAAGTTTGATGGTTTAGCCATTCGGGTGCCAGTAGTTTGTGGCTCAATTGCTGATATCACTTTTATTTCTCAAAGAGAAACAACTTCAAGAGAAATTAATGAGATTCTTAGAAAAGCCAGCCAAGAAGACAAATGGAAAAATATCTTAGGCGTTAGTGAAGAGCCATTAGTTTCTTCTGATATTATTAAAGATTTTCGACCGGCAATAGTAGATTTAACCTTTACCAAAGTGGTGGATAAAGATTTAGTCAAAGTTTTAGTTTGGTATGATAATGAATGGGGTTATTCCTGGACTTTGGTGGAACAATTAAAAAGATTAAAATTGTAATATGCTTTACTTAGGCGCTGATCATCGAGGCTATTATTTGAAAGAGGGAATAAAAGAGTTTTTAAAATCTCGAAAAATCGAATTTAAGGATTTGGGTAATTCTGTTTACGATAAACATGATGATTATCCTGATTTTGCGGAGTTAGTTGCTAAAAAAGTTTCTCAAAAACCAAAAGAAAATTTCGGGATTTTAATTTGTGGTTCTGGTCATGGAGTTTGCATAACAGCCAATAAATATTCGCAAGTGAGAGCGGCTTTATGTCTATCTGGCTGGATGGCACAAAAAGCCCGTCAAGATGTCGCCATCAATGTTTTATGTTTAGCAGCTGATTTAACAGATCCTCAGACTTCTTTTAGCATTATCAAAACATTTTTAAAAACTGATGCTTCTAAAGATGAACATTATCAAAGAAGGTTAAAGAAAATAGTTCAAATAGAAAAGCAACTTAAAAAGTAAATTAAAAAATTAATGTTCTTACCTTTTTTTTCTAAGTCTTTAAAAAAGGAGATTATTCCAGTTATTAACGTTAAAACTAAACAAAAGTTTGAAGAAAAACTTCATCAGCTTTCTAAATTTTCTGGTATCTTTCAAATTGATGTCGCTGACGGTAATTTTGCTTCTTGGAAAAATTGGAATGCTCCCGAAGAATTAAAAACTATTAAAGGTATTCGCGAGAAATTTGAATTGCATTTAATGGTCAAAAATCCTGAGATAGTTGTACCTCTTTGGCTGGAAACAAGACCAAAAAGAATAATTATTCATCTGGAAGCTTTAAGAGATTTTGACGCTGTTTATAAGATGTGTCAAATAGCCAAAGTAGAATTAGCTTTAGCTTTAAATCCCAGTACTCCTCTTGATTCCATCAGAGACTATTTGAAGAAAATTAATTTTGTTGTTTTTTTAAGCGTTGCTCCCGGGCCTTCCGGCCAAAAATTTCAATGGTATGTCTTAGATAAAATCCAAGAGTTGAGGAAAAAATATCCGCGATTAAACATTGAAGTCGATGGCGGTATTAATGAAGAAATTCTGCCGGAGGTTTTAAAAGCAGGCGCTAATTATTTGGCTATTGGCTCGGTTATTTTTGACAGTAAAAATCCTAAAGAAAGAATAATTACTTTTCGTAAATTACTTTCAGCATGAAAATAAATTTAAAAGAATTGGAAAAATTAGCTAATACTCTTCGCCAAGAAATCATTGAGATGCTTCTTCAGACAAAATCCGGTCATTGCGCTGGACCCTTAGGAGCAGTGGAAGAGTATATTGCTTTATATTTTGGCGGAATTTTAAAATATAATTCTCAAAACCCTGATTGGCTGGAGAGAGATAGGGTAATTGTTTCTAATGGTCATTATGCGCCTTTGCTTTATGCTGTCTTGGCGAAGCTAGGGTTTTTCCCCCAAGAAGAATTAAAGACTTTAAGAAAATTAGGCTCTCGTTTACAGGGACATCCTCATCGTTTAAGTTTGCCTGGTATTGAAACTTCTTCCGGACCAGTAGGCGAAGGTCTATCTCAGGCTGTTGGCATGGCCATTGGTTTAAAAATGGATGGCATAAAGTCCCAGATTTATTGTTTAATGGGTGATGGCGAACATGATTGCGGCAATACTTGGGAGGCAGCAATGTTAGCTGGCAAACTTCAATTAGATAACCTGACTGTCATTGTTGATAGAAATAATATTCAAATCGATGGATTCACGGAAAAGGTTATGCCTCTTGAACCTCTGAAAGAAAAATACGAAGCTTTTAATTGGAAAGTTTTAGAAGTGGACGGACACAATATTGAAGAATTAATCAGGGCCTTAGATAAAACAAAATCTATTTTTGTGAAACCAGTAGCTATTATTGCTAATACTATACCTGGTAAAGGGATTGATTTTATGGAATGGGAATATCAGTGGCATGGTAAAGCTCCGGATTCTAAAGAAGCAGAAGAAGCCCTGAGGCAATTGAGAACAATGAAAGGCAAAATTCAGTCAGAATTAGATTAATTTTAAAATATAAATACTGTATAATAAAAACAATAAAAATAATAAATAAAAAATATGTCTAAATTTCTATTATGTTTAGGAGCTGGAGCTACTTTGCTATTGGCAGCAGTGGCCTCAAAATCTTCCAACGCTACAATTTGGTGGGGAAGAAACAAAATAATTGAACAAATTTCGACTGGAGAAACTAAAAAAATCGAATTAGTTTTTTCTAGCACCAAGGATTTGGATAAAGTTAGTTTGGATACTTCAAGCGATTTGGCGAATTTTGTTACTCAATTTACCCCAACTATTTTAGAGAACGTTTTTGCCAATCAACCTGTAAAATTTGATGCTTTTATTACTGTTTCCTCAGATACAGCACCAGGAACTTATGGCGGTACTATCCATATCAAGCAGGGTAAGAAAACTATTCCCAGTCCATTAGCGGTCAATATTCAAGTTTTACCATCCGCACCAATTCCGCCTCAACCTCCTACACCGCCAACCTGGACTAGTCTAATAAATATTTCTAAGACAACTCTTCAGTCTTACAGACCAAAAGTTGTTCAAGATTATGCTGGAAACGTTTATGTGTTTTGGTTGGATTCTAATTACTCTACTCAGTATGAAATTTATTTCTCCAAATTAGAAAATGGAGGAAATTGGACTACTCCGCAAGTGGTTGTTTCTACTGATGGTTATAATTATTTAAGTAATGATTTTGATTTTATTATTGATAAACAAAATCGAGTTCATTTTGTTTATGCTCAGTTGATTTCTGGTTCTGGTCCTTTCGTTTATTATACGGTTTTCGACGGAGCTAATTGGTCAGTTCCTTATCAAGTGTGTCAAGGTGACGCGCCCTCGATTGACATTGATCCTAATAATAAAATTCATATAGTTTATACTGGCGGCCAGGATGTTTATTATACTAGTTTTGATGGTAATTCTTGGTTATCTCCAATTAATGTGTCAAATGATGGTAATTTATACGGTGATTCTACTATGGGGGCAAAGGCTATTAGAGTTGATGACTCGGGCATCATCCATATTGCTTGGGCCAAGACAAATTATGGAATTATGCATGTTAAATTTGATGGCACTACTTGGTCTCAAGCTCAATTGATTTCTCCATTCGGTAGCGGTCTTAATTCTTATTGGTTGAGTTTGGGCGCTAATGGAGTAATAGCTGTTGCCTATACTTATGGGCCCAATGATTGCATTAATAATGAAATTTATTTTTCTAAAAGTGATGACAATGGAGTAACCTGGTTTGATCCAGAACAGATTTCTGGATCACCAGGAAGTGGTTCTAAATGGCCATCCTTAGCTATTGTTAACAGTAATAATATTCAAGCTGTCTGGGGTGAATGTAGTGCAATAGTACCTTTCCGTTTATTCAATGGTCAAACTTGGTCAGAGATCATTGATATTAGCAATGGTACTCAGGGTGCAGGGTTACCTAATATCTTTGCTACTCAAAGTAAGACTTATGTAGTTTGGGATTACGACGGAGAGATTTACTTTAGCCAGAGTCAATAAGTTTGTTATGTTGAACTTGAGTCTTAAATTAAATTCAGAGATTTTTTCTTCGAAGGTTAAACAAAAATCTTCTCGCGATGGTTTTGGCGAAGGTTTAGTTTTAGCCGGGGAATTAAATAAAAACGTAGTTGTTCTATGCGCTGATGTGACTGAATCAATCAGAATGAATTTATTTAAAGACAGATTTCCAGAAAGATTCATTGAAATGGGAATAGCTGAACAAAATATGGCTGGGGTGGCTTCTGGTTTGGCCGCTACTGGAAAAATTCCGGTGATGGGTGCTTATGCGGTTTTTTCTCCGGGCAGAAATTGGGAACAGATTAGAACCACGATTTGCTACAATCAGCAAAAAGTTGTTATTGTCGGTTCGCATGCTGGATTAAATGTTGGGCCTGATGGTGCTACTCACCAAGCCTTAGAAGACATTGCTTTGACGAGAGTTTTGCCTTATTTAGCAGTTGTTGCGCCTGTTGATGCTATTGAAGCAAGAAAAGCAATTATAAAAGCAATTGAATATCCAACGTCAGTTTATCTTCGGTTAACCCGAGAAAAATCGCCAATTTTAACTAGTGAAGAAACCTCTTTTGAAATTGGCAAGTCCCAAGTTTTATGGCTGCCAGAAAAAGAAGAAAATTTTTCAGGGATTACGATTTTTGCCTGCGGTTATTTAGTTTATCAAGCTTTAGAAGCGGCGAAAGATTTAAACAAAGAAAAAATAGATATCACCGTGATTAATAATTCAGCGATAAAACCCTTAGATAAAGAATTAATTTTAGCATGGACAAAAAAATCCAAAACCATTATTACTTTAGAAGAGCATCAAATTGCCGGTGGCATGGGATCAACAATTGCAGAATTTTTAAGCGAGAATTACCCAATTCCAATCCATTTTATGGGAATTAACGACTCTTTTGGAGAATCAGGCGAAGCAGAAGAATTAATTCAAAAATATAGGCTCTCAAAAGAAGCGATAAAAGAAAAAGTAAAAGAATTGTTAAAATAATTGTTAAATTACAATAATTATTAAATTACAATAATTATGTTTGATATCATTGCCATTGGTTCTGCTACTCGCGATGGATTTTTTCAAGGAATTGATTTTAAAATTTGCAAAGGGAAACAGTTTTTAACTGGAGAGGGAATTTGTTTGGATTTAGGTTCAAAAATCACAGTGCCAGAAGTGATTTTTACCACTGGCGGAAGCGCTTCTAATACTGCCACAACTTTTGCTCGGCAGGGATTAAAAACTGCTGCGATTTTTCGTGTGAATAAAGATGTTTCTGGAGAAACAATTTTAAGGGAATTAAAAAAAGAAGGCGTGAATATTAACTTTGCTCAAATTGATTATACTACACCAACAGCTTATTCAGTGATTTTTTTAATTAAAAGCGGTGAAAGAACTATTCTTTCTTATAAAGGAGCAGCAGAAAAATTAATCCTTTGGGAGATTTCTCTTCATAAAATAAAGACTGAATGGTTACTTCTCGGTTCTTTAGGAAAAGAAAAAAATATTTTAAAAAATTTAATTTTGTGGGCTAAAGAAAAAAAGATTCATCTAGCTATTAATCCTGGATGGCGAGAATTAGAATGGTTAAAGAAAAATAAAAAATGGCTTAATAATTTTGAGATTCTTGTAGTGAATCAAGAAGAAGCTGCTTATTTTACCGGAATTCCTTTTAAAAAAGAAAAATTGATTTTTAAGAAATTGGATAATTGGATAAAAGGAATTGTTGTCATGACTAAAGGTAAAAATGGAGCGAGTGTATCTAATGGAAAATATTTATTTCAAGCTCAGCCTTTTGATAAAAAAATTAGTCAAAACCCAAAAGATTTAACTGGAGCTGGTGATGCTTTTACTTCTGGTTTTGTTTCAGTTTTTGTGAGGAGAAAGAGATTTGACGAAAATACTATTGAAGAAGCGATTAAAGTTGGTTCTATTAATGCCTCAAGTGTGATAAAATATATTGGAGCAAAAAAAGGAATAATTGCTTTAAAAGAAATAAAACGATTAATGAATAAAAAGTTTCAAATAAAAAAATTAAAACTATAATGAAGGATTATTTAAGACCATTTTTAAAAAATAGAAAAGCAATGTTTTTGGCTTATGACCATGGATTTGAGCATGGACCGAAAGATTTAATAGGAAAAAGCCTTGATCCAGAATATATTTTAGATTTGGCGGTTAAAGGCGGTTATACGGGTATTATTTTACAAAAAGGAATCGCGGAAAAATATTATACTGGTACCAAATATCAAAGACAAATTCCTTTGATTTTGAAAATAAACGGGAAAACAAATCTTCGTTCTCAGGAAGAACCGTACTCAGCCATTAATTGCAGTGTGGAATATGCCAAAGAATTAGGCGCTCAAGCAGTAGGTTATACTATTTATTTAGGAAGCGAATGGGAAGCTAAAATGTTTGAAGATTTTGGAAAAATTCAGGAAGAAGCTCATTCTTTGGGATTAGCCGCTATTGCTTGGATCTACCCTCGAGGTAAGGCTGTGTTAAATGAGACTTCTTCAGGAATCACGCAATATGCTGCCAGAATAGGTTTAGAATTAGGGGCTGATTTAATTAAAATTAAATATTCTGGTTCAGAAGAAACGATGAGAGAAGTGATAAAAACAGCAGGAAAAACAAAAGTAGTTTTATCGGGCGGACCAAAGACAGAAAAAGAAGAATTCTTAGAAGAAATTAAAAAAGTTATAAGCGCTGGAGCTGTTGGAGTAGCAGTCGGTAGAAATGTGTGGCAAAGAGACGAATCTTTAGCTATTACTAAAGAGATAAGACAAATTATTTTCCAATAGTTATAATATACCAACATCTGATGTTATAAGCATTCTATCGACCATCGAGAGGTAGTTTTTAATTAATGAGCGAACCCCTTTCTCTTGAGCGACATTATGGAGCCAAAGAAACAATTAACTGAAGCGAGCGAGAGGAAAGCCGGAACTGGAGCGAAGCGGAATTCCGGAAGGCTTCCCGAAGCGAGCGAGGATTAATTGTCTTTGGCGGAATAGCAGGAGCGAAAGAGAAAAGGGTGAGTGAGGGTTGCTTTTTTAGCAAATTTTCGTTAGTATAAAATACCATGGGAAAATTCATTCTTAAAACACAAATTAGAGATATTTTTGGTAAAAAGAATCAATTTTTAAGAAAACAAGGATTGATTCCTGGGATAGTTTATGGCAGGAAGACCAAACCCTTAGCTTTAAAAATTGATTTCAAAAAATTTCTTAATATTTACCAACAAGCTGGAGAGACTGATTTAATTGATTTAATTATTGAAGAAGGCGACAAAGAGCAAACAAAGAAAGTATTGGTTCAAGCTGTAGCTAAAGATTATGTTTCTAGTCAACCATTGCACGTTGATTTCTACGAAGTAGAAATGGATAAATTAGTGACCGCTCATATTCCTTTAATCTTTGTTAATGAATCTCCAGCCACAAAAATGGGAGGAATTTTAATTAAATCAATGGATGAAATAGAAATTGAGGCTTTGCCTAAAGATTTACCCCACTCTATTGAAGTGGATATTTCTTCTTTGAATGAATTTGATAAAACTCTTTATGTCCACGATATCAAACCTCCAGAAGGAGTCAAATTTTTAGTGAAAGAAAATACGCCAGTTATCACTGTTAGTGCTCCTATCACAGAAGAGGAATTAGAGGCTGAGTTAGGAAAAGCAAAGACAGTTGAAGAAGTTGTAGTAGAAGGAGAGAAGAAAGAAGGTGAAGTGGAAGAAGAAACTAAAGGAGTACCGGCCGAAATAAAACCAGAAGAAAAAAATGAAGGGAAAAAAGTGGAAAAATAATATGCCAATAAAATCTTTTGCTCGTAAAAAAATTATCGATATTCATTCTCCAGATTTACCAGATAAGATTAAATCTTCTAAGTTTAATTTGCAGTTTTGCTTCAACCTTAATAGAAAAAACAAAAATCTTTACCATATTTTCCTTTTGTCTCTCATTTTAACTTTCTCTTTTTTTAGTCTAGGCTGGATGAATGTTTCAGCGCCTATTTTCTTTTATCCTCGCGAAGCAGAAGCTTTATATGATGAAGAAAGAGCTAAGCTAGAAAAAGAATTAGGAGAAATAGAGAAAGAAATTGCTCAGTATGAAAAAATATTAGCTACTACCCAGCAAGAGAAACAGACGTTACAAAATAAAATCAATGAATTAAAACAAAAAGCAGCTAAAATAAATCTGCAGATTAAATCTACTAATGTTAATTTGAATTACTTAAATATTCAGATAGACGAGACCATTGCTTCTATTGCCAAAACAACCGATAAAGTTAGTCAGACGAAAGAAAATTTAGCTAATTTACTTCAAACTCTTTATCAGTTAAAGCAGACTTCTTTTGTAGAAATTCTTTTAGGGACTGATGAATTGAGTGAGTTTTTTGATTATGCCAATGCTTTAAATAGCATCCAGGAAAGAATTCAAGAAAATATTAATGAATTAAAGGATTTACGAATTACCTTAGATAATCAAAATCAGAAATTAGGCACTGATAGAGAAGAAACCCAAACACTTTTGGCCATGCAACTTCTGCAGAAAGACGATTTAGAAAAAACCCAAAAAGAAAAATTAAATTTGTTGGATATTACTAAAGGCAATGAAGCTAAATATCAGCAGATACTTCAAACTTCAAGACAAAAAGCCAATGAAATTCGCAGCAGAATCTATGATTTACTTGGTGTTAAAACTCAGGTAACTTTTGGGGAAGCCCTGGATATTGCTAATTGGGTTAGTTCACGTTTAGGTATTCGTCCAGCTTTTCTTTTAGCGATTTTGACCCAAGAATCTAATTTGGGGAAAAATGTAGGTACTTGCAACCGGCCTGGTGATCCTTATGAAAAAAGTTGGCAAGTAGTGATGAAACCTGATAGCCGAGACGCCTTTTTACAAATTACCAAAGAATTAGGCTTAGATCCTAATATTACTCCTATTTCTTGTCCAATAAATTCTCCAACTCGGGGATTAATTGCTGGTCAAAACAGTTGGGGAGGAGCTATGGGACCAGCGCAATTTATGCCTAGGACCTGGTTGGCTTATAAAGATAAAGTAGCTCAGATCACTGGTCATAATCCTCCTAGTCCTTGGGATGTGAGAGATTCATTTACTGCTGCTGCTTCATATTTAGCGAATTGGGGAGCAACAAAACAGACTCGAGATGCAGAGTGGCGAGCAGCAATGATTTATTTTTCTGGCTCTACTAATACTCGCTATCGTTTCTATGGAGATAATGTCATGGCGATTGCTGATAGATATGAACAAGATATTGCTACTTTAAAACAAGTTGCAGTTAGATAATAATTCCTGCCTGCGCAGGCAGGTAAAATTTAAAATTAAAAATTATTTCAATGATTCAATGTTATTTTTGTTCGCAGAATATAGAAAAAATAGATTATAAAGACATAGATGCTTTAAAGCGCTTTATTTCTGGACAGATGAAAATTTATCCTCGCAGAAAAACCAATCTTTGCGCCAAACATCAGAGACAATTAAAAAAAGCTATCAAACGGGCAAGAATTGCTGGTCTTTTGCCTTTTATTGTTTCTTAATCACATGGATAAATTCTATTCCCCTCATGGAAAATCGTTTAATTATGAACAGCTTCTTAAAGAAGTTATTTTATTTATTAAAAAAGATCCAGAAAAGCACTACAAAATAATTATTGGTACTGATTCTGCTAATCACGGGACAACTGATTTTGTGAGCGCCATTGTTATTTATCGGGTTGGTCATGGCGGAAGATTTTTTTGGCGCCGAATAAACAATAAGAATAAAATAGTTGATTTAAGAAGTAGAATTTATAAAGAGGTAATGATGTCTTTAAAATTAGCCACTGAAGTTTTATTCAATTTATCGCAAAACAAAAATCTAAAATTTGATTTTGAAGTACATGTTGATATTGGTTCTCAAGGTGAGACGAGAACAATGCTTCAAGAAATAATTGGCATGGTGAGAGGGTCTGGTTTTGAAGTAAAAACTAAACCAGAATCATATGGCGCTTCAAAAGTCGCAGATAGGTATACGTAATAATAAATTCAAAAGCTTGCCCTGAGCGAAGTCGAGGGGTCAAAATTAAACAGAGGGCTCTTGAAGATGGAAAAGAGTCCTTTTTTATGATACAATATTTATAATGGGAAAAAGAAGAAAAGAAAAATGGAACAAGCCAGAAGAGGAAATTCTTGAGGAAGAGCAGGAGGAAAAATTACAATTAGAACCAGAAATCAAAAACAGTATTTTAGCTGTTTTATTTTTAGCCGTAGCTCTGATTTTAATTTTGATTTTCTTTAATTTAGCTGGTTCTTTAGGAAGGTTTATCTTTAAAATATTTGATTATCTTTTAGGGTGGGGTTATTTTCTTTTACCCGTGCTACTTTTTACTATTTCTTTTAATTTTTTTCGTTCGTGGACAGAAAGAATTAATTTTAATAAAACCACTTTTAGCGGCGCCTTTTTAGTTTTATTTTCCAGTCTTTCTATCTTAGAACTTTTTTCTCCAGCCACTGGAGGTTTGATTGGAGAAACAGGGGCTTTTTTGAAAAACTTTTTAGGTCTCTGGGCTTCCTTAATTATTTATATAGCTATTTTAATTTCTGGTTTGCTTTTGACTTTTAATACTTCCTTAAAGATTCCTCAATTTTTGTTCAAACGAAAAAAGGAATTAATCATTAATCCTCCAGAAGTACCATTAGTAATTGAGAAGAAGGCAGAAAAAGAAGAAAGAAAAGCAGAAGAGGAAATGGAAGTAGTTAAAGAAGAAGAAAAGAGAAAAAATCATTTCCCTGCTAAAGTGAAAGGCAATTATGTCGTTCCTTCTCTAGATTTATTAGAAAGTGGAAGTGCCAAACCAACTGTCGGTGATATTAGAGCCAATGCTAATATTATAAAAAGGACATTAGAAAGTTTTGGCATTATTGTGGAAATGGGCGAAGTGAATGTCGGACCAACTGTGACTCAATATACCTTAAAACCAACCGAAGGAGTAAAACTAGCAAGCATCACTGCTCTACAAAATGATTTAGCCTTAGCCCTGGCTGCTCATCCTTTAAGAATTGAAGCCCCTATTCCTGGAAAATCTTTAGTTGGTATAGAGGTGCCTAATAAAGCAGTGGCTTTGGTAAGATTAGGCAATATTTTAAAAGAAATAAATTTTCAAAAAGAAACACCGGCTTTAGCTTTTGCCTTAGGCAGAAACGTAGAGGGGAAAATTATATTAGCTGATTTAAGCAAGATGCCCCATTTACTAATTGCTGGAGCAACTGGCTCAGGCAAAAGCGTCTGTATTCATTCAATTATCAGCTCTTTTCTTTTAAAAAACTCCCCTGCTAGCTTAAGGTTAGTTTTAATTGATCCCAAAAGAGTAGAACTTGCTCGTTATAATGGTATTCCTCATCTTCTGACACCAGTAATTACTGATAACAAAAAAGTCCTACCGGTTTTACGTTGGATTATTAATGAAATGAATAGACGATATGATTTACTTTCAAATTATCAGGCTCGAGATATTGAAGGTTATAATATTAAAACACTTAGCAAAAAAGAAGAAGCTTTGCCTTATATTGTGATCATTATTGATGAATTGGCTGATTTGATGATTTATTATGGCCGAGATTTAGAAACTTTTATTATTCGTATTGCTCAGATGGCGAGAGCCACAGGCATTCACCTTATTGTTTCCACCCAAAGACCTTCAGTAGAGGTAATTACTGGTTTAATTAAAGCTAATATTACTGCGAGGATTGCTTTTCAGGTAGCTTCTCAAGTTGATTCTCGGACAATTCTTGATATAGCAGGAGCAGACAAATTATTAGGTCACGGTGATATGCTTTATCTTTCTCCAGAATCTTCAAAGCCACGCCGCATTCAAGGAGCTTATATTACAGAAAATGAAATCGATAGATTAGTTGAGTGGATTAATAAAAGTTCTCATGTTATAGAAACTAATGGTTTAGCTATTGATTTAGAAGGATTTATTTTAGAATCATCGTCTCAAGAACAGATTAACTTAGAGACCTTAGAAGAAGATGAGGATATCTTATATCCTGAGGCTTATGAGGTGGTAGTAAAAGCTCAAAAAGCCTCTGCCTCTCTACTACAAAGAAGGTTAAGAATCGGCTATGCCCGAGCAGCGAGATTACTTGATTTATTAGAGGCCAGAGGAGTGGTAGGAAAAGGAGAAGGAGCAAAACCAAGAGAGGTTTTCGTTAAAGAAAAAACCATCCAATAACAAGGTTAGTAAATAAAAAAATGGATGCTAAAACTTCAGCTAAACACAAAGAAGACATTTCCTGCGGAGCCTATCTAAGAAATATTAGGGAACAAAAAGGAATTACTTTAGAAAAAGCCAGTCAGGATTCAAAAATTGTTAGGACGCTGCTCGAAGCAATAGAGCAGGATAATTATCTTTCAGCTAAAAAAGAATTACCACCTCCAGTTTATCTGAAAGGGATGATTAAAAAATATGCTCATTATCTTCATTTAGACGAAGAAAAAATTTTAGATTTTTATCAGAAAAGTAACGGCCGGAAAATTTCTTCTGGAGAAAAAGATTTACTTCCTTACAACCGATTTATAGTTTCTCGTCCTCGGTTAAGCCAAGTTTTCTCGTTAATCTTCCGTCAATTGATAAAGTTTTCACTCATTATCTTTATTTTAGGATATTTTCTGTTTGAATTGTCTCAATTTTTACTGCCAGCTCAAATTATTCTTTACTATCCTCCTAAAGATTTAATAACTTCAAATTCCAATTTGGAAATTTTTGGTAAAGTAATTAGAAGTAAAATTCTTTATCTTCAAGAAAAAGAAATAAATTTCGACGAGAATGGGTTTTTTAGAGAACAAATAACTTTAAATCCTGGATTAAATACTTTGGAATTAAAAGTAGTCAATTCTTTAAGCAGAGAAACAATTTTAGAACAAAACATTGTTCTTTCGATCTATTGAAATTTATTCAAAAAATTGGTAATCTAATGATATATTAAATTAAAAATATGGCTAAAGCTCCAGCGAAAAAAGAACAAGAAACGGGGGATAATTTAGAAGCTACTTTGAAAAACTTACAAGATAGATTTGGAGAGGGTGCAATTATGCGTTTAGGTGAAGTAAGAAAAGTAGATGTTGATGTCATTCCTACTGGTTCACCTTCTTTAGATTTGGCATTAGGTGTTGGCGGAGTGCCTCGAGGAAGAATCATAGAAATTTATGGCTCAGAATCCTCAGGTAAGACTACTCTGGTTCTCCACATTATTGCTGAAGTGCAAAAAAAAAGCGGCAGAGCAGCTTTTATTGATACTGAACATGCTTTGGATCCTGATTATGCTGGAAAAATTGGCGTGAAAGTTAAAGATTTGCTTATTTCTCAACCGGACAACGGAGAGCAGGCTTTAGATATAGTGGAGGCTTTAGTACGTTCTGGTTCAATTGATGTGATTGTCATTGATTCAGTAGCCGCTTTAACCCCACGAGCGGAAATAGAGGGCGAAATGGGAGATCAGCATATCGGACTTCAAGCACGACTGATGGGTCAAGCATTAAGGAAATTAGCTGCCATTACCAGTAAAGCTAAAACAGCTATTATTTTTACCAACCAGACGAGAATGCTGATAGGTACTATGATGTTTGGCAATCCTGTGACTACCCCTGGCGGAAAAGCTTTGAAATTTTATGCCTCAGTCAGAATAGAATTAAGGCGAACAGCTCAAATTAAAAGGGGAGATGAAATTATTGGTTCTCGGATAAAAGCCAAAGTGGTCAAAAATAAAGTAGCCGCTCCTTTTAAGGAAACTGAATTTGATATTATTTATAATGAAGGTATTTCTTACTATGGTGATCTTTTAAATCTTGCTTTCAAAAAAGACATTGTTAAGCGTTCAGGAATGACTTATTCATTTGAAGATACAAAGTTAGGAGCAAGTTTTGATAAAGCAGTAGAATTTCTTAAAACTAATACCCCAACTGCAAAAGAAATCTTAAAACGAATAAAAGAAAAAGATTAAAAATATGGAAACAAGAAAATACGAATTGTCATTTTGGTTGACTTCTAATCTCAATGAGTCAGAGGCTGAGGCTGTTTTTGATGAAATAACTAAAAAAATTGAATCTTTAGGAGGTCAAATCATTAATACTCAGATTCCTCAATTAAAACCTTTAAGCTATAAAATCAAAAAAGAAACTAATGGCTATTTTGGGTTTATTTATTTTTCCGGTTGTGAAAACAAGCTGAGTGATTTACAAAAGGAGACGCAATCAAATGATAAAATTTTGAGATTTATCATTGTTAGAATTAAAGATTCTAAAAAAAGATCAAAACCGAGAAAAATAAAACGTCCTTTTTTATTTAAATCACAACAAATTTCTCATCAGGAAGAAGCAACTGCTTCTCCGAGTCAAGGTAAACCTGCATCAGTCTCAAGGGAAGAAATGAGTCTTGAGGAATTAGATGAAAAATTAAACGAAATTTTAAAAGAATAAACTCAACCGAGCACTCAATTTGAGTACTCGGTATCAGGGTGAGTTTTTTCTGAAAGGTATCGGCTCCGCCGATAATTTCTTAAAAACAGAATAAATCTAAACAAAGGTCGAGAGAAAACGAGGGGTAAATTTTAACTCAATATGAATCTCAATAAAGTTTTTTTAATTGGTAATCTTACTCGAGATGTTGTTTTAAGAACTACACCTTCAGGTCAATCAGTAGCTGATTTTGGATTGGCTACTAACCGCGTTTGGACGGGAGCCAATGGCCAGAAACAACAAGAGGCAGAGTTTCATAATATTGTGGTTTGGGGAAAGATGGCAGAATTGTGTAATCAATATTTAGCCAAGGGGAGAATGGTTTTTATTGAGGGAAGGATTCAAACAAGAACTTGGCAAGATGCTAATGATCAGAAGAGATATAAAACAGAAATTGTTGCTGTAAATATTCAATTTGGTCCGAAATCAATGAGAGAAGGCGCTAAATTAGAAATGCCTCCAGAAGCAGAGAAGGCACCTCATGAAGAATTACCAGTTTTAGAAGCAGATACACCAGAAAATAAAGAAGAGGATGAAGGAATTAGTTCTGAGGAAATTCCTTTTTGATAATTTCAATAATTTCTTCTAAATTTCCCTCAAGGATATTATTCATATTGTGCCAGGATTTTTTAATCCGATGGTCAGTAACTCTATCCTGGGGAAAATTGTAGGTTCTAATTTTTTCCGCCCTTTCGGCGTGGCCAATTTGGTCGCGCCTTTCTTTTGTCATTTGGCTAGATCCTCTTTCTTGTTCAGCCTCCCAAAGTTTATTTTTTAAAATCTCCAAAGCTTTGTTTCGATTTTGTTTTTGATATCTTTCACTTTGGCAAGAAATAGTCATGCCAGTTGGTTTGTGATAGAGACGAACCGCTGTTTCCACTTTTTGAACATTTTGGCCACCAGGACCAGAAGAACGGTAAAAAGTTTCTTCAATATCTTCAGGTCTGATATCTATTTGGATATTTTCTACTTGAGGAAGAACTGCTACAGTGGCGGTAGAAGTATGAACACGGCCAGATTTTTCTGTTTCTGGAATTCTTTGTACTCGATGGACACCACCTTCAAATTTTAAATTTTCATAAGCTGTTTTATCGTTGATTTCCAAAATTCCTTCTTTTAGTCCTCCTATAGAAGTAGAACTAATATTAATAATTTTTAAAGACCAGTTATTTTTAGCTGCGTAATGCTGATACATCCGGAATAAATCTTGAGCAAATAAGGCAGCTTCCTCGCCGCCAGTTCCTGCTCGAATTTCTAAGATAACACCTTTGATTTCGAGCGGAGCGAGAAAAAAGGTTCTGCCGAGCGAAGGGAGGTAGGTTCTTATTTTTGTTTTGTCGCTTTCCTGATTTTCGAGAAGGTTGAGAGCCTTTTTCTTCATTTCTTCATTTTTCTTGATTTCTTCTTCAGCTAAATTAAGAAGCTCTTTGTCGCTTGTTTCAGCCAATATTTCCTGGGCTTCTAAAATTTTTCTTTCTGCCTTTTTTATCTCTTTTAATAGATTTATTTTTTGCTCAATTCCTTTTAAACGGCAAGAAGCTTCTTCAAAATTTCTTGAATTTGAAAGAAACTCAGGATCGCTGAGTTTCTTCAATAATTGTTCTTTTTCTTTGATAAGGTTTTCTAAATTCATATTAACTGTTTGATTTTTTATTCTTTTTAACCGGATGAGTCTTTTTCTCTTTTTTTGTTCCTTTGATTTTATTCAGGACAGGCTTTTTTACTTTTAAAACTTCAGTCTTTTTCATTCGCGCCTCAAATTTTTGTACTCTACCAGCAGTATCAATAATTTTCTTTTGACCAGTATAAAAAGGATGGCATTGAGAACAAATTTCTATCTTCATTTTTTCTGCAGTTGAACCAACAATAAATTTAGCCCCGCAGGCACAAGTGGCTTCAGCTTTTTCGTAATATTTCGGATGAATATCTTTTTTCATACGCAAATATATTAACAGATAAAAGGATAAAAAGCAATGAGGGATTGATTCTTCTCTTGTTTTATGTTAAATTATCAAATAGTCAACATAATCAACATAGAGATAATCTAATAATTAAAAGACACTATGAGTGATAAAATTACAGAAATACAGAAAGAAGAAGATGTTATTCAAGAAATGATGAAGGCTGGTTTACATTTTGGTCATAAGAAAACTTATAACCAGCCTAAAGCCGGTTATTTTATTGTAAAAAGTTATGAGGCCATAGCTGGCATTGACTTAAAAGAAACATTAAAAGCTTTAAACAAAGCTTTAGATTTTATAAAAGAAATAGTCAAACAAGAAGGGCAGATTATTTTTGTAGGAACAACCTCTGGAGCAAAAGGATTCATTAAAGAATTAGCTCAAAAATATGATTATCCTTATGTTGATGAACGTTGGTTAGGTGGCACCTTGACTAATTTTAAAACCTTAACTCAAAGAATTAAAACATTGAAAGAGTTAGAAGAACAGAAAGATTCCGGAGCTTGGGAAAAATATACAAAAAAAGAGAGAAATGACTTGGAAAAAGAGCTTAATCAACTTCAAAGAAAATTTACTGGAATAAGAAATTTAGAAAAACTACCTGATGCTCTGTTCATCGTTGATACTGGCATTCATGATATTGTAGTCAGGGAAGCTAAATTGTTAAGCATTCCTATTATTGGTATCCTTGATACAGATGATGATCCAACTGTTATTGATTATCCCATTCCTGCTAATGATAGTGCCAAGTCTTCGATCCAATACATTCTCAACAAAATAGAAAAAGCTATAGAAGAGGGAAAGAAATCAATAAAAGTTACCGAGATACCTGTAACAGAAAAAACTAAACCCGCCTAAGTTTCGCAAAGCGAAATTTTGGCGGGTAAAGAAATAAAAAAACATGATTAAAGTAATTGATATTCAAAAATTAAGGGAAGAGACTGAGGCTCCAGTAATGGAGTGCAAGAAAGCTTTAGAGGAGGTCCAAGGTGATCTCGAGAAAGCGAAGTTAATTTTAAAAAAGAAAGGAGAATTACGAGCAGAAAAGAAACAAAGTAATGAAACTAAGAGCGGACTCATAGAAGCTTATATTCATGCCAATAATAAAGTAGGAGCGCTTTTGGAGTTACGTTGTGAAACTGATTCTGTAGCGAATAATCCTGATTTTAAATTATTAGCTCATGAAATATCAATGCATATAGCAGCTATGAATCCTCAATTCGTGTCTCAAGAATCAATTCCCAAAGAAGTCATTGAAGAGAAAGTAAAAGAATACCAAGAAGAAATAAAAGATAGTCATAAGCCGCCAGAGATTATAGAAAAAATTATTAAAGGTAAATTGGAAAAAGAGTTAGAGGAGATTTGTTTACTTAACCAAATTTTCATTAAAGATGAGACTAAAACCATTAACAATTTACTAAAAGAAGCAACAGCGAAATTTGGAGAGAAAATTGAAATTAGACAGTTCTGCCGTTTTCAAATTTGAATATGTATAATATTGTTCCACCTCTTTTAATTGTTTTGGGTATAGTTGGTTTAATTTTCTTATTGAGTAATAAGGAATTTAAAGAAAGGGAGCAAGAAATTAGAGAAAAATTGAAAAAAGACACCCATCAAAGACATTTTTTTCTTTTTATAAAGTGGCGCCAGATCTTTAATAAAAAAAACATTGATTTACTAAATTGTCGATTGTCGAACTTTTTTGAAAAATTATTAATTCGTTTCAGAATAATAATTTTGAGAATAGATCACCTTTTCCTAAAAGAATTAGAAAGACTGAAAAAAAAGAAAGAAATGGCAAAAGAGATTCAAAATGGGACAGGAGCAAAAAGAAGCTTTTTTGATTTCGAGCATAGCGAGAAAAAAGGTAATCCTTATTTTTTAACAGAGAATGGATTTTCTCCAAAAACCGAAGAATCAAACCTATCATCGGTCGTTGATTTAGAAAAAGAAGAAAAAAAGTTTTTAACTGATTTCCTTAAAAATCCTCAGGAAGAATCTCCTTTGATAAATTTGGCTCGTTTATATCTTTTTAAAAAAGATTTTTCTTCTGCCCGTTGGGCCTTGCTTGAAGCTCATAGATTAAAAAAGAAAGATAACATAATAAAAGATTTATTATTAGAATTACAGGAAAAAGAAATGCCAGCGTAGCTCAATGGCAGACCTGCCTGCCGGCAAGCAGGGCAACGGTTTTGCGAAGTGGAGCATAGCCCCCCACTTTTGCCGAGATAGCTCAGTGGTAGAGCAACTGTTTTGTAAACAGTAGGTCGTGGGTTCGAATCCCTCTCTCGGCTCTTCGGCAAAAGTGGGGGGTAAAGTTGTGGGTTCAAGTCCCTCCGCTGGCTCTTGGACAAAAGTGAAGAGTAAAGTTGTGGGCCAAATCCCTTTGTTGGCTCTTGGAGGGCAGGTAGTCCCGTAGGGAGCGGGGACGGTCTGTAAAACCGCTGGCCATGTTGCCCCTGTGGGTTCGACTCCCACCCTGCCCACCACGTTAAACGTGCCCACTCCTGCTTGCGCAGGCAAGCCTGCCGATGTAGCTCAGTGGTAGAGCACTTTCTTGGTAAGAAAGGGGTCCGCGGTTCAATCCCGCGCATCGGCTCCAAAATTAAAGAGATCTAATATGAAAAAAGAGAATTTTATCAAATTACAATGCACCGTTTGCAAACATATTAATTATTACACTCGAAAAAATAAAAAAACTGTTGAGCGTAAATTAGAATTTAATAAATTCTGTCCTTGGTGCAGAAAGCACACGATACATAAAGAAGGGAAGAAATAACTTTTTAGGGGCGTAGCTCAGTTGGGAGAGCGGCGGTCTCCAAAACCGCAGGTCGCAGGTTCAAGCCCTGCCGCCCCTGCCCACTATTGACTTTTCTAATAGGATATGCTATATTTATATTACCCTAGTATAGGGTATTTTTAGTTCTTTGAAAAAATATCTTCTTATAGACAGAGAGAAAGTGATTATTAGTTTATTCTAGTAGCTACTTTCTCTCTGTCTAGTATTTAAAAATAAAATAAAAAATAAGGAGGTTCAAAATGCGTACTTTAAAGTATGTTTTAGCGGTTCTTTTTACTCTTGCTTTCTGCTTTGCTATTGTTACTCATGTAGTATTATGGTATAAATTCCGGGTCGGTTGCGAAGATTATCTTAAATTAGCTGGTGATGCGCCAACAATTGAAAGGGCGACAGAATTTTTAGGGAAAGCAGTTAATTATTTAGAAGAGAAAAGGCTAACTAGCGGGAATTCTGCTTTCTTCTTTCCCATTCCCCGGAAAGATGTAGGTATTTGGTATAGTCAATTAAAGAGTGCATATGAGGTAGAAAAAAATCTGGTTGAGCAAGCAAAAGTTAATCCAGATAGTGTTCCCCAGTTGACGAGAGACAATGCTCTGATGAAGATTCGAGAAGTGGTTCTTGATGAAGGGAGTAATGGTACAATAGTTACTGCCCCCGCCAATATCGTGGTTTTTCCATATCAAAGAGTCTTCTTATTTTGGTACTTGCTCTCTTTTATTTTTGCTCTTGTATTCTGGTTTGTCGCTGTATTTAGTGAATCCTACTAAAGTTGAGGAGGAAAAAGACGAAATGAGCAGAAGCTCTGGTTTCTTTAAATAGGGCCAGAGCTTTTTTATTACACAAAACAGGTTCGAACGTCGTCCATTAGACCCTGCTTTTTAAAAAGCCTTTATTAGAGAGACTTTTTTAATTAGGGTTAAAGAAAGTTCGAACTTGTGGTACAATAAAGTTGTAATAATTAAATAAATATATAAATATGAACTCGTTAGAAAAAGGTCCTGATAATATCGATTGGGTAGAAAAAACAGAAAATATCCAACCTTCGGAGAATATTTTACCTGAAAAGGGTCAGCCCGAATATTTGGAGGGTGATATTACACACCATCAAGATGTTATAAAAAATATTGAAGCATTGCCAAAATCTATAGAAGAACATAAAATGAATGAAGATTCATCAAGTTTATTGACAGAAAAAGAAAGGCTTGAGAAACTTCAAGTTGAAGTCAAAGTGCCAGACGGAAAAAAAGAATCAGAACTAGACGAGCCTCAAGCTATTATGAAAAGATCCCTAGATGCAGGTACAGATGGAACCGGTTTTGACTCAAGAATAGTTGATTATTTTAGGAATTATTTGGGGTCAAAGGAAACTTTGCGACGTTTCAATAATATGGGCCAAGACAGTCAGAGAAATCTTGTAGAAAAAATTAAAGCCGGTGAAGTAGAGGAAGTGGTTAATTTAATGGAAGACTTCACTTTAAATATGTCAGATCGAATCAATGAATTAAGGGATGCGTTTGGAGGTCCTCCTGAAGATAGATCTAAAGTGAAAGATTGGATGCAGAGGACACTGTCGGCCGAACATAATTTTAATATTCGTGGTGGTACAAAAAAATGGATAATTAACAAGCTTAATCAAGATCATAATAGGTAGAATCAAATAAAAGATATAGTAAATAGTAGGGTAGGGTAATAAATTGAAGCTAAATTTCCATAAAACAGGTTCGAACGTCGTCCATTAGCCCCTGCTTTCGTTAGAATTTCGGCAGACAAATTTAGACTTTATTATTCTTGAATTAAAATCAATATTATGTTAATATTTTCTCAGAACGGGATTTTTTAAAATTTAAAATTAAAAAATATGATAAAAAATTGGAAAATATATCTGCCAATAATTATTGCCAGTTTATTAGTGATTATTTTAATTGGCATGGATAAAGCCAGGACATCATCTTTTGGTCTTGCTTTTCAACCTGGTCAGAAAGTAGCTCAAAAAGCTATTGATTATATTAATAATAATATGCTGCAAGATCAGACTGCTTCTTTAGAGAGTATTGAAGCTGTTAGCGGAGTTTATAAATTTAAATTAAAAATAGGCGACAATGTATATGATTCTTATGTTACTAAAGATGGAAAGATTTTATTTACCTCAGGTGTTGAAATTTCACCTGTTACTTCAACTCCCACTACCACCACTAAAGCTGCAGCTGTTAAACAAACTTGTGCTGATTTAGCTAAAAATGAAGCGCCTGTTTTAGAAGTCTTTGTAGTGAGTAAATGTCCTTTTGGTTTGCAGATGCAAAGGATTTTAAGTGAAGTAATAAAAAGTATTCCTGAAGCTGCAAAATATATGAAAGTTGAATACATAGGAGAAGTGAACGGCAATAAGGTTGTCTCTATGCATGGAGATGAAGAAGCTCAAGAAAATTTACGTCAAGTATGTATCAGAGAAGAACAAGCTAATGAATACTGGGATTATATTGCCTGTCATATTAAAAAAGGCGATGTTGATTCTTGTTTAACTAACGCCAAGATCGATAAAACTATTTTGACTAGCTGTATGGAGGACTCTAATAAAGGTGTAGCTTATATTCAAAAAGATTTTGAGAATCAAGATAAATATAATGATACTCCAGAATGTAAAAAAGATCCGACTAAATGTGATGTTGGAGGTTCTCCAGCTTTAATTTTGAACGGAAAAGCAGTAAGTGAATTTGATTTTGGCGGTAGAACTGCTGAAGCATTAAAAACAGTTCTTTGCTGTGGTTTTGATAATCAACCTGGTTTTTGCTCACAAAAATTAACTACTGAGCAAGCGGCCTCGAGTTTTTCAGAAACTTATAGTACTGGTGGTTCTGCTAGTTCGGGAAATTGCAATTGAAAACAAACAAATTAAAATATCGGCTTTAAAAGTCGATATTTTTTAATTTCCATTGTCTTCATGACTTTTTTTTGCTAAGATAATGATCATGGTTGATAATTTAAGCTCTGTTATTAATATTGCTGCTAATAAAGCTATTCTTTCGATTTATCCTGGAGCAGGAGGAAAAGATGCTGAGGATTGGGCTTTGATGTTATTGAGAATGTATCAAAAGTATGCTGAAAAGAAAAAATGGAGCTTCGTTGTTTTAGATAAAAAAGAAGATGAATATGGAGGAATTAAGAATGCTATTATAGAAATAACCGGAGAAAATACTTACGAAATTTTGAAAAATGAGAACGGAGTCCACCGCTTAGTACGAATTTCTCCTTTTTCAAGTGCTCATTTGCGGCATACCTCTTTTGCTTTAGTGGAAGTGTTGCCTAGTATTGAAGCTAAAGAAATTCCCTTAAAAGATGAAGATTTAGAAATAGAAACTTTTCGTTCTTCTGGTCCTGGCGGTCAAAATGTGCAAAAAGTAGAAACAGCAATTCGTCTTTATCATAAACCAACTAATATAGTAGTGACTTGTCAAGCAGAGAGATCACAATTCAAAAATAAAGAGAAGGCTTTAGCTATTTTACGAGGTAAATTATATCAGTTAGCCCAGCAGGAGAAAGCGAAGACAATCGAAGAATTAAAAGGTAAAAAAATCAAAATCGAATGGGGTAATCAGATCCGTTCTTATGTTCTTCATCCATATCAAATGGTGAGGGATGAAAAGACAGGTAAAAAATATCCTCAAGTAGAAGATATTTTAGATGGTAATTTAGATAGAATTTTAAATTCGGTGCAATGAGCTTAATTTATTTTAAAAACGTTTCTAAAAGTTATAATGATTCTTTAATCCTTGATAATGTTACTTTTACTGTTGAAACAGGAGAGTTTGTTTCTCTTGTTGGTCGTTCTGGAGTTGGAAAGACCACTCTTTTAAAAATGCTGATTAGGGAGGAATTACCGACTAAAGGTAAGATTTATTTTAATGATAAAGAAATTAATAAATTAAAATTACAGGAAATTTCACTTTTACGAAGAAAAATTGGCGTAGTTTTTCAAGATTTTAAATTGTTGTCTAATAAAACTGCTTTTGAAAATGTGGCTTTTGCGATGGAAGTGGCTGGTTATTCTGAGGAAGATATCAAAAAAGATGTACCCGAAGTTTTAAAATTAGTTAATCTACAGAATAAGGCAGATAACTTTCCTTATCAACTTTCTGCTGGAGAAAAACAGCGGACAGTGATTGCCAGGGCTTTAATTCAACGGCCAGAATTAATTTTAGCCGATGAACCCACTGGCAATCTTGACCCGATTAACAGTTGGGATATCATTAAGTTATTAGTAAAAATTAATGAATTAGGTACAGCAGTAATGTTAGCTTCTCATGATAAAGAAATCGTTAATACTTTAGGGAAAAGGGTTATCAGTTTAGAAGATGGCAAAATTATTAGAGATGAACAAGAAGGAAGATACCTTATCTAAAAATTTTTAATTTTTAATTTTTAATTTTCAAATAAACTAATGATACAAATTATTCAGAGAATGTTTAAAACTGCCTGGCAAGGCATGAAACGGAATAGCTGGCTTTCCATAGCCTGTATTGTAATGATGACTTTGAGCCTTCTGATTTTTTCTTCGATTTTAATTTTTAATCACGCTGCCAATACTCTGGTCAATACTCTCAAAGAAAAAATGGATATTACTATTTATTTTAAAACCGATGTTCCAGAAGAAGATATTCTTAAAATCAGAGATGAATTACTGTCTGATGAAGCCATAGCAAAAATTAACTATGTTTCTAAAGAAGACGCTCTAAAAGCCTTTGAAGAAAGAAGTAAATACAATCCTACTATTCAAAAAGCCCTTGATGAATTAGGAGAAAATCCTTTAGCTGCTTCTTTAAATATAAAAGCTAAAAAAACAGAGGATTATAATACCATCATAGAATCAGTAAAAAATTCTGTTTTTAAAGATAAATTAATAACCGTAGATTTAGCTGAAAACCAAAAAGTTGTTTCTAGGGTTGATGCTTTGGCTAAGGCTGTAAAAATAGGTTCTCTGTTTGCGATCTCAGTTTTAGCTTGTTTGAGTTTTATTATCGGTTTTAATACCATTAGAATGGCAATTTATTCTTTAAAAGAGGAGGTAGAAATTATGAAGTTAGTCGGTGCTTCTAATTGGTTTGTTCGGGGACCTTTTCTGCTTGAGGGAGCTTTGCAAGGTTTTATTTCATCAATAAGCACGACAGTAATTTTTTCTCTTCTTCTTTTGGTGTTTGGTGGAAAAATTGAAAATTTTGTTCCGGGTTTAGGTTTGAATGTCTATTTTTGGTCCCATTTCTGGTTTATTTTCTTCTTACAAACCGCTTTTGGTATTTTCTTAGGTATTATTTCCAGTTTTTGGGCTTTGAATCACTATTTAAAGATTTAATTTTTCATTGCGGGATCGTCTAACGGTAGGACAGCAGCCCTTGGAGCTGTTTATCTTGGTTCGAATCCAAGTCCCGCAGCTAACTATTGACCATCAATTGTTTTAGTGATATAATATCCTGTAATGGGATATTTTTGTTCTTTGAAAAACAATATTTATACTATCTGCTATATAACTGGTCATTACCTATGATTAGTGGTTAGTTATATGGCAGATAGTTTAAGATATTAAATAAAAAATTTTATTTAGAAAAGAGGTGAAAAGAATGAATAAGTTTTTCAAAATTCTTCCTAAGATCGTTCTTGTGATTTTGATCGCATATTTTTTATGTTCTATATTGATTACCATACTTTCTTGGAGTTATAAGCCAAAAAATCAGATCATTGAGAATCCTATATTACTAAGTGGAAATGTCATTATTCTTTCTTCCGAGAAAGGATTACCACTTGCAAGCTCGTTAATGAATGAGAAAAAGGATGAGGTATACATAACTTTTATGGGGGACGTATTGAAAGTATGGTACTTTAATCAAAAGATTTCGGAGAGATTTCTTTGTCAAGAAATAGAGGTTGTACCTGTAGAACGTTTGAAATTACGGAAAGCATTTCCGCTATTATTTGTCGGGCCAATGGATTACTTCATTAAAAGCGTTTCTTTTAAAACAAAAGAAAATCTTTTAGAGATTCAGTTGGGCGTATCAACGGGGCTTGATATAGCGGTAATGATGTTAATAATAATGATAATGTTATCAGCGTTATCATTATTAACTCGTAAAGATAAACAAAAAAAGAAGTGAAAAAGAGATGTGTCCCCGTAGCTTAAATTAGAGCACTCGTTTGTCAGACGAGAGATTCTGGTAATAAAAAAATCCAGCCGGGGGCACCAAAATTAGTAGCGGATATTAATTGTTTGTTAATTAGTTAAAATTAACATCAAGATATCCGCTTCTTTATTTTAAACAGGTTTTAAAATGATCTAGGAATTTGAATTAAACAGTTTCCAATGTCGTTCCATAGCCCCAGGAAATTAAAATCGCCAAAGAGGCGATTTTTTGATATAGTTAATTTATGACTTGGCAACCATTAGTTTTAATTAGTGTCTTGTCTTATTCGGTTTCGGTTCTCCTCGAGAGAGTGCTTTTGAAGAACGAAAAAAGCGACCCAATTGCTTATTCGGTTGTTTTCCAGTTGGTAGTAGGACTGATTGTTCTAGCTTACGCCTTGATTAAAGGATTCAGTGTCCCCAATCTATATCCGATTCTCCCAAATCTTATCTTAATGACTTTTCTTTATGGGATGGGGAATATCCTTATTTTCAATTCCTTAAAAGTCGGGGAAGTGTCAGAATTTACTATTGTTTTTGCCACCGAGGTTTTTTGGACGATTGCTGTGACCATACTCTTTTTAGGCGAGGCGTTTTCTTTAAGGCAGGGGATTGGAACTCTCTTGATTATTGCCAGCGTTATCCTTGTTTCCTGGAAAGATAACCGATTTAAGTTAAGCAAGTGTAGTTTGTTTGGGCTGGGCGCGGCCCTGTGTTTTGGTTTGGCTTTTGCTAATGATGCTTTTATTCTGAGAAACTTTGATGTTCCGTCCTATTTGGCCATAGCTTTTATCGTTCCCGCTGTTGTGGTTTGGTTATTCAACCCTCGGGTTAGTAAAAATATGTTACCGCTTCTTGAAAAATCAATGTTAAAAAAACTTATGATTTGGGCAGTTTTGTATGCCGTTTCCGCAATAACTATATTCTTGGCTTACCAAGCCGGGAGGAATGCAGCCCAGATAGCGCCGCTTAAACAAACAGCGACCATTGTTACTGTTTTATTGGCTATTGTCTTCTTGCAAGAGAAAAGTAACCTTCTGAAAAAGATAGTCGGGGCGGTAATAAGCGTTCTCGGAGTAATTTTGGTCTTATGAAACTTTAATAGAAGGGAAGAGAAACCAAGTTCTAACATCGTCCGAGAAATCGCCAAAAAGGCGATTTCTTGGTATAATATATAAATTAAAATTATATATCAAAATATGAATAATCTCATTGTTTGGTTGGTTATTATAATCATCAGTTTTATAGTTAGTCTAATGAACTATCGTGGCACTATAATTTATAAGGCTGATAAAGATATCAATCATAAGGAAGCACCTTTCAGTTGGAAATTCTTTCAGATATGGAATTTTTTCATTTGCTTTTTTCTTGGAGGATTAATAGGTTATTACTTTATTGCGATTAGATTCAAACAATTGAGCCATGGAGATAATTTAGCTTCAATTGATATTATTTTAGTGTTAATTTTTATTATGAGTCTCATTGGATATCTACCTCATTTTTTAAAAAATATCACAGAAGGAATACAAGTTATTTTAAAAAGAGTGCTAGAAAAATAGAATTATTTAATAGGAATCTGAGCTAAACAGGTTCCAACATCGTCCCATAGCCCCAGCAGTCTAGTTTTTTTATCGAGAGACCGAAAATACAGCTGACTATTGATCTCAAAATCCAGGAGCGCAAAATTGGTGGATCATTACAATTCCTTGACTTTTTGTCGACAGTGAACTATCATACTAAGGTAAATTTCTATTAAATTTTCTTTCCTTACATATTAATTTATGTAAGACTTGGAAGACAAATTGGATAGTCGGTCGGTTTACTCATTAAAATAAATTATTAAGAAATGAATATGGCAAAAAAATTATTTGTCGGTGGATTATCTTATGACACCACCGATGATACCTTAAAAGAGACTTTTGCTCAGGCTGGAACTGTAGAATCGGCAACTATTATTACCGATAAATTCTCTGGCCGTTCAAAGGGATTTGGCTTTGTTGAAATGTCTTCCGAAGAAGAAGCTCAAAAAGCCATTGAGATGTTCAATGGTAAAGGGATTGACGGAAAAAACGTTACAGTAAATGAAGCTAAGCCCTTGGAAGCTCGTCCTCCTCGAAGAGATGGATTTAACCGCGATCGAGGATTCGGCGGTGGCGGAAGAGATCGCCGGTAAGAAATCTGAAAAATCCCCTACATTCATAATTGGGGGTTTTGACGGAGAGAAACAAAAACGCCCATCACTGGGCGTTTTTTGGTATAATAAATAAATCGCATAAAAACAAATCTGTATGCTACAAGCGAAAGATAAATTTTTTGATGTGGCAGTAATAGGCGGCGGACCTAGCGGGATGATGGCGGCAATTGAAGCAAGTGAATTAGGCGCCAAGGTGGCGCTTCTGGAAAAAAACATTGTTTTAGGGAGAAAACTACTATTAACCGGAAAAGGCAGAAGCAATATTACGAGAGCCGAATTTAACTCTAAAGAACTCGCAAAAAAATATGGCAGAGAGGGAAATTTTCTTTTGTATCCTTTATCTGTTTTTGGCGTCAAAGAAACGCTTAAATTTTTTGAAGAGCACGGTTTAAAAACAAAGATAGAAAGAGGAAAAAGAATTTTTCCCCAGAGCGATGAAGCAGAAGATGTTCTAAATGTTTTAATTCAGTCCTTAAAAAAGAATAATGTTTCAATTCTGACTAAGGCAGAAGTCAAAGAAATTTTCATTAGGGAGAAAAAAATTACAAAATTATTTTTAAAAGATGGCAGGGGAATAACAGCAAAAAATTATATTATTTGCACTGGCGGAAAATCATATCCGCAAACAGGTTCTACCGGCGATGGTTATAAGTGGTTGCAAAAATTGGGACATACAATTATTAAACCACGACCGGCATTAACGCCAATTAATATAAAAGAAGCTTGGCCAAAAGAAACGCAGGGTTTATCTTTAAAAAATGTTGAGCTTTTTGTTTTTCAAAATAAGAAGAAAGTGGAGAGCAGGTTTGGTGAACTCCTTTTTACTCATTTTGGCATTAGCGGCCCGATTGTTCTGGATTTGAGCGGAAAGATTGGTGAATTATTAGAAAAAGGCGGAGTTTCCTTGTTTTTAGATTTAAAACCGGCCTTAAATTCTGAAAAATTGGATAAAAGACTTCAATCTGACTTTTTAAAACAAAGTAATAAAATGTTTAAAAATTCTTTGGCTGATTTGATTCCTTCTAAGCTTATCCCTGTAATTGTAAAATTATCTGGTATTAATCAAATGAAGCAAGTAAATAAAATTACCAGAGAAGAAAGAAATAAATTAGTGGGATTATTAAAAAATTTAGAAATGACAGTAAACTCGCTTTTAGGCTTTGAGACAGCAATCATAACCTTAGGAGGAGTATCTTTAAAAGAAATTAACGCAAAAACAATGAAATCAAAATTAATTGATAATTTATTTCTTGCTGGAGAGATAATTAATTTACATGGTTCCACTGGCGGTTATAATTTGCAGCTTTGTTGGAGTACCGGGTACTTGGCTGGTCAAAGCAGTGCCAATAGTTTATCCTGATAATATGCTTATTGATGATGTAAAAATAAAAGTAATGGCGGGAAGCGGCGGAAAAGGCACAGTGGCATTTAATAAAAACATGATGTCTTTGGGTCCGGTTGGCGGCAGCGGCGGTAAGGGCGGCAGTATTTATATTGAAGGAATTTCTGATTTAAGCGCGCTAAATCAATTCCGTTTTAAAAAAGAAATTAAAGCTAAAGACGGGCAGGACGGCCGTTCGCAATTTCGCGACGGCAATAACGCAAGTGATTTGATTTTATTTGTTCCTATCGGAACTGTAGCACAAAATTTAACAACAGGTGAAGATATTGAGATAACTAAAATCGGCCAGAGGTTAGTAATTGCTTGCGGTGGACGCGGAGGAAGAGGAAACTTTCATTTTCGTTCAGCAACCAATACAACACCGAAAGAATTTGAATACGGAAAACCAGGAGAATCATTGGTGTTTCATCTTGAATTAAAGATGATTGCCGACGTAGGATTTGTGGGAATGCCCAATGTTGGAAAATCAAGTTTGCTTAACGAGTTGACCAATGCCCAAAGCAAAGTGGCAAATTATCCGTTCACAACTCTGGAGCCGAATTTGGGCGTGTATTATGATTTAATACTTGCTGATATTCCCGGACTCATCGAAGGTGCGTCTATGGGCAAGGGTCTCGGCATTAAATTCTTACGACATATAGAGCGAACAAAGACCTTGTTTCACTTTGTTGCCGCAGATTCTGTTGATCCAATAGCGGATTATAAAACGGTGCGCAACGAATTGGGGGTATATAATAAATTACTTCTGGAAAAACCAGAATATGTATTAGCGAGCAAAAAAGACATAGTGGCGCCCAACATTGTTATTGAGGTTGTAAAAAAGCTTAAGAAATTAAATAAAAATGTAACGCCGATTTCCGTATTTGATTGGGATAGTATTGAGCTTGTTAAAAAAATACTTAATGATTTAATTTTAAAAAAGACAGATTAAAACAAGTTTAACCTTTGGTGAGCGAAGTGAAGGAGGTTTTTATTTTTTATCAAATAAATTATTGGTTTTGGCGGTTAAAGGACCTTTGGCTTTGGAATAAAGAGATTTCTTGCGCTTGTTATAAGGAACTTCTGCCGGAGAAGACAAATATTCCACTGCTATCTGGCAGATATGCATCTCAGGATATAAAGCGACTGGTAAGTTTGATTGATTGCTGATTTCCAACGTCAAAGTCCCTTCAAAGCCAGGGTCTACAAAACCAGCTGTATGCACTAAAATTCCCATTCTTGCTAAAGTGCTCTTGCCCTCCATTTTTAAAATCATATCATCCGGTACTTTTATATATTCTTTGGTGCTGACTAAAACAAAATTATTAGGATGAAGGATAAACGCCTCTCCTGATTTGATTTTTTTAGTGATAATAAAATCTTTATCTGGCAATCCTTTTTTAGTGTCTAAAAGACATTGTTTGGAAATATTAAATATTTTAAAAATCGGCCCTAATTTTAAATCAATGGAAGCAGGACCTATTTGGTCCTTGCTTAAATTCGGTCTAAAAACAAGTTTTTTACTTTTAATTACTTTTTTTATATCTCGATCTGAAAGAATCATATTATTAAAATTTTTAATAATTTGTTTTTTTATTTTACATTAGTAACAAAGAATTATCAACTCTAAAGTATTTTTGGGGATGTGTTATAATATAATAAACTCATGGAAGAAAAAGAACAAAATCAAGAATTTATTTGTTCCCATTGTGAGAGGAAAGTTTTTTATGATAGAAGTATTGGCACAAAACATCGCAATCATTGCCCTTATTGTTTATGGTCAAAACACGTGGATTTAGATGAATCAGGAGATAGAAAATCAGTTTGCCAGGGTGAAATGGAGCCGATTGGTTTAACTTTTAAGCAGGAAGGAATTAATAAATATGCAGAAGCTAAACAGGGTGAATTAATGTTAATTCATCAGTGTCTCCAATGCAATAAAATTTCTATCAATCGGCTGGCTGCTGATGATAATCCTCAAGCCATTTTAGAAGTTTTTGAAAAATCAAAACAATTGAATCCGAAAGTAATTAATAGATTAACTGAAAAAGGAATTAAAGCATTAGCAGAACAAGACAAACAAGAAATTTTAATTCAGCTTTATGGGAAAACCATTAAATAAAAGAGGGGCACCTCGGATGGCCCCCTCAATTTTTAATTACTAGTTGCTAGGAGAAAATTTATAGCTTGATCTTACTTTGGCGGCTTTCTTTTAAAAGTAATTTTATCTCATGGTTTATTCCATTGATTTTTTCCTGAACCTGCTTTCGGACCTTTTCTATTTCTTTTTGTTTTGTGTTATGATTGCGCCATTTTTTTCCTATTCTTTTTCTACATTTACCCATTTTAAATGCTAGTTCCAAAATGCTGTCCTGAAGAAACTTTATTGTTTCTTTTTCACTTTTACCTTTACATTCTTCTTTCCATCCATTCTGTTCTGAAAATAGACACGGTACATATAGTCCCGTATCTTGATTTTTCTTTGTATTGCAAGATCCTCCATTTGTAGCAAGATTACATTCTACTATTAGCTTCATTTCTTTTTCTCCTTTTCTTTTTTAAATTACATTTAATTACAGAAATAATTCTTTTTCCTCCTTTCTTTTTCAAAGTTCCAATCTCAAGGTGAATCAATGGCAAATGACTCGTCATGAGCAGGCTTAGCCTTTAGCCTTCACATTAAGTAAAGTTCACCTTGAGCATATATTATTCTACACGAAATATTTATTTTGTCAATCTTTCCACACAAAAACTTGACATTAATATTTGTTATTCTATAATTATTTTTAAAGTTAACTTTTAATAAAATTATGAAATATCATTGTCTTGGTTGTAGTTATATCTACGATGAAGAAAAAGAAACCATTAGTTTTCTTAACTTAGATGCAGAATGGACTTGTCCTGAGTGTAATGCTCCAAAATCAGAATTTGAGCCAGTAGAAGAAGATAACGAAGACGAATCAGGTATAGAAGATGAAAAAAAATCAAAAACAGAGGAAGATTCAAAGGATGAATATTATTAAATTATTAAAATGAACAGAGGAGAGGCATTATTGATGTTAAATAGTAAGATTAAAACGCTTAATTTAATTAAGCATTGTTTGGCTTGTGAAGTCGCCATGAAAGAATTAGCTCAGCATTTTGCTGAAGACGAAGAAAAATGGGCTTTGACAGGATTATTGCACGATATTGATTATGAAGAAACAAAAGATAAACCAGAAGAACATTCTTTAATAGGGGCAAAGTATTTGGAGGAGCAAAATATAGATAAAGAAATTACAGAAGCAGTAAAGACGCATAACGAGATTCATGGTTTGGCGCCAGCAAGCAAACTTGCCAAAGCTTTGTTTTGCGTTGATCCTTTAACGGGTTTAATTGTGGCTGCCACTTTGGTATTGCCTTCTAAGAAAATAAAGGAAGTGACGGTTGACAATGTTTTGAATCGTTTTAAAGAAAAAGGATTTGCTAAAGGCGCGAAAAGGGAAATAATCGAGCAATGCGAACCTTTACTAAGCTTATCTTTAAAAGAATTTTGCTCTTTAGTGCTAAGAGGAATGCAGAAAATTGATAAAGAACTTGGCTTGTAATAATTTGTTTTTGAGGTTGACTTTTCTTGGTTTTCTCTGTTAAACTATAAAGTGCCCTTTGGGCACTTTTAAAAAGATGGGAAAAATATTTTCAAAAATTAGAAACTATTTTGAGGGATCTTGGCGAGAGCTAAAGAAAGTAAATTGGCCTACTCAATCCGAAACCATTAAAAGAACAGCAGGTGTTTTAGTCTTATCCCTCTTTATTGCTCTTATTCTTGGGTTTTTGGATTTTGGTTTGCTTCAAGTAATGAAGTTAATTATTAAATGACATGCCTAAGCAGCAGATTAATTTAGGAAGAAATTGGTACGTTATTCATACTTATTCTGGATATGAGGATGCTGTGGCTAGAAATCTAAAGCAAAGAATAGAGGCTTTGGGTATGCAGGATAAAATTTTTAATGTTTTGGTTCCAAAGGAGAAGAAGATAAAAATTAAAAATAGCAAAAGAGCAATCATTGAGGAAAAAATTTATCCTGGTTATGTTTTTGTTGATATGGTAGTGACCGATGATTCTTGGTATGTAGTAAGAAATACGCCTATGGTGACTGGTTTTATTGGCGCTGGGATTACTCCGCGACCAGTTCAAGACGATGAAATTAAAGAAATCCTGAGAAAAATAGTTGAGGAAGAACCAAAATATAAAATTGAGTTTGCAATCGGTGATTTAGTAAAAATTATGGACGGTCCTTTTAAAAATAGCGAAGGTAAAGTTCAGGAGATTGATAAAGAAAGAGGAAGAGTAAAAATTTTAGTTTCTTTATTTGGCAGAGATACGCCTATTGATTTGGATTTTCTTCAAGTAAAGAAAGATTAAAATGCAAAAATTAAACATTTCTTATGGCAAAATCAATTAAAACAGTTTTGACTTTACAAATTCCTGCTGGTCAAGCCAATCCAGCCCCTCCAGTTGGTCCAGCTTTAGGTCAACACGGATTAAATATCCAGGAATTCTGTACTCGTTTTAACGAAGCCACTAAGGATAAAATAGGTGATATTATCCCCGTAAAAATTACTGTTTTTATAGACAGAACTTTTGATTTAAAATTTAAAGAACCACCAGTTTCTGATTTATTAAAGAAAGCCGTTGGTATAGAAAAAGGTTCTGCTAATCCTTTAAAAGACAAAGTAGGCAAAGTTACTAAAAAACAATTAGAAGAAATTGCGAAGCGTAAAATGCCGGATTTAAATACTAAAGATTTAACATCCGCCATGAAAATGATAGAAGGCACAGCGAGAAATATGGGCATTGAAATAGAAGGATAAAATCTAAACAATACAAGCTCGGGAATTTTCCGGGCTTTTTAAATTTCTATTTTATGTTAAAATATTAGTAATGAAATATGAACCAGTTATAGGCTTAGAGATTCACGCTGAATTAAAGACTAAAACTAAAATGTTTTGTTCCTGTTCTAATGATTCTAATGGGCATCACCCCAATACCCTAATTTGTCCAATTTGTTTGGGGCACCCAGGAACGCTCCCGACTATTAATAAAAAAGCTGTGGAGTTAGTGATTAAAGTAGGTTTAGCCGTAGGCTCTCAAATTCCTGAATTTTCTAAATTTGATAGAAAGAATTATTTTTATCCTGATTTACCAAAAGGTTATCAGATTTCTCAATATGACGAACCTTTTTGCCGAGGAGGAAAATTAAAATTATTTTTAAGCGATGATCCACAGGAGAGTTTAAAAGAAATTGATATTACCAGAGTACATTTAGAAGAAGACGCAGGAAAATTAATTCATCCTGAAGACAAAAAATCTACTTTAATTGATTTTAATAGAGCAGGCGTTCCTTTAATGGAATTAGTGACCGAGCCAGTCATCCATACTGGAAAAGAAGCCAGATTATTTGCTCAAGGCCTCCAGGTTTTATTAAAAACTTTAGGAGTTTCTGAAGCTGATATGGAAAAAGGACAAATGAGATGCGAAGTCAATATTAGCTTAAAACCTAAAAATCAAAAAGAATTAGGAATAAAAGTGGAAATCAAAAATCTTAATTCTTTTAAAGCAGTAGAGAGAGCAATAGAATATGAAATTAATAGACAAAGAGAATTATTGGAAAGAGGAGAAAAAATTATTCAAGAAACTAGGGGTTGGGATCAAATCAAAGAGATTACCTATTCACAACGTTCTAAAGAAGAAGCGCAAGATTATCGTTATTTTCCTGAGCCAGATTTACCACCATTACATCTTTATTCAAAAATTAAAGAAGAAGGTTTATTTGATTTAGAACAAATGAAATCACAGTTGCCTGAATTACCATGGCAAAAAAAGGAAAGAATCATAAAATCATACACTTTTTCAGGGGATGCTAATTTATTAATTCAAGATGAAAAATTAAGGGATTTTTTTGAAGATACTGTTACAAAACTAGATCCAGAATATAGGAAAAGTGGTACTCCATTAGCATATAACTATTTGACTACCGATATCTTAGGTATTAAAGAAAAAGAGAATTTAACATGGGATAATATAAAATTATCTCCTCAAAATTTCGCTAAGTTAATTAATAATCTGGTTTTAGACAAAATTTCTTCTCGCGTAGCTAAGGATATCTTGCTAGAAATTATTCACTCTAATCAAGATGTGGAAGAAATAATTCAGACTAAGGGCTTACGCAAAATTCAAGATTCTAATATTTTAATTTCGACTGTTGAAGAAGTCATTATAAATAATTCCAAAGCAATTGAAGATTATAAAAAGGGTAAAGAGAATGCTTTACAATTTTTAGTTGGCCAGGCAATGGCAAAACTTAAAGGCGCTGCTGATCCTGTAGAATTAGAGAAATTAATTAGAGAGAAAATCACTGATTAACTTGATTGCTTCTTCATCATTAGATATCCAATGAACATTGGGTATTTTTTTAAACCAAGTCATTTGGCGCTTAGCATAATGGCAACTATCTTGATAGAGTTTTTCTTTCATTTCCAAGAGAGTGATTTTCTTTTCTAAATGACGATTTAGCCAATGATATTCTAAACCAAAATCTTCTAATCGCTTTGAAGTAATGCCCTGTTTTTTTAATTTTTTAACTTCGTCAATCATTCCTTGTTTTAGTCTTTTTTCCAACCTGATTTTAATTAATTGTTTTAATTCTTCTTTATTTTTTTTGATACCTAAAATTAAAATATCCCATTTTGGCGTTTCTTTAATAAGAGAAGGAACCAATCCTTTTAAAGTAGCAATTTCAATGGCGCGAATGAGGCGATGTTTATTATTTTTATCAATAGTTGTTGCTCGTTTTGGATCTAATTCTCTTAATTTTTGAGATAATTGCTCGATGTTTAACCCTTCTAGCTCTCGTCTAAGCTTTGCATTAGGCGGGACATTAGGTAATTTCCAGCCTTCGACAACGCTACTAATATAAAGGCCAGTGCCGCCGCAAAGAATGGGTAATTTACTTCTTTGCTGGATATCTTTAATAGCCTCAAGAGCTAATTTTTGATATTGAGCTACAGAAAAATATTCTTTTGGGTCAACAACATCCAAGAGATGGTGACGAATACCACTGCTATAAATAGAGATCCCCCTACGTCTCGCTCTTTTAGCATTAGCCAAAAGAGCGAGACTTCGGAGGATGCTCAATTTCGTAAACTCACCGCTATGCGGTTCGTACGAAATCGGCACTTTGCCAGTGCCAATATCCATTCCTTTATAAACTTGGCGGGAATCAGCAGAGATAATTTCTCCATTAAAAAGTTTCGCGATTTTAATTGCCAGATCAGATTTACCGCTAGCAGTTGGCCCCAAAATGACTAGAAGTTTATTTCGAGCGAAGTGAGAAACAAGGTTCTGCCGAGCAAAGCGAGGTAGGTTCTTACTCATGTTCTAAATTTCTGAATTATTATTCGCACTGGTTTATAGCTTTTTCTATGAATTTTACACGGACCATATTTTTTTAATAATTTTCTATGAAGTTTAGTTGGATAACCTTTATGAATTTCAAAATGATAATTTGAATATTTTTTTGCCAAAGTTATCATTTTTTTATCTCGAATAACCTTAGCAATAATTGATGCCAAAGCAATTGATAAAATTTTATCATCGCCTTTGATAATTGTTTTTTGCAAATAATTTATTTGAGGCAGGTTGCGATTACCATCAATTAAAATTAAACAATGTTGACTAATTTTTTGATTAATCTTTAGTTTCTTTAAACAAATTCTCATTGCTTTAAAAGTTGCTTGTTCAATATTAATTTTATCAATCACTTTTTCGCTCACTAAAGCATAAGAAAATTGAATTAGGGAACATTTTTTTATTAAACGAAAAATTTCTTCTCTTTTTTTAGGAGAAAGTTTTTTAGAATCCCTTGCGTTTCTTAAAATTGTCCTTAAATTTTGACTTTTGCCTTGAAATTTTGACCCCGCACCAGAAACTTCGTTTCGGTACGGGGCATGCTTTTGCCTGCCCGTCCGGCAGGCGGGACTTTTGATCCTTCGGCTTTGTTTAGGACAGGCTTTTGGATTTATAATAACTGCCGCTGCAGTTATTGGTCCAGCTAAAGGACCTCGACCAGCTTCATCAAGACCGACAATAATTTTATAGCCTTTTTTCCAATAATATTTTTCTGTTATTAAATCCATTTTTGACTTTTCTTTTTTCTGTGTTAGACTTAATTAGTTTTTGACTTTTGCTTTTTAATCCTTTTAATTTTTGACTTAATTGTATGCATTTTACCCATCTCCATGTTCATAGTCATTATTCCTTGCTTGATGGCATGAGTAAAATCGATGAACTCTTGGATTTAACTAAAAAGATGGGTTTAGAGGCCATAGCTTTAACTGACCATGGAGTTCTTTATGGGGCGATTGAATTTTATACTAAAGCTAAAGAAAAAGGAATCAAACCAATTATTGGTTGCGAGATGTATTTGGCACCTCGTTCACGAAATGACAAAGTAGCAAAGGTGGATGCTAAATTCTATCATCTAATACTTTTAGTAAAAAATCAAATTGGCTATCATAATTTAATTAAATTAGTAACCATTGGCGAACTAGAGGGTTTTTATTACAAACCGAGAGTGGATAAAGAAACTTTAAGAAAATATTCCGAAGGGTTAATAGCTTTATCTGGTTGTTTAAGAGGAGAAATCCCTCAAACTTTATTAACAAAAAATTTTGCCAAGGCTAAAGAATTAGTCAAAGAATATCAAGATATTTTTGGCAAAGATAATTTTTATTTAGAATTGCAAGATCATCCAGAATTAGAGGAACAAAATAAAGCCAACGAAGAACTTTTAAAACTTGCCGAAGAAACTCAGGCTCCGGCAGTGGTAACTTGCGATGGTCATTATCCTTTAGCAGAAGATAAAAGAGTTCACGAAGTTTTATTAGCAGTGCAAACTGGTTCTGATGTAGAAAGTGAAGATAGATTGACGATGATTCACGCTGATTTACATTTAAAAGAGCCGAAAGAAGTTATCAATAATTTTCAAAATCATCCAGAATTGTTTGAAAATATTAAAAAAATTGTTGATGCTTGCAATCTAGAAATTGATTTGGATAAATTAATTTTTCCCAAATTTCAAACTCCCAGCAATGAATCTTCTTTTGAATATTTAGAAAGATTAAGCCGAGATAATTTTGCTCAATTTTATGACGAACATGACGAAGAAGCTAGAGCTCGTTTAGAGCACGAACTAGAGGTAGTTAAAAAGACCAATTTCGCTGATTATTTTTTGGTTATTTACGATATTATTCGCTTTGCTAGAGAAAAGGGTATTTTGACTAATACTCGCGGTTCAGCTGCCGGCTCTTTAGTAGCTTATGTTTTAGGCATTACTCATATTGATCCCATCAAATACGATTTATATTTTGAGAGATTTTTAAATCCCGAGAGAATTGAACCGCCAGATATTGATCTTGATGTCGCTGATGATCGTCGACAAGAAATTATTGTTTATATTTCGGAAAAATATGGTCAAGACCAGGTAGCCCAGGTTTTAACCTTTGGGATTATGAAGTCAAGATTAGCCGTACGAGATGTTAACCGCGCCTTAGGCCATTCTTATTCTCTAGGTGATCAAATTGCTAAATTAATTCCTCAAAACCTACCCATTAAAGAAGCTTTAAAAACAATCTCAGAATTCAGAGAAATTTATGAAACCAATAATGAAGCGAGAGAAGTAATAGATATTGCTCAAAGATTAGAAGGAGTAGCTCGGCATGCCTCTACTCATGCTGCTGGCGTTATTATTACTCCAGAACCCATAGTTAATTTTGTGCCTTTGCAGCATTCCTCAAGAAGTGAAAAAGAGATTGTGACTCAATACGAAATGCATTCTTTAAAAAGTATTGGTTTAGTGAAAATTGATATTTTAGGTTTAGCCAATTTAACAGTTGTCAGAAACACTTTAAGAATTATTAAAAAAGTTTATGGTGAGGATTTAGATTTAGATAATTTGGGATTTGAAGATAACAAAGTTTATGAATTGTTGAGCAAGGGTGAAACAGTAGGTGTTTTTCAAGTTGAATCTGAGGGGATGAGGCACTACCTGAAAGATTTAAAACCAAATTCTTTGGAAGATATTATTGCGATGCTGGCTCTTTATCGTCCAGGACCGATGGAATTAATCCCTCAGTTTATTAGAAGAAAACACGGCGAAGAAAAGATTACATATTTTCATCCAGATTTAAAACCAATTTTGGAAAAAACTTATGGCATTTGTGTTTACCAGGAACAACTGATGAAAATTGCTCATGATTTAGCTGGTTTTTCTATGGCTGAAGCTGATGTTTTAAGAAAAGCTGTAGGAAAAAAGATTAAATCTTTACTTTCCTCTCAAAAAGAAAAAATGATTAAGGGGATGATGGGAAGAGGAATTAAAAAAGAAAATGGCGAGAAGATTTGGGAATGGATGGAACCTTTTGCCCGTTACGGTTTTAACAAAGGACACAGTTCTTCTTATGCCAGAATCACTTATCAAACTGCCTGGCTCAAAGCTCATTATCCCAGCGCTTTTATGGCAGCACTTTTAACTTCAGATTTTGGTAATCTTGATCGAGTTGCCATTGAAATTAAAGAATGCGAAAGGATGGGGATAAAAGTTATTCCGCCTTCAGTTAATCAATCTTTTGTTGAATTTGGCACTGATAAAGAAACTGGCAATATTATTTTTGGTTTGTCAGCAATAAAAAATGTGGGTACTGGAGTGGCGGAAATGATTCAAATAGAAAGACAGCAAAATGGTCAATTCACAAATCTAATCAATTTCTTTAAGAGAATTCCTCGCCAAGTTTTAAATAGAAAAACCTTAGAAAGTTTAATTAAATCAGGAGCCTTGGATTGTTTTGGTTCCAGAGAATTAATGGCTGATAATTTAGATAAAATTTTAGAATGGAGTTACAGTGTAAATAATCATAATAACTTCCAGATGGGATTATTTAAGGAAGGTTCAGATGATATTTTATCTCACTTAGGACAGAGCTTTCCTCCAGATAAAACAAAAAGATTAATCTGGGAAAGAGAATATTTAGGCATATATCTAACTGGGCATCCTCTTGATGATTACAAAGGAATTTTGGGAAAAATTGCTTTGACTGTTAGTCAATTAGGATCTCTTCATCTAGGAAAAAGAATTAAAGTATGTGGTTTTGTCTCCAGAATTCAAAGAGTCAGAACCAAGATTGGTAAGCCGATGGTTTTTACTCAGATTTCTGATTATGAGCATTCCATTGATGTAGTTTTGTATCCAACGGTTTTAGCTAATTATATGACGAGTCTTTCCGAAGACAAGGTTATTTTAGTAGAAGGAAGAATGGATAAAAGAAACGGGGAGTATCAAATTATTGGCGAGAAAATAGAAGAAATTAAGCCGATGGAAGCGTAAAAAAGAAGTTGCTTTTTTATCAATTTTGTAGTTAAATAGTTAAAAGTATAAATTTATGCCTCAAAAGAAAAAAGGATATTCTTTGGATACTTTGCGTCATTCTTTTGCCCATGTGATGGCTTTAGCGATTATAAGACTTTATGGAAAGGTTCTTTTTGGTGTGGGACCAACTATTGAAGATGGTTTTTATTACGATGTTGCTGTTGAAAAATTAGGAAAGACCGGTCTACCTTTAGAAGATTTACCCAAGATAGAAAAAGAAATGCGTCAAATTATTAAAGAAGGATTAGATCTTAAAAAGCAGGAAAAGTCTTTGAAAGAAGCTAAAAAGATTTTTAAGAAATTAGACCAAAAATATAAATTAGAGTTACTCAAGGATTTAGAAAAATATGGAACCACGGAGATGGAAGAAATAGAGAAAAAACAGAGTAACAAATCAAAAGCGCCTAAAGTAAGAACTGTTACCATTTATCAGACCGGAGAATTTATTGATTTATGTCGCGGCCCTCATGTGAAAAATACCAAAGATTTACCTTTGAATTTTAAATTAACAAAAGTGTCTGGCGCTTATTGGCGGGGAGATGAAAAAAATCCCATGCTCCAGAGAGTTACAGGTTTAGCTTTTAAGACCGAAAAAGAATTAAAAGATTACTTATATCAATTAGAAGAAGCAGAAAAAAGAGACCATCGAATTTTAGGCCAAAAATTAGATTTATTTCATATTGATGATAATCTTGGGCCCGGTCTTATTCTTTGGCATCCCAAAGGAGCGATTTTAAAACGCCTGATTGAAAATTATGCCCTCAACGAGTATTTAAAAAACGGATATCAATTGGTAAATACTCCCCATCTTGCCAAACTCCAGTTATGGAATACTTCTGGGCATACTGGTTTTTACCGCGAAAGTATGTTTCCGGCAATTCATTTAAAAGACATTAATATTGAGGAAAAAGATGATTATCAGATAAAACCGATGAATTGCCCTTTTCACATTTTAATCTATAAGAATCAAATTAGAAGTTATAAAGATTTACCATTGCGTTTTACTGAGTTAGGGACTGTTTATCGTTATGAAAGATCAGGCGTTTTGCATGGATTAGCTCGAGTGAGAGGTTTTACGCAAGATGATGCCCATATTTGGTGCACACCAGAACAATTGGAGGACGAATTGAAAAATCTCTTAGAATTAACATTTAAAATCTTAAAAGATTTTGGTTTTAAAGAATATGATGTTTATATTTCTACCAGACCAGAAAAATATGTTGGAAGTTTGAAAAATTGGCAAAGAGCCACCAAAACTTTAGAAAAGGTTTTAAAAGAGAAAAAAATAAAATATCAAACTGATAAAGGAGGCGGCGTTTTTTATGGCCCCAAAATAGATATAAAACTAAAAGATGCTATTGGCCGCTCTTGGCAATGTACTACTATTCAAGTGGATTTTAATTTACCAGAAAGATTTGAAATGTTTTATATTGATAAAAATGGAAAAAAGCAACAGCCAATTATGATTCACCGCGCTTTACTTGGCAGTATTGAAAGATTTATGGCAGTTTTAATAGAACACTACACTGGAGAGTTTCCTTTTTGGTTAGCTCCTGTTCAAGTACAAATCCTTCCAGTTTTAGAAAAGAATCTTCCCTATGCCAAAAAAATACAGAAAGAATTAGAAGATAAAAATTGGCGGGCAGAACTCAACTCTAGTGGAGAGACTCTATCTAAAAGAATTAGAGAAGCGGAAATGCAAAAAATTCCCTATATCTTAGTCATAGGCGATAAAGAAGAAAAAAATAAAACTATTGCTGTTAGAAAAAGAGGAAAAGGGGATTTAGGAGCAATGAAATTAGAGGAATTTGTTAAAGAGATAAAGAAATTAATAGAAATTCAATAGAAATTCGTAGAAATTTATTGTTTAAAATTTAAAGATTTTTTTAATATGCGGTATCAGCCAAACAAAATTGAAAAGAAATGGCAAAAAATTTGGGCAAAGAATAATTACAGGATTTGGCATGCTAAAGATCTTCCTAAAAAGAAGCATCTCTATATTTTAGATATGTTTCCTTATCCATCAGGAGAAGGATTACATGTTGGTCATGTGGAAGGCTATACTGCTTCTGATATTTTATCTCGTTATTATCGCATGCAAGGCTATGAAGTTCTTCATCCCATGGGTTGGGATGCTTTTGGTTTACCAGCAGAAAATTATGCTTTAAAAACAAAAAAACCTCCTCAAGAAATAGTGCCTAAAAATATCAAGCGTTTCAGAGAGCAATTAAAATCGCTGGGTTTTAGTTATGATTGGTCAAGAGAAATTAATACCACTGATCCTAATTATTATCATTGGACTCAATGGATCTTCTTGCAGCTTTTCAAAAAAGGATTAGCTTATGAAGAAGAGAATTATGTTAATTGGTGTCCAAGTTGCAAAACGGTTTTGGCTGACGAAGAAGTAGAAGAAGGGAAATGTGATCGTTGTGGAACAGAAGTGGAAAGGAAAAAACTAAAACAATGGGTCTTACGGATTACAGCTTATGCTGATAGATTACTTAAAGATTTAGATTTATTAGATTGGCCAGATAGAGTCAAAACAATGCAAAAAAATTGGATTGGTCGGTCTGAAGGAGTAGAAATTAATTTTAAAGTGGCAGATGCTGAAAAATATATTAAAGTCTTTACTACTCGGCCAGATACTCTTTTTGGGGCTACTTATTTAGTTTTAGCGCCAGAACACCCCTTAATTGTTGGAATTGCTTCTTCTAATTACCAAGCAGAAGTAAAAAAATACATTGAAGAGGCCTTAAAAAAATCTGATTTTGAAAGACAAAAAGATATTAATAATAAAACTGGAGTTTTTATTGGCGCTTATGCCATTAATCCAGCCAATAAAGAGAGGATTCCCATTTGGGTTTCTGATTATATTCTCATGAATTATGGCACTGGCGCTATTATGTCTGTACCAGCGCATGATGAGAGAGACTTTGCTTTTGCTAAAGAATTTCATTTAGCTATTAAAGAAGTGGTTTCCTCTGATGGTAAACCTCATTTAGAGATGGAGAAGTCTTATTCTGGAGAAGGTATTTTGGTTAATTCTGGACCTTTCGATGGCATTACATCTCAAATTGCTCGAGAAAAAATTACTTTGTATGTTAATGGAAAAAAGATTATTAATTATAAACTGCGAGATTGGATTTTTTCTCGACAAAGATATTGGGGAGAGCCTATTCCTATCATTAAATGCGAGAAATGTGGAAATATTCCTCTTAAAGAGAAAGAACTGCCTTTAAAATTACCAATTATTAAAAAATATGAACCTACTGGAGAAAACGAATCGCCTTTGGCTGATATTTCTTCCTGGGTAAGAATCAGTTGCCCGAAATGCGGGGGTTTGGCTAGACGAGAAACCAATACCATGCCGCAATGGGCTGGTTCTTCTTGGTACTATCTTCGTTACCTTGATCCTAAAAACAGAAAAGCCCTCTTTGATCCTAAAAAAGAAAAAAAATGGTTGCCTGTGAATATTTATATTGGAGGAGTTGAGCATGCTGTCCTACATCTTTTATATGCCAGATTTTGGCATAAATTTCTTTATGACTCAGGGATTGTTTCTACTCCGGAACCATTCTACAAATTAGTCAATCAGGGCATTATTTTAGGTGAAGATGGAGAAAAAATGTCCAAATCCCGAGACAATGTTATTAATCCAGACAATATTATTAAACAATATGGCGCTGATAGTTTAAGAATGTACGAAATGTTTATCGGACCATTGTTTTTTGCTAAACCCTGGAATTCGCAAGGCATTATTGGAATTTATCGTTTTTTGAATCGAGTTTGGGATTTAGTTTCTTCTTCGAAAGAGCAAAAAAAGGAAAAAGAAAGGATATTGATAATGACTCAAGAAGCCAAGAAAAAATTACAAGAAGATTTAGAAGAAATAGAGAGAATGCGGCATCTCACTATCAAAAAAGTGACTAAAGATATTGAGGATTTTCATTTTAACACTGCCATTAGCAGTTTAATGGAATATGTGAATAAGATTATTGAAATACCTGTTGAATATTTAGATGTTAAGCATTTTGACACTTTAATTTTACTGCTTTCGCCTCTTGCTCCTCATTTAGCTGAAGAATTATGGCATAATTATTTCAAGCGAAGCGAGAAAAAAGGTTCTGAGCGAAGCGAGGGTTCTTATCTTCATCATCGCAGTTCAGTGTCTCAAAATCAGTGGCCGATTTATAGTCAAAAATTAGTCGAGGATAAAGATTTTGCTTTAATCATACAGGTTAACGGAAAAACTAAAGGAACTACAAAAGCAAAAAAAGGAATTTCTCAAAATCAGGCTCAAAAATTAGTCACTCCCTTAATAAAAAAATCTTTGGATAAATACAAAATCAAGAAAATAATTTTTGTTAAGGATAAATTGATAAATTTTGTTATTAAACTCAAATGAAAAAAGTTGTTGTTATTGGCGGAGGCACAGGAGTGTTTACAGTTTTAAGCGGTTTAAAAGAATATCCATACCAACTTAGTGCCATTGTCACCATTGCTGATGATGGAGGTTCTTCAGGAATTTTAAGAGAAGAATTTGGAATTTTGCCTCCAGGTGATATTAGAAGAGCTTTAGTAGCTCTTTCTTCCTCATCGCCTTTTTTAGCTAAATTATTTCAATATCGTTTTAAAAATGGCAAGGGATTAAAAGGGCATAATTTTGGTAATTTATTTCTCACGGCTTTAGAAGGCTTAACCGGAGATTTTAATCAAGCAGTGAAAGAAGCAGGTAATATTTTAGGTATTAAAGGGGAGGTTATACCAGTATCCTTAGAAAATACTCGGCTTTTTGCGCGACTGGAAAATGGCCTTTTAGTTATTGGTGAATCAAATATTGATTCCCCTAAGCATGATGGCAGTTTGGCTATTAAAGAGGTCTTTCTTAATCCTCTTGCTAAAGCCAATAAAGAAGCTCTTCGAATCATTAAAAAAGCTGATGTTATTATTATCGGGCCAGGAGATCTTTATACCAGTATTATTCCTAATTTTTTGGTTAAAGGAATTAAAGAAGCGATCAAAAAATCCAGAGCCAAAAAAATCTATGTTTGTAATATTATGACCAAATATGGCGAGACTAATCATTTTACTGCCGAACAATTTTTAGCAGTGATAGAAAAATATCTTGGCAAAGGCATTATTAATTATTTCTTAGTTAATGTTGAGAAACCTAAAAAATCATATTTGGACAAATATAAGAAAGAAAAAGCAGAATTAGTGAAATACGACAAAAAATATTTAAGCGCTCTGAAAAAACCGAAAGTAATTTTTACTAAACTGGTTCGTAATAGTTCGCTTTTAAGACATGACCCAAAGAAATTGGTGCAAGCAATAAATAGAATTTTTAGATAGAATTTTTAGATTTTAACCAATGACCGAACAAGAATTTACTCATTTTTATAATAATAACATTGATAAAGTTTTTCGCTTCATCTATTTTCGGGTAGATAAAATTGAAATTGCGCAGGATTTAACTGCTCAGGCTTTTTTAAAATGTTGGCAGACCGATAATAATTCCAAATCTGTAATAAAAAATCCCCAAGCTTTTATTTATCGAGTTGCTAGAAACCAAATCATTGATTTTTATCGCCAGAAGAATAAAACACCAATATCTTTAGAAGAATTAAAAGAAAAAGGCATAGAAATTCCTCAGAAAAGTTTTGTTTTTAAGATTGAATTGAGTTTTGAAATGGAAAGCTTAAAAAAAGCCTTACAAAGAATTAAACCAGCTTATAGCGAGGCGATTATCTGGCATTATGTTGACGATTTATCAACCAAAGAGATTGCTCAAATTCTTAATAAAAACGAAAATAATATCAGGGTATTGCTTCATAGGTCTTTAGAAGCGTTGAAAAAAGAAATCAATAGAGAAGTGTAACACTTTAACCCTTTTATCGTCTTAAATAGTGATGCCTGAAAAAGAACTTATTGAACAATTAAAACAATTACAAGAAGTTAAGCCCAATAAAAATTGGGCTAATTGGCTTTTAAGCAATATCTTAACTAAAAGCCATCAAGAAGGAATGATCAAGCCAAGAGTAAAATTGGTTTCTTTTTCTTTTATTCACCAGTATCAAAAAGCTTTAGTTTCAGCAGCTTTTGTTGTTCTTTTTGTTTCTACTTTTGCTTTTGCTCAGACTACCTTGCCTGGCAATCCTTTATATCCTGTGAAAACTTTAACTCAAACAGCAAGACTCTTTTTAACACCTAAAGATTATAAATCAGTGGTTCGCTTACAAATTGCTAAAACAAGATTGGAAGATATGGCAAAAATGACTGACCAAGAACAAGCCATCGCTTTAATGAGTCAAAATATCCAAAAAGATTTACAAACTATTCCTCAGGAATTAAAAAATATTCAAAAGAAACAAGTGTCTTTGAAAATTGCCAAACAAGTGCAAAACGAAGCTAAAGATTTAAATAATATAATTTCAAAAACTCAACTCCAGTTTCAAGACAAAGAAGCTTTGGAAAAAACAGCTCAAGATACTCAATCCCAGGTTTTATCCTTGATTATAGAAACAACAGAAGAAATGAATCAATGTCCAAGTTATCTTCAAGATAAATTAGCTAATTTACAAAAATATTTTACTGATAATGTTCAAACTCTAATCCAATGGCCTATCGATGATATCACCAAAGTTAGAACTTTATTAGCTGATATTAGTAATGACATCAAAGCCGGGAATTGTTTAGAATCACTTGAGAAGATGGAAAGTATTAATCAAATTTTGCAAATCCACTCTCTGGATATAAAGGTCGAAACTTCAACTCCAGAGAATTAGGATTGATCTTGCCAATTTTATGGCAAGTTAATTGGTTATTAAGCTTCAGCAATTAATGGGTGCATTACAAAGAGCGCTCTTCACTAATTGCTGACCAGGTCGATAATAATCATAAAGTTAAAATAAAATTTAAATTCAAATGTCTAAAAAATTAATTGCGTTTGCTTTAGCTGGAATCTTTGCCTTATCAATGGTAGCTCCAGCCAAAGCTGATACTCTTTCAGATCTTCAAGCTATAATTACTAGTTTGACTGCTCAAATTACTGCCTTGCAAGCTCAGATAACTGGTTTGAGTGGTGGGACAACTACGGTTTGCTTCAATACTGATTTGTCACAGGGAATGACATCAGCTGATGTCAAAAACCTGCAAATCAAGTTAGGAGTAACACCAACTTCTGGTTATTTTGGACCTATCACTTTAGCTGCTGTTAAGACCTTCCAGACAGCCCATGGAGTTATTAATACCGGCTATGTTGGTCCTTTAACCAGAGCTCAATTGAATACTTTGTACTGCACTCCAACAACCACAACCACAATTGCTACAGGCTATCCTGCTGGTTGTACTTCAGCCGTTGGCTTTAGTACTACAACGGGACTATCATGCGCTGGTACGGTTAGCTATCCTGCTGGTTGTACTTCAGCCGTTGGCTTTAGTTCAACAACCGGCCTATCGTGTGCTACTCCAGTTGCTGCTACAGAAGGAACCTTAACTATTACCCAGAATCCAATTCCTGGATCTGGTACAGTAATCGTTTATGGCGGCAATGTGCAAAAAGAAATCTCTGCTTATAAAATCAAAGCCACGAATTCTGATATTCGGGTAAAGAGAGTTATTTTGCAGTTTGGTCTTCCTGGTGATTTTCCTTGGAGAGATTTAAGCGCTATCTCTATTTGGGATGGCACTACAATGCTCAAGGAAGTTCCAGCCACTTCAGCTTATTTCACTGAAGCTATTTTTGCTACTACTTACACCATGACTCTTGATGGTCTTGATGTCTTAGTAGCGAAAGACACTGAAAAAGTGCTTTCTGTGAAAACTACAGCTACTTCTGTTCCGGCAACTATTTTTGGTATTCCTATAACTGTTACTATTCCAGCTAATGGCGTCAGAGGTGTTGATACTAGCAGCTTGAATGTTTATGGTCCGGCAGTTGTTTTAGCTCTTCAACTCTTTAATACAGCTCCAGCTCAGGCTCCTACTCTTACCATAACTGCAGCCACAGACAATCCTTTGGCCGGAAATGTTATTGGTGATCCAGCCAACATTACCCGTATTGATCTTCTTAAAATTAGCGTCAAGGCGGCTAATATTGACATGACTTGGAAAGGAGGATTGGTTAATGTTACTCAGGGTGCTGCGAGCCAAATATCAGCTGTTGAGCTCTATGATGGCACTACTCTCTTAGCTGGCGCTCCGGGTCCAGGAGTTAACACTACTTCTACTCCTTGCAACTTTGGTACTTATACTTTGGCGCAAGCTGCTGGTACTACCAAGATCTTAACAGTAAAAGGCGTGGTTGTAGCTGCTCCTATACCAGGTACTGTTGTTTCATCAACTTTACCAATTGCTGGTTTAGTCGGTGTTGATAGTAATAGTGCTGCTCAAAATAATGCCACTGCTATTACTGGTAATCCTTTAACTCTTTATTTGATAGCTCCTACCTTTGCCTTAAACAACGCTTCAGTTGTACGCTCTAGTTTCAGTACTTCCACAACAAATGATGTAGGTGATTTTACAATCGGGATAAAGGTTACTGCTAATGGCGGTGACATTTATTTGCCGACAGTTGACCATACTACATTGGGAGTTGCAACAGGTGCCCCTGAAGGCTTCTTGCCTATTATTAACAGTGGAGCTGGTACACTTGGAGCCACTACTTCTTATTGGTCTTGTGACAGCGTGGCTACTGAAAGTGCTGTTGTCGATGATTTCACATGGAGAATTCCCGAAGGTGCAACTTCTGTTTGTACCGAGAATCTTCACCTAAGAAATGGTACAGCCGCTGGTTACTATAACGTAAGTATTGGCAACATTACTTGGGGTACTTCAGTCACTGATCTTAATGATGGGATCAATAATATCGATCAGAATTGGGGTTTGACAGCTTTGAAAGCTCCTGCCACTAATTTAGGGATATAACCTAAACGAGGATAGTGACAAAAAACCGCTCTTTGGGGCGGTTTTTTGGTTATGCCTTGAAGTTCAAAATGATTTTTGTTAAAATAAGTTAATGATTTTTAGAAGACTTGGGAAAATTTTTATTGGATTTTTATTTTTAAGCCTTGTTTTCAGCCCAGCTTTAAAAGTTTATGCTTATTGGGATCAAAACAAGAATTTTTTTATAGAATCTGATTATGATTTATTTGGCAGAACGCAAATTGGAACGCAGTTATTAAAAACTACCAATAATTTTTATTTTTATGTAGATACAAACTGGTATCAAACTTTTAATCAAAAATCAGAGTTAGATAATAAACTTTATAATTTAGCCAACGATTTTGAATATAAAATTTATCCCACTTTAACTAATCTATTGGGCTCTGAAGATAATCCAGGAATTGATAATGATTCGCGGATTATTATTGTCTTAGAACCCTTAAAAGATAATTATGGTGGCTATGTACAAGCTGGTGATCAGTATTCAACAAACTTATATAAAAATTCTAATGAAGGCCAAATCATTTATTTGAACACTAATTTAATTTTCAAAGCCCCGTCGGAATTTTTAGATTATGAATTAGCTCACGAATTTACTCATTTAATTACTCTAAAACAAAAACCAGAAGCTGACACTTGGTTTTATGAATTAATGTCAGAGTTTGCTGGCCAAGCGATTGGAGTGGATACAAGTCAAATTACCAAACAACGGGCGCAAAGTTTACTTTATTCAACCGAAGTTAATTTAGAGAATTGGACCAATTCAGATAAAGATTATGGCAAAATTTATTTATTCGCTTTATATCTAAAAGAACAATTTGGCAATCAATTATTTGCTGAGGCTTTAAAATATCCTTCAAATAATGGATTACTATCTTTTGATAAGGCTTTAAAGAAATATCAGACGAATTTTGACGAAGTTTATTTAAATTGGTTAATTACCAATCTTTATAATACTTGCGAACCTAATAATTTAAAATACTGCTATCAAAGCCCAGCTTTAACGAACTATTCAGTTGTTGCTTATTCTTATTATCTACCTACACAAAGCAATAGTTCTTTATCAGTTACCGATTCCTTAAAGGCTTGGACCGGAAAATGGCAAAAACTCACTGGCGGTCAAGGCATCCTCCAATTAAAATTCATTATTTCTGAACAAACGCCTATTCAAACAATACCTTATGTTATTGAAGATGGTGCTGGCAGAAAGACTGTTGACTTTGTTGATTTCTCTAATACTAATGTCCAAGAAATTTATATCAACGATATGGGAAGCAAAAATATCGCTGTATATTTTCTCCCTTTTATTGGTTCTCAGGGGCAAGAGGAGAAAACTTATTATTATTCTTGGCAAGCAACTAATCTAGATTCTAGCTCTCAAACAGATAAGCAAGTGATAGATGTTTTATTAAAGAGGATAGATGAGCTTAAAAGACAAGTGGCCAGTTTACAATTAGAATTATCAATGCTCCAAACTAATCAAAGCAATATAACTTGTTCTGTTTTTTCTAACAATTTATATTATGGCATGACTTCTCCTCAAGTAAAATGTTTACAACAGTTCTTAGCTAATTTAGGACCTAGTATTTATCCTGAGAAATTAATTACTGGTTTTTATGGTTTTTTGACTCAAGCCGCAGTAAAAAGATATCAAGCTTTAAAAGGAATAATAACAACTGGTTATTTTGGACCATTAACAAGAGCAACAGCTAATCAAGGAATTTAAACTACCATGAACTTTCCTTATAAAAAAATTTTATTTTATTTAACCATTGCTTGTTTACTGACTCCTTTTTTTGTCGATTCAAGAACCTATTTTCCCTTTATTATCGGTAAAGCCACTGTTTTTCGGTTTCTGGTGGAAATAATGTTGGTAGTATGGGCATTCTGGCTGATAAAAGATAAAAAAATCTTCCCTAAATTAACTCTTTTAACTAAGGCAGTTTTAATCTACGCTTTAGTTATTTTTCTGGCAGCGATTCTTGGAGTGAATTCTTCTTGGAGTTTTTTCTCGGGAAACGAAAGGATGGAAGGAGTATTCGGAATCTGGCACTTTATCTTGTTCTTTTTGATTCTTGTTGCAGTTTTTGATAGAAAAGAAATAGAAAACATTTTGAAAATTCAAGTCGGTATTGGCGCAGTTTATTCATTAATGGCTCTTTCTGGTTATTGGAGAATAATTACAATGATTGCCAATTTTACCGCCAACAGACTGGTAGGATACACTGGTAATCCGTCCTATTTTGCCACCTACCTTATATTTAATGCTTTATTGGCTTTATATTTTTATTTTGAAGAGTTTGAAATTACCAAAAAATTGTTTAATTTTTGGCTGCCTATTTCTATTTTCCAGGGAATTTTAGTTTTTGTAACAGGCACGAGAGGTGGAATGGCAGGATTAGGAATCGGCTGTCTGTATTTAATTTTTTCTTTATTATTCTCCAAAAGAGACCAGAAATATCAGATTTTTAAGAAATTATCAGCCGGAGGGTTGATTTTAGGAGTATTATTTGTAATCTTAGCTTTTTCTTTTAAGAATGCTACTTTGGTGCAGAAAAATTTTGCCTTAGAGAGACTTACTTCAGTATCCTTAAAAGACCCGACAGCTGCTTCTCGTATACTTTCTGCTGGTATTGCCTGGAAAAGTTTCCTTCAAAAACCGTTTTTTGGTTGGGGCCCAGAAAATTATGAAGCAGCTTACATTAAGAATTTTGATCCCAAAATTATAAAATATTTGCCAGGAGATTTTTATTTTGATAGAGCTCATAATAAACCAATGGAAGTTTTGGCGACCACTGGTATTTTCGGATTTATTTCTTATATCGGGATTTTTGTTTTTAGTTTTTTGATTTTAAATAAATGTAAAAAGAAAAAAGGTAATTTGTTAGGAGTAATTACTTTAGAAAGCTTAATCATCGCTTATTTTGTTCAGAATATTTTCCTATTTGATTTTCACGAGAGTTATTTAATGTTTGTTTTGATTTTGGCTTTTATTCATTCTTTTGGTGAAGAGAATTTCGTCGAAGAAAAAACGAAACAAATTACCAATAAAAAAATCGAATTTTCCAGAGAACTGCTATCGTACTTAATTATTTTTGGCATTACTGGATCAGTTATAATTAGTTTAGTTTTTGGAGTGATAAAGCCATTTTTAACCAGTCGTGATATTTTTTTCACGAATTATTATTCTAGAAGAAGCAAGACGGATGAAGCTTTAAAGAGCCTAAAATCAGCTATTCGAAGCCCGAGTTTTTTAAGCGAAGACATTACAATGGGTTTTAAAAAAGGTTATGCAGAAAATTCTTATTTTTTGGATGACGCAGGAAAAAAATCATTAGTAGAAACAGCAGTTTCTTTTGGCGAAAAAATTATAGATAAAAATTATGTGCAATATCAAGTTTTGATGGCAATGGCTGATTTGGAACTTTCGATGAGTCAATGGGAACCATTAAGGATGGATAAAGCATTAAAAATAACAGAACGCGTTTTAAAGACAACTCCTTATTTTCCTAATACGCATTTATTAGCAGCAAAAACATACTTTTTAAATGGCCAAGAAGACAGGGGAATGGAAGAAGCAAAAAAAGCTTTAGAGCTAAATCCTCAATTAGCAACTGGTTACTATATTTTATATTTGGGTTATAAAAATCAGGGGGATACTAAATTATCAGAAGAAAACTTATTAAAATCCGCTCAACTGAAATTTCCTTTCGGCGAAACTCAAACAATTCGCTCTGCGGCTCAGTTAGCAATTACAACTAAAGATTATCAAACTTTGGAATATTTGTATCAATTAGGAATTCAATTTGAACCAAAAGAATACACCTGGTATGTATCTTTAGCCGCCACTTATGGTAAATTACATAACAAAGATAAAGCCATTGAGTATGCTCAAAAAGCTGCTGAATTAAATCCTGATTTAAAACAAGCGAGTGAAGACTTCATTCAATTAATTAAAAATGAAGAATGGGATAAAATTCCCGATTGATTATGCGTCAGGTTTTATTTAAAAAAGGCAAAGTCGTTATTGAAGAGGTACCGGCACCAACTGGTGGAGCTAATAGTCTTTTAATAGAAAATTTATATTCCTTGATTTCTTCTGGCACTGAGATGTCCAGTTTAAATTTTTCTAAACAGCCTTTACCTCTCAAAGTCTTGAAATACCCCACTAAATTAGCTAAAGGATTGCGTTTGATTAAAGAACACGGAATATTTGAAACTTATAAAATAGTAACTGGCATGTTAGAAGCTGGAGTAACGCCAGGCTATAGTTCTTGTGGCAGAGTTATTAAAGTGGGAACAAATATTAAAGATATTAAAGAAGGGGATTTAGTCACTTGTTCCGGCGCTAATTTGGCCTCACATGCGGAAATTGTATCCGTTCCTCGAAATTTGGTGGTAAAGATTCCTGAAGGAGTGGTTCTGGAAGAAGCAGCTTCTGCCACTTTAGGCTCTATTGCTCTTCAGGGAGTCAGACAAGCAGATTTGCGGGTTGGTGAAAGCGCGGTGGTTATTGGTTTGGGATTAGTGGGTCAAATAACCAGTCAAATTCTTTTAGCCAGCGGAGTAAAAGTGATTGGAATTGAAATATCAAAACCAAGAATAAAAAAAGCCCAGGAAAATGGCTTACAATTAGCTTTTTCCCCGACCAATAAAAATTTAATTAATGAAATTAATCGTTTAACTAATTTTCAGGGCGTTGATGCGACCATTATTACTGCTTCTGGCACAGAAAATAACGCCATCATTAATCAAGCCATGGAATTAACTCGAAAAAGAGGGAAAGTGGTAGTGGTGGGAGATGTCGGTTTAAAAATAGAAAGACTAGCTTGGTATGAGAAAGAAATTGATTTAAGGATTTCTTCTTCTTATGGCCCAGGCAGAGGAGATGAAGAATATGAAAATAAAGGGATTGACTACCCTTATGCTTATGTTCGCTGGACAGAAAACCGTAATTTAGATGCTTATTTGAAATTACTGCAGGCCAAAAAAGTGGATTTTCTTTCTTTAGTCGAAGGCAAGTATCAATTAGAGCAGGCTGATTTAGCTTATAAACTATTGAATTCCAAGAAAAAACCCTTAGCAGTAATTTTGGTCTATCCGTCTTTGAGCCTTGAGGAAAAGACTTTAACTAGCCTTGAACTGCCTCAATTGCAAAAAATAGAAGGAAGAATAGAAGTGGGTATTATTGGAGTAGGTAGTTTTAGCCAAGTCGTCCATTTGCCCAATCTTAGTCGTTTGAAACATTATTATCATCTTCGAGGAGTTTGTACTCAAGACTCAGTAAAAGCCAAATATTTTGCTCAAAGGTATAGGGCTAACATTGCTACGACTGATTATAACGTTTTATTAAATGATCCAAAAATTAATTTAATTATTATTACTACTCGGCATCATCTTCATAGCAGAATGGTTATAGATGCTTTAAGAGCAGGTAAAAATGTTTTTGTGGAAAAGCCCTTGTGCTTAACCGGAGAAGAATTAGAAGAAATTAAAGCAGTAGTGAAAAATCCAACTATTGGTTATTCGCCGATGTTATTTGTAGGTTTTAACCGTCGTTTTTCGCCATTCATTGAAAAAATAAAAACAGAAATTAAAGAACGTCATAGTCCGTTAGTAATAAATTATCGGGTGAATGATAACTATTTACCTCCAAGTCATTGGACTAATACTTCTGAAGGAGGAGGCAGAATTTTAGGCAATGCCTGTCATATGTTTGATTTGTTTTGCTATTTAACTAATTCTTCAGCTTCTCAAATTACAGCTGTTACCATTAATCCCTTAGATACTTTTTATTTAGTCACTGATAATTTTATTGCTTCCTTAAGATTTAAAGACGGTTCTATTGCTAATTTGATCTATACCACTGAAGGGTCAGAGAAATTTTCCAAAGAATATCTTGAGCTTTATTCTGAGGGCTCAACTTTAATTCTTGATGATTTTAAAAAACTATCAGCCTACGGACTGAAAACTGGCATGAAAACAATGAACAGTCAAAAAGGTCATTTAGAAGAGTTAGAAGAATTAGCTAAAGCGATGCATCAAAGAAAATGGTTGATTCCTTGGGAAGAAATCGAAGAAGCTACAAGAATTAGTCTTGAAGTTGATAAACAGGTGAGGCAAGTGTATAATAGATAATGTTGCTGGTCACTATTGACATTTCTTTTAAGATTTGCTATAGTAAAGATACCTCAAATTAAGGTATTTTTTAAACAAAAAACCCATTAGTCTGTGGGCAAGCAAGCTAAACATTTTGTGGATGGCTTGATGGGATTCTTTTTCGATGGGTATTCTGGTTTCGACTGGAATATATCTCGATTGAATCCTTAACCCCTCTTGATGAGGGAACTTTGCCTGCAGGCTAATGGGTTTTTTGTTTCGAGCGAAGCGAAAAAAAAGGTTCTGCCGATCGAAGGGAGGCAGGTTCTTATATGCCTAAAACTCTTTTGATTTCTTCAAAAGAGGTAATACCTAAAAGAACTTTAATTACAGCATCATCGATTAATTTTGGATACTGAGCTTTTTCTAAATTCTCTATTTGTTCAGGTTTTACAATTTCGAAAATTCCAGTTTGACCTAAATAACCAGTAAAATTACATTTAGGACAACTTGAAGCTGAATATATTTTGTATGGGAGTTTGAATTGTTTTTGATATTCAGGATATTGCTTTAAAGTCTTCCCAATATAGGAGATAATTTCTGGTAGCGCTGAGATTTCCTTTTTGCAAACAGGACATAAGATTCTCACTAATCTCTGGCTAATGATAACTCTAATAGCTTTAATGATATCAGGACTGCTAATATCTAAACTTTTTAAGCGGGGGATGATTTCGAGACTATTATTGGCATGAATAGTTGATAAAACTAAATGACCAGTTAAAGAAGCTTGCCAGACCATTTCTGCAGTTTCCTTGTCTCTAATTTCTCCAATTAAAAAGATATTAGGGTTTTGGCGAAGCAGGGTTCTTAAAGCATTAGAAAAAGTATAGCCTTTTTCTTCATTGATTTGAGTTTGATTGATTCCTTCTAAGCGATATTCAATTGGATCCTCGACAGTGATGATTTTTACGCCGGGTTGATTTAATTTCTTTAATAAAGCAAAAAGAGTAGTGGTTTTTCCGGAAGAAGTGGGACCGCTGGCTAAGATCAAACCAACTTTATCTTGAAGGACCTTTTCCAAAGCGGTTTGGCTCGATGGAAGCAAACCAATTTTTTCAAAATCTAAAGCTTTAATTTCTCCACCTAAGATTCTTAAACTAACGCTCTCTCCATAGCCAGAAGGAAGAATGGAAAGACGAATATCATATGAATTTTCTCTAAAGACCACCCGGAATCTTCCTTCTTGGACTTTTTGAGTTTCCTCGGTATTTAAACCGCTAAGATTTTTAATTTCATTAATCAATCTCGGCGCTTCCATAAGATCAAAAGAAGTCATCTCATAGAGGACGCCATCAATTCTCTCCCTAATTTTTATATTTTTTTCTTCTGGTTCAAAATGTAAATCAGTAGCTCGAGATTTGATAGCGCCTGTGATTAAAAAACTGATTTGTTTTACAGTTGGTTTATCTTTCAGGAATTCTGACCAATCTTGCTTTTTTAAAAGCAGAGGTTCAATTTGTTTTTCTTCTTCTGGACTAATTTTTAATCCTCGAAGAAGAGTTTGAGCAAATAAATCTTGATAATTTTTCTCCACATATTCAATATCACCAGCCACTCGAAAGATTTCTTCTAAAGAAGTGATGCCTTCAATAGCTTTTAATAAACCATCATGGAAAAGAGGAACCATACCTTCGTCAATGGCGGTTTTTCTGATTTCATCTTCCTCAGCCCCGCGGATAATTTCTTTAGAAATTTTTGGCGTGATGAGTAAAGTTTCGAAAAGACCAATTTGGCCAATATAGCCTAACCAATGGCACATCTCACAGCCCTTGGCTCGATAAAGAAAAGAAATGTTTTTGGGAATTTTGACGCCACTTTTTGGAGAAAGAATAGAAAAAGCTTCCATAATTTTCTCTTTTACTTCCTCAGTCGGTCCATATTTTTCTTTGCAATTAGGGCATAAGCGCCTGACTAATCTTTGAGCAATTACCACTCGCAAAGCTCCGGGAAGAAGAGATCTCTCCGCCTCCAGTTCTACTAAGCGGTTGATAGTCGAAGCAGCTTCATTGGCGTGCAAGGTAGAGAAAACTAAATGACCGGTTAAACTTGCTTGGAGGGCAGTTTCCACTGTTTTTTTATCCCGCATTTCGCCGATCATAATCACATCCGGATCCTGGCGAAGAATTGATTTTAAACCGTTTTCAAAATTGTAATCTTTAGACACTTGAGTTTGATTAATACCTGATAAGCGATATTCAATGGGGTCTTCAATGGTGATGATTTTTATACCCGGAGAAACTTTAGTTTTGAGCAAAGCGTAGAGAGTTGTAGTTTTGCCAGAACCAGTTGGGCCAGTGAGTAAAATCATTCCATTCGGGCTAGAAATAACATCATTAATAATTTTTAATTCTTTTTCTTTTAATCCCAAATCTATCATGCCCAAAGCAGTTCGTTTGGGATTTAAAAGACGAAAAACTAAAAATTCGCCTTTTGGTCCAGGTAAACTTGAGACTCGCACATCAAAAAGATTTATATTATTATTTTTTTTATCCTGGATAGTAAAACGGCCATTTTGAGAAGTATTAATGATATTTAATTTCAAACCAGAAAGAAGTTTTAATCTGAAGAGAATAGTCTGATATTTCTTTTTTTCTATTTCCGCCACTTCATAAAGTACACCATCTACGCGAAAACGGATCAAAGCTGTATCTTCTTGGGGTTCGAGATGAATATCAGAGGCATCAATGTTAAGAGCTGATTTAAGAATTAAAGAAACAAGAGCAGTGACTTCTTCCGAGGAATAATTTAAAAGTTCTTGATTGAGATTCGAAAATTCAACAAGTTTTGTTTGAGAAACATCAATAAAATTACTAATTTTTTCTAAACGGGTTTGAACAAAACGATAATAACCTAAAGCCCAAAGGAGACTTTCTTCTGTGACAACATAAATAGCTACTTTATAACTCTTGCTTTTTAGTTCCTCGATAACCCTGATTGTTTCTGGATTTTCCGGATTAAGAACTGCTAATTTAACCAAATTGCCGATTTTCTCAAAAATCACCAGATTGGCTTTTTTAGCTTTTTCTTCTGGAATCACTTCTAAAGCACTTGGAGCAATATTTACTGTTTTTAAATTAAGATACAAAAGATTGTGCTTTAAAGCTAAATCTTCAGCTATTCTTTCTTTAGATTCCTGCCAAAGATTTTTTATTTTTTCTTCTCTTTTTTGAGTTAAATCATCCATTTTTTTAAAACTCTTTTATTATATCATCTGGAGCTGCTTTAGAAAAGTAAGAACTCCTCGCTATCGCTCGAAATCAGAAATTATGATAAAATGAAAAGAAAAATGAAAGTTAAAATTCTTAGTGAAAGCCCAGAGGAAACTCAAAAAATCGCTTCTTTATTAATTAATACTATTTTAAAACAAAAAAATCTGAAGCGTAATAAGGCCTTAGTTATTTCTTTAGAAGGTAATCTTGGCAGCGGAAAAACCGAATTTTTTAAAGGTATAGCTAAAGGAATAAAATTAAAAGAAAGAATTTTTAGCCCGACCTTTTTGATTATGAAAAGATTTACTTTAGAACACGAACTATTTCGAGCGAAGCGAGGAAAAAGGTTCCCGAGCGACAGCGAGGGGTTCTTATTTAAATTTCTTTGGCATTTGGATTGTTATCGCTTAAAGAAAATTTCTGAGATAAAAGAATTGGATTTTAAAGAGATAATCAAAAATTACCAAAATATTATTTTTATTGAATGGGGAAACAAAATTAAGCGTTTTCTTCCAAAAAATCATTGGATGATAAAATTTAAGATAAAAGGAGAAAATAAAAGATCACTGGAATTAGAAATTCCTTAATTTGTAATATTTTTATGAAAAAATTCGTTGTTATTGATAGCTATGCTTTGGCTCATCGTTCTTATCATGCTCTTCCCCCTCTAGTTTCCCCAGAGGGAATTTTAGTGAATGGCGTTTATGGCTTTATGTTAGTCTTCTTAAAGATGCTTCAGGAACTTAAACCAGATTATTTAGTAGCGACTTTTGATCTAGCCCAACCTACTTTTCGTCACAAAGAATATACAGAATATAAAGCTAAAAGAGTGAAGGCTCCGGAAAATTTTTATGAACAGATAGGAATTATTAAGGAAATCCTAAAAATTTGGGGAATTCCTATTTTAGAGAAAGAAGGATTTGAAGCAGATGATCTTATTGGCACGATAGCTCAAAAATTCCAAAAGAAAGATCTTGAGATCATAATTTTAACTGGCGATTTAGATGCTCTTCAATTAATAAACGATAATATTCATGTTTATACCTTGAGAAAAGGATTACAAGATAGAGTGATTTATGATATGGAAGAAATTAAAAAGAAATACGATCTATTGCCAGCACAACTGATAGATTTTAAAGCCTTAAAAGGCGATTCCTCAGATAATGTGCCAGGAGTGCCTGGAGTAGGCGAAAAAACTGCTTTAAAATTAATTCAAAAATTTAGTAGTTTAGATAATCTTTACTTTGCTTTAGAAAATCAATCCCCAGAAATTAAAAATCTTAACATTAGATTAAAAGAGAGGTTGATAGAAAATAAAGATCAGGCTTATCTCAGTCGCCACTTAGTCGCTATTGAAAAAGGCGTTGACCTGAATTTTCAATTAGAAGAAGGTATCTTTAGACAACCTCCTGAAGAACAACTAACACCATTTCTCCAAAAACTTGGTTTTCAGAGCTTAATCAAGAGAATTTTTAATGAACCCCAGAAGACAGTCAATCCTTCGACTATGCTCAGGATTGATGGTGAGCAAAGCCGAACCATCAAAGAGAAAGCAGAAGTGATTATCAATACCATTACTAATCAAGAGCAATTAAATCTTTTCCAGAGCAAAATTCAAAAAGCTTCAACTCTGGGTCTATTTTTAGATTATCAAGGTCATAAATATGGCGAGAGAGAAATTTTTGGTTTATATTTGGTTTTACCTGCCGAAGAAATTTTTTATCTTCCTCAAGATTTTTTTAAAGAGCTAAAAGATTTAATAATGGCTATTGAGGGTAAAACTATCTTTGTTCTTGGAGCAAAAGAAATAATTGAAGAAATAAAAGAATTGTCACAATTAAATCTTGAAGATATAGGCATTTCAGCTTGGTTAATTGATTCAGAAAGAAAAAATTATAACTTGGAAAGTTTAACCAGATTTTTCTTAAAGGAAGAAACTCCTTTGTCTTCTGAGGATTATTTAAGGCAATTTTTAAATTTAGCTAAAATCATTAAAGTCAAAATTTCAAGTTTAAGTTTAGATAATATCTGGGAAACAATAGAAAAACCTCTCATTCCTATTTTAGCCCAGATGGAAATAAACGGCATTTCTGTGAATAAACAGATACTTAAACATTTGCTAGAAAAAGTTGAAAAAGAAATAAAAATCTTAGAAAGTAAAATTTATCAATTAGCTCAAAAAACTTTTAATATTAATTCTTATCAACAACTAGTTGGGGTATTATTTCAAGATTTAAAATTAGATTCATCGATTCTAAAAAAAACTAGCTCTGGGAAAATTTCAACTGATATTTTTGAATTAACAAAAATAAAAGATAGCCACTCCATCATTCCTCTAATTATTGAATATCGGCAACTGGAAAAATTAAAAACAGCCTTTCTTGATCCCTTGCCTCAATTTATTAATCTTAAAACTCAGAGGATTCATACTATTTGGAAACAAAATGGCACAGCCACTGGTCGTCTTTCTTCTGAAGAACCTAATCTTCAAAATATTCCTTTAAAAGGAGAATGGGGAAAGAAAATAAGAAAAGCCTTCGAAGCAGCTCCAGGCTTTTCCTTTTTATCTTTAGATTATTCTCAAATTGAATTACGTATAGCTAGCCATCTTTCTTTAGATTCTAAAATGATAGCAGCTTTTCAAGAAGATAAAGATATCCATACTCTGACTGCTAGTTATATCAATAACATTAAAGAAAATGAGGTGACGCCAGAAATGAGAAAACTCGCTAAGATTTTAAATTTCGGTATTATTTATGGCATGGGTGCTAAAGCTTTGAGCGAAACCGCAGGCATTAGTCTCAAAGAAGCCAAAAGATTTAAAGAAGAATATTTTCATGATTTTTCAGGTTTAAAAAATTATTTAGAACACTCTCTTTGTCAAGCAAAAAAATTAGGTTATGTAGAAACTCTTTTTGGCAGGAAAAGGTTTTTGCCTCTAATTGGTTCTTTAGGTCAGATAGGCCGGCAAGAAGAAAGAATAGCCATTAATATGCCTATTCAAGGGCTGGCGGCTGATATTATCAAGCTCTCGATGATTAAAATCTCAGATTTTATTAAAAGCAAAAACCTTGAAGATGAAGTTAAGCTAATTTTGCAAATTCATGATGAATTGATCTTGGAGGTAAAATCTGCGATAATAAAAGAAATAGCTCCTCAATTAAAAAAAATAATGGAACAAGTTGTTACTTTGGAGGTTCCACTCAAAGCTGAAATAACTATTGGCAAAAATTGGGAAGAATTAGAATAAGTATTTATGACCAAGTTTTTTTCAAAAATTAAAAAGCATTTTTTCTCTACTCAATTTTTACCTTTCCTTTTTTTAGGCTTGCTTATTTTCATTCAAATAGCTTTTAATTGGCTGCTCTTACCAAGTAAACTTTTGATTACGATTTTGAGCAGTTTTTTAATAATTTTTTGGCTAGGAGCAGCTGTTTTTGCTATCAACTTGATTGATACCAGTAGTCGCTTGAATTTAGAAAGAAATCAAATCAATGCCATGATTCGCAGCATCGAAGATCCGGCTATTTCTTATAGTAATGATTTTGAGATTATTCTAGTTAATCCAGCCATGGAAAGATTTACTGGTTTATCAAGAAAAGAGCTGATAGGAAAAATTATTAAACCGGAATTAAGCAATGACGCCCGTTATGGATTTTTCACCAAATTAATTTTTCCGAGTTTAGCGCCGACTGTTTTAGAAAGATTCGTCGATATCTATCCTCAAAAAATTAAAGTAAAATTTGATGAGCCAAAAGAATTAACCTTAGAGATAGTAACAACCAAGGTAATAGATGAGCAGGGAAATGTTTTTGGGTTTTTGAAAGTCATTCATGATTTGACAAAAGAAGAGACTTTGCAAAAAACCCAAAAAGACTTTATTACTGTAGCGGCTCATCAATTAAGAACTCCTCTTTCTGGTTTATCCTGGGTTTTTGAATTATTAGCTAAAAAAGAAATTGGTCCTTTAACACTTGAGCAAGAGCAAATCATTGACCAGGGGAAAAAAGCAGTAGCTGAGAGTTTAAAGACCGTGGAAGATTTATTAAGCGCCGCTCAGATAGAAGAAGGGAAGTTCGGTTTTCAATTTATTGTGGCTGATTTGAGTAAAATTATTGAGGATGTTTTCACTAAATTTGAACCCTCAGCGCAAAAGAATAATGTTAAATTAATTTTTTACCGGCCCAATTTTAAATTAGAGCCATTTGTGATGGATCCCATGAGAGTGAAACTAGTTTTAGAAATTTTAGTAGATAATGCTATTAAATATAATGTGAAAAACGGAGAAGTAAGAGTGAAAATCGCATCGATATCTAATAAACCTTTTGTTGGTATCTCCGTCGAAGATACAGGAATGGGTATTGATTCAGAAGATATATCAAAATTATTTACGAAATTCTTTAGAGCTGAAAAAATAATGAAGGAACAAACCAGCGGTATTGGTTTAGGTCTATATTTGGCTAAAAATATTATTGAGCGTCATGGAGGGAAAATTTTGGTTCAGTCAGTAGCTGGTCGAGGTTCGACTTTTACTTTTACTTTGCCTTTAGATCCAGCTTATATTCCTCCCCAATAAACCTATGCCTGAGCTTCCTGAAGTAGAAACTATTGTTCACCAATTAAATAAAACCATTAAAGGAGAAGTTATTAATGATCTCTGGACTGATAGTCCAAAGAATTTGAAAGGGAATTTTAGAATAGAAAAAGTTCGTTCTTTAATTAAAAATCGGAAAATTTTAAGAGCTGAAAGAAAAGGTAAAAATATTTTGATTTTTTTAGACAAAGATTGGGTTTTATGGATTCATTTGAAATTAACTGGTCATTTATTAGTAGGTTTTTACGAATATGAAAATAATCATTGGCAGCCAAAAGCAAAAGGCGCTTTTTTAGATCCCCAAAATCGTTTTATTCACTGGGTGTTTTCTCTAAAAAGTGGAAAAAAGCTCGTTCTTTCAGATATGAGAAAATTTGCTAAGATTGTTTTTTTAACAACGGAAGATTTAAAACAAGCAAAAGATTTAAATGACTTGGGCATCGATCCTCTTTCTTTGGAATTTAATCAGAAGAAATTAGAAGAAATTTTTTCCCAAACCAAAGGGGAAATTAAAAAAGTCTTGATGAATCAAAGGTCTATCAGCGGGATTGGTAATATTTATGCTAATGAAATTCTTTGGGAAGCAAAAATCAACCCTTTTAAGAAGGCCAAAGAATTGGAAAAAGAAGAAATAAAACGATTGTCTCAGATGATAAGAAAAATTTTAGCTTTAGCTATTAAATATCAAGGTACTTCGGCTGAAGATGAGGCTTATCGCAATCTTTATGGTGAAAAAGGTTCTTATGCCAAGTGTTTGAAAGTTTATCAAAAAGAAGGAGAGCTTTGTTCTCGTTGCGGCACCTTAATTAAAAGGATTAAAAATCAAGGTCGTTCCACTTTTTATTGTCCTAAATGCCAAAGATTATGATTTTCCTTATTCACGGCCAAGATAATTTTCGTTCTGAGGAGTATTTGAACTCGATGATAAATTTTTATCAGAAAGATAACCCTTTTTATTTTTCTTTTGATTTTTCTGATAAATTTCTCCCTTCCTTAGAAATTTCTGAAATAAAAGAAATATTAGGTGGCCGCAATCTTTTTTCTGATACAAAATTAATAGTTTTCAAAAATCTTTTGAATAACATCTCTAATGACTTTCAAAAAGAAATTCTCAAGATCATTTTTGAGAATAAGGTAGATAAAGCTAAAAGCATAATGTTAATAATTTATGAAAACAATAAAGTAAAGGAAGGAACTTTATTAAAATGGTTCAAAAATAAAACTAAATCAACCAAGGAATACCATTTGTTAAAAAAGAAAGAACTCAATCAATGGGTAGATGAGGAAGACAAAAAATTAGGTATTAAACTGAATAAAGAGGCTAAAGATATATTAATGAATAGTTTTGAATCAGACACTGGTTTAATTTATTATACTTTGAAAAAATTATCTTTAATTCAAAAAGGAGCCATTGATAGAAAAATTCTTGAAGAAAATGTCTGGCTTCCTTTTAACACCAATGTCTTCGGTTTTTTAGATACCTTAGCGGAAAGAAATATAGCTTCCGCCTTCAATTTTTTTATGAAAGAAATTGAACAAGATAATTCTCAATTTCATCTTCTCTATCTTTTAAAGATGATAATTTTTGAGTTCAGGAATCTTCTGATGATTAAAGAAGTAAAAGCTAAATCTTTAGCTGAGATTCAAAAAAAGACCAAAATTCATCCTTATACTTTGAGTAAAATTTATCCCTTAGTGAAAGGTTTTTCCCTTGATGAATTGAAAAAAATTTACCAGAAGCTTTTTCTTTGCGATGAACGGATTAAAAGAGGCCTGATGGAATCAGAATTAGCCCTTCAAATGCTTCTTTTAGATATGAAGCAAATTTTAACTCACTAAATTTCTGCTAAGGTTGATTTTTTTGAGTAAAAATGTTAAATTGTTATAGTATGCCTATTACTAAAACAGCCAAACGCGCTTTAAAGAAAAGTCTCAAAAGAAGAGAAAAAAATTTGCTCAAGAAAGTAGTTTTAAAGAAAACCGAGAAAAAATTCTTAAAGATTTTAGCTTCTAATGATATTGAAGAAGCGAAAAAAAATCTTAACATTTTATATAAACTTTTAGATAAAGCTGCTAAAACTAATTTAATTAAAAAAAATAAAGCGGCTCGGGATAAATCAAGATTGGCTAAAAAGTTATCGCAAAAACAGAAGGGAATTAAAAAAACCGCCTAAAAGCGGTTTTTTTAATTGAGTGAATAGTCAATTTTTAGTACAATATAGCTAATGGGTTCTTATTCTTTTAAAATACTTCCTCATCCATCTGATGTTAGATTACAAATAACAGCTTCTACAAAAGGAGAGCTTTTTCAAGGTGCTTTAGCAGGAATGGCATCAATCATTAATACTGGATTATATAAAAAGACGCAAATCGTCAAAGAAAACATAAAAGTTGAATCCCTCGATTTTGATACTCTTTTAGTAGATTTTTTAAGCGAGGTTTTAGCAAAAACCGATATTTCTCACGCAGTTTTTAATAAATTAAAAATAAAAAAATTAACTAATAGTTCTCTTCAAGCAGAAATAAAGGGTCAAAAAAGTGATTATTTTGGTCAGGAAATTAAAGCCGTGACCCATCATGGGTTGAAAATTAAACAAGATAAAAGTGGTAATTACGAAGTCACTATTTTGTTTGATATTTAAAAAAACTTTATGCAAAAAGAAAATTTAATTAAAATAAATGATTATTTATGGGAAATTGCTCGATCTTTCAGGCCAGATATGTTGGTACCTGCTAGATTTTTTGCCAATGAGAAATTAATGGGGGATATCTTAAAAGATAAATCTTTAGAACAATTGATTAATGTTTGTACTTTAAAAGGCATTAAACGATATGGTCTGGCTATGCCTGATATTCATGAAGGCTATGCTTCGCCCATTGGTGGGGTAGCAGCCATTGATATAGAAGATGGAATTATTTCACCCGGAATGCAAGGTTATGATATTAATTGCGGCATGAAAGTATTATATTCAGAATATTCAGAAGCAGAGATTAAAGATAAAATTTCAAAATTAGCTGAAAAAATTTACCAAGAAGTACCTTCTGGTTTAGGCAAAGGAAGAAAAATAAAGATGAATATGTATGATTTGGATAAAATTCTAGAGAAAGGAGCTCAAAAATTAGTCTATGATGGTTATGGCGAAAAAGAGGATCTGGAAAATTGTGAAGCAGGAGGTTCTTTAGAAAACGCTGATGCCTCAGCAGTTTCTTTACTAGCAAAAAAACGAGGGCAAAATCAAGTAGGAACATTAGGTTCCGGCAATCATTTTTTGGAGATTCAAAAAGTTTCGGAAATTTATGATGAAAAAATAGCTGAAATTTTTGGTCTTTTTCAGAATCAAGTTGTTATCATGATCCATACTGGTTCTCGAGGTTTAGGCCATCAAGTAGCTACAGACTATATTAAAGAATTTATGGGGTTGATGGATAAATATCAAATAAAAGTACCTGATAGAGAATTTGCTTGTGTACCTTTCAAATCACCAGAGGGCCAAAGAGGTTTTCGGGCTTCTCAGGCAGCGGCTAATTACGCTTGGGCCAATCGTCAAATGATTACTTACTACGTACGAAAAGCCTGGGAAAATGTCTTAGGGAAAAAAGCAGGGTTTCTTAAGGCTTTATATGATGTGACTCATAATATTATTAAATTAGAAAAATATAAAATTAATAATCAATTAATCGAACTAGCTATCCATAGAAAAGGTGCTACTCGGGCTTTTCCTCCTCACCATCCAGACATACCAGCAAAATATCAAGAAGTTGGTCAACCAGTATTGATTCCCGGCTCAATGGGGACAGCATCTTATATTCTTCATGGGACAGAAGAAGCTGAACAGAGTTTTTATTCTGTTTGTCATGGTGCTGGCCGGACAATGTCCAGACATGAGGCGATAAGAAAAGTTCAAGGGAAAGAATTAAAAAAAGAAATGGAGAATAAAGGAATAATTGTTAAGGTTGGTTCTGTTTTTGGTTTAGCTGAAGAAGCACCTCAAGCTTATAAGAATATTAGCGAAGTGGTAGAAGTAGTTCATCAGGCAGGTTTAGCCAAAAAAGTTGTTCAATTAAAGCCTTTAGCGGTTATTAAAGGATAAACCCCGTTAGAGATTTAAGTTAGTTTATCTATTTTGAATGACCAGAGCCAAGAGGCGGCTTCGCCTTATGATCTTTCTATTAACAAGAGATTTAGTTGAATCTCTAACGGGGTAAAGTGGGATTTTGTCTTGCCTCTTTTTGTGCTATAATAAAGAACAAGGTCGAAAAAATTTAATTTAATATCTTTTGATTTTTATGGAAGAAAAACTTATCGGCAAAATTACTCATTATTTTGGCAAGATTAATGTAGCTATTGTAAAACTATCGGCTTCTCTTAAAATCGGAGATAAGATTCATCTAAAAGGCCATGAGATTGATTTTGAGCAAACTGTTTCTTCAATGCAACTAGAACATCAGAATGTCGAGAAAGCAAAAAAAGGTGAGGAGATTGGTTTAAAAGTTGATCAGAAAATAAGAGAAGGTGATGAGGTATATTTGGTAAAAGAATAAAGAGATTCTAACTATTTTTAGTAATTGTGCTAAAAGATCTTAAAATTAAATCGCTAGAAAAAATTTCTAGCGGTAAAAATTATTTGCCTCAGAAACTTGAAGCTGTGGCTGCTTTAGTTGGAACTATTATTGGAGCTGGCGTTTTTACTTTACCAAAGGTGGCTCAGCAATCCGGTTTAGTTATCACAGTTCTTTGGCTAGTGGTAGTTCTTATTTTAGTTATTTATCTTCATTTAGCGTTTGGAGAAATCGTTTTAAGAACAGAAAAAGATTTCCGTCTGCCTGGATATGCTGGTTATTATTTAGGTACTCCCGCTAAAAGATTAATGCTCTTAACAACTTTTTTTACCTTTTCTTTTTCTCTTTTAATTTATTTGCTTTTAGGTGGCCAGTTTTTAAACATTATTCTTTCATCCTTTGTACCGGCTAATCTTCTTCCTTCCGGTTTTTTGGTAATTTTCCTTTGGCTTTTTCTCAGTTTAATTATTTTAAGCAAGAAGGATAGAGCTTCGAAAGTTAATTTAATATTATCTTTTTTTCTCTTGGTTTTGTTTTTCTTTGTTGCTTTTTATTCCTTGCCTCATTTTCATTTAACTAATATTAATTTCTTTAATATCTCTCAAAAATGGGGATGGTTAATACCTTATGGAGTGATATTTTATGCTTTAAATGGCATGGTGGCAGTTCCTGAAGCCGCCAGAGTCCTTGAGCGGAAAAGAGTGCCAAAGGAATCTCTGAAAAAGATTATTATTATAGGAATTTTAATCTCAGCTTTTTGCTATTTACTTTTTATGGTTACTGTGGTAGGGACAACTGGTTCTTCTACCACCACAGAGGCAATTATGGGGTTAAAAGCAGTGCTGGGCAAGGGAATAGTGATTGCAGGCGCAGTCCTAGGATTTTTAGCTGTGGTGACTTCTTATTTAATCTTCGCCGTTTATATTAAAAATAGTTTTACTAATGATTTTCATTGGTCTCCTTTCATAAGTAATTTCATTGTTATTGGAGGACCTCTAATTTTGTATTTTTCTCATTTTGCCAATGTTATAAAATTGATTTCTTTTATGGGAGGAATGTTAGGAGGTTTTGAAGGAGCGATGGTGCTTTTAATTCTTTATAAATCTAAAAAGCAAACAGATTTAATCCCTGCTTATGAAGTGCCTCTTAATCATTTTATTTTATCAGTTCTCTTTTTTGCTTTATTAGCAGGAGCGTTATGTCAAACGTTTTTAGTATATTAATTATTTAATGCTCTTGTAGTTCAATTGGATAGAACGTCTCCCTCCGGAGGAGAAGGTTGGCTGTTCGAATCAGCCCAGGAGCACTAATTACTATGAAACTCATTGCTGATTTTCATCTTCACTCTAAATATTCTCGCGCCACTTCTCGAGATATGGATTTAGAGCATATTGCTTTTTCAGCCCAAAGAAAAGGTATTAATATTATTGGTACTGGCGATTTTACTCATCCCGAATGGTTTAATGAACTAACTTCAAAATTAGAATCAGCTGAAGAGGGCTTTTATAAACTAAAAAATGAAAAAGGGAAAAGTATTGTCAGGTTTATTATTAGTGGAGAGATATCAAGCATTTATCAGAGAGGAGGAAAAACTAGGAGAGTACATAATATTATTATTCTTCCTTCCTTGGAATCAGCAGAAAAAATAAATAATGCTTTATCTTGGCAAGGCAATTTAAAGTCTGATGGTCGACCTATCTTAGGTATGGATTCAGAAGAACTTTTAAAAATTGTTTTTAAAATAGAGCCACGGGCTATGTTCATTCCTGCCCATATCTGGACTCCCTGGTTTGCTGTTTTTGGTTCGATGTCAGGATTTGATTCTTTAGAAGAAGCTTTTGGAGAAAATACTAAGTATCTTTCAGCTTTAGAAACTGGTTTGAGTAGTGATCCGTCGATGAATTGGCGGATTTCGTCTTTGGATAGATTTGCTTTAGTTTCTAATTCTGACGCTCATTCTCCAAATAATATTGGTCGTGAAGCCAATGTTTTCGATATTGATTTTAATTACTCTAGTTTAAGAGAAGCCATTATTAAAAAAGATAAAACAAAGTTTCTTTATACGATTGAATTTTTTCCAGAAGAAGGAAAATATCATTATGACGGTCATCGTTTATGTAAGGTGCGAATGTCTCCTGAAGAAAGAAAAAAAGTTAATAATATTTGTCCGATTTGTGGCAAACCCTTAACCATTGGAGTTTTATCAAGAGTTGAGAAATTAAGTGATAGGCCAAAAGAGGAAGTACCAGAAAATACCATTCCCTTCAGAAGTCTTGTACCCTTAGGGGAAATTATTGCTGAATCTTTTGGTTGTCAAGTAAAAACCAAAGCAGTGGAAGAAGAATATCAAAAATTGATTAGTCAATTTCCAAATGAGTTTTATATTCTTTTAGATGCCAGTTTTAAAGATTTACAAAGAGCGAGCACTGAAAAAATTGCCGATGGTATCATTAGAATGAGAGAGGGTAAGGTAATTTTAGAACCAGGTTATGATGGGGAATATGGAAAAGTCAAAGTATTCTCTGATAAAGAGTTGAAAGATATAGCAGCTCAAGAAGAGCTTTTTTAAGAACCTTTTTTGTGTTAAAATGAAAGGCAATGAGTGATAGTCTTCTTTTGTATTTGTTACGTCGCCTTATTTTCTATTTCGTTAATTTTCTCGATATTTATTTTAGAGGAGGTTTTAATTTCTTTAACTCTTTCTATTGGAGATTATTCTCAGGATTAGAGAGAAAATTAGCTTTTTTTGTTAATGTCCGTTATTTTACTGTTCCTCTTTGGCAAGAATATTCTTTTGCCTCTTATTTATTAAGTATTCCTATCAGGAGTTTTAAAATTATATCTGGGTCCTTTTGTCTTCTCTTTTTTAGCTTTATTTTTTGGTTGATCTACTTTTGCTGGGTTCTTTTACCAATTTATTTAATATTTAAAATATTTTCTTTCTAAAAAAAATGGATCAACAGACATTTTTTCTCCAAGATGCGTATCTATTTTGGCCAGAATGGAAAAGATTCATTTATCGAATTCTTTTTCAGGCTTTCGTATTTTTTGGTTTATTGGTTTCTATATTATTTATCCTTTTGGAAGTTAAAAAATATTTTTATCCTGGTATTCTTCTATTGATTTTTTTTATTTTTGTCTTTATTAAAAGGAATCTTTCAGATTTGTCTGTTAGAGAGAACAATTTAAAAAGAAAAAAAATTAATTTAGCTTTATTTCTTTCGTCTCAAGCTAAAGAGATTTTAATCGAGTCTCGTCGCCTTAGTCTTAATAAACATTTGCCTCTGTCTTTAACTTGTCTCTGGCTACTTTTTAATAAACAAGAAATCATCAATGCTTTAAGATATTTGGATTTTACCTCAGAAGAAATTAAAGGATTCCAGCAAAAAATTTTCCAAGAGCAAATTGCCACGAAATCATTAGAAAAAGATTTTTTCTTGATTTTGACGAAAAACGCCTTAATTGAAGCCCAACAATTAAAACAGAGTTCTATTGATACTTATAGTTTGATGCTTGGTCTCTGCTCTTTTGATGATAATCAATTAATCGATCTTTTTAATCTATTTGGTATTGAGAAAAATGATTTAACTATTGCTTTTGTCATTAATATTCTTTCTCGACAAAAAAATGTTGAACCTATTAAGGGGTTAACTGAAATCAATCAGACATCTTTTCGGCCCAAGAAGATTCGCGTTAATAAAACCCTTACTTCTAGGCCTACTCCAATTCTTGATAGTTTAAGCGTTGATTTTACTAAATTAGCGGAAAAGTTAAAAATCGGGGTGATGATAGGTCATTTGAAAGAATATGAGGCTTTAATTAAAATACTTTCTCGTCCAGGAAAAAGAAACATTATTTTAATCGGACCAGCAGGCATAGGTAAAGAAACAATAGTTTCTTATTTAGCTTATAATCTAGTTAGAAATAATATTCCACTTCAATTAAGAGATTATCATCTGATTAATCTCTCTTTCACATCTCTCTTTAGAGATACTCAAACTCCATTTGAAGCCTGTAATCGTTTAACAAAAGTGATTAATGAAATTTCAGCTAATAGAGATATTATTCTTTATTTGCCTCAGCTTCATAACTATAAGCTTTTAACTCAAGAAGGAGGATTAAGTGCTTTAGAAACCTTAAAACCTCTTCTTGAAACTCAACAAACCCCCATTATTGCTACTAGCACCATAGAAGATTTTCATCGTTATTTAGAACAAGATTCGAACATCCAAGATACCTTTGAGATTATCCGCGTAGAGGAAATTTCTTCAGGAGAAGCTATTCAAATTTTGGCATTTGAGTCTTTAAAATGGAAAAGGGAGACCAAAGTTCAAGTGAGTTATCGAGCTATTAAAAGAGCAGTCATCCTAGCTCAACGCTTTTTAGCCAAGACACCTTTACCTTCTTCAGCTGAATCATTATTAACCGAAGCTATAGAAGGAGCAAGACAAAAAAGAAACAATTTAGTCAAAGAGCAGGATATTGTTGATTTGGTGAGTGTTAAAACCAGTATTCCCTTGGAAGTTTCTCAACCAGAAGAAAAAGAACGATTACTATCTTTAGAAAAAGACATTCATAAATCTTTGATTAATCAAGAAGAAGCAGTTAAAGCAGTTTCCTCTGCTTTACGGCAATATCGGGCAGGTTTGGCTAATCCCAATAAACCTATTGGTGTTTTTCTTTTTGTGGGACCAACCGGTGTTGGTAAAACTGAATTATCAAAGGTTTTAGCCCGAGTTTATTTTGGAAGCGAAAAAGCGATGGTGCGTTTTGATATGTCTGAATACCAGGATCAAAGAGGTGTTTTTCGTTTTATTGGCAGTCCTGAAGGAGAAACTAGCGGAGTCTTAACTGAAGCTATTAAAAGCAAACCTTTCTCTTTGATTCTTTTAGATGAATTTGAAAAAGCTAATTTGAAAGTTTTAGATCTCTTTTTGCCATTATTCGATGAAGGCAGGCTGACAGATAATTTAGGAGAAACTATTAATTTTACCAATACGATTATTATTGCTACCTCCAATGCTTTATCAGATTTTATTAAAAAACAAATCGAAAAAGAAATGCCTTTTAATCAATTAACAGATGAATTAAAAAACAAATTAACAAACTATTTCAAGCCAGAGCTGCTTAATCGTTTTGACGAGATTGTTGTTTTTAGGCCCTTAACAGAAGAAAATCTAAGAGAAATTGTAAAATTGAAATTAAATGGCTTGATTGACATTATGAAGAATAAAAAAATTGAAGTAGATTTTGATACTTCGGTAATTGAAAAATTAGCTCAACTTGGCTATAATCCTATTTTTGGCGCTAGGCCTCTTGACTCAGTTATTAGGCACTTTATTAAAGATACATTAGCACAATCACTTCTAAAGGAAGAACTTCCTATTGGAAGTAAAATTCATTTTGTGTTTAAAAATGGTGAATTCAAAATATGTGTTTTAAAATAGTTTAATCTCAAATAATAGCTCAGCATTAAATTTATGGTTAAATTTGCAGATCTTTTTAAAGAAAGAATTCATCCTGTAATTAAGATACTTTTAATTAATAACATCTTATCTCTTACGGGTTGGGCTTTTGTTAATCCAATTTTCGCCATTTATGTTATTCAAAACGTTCATGGTGGCTCAATAAAGACAGTTGGAATATGTTATTTTATTTATTGGGTAGTTAAAGGATCTCTTCAGTTATTCATTTCGCATTATCTTGATCGAGTGGAAGGAGAAGCTGATGATTATTTTACTTTGGTGTTAGGCCAATTTTTAAATATGTTAATTCCTATTGCTTTACTTTTCTCTAGTAATAGCAATGAGTTGTATTTTATTTTTTGTATTTATGGCATTGCTGATGCTCTTTTGTATCCTCCCTGGAACGCAATTTTTACTCGTTACATTAATCCTAAGAGAGTAAGTTTCGAATGGACCTTGAACAGCACAGGTTTTAATTTCGGATCTGCTATTGCTATTCTTATCGGCAGTTCATTAGCTTTAATTTTCGGTTTCCCTTTAATTTTCTTTTTTGTAGCTCTCGCTCAGGGAATAAGTTTAGGTGTTCTTTTATCAATAAGAAAATATTTTATTCACAAAAAGAAATCTCCTACAGAGTATTACTTTCCGCTGAAAACTTAATAAAAAACCCTTCCTTTAAAACAAGGAGGGGTTTTTTAAGATAGATTTCAATGATTTTATGAGTTTTGGATTATTTCTTTGAATACTTGAGGCTGTTTTTCAGCCAATTCAGCTAAGATTTTTCTGTCTAATTTGATATTTTCTTTTCTAAGCTGAGTAATTACTTTACTGTAATTTAAGCCTAATTCTCTTGAAGCAGCATTAATTTTTATATCCCAAAGTTGTCTTTTTTCTCTTTTCTTTCTTTTTCTATCTCTAAAGGCATGAGTCCAGGCATGAAGCAAAGCTTCTTTAGCGAGACGATATTTTGTTTTCCGTCCATATCTAAAACCCTTTGCGTGTTTCAAAAGGTTTTTTCTTCTTTTATTTGCTATGGTGCCTCGTTTGACTCTTGACATATTAATTAAAAAATATCTCTTTTAATCTGTTTTGCGTATAAAAGAAAAGGAACATTCTTTTTTCTTTGCTGCTTTGTTTTGGGAGATTCTTTAGCCTGATTATGTCCTTGGTGGCTAACTCTTCTTAAAACTTTGCCTCTTTTAGTAATTTTAATTCTTTTCTGAATTGATGTTTTACCCATCTTTTTCATCATTTAAAATTTAATTAATTTTTCTTTAAAGTAACAATAAATCCTTGAGGATATCTTTTTAAAGATTGAATAATTTTATAGGTCATTCCGCCAGAGGCGGCATAAGAAACCTTGATTAAAGTCAAAAAATTTTCTATTTTTGATCTGGCTAAATCGCCATGAGCTTTTTCTCGACCACGCAAACGCATTTCAATGTTAACTATTCTATCATCATTTAAGAACTCTTCTATTTTTTTTACTTTAGTTAATAAATCATGGGAACTTTCATTAAATCCGATTCTAATTGATTTTGGAGCGGTTTGTCTCTCCTTAAATTTTTGCAATTTTTGTTTTTTCTCTCGTTCGTATTTTATCTTGTTATAATCTCCTAATTTATAAACCGGAGGATCTGTTTTTCTGGTTACTTCGACTAAATCTAATCCTTGCTCCTTGGTTTTCAAAAGAGCCTCTTCATAAGGAAGAATTCCTATTAATTTTCCGTCTTTACCAATAAGGCGAATTTTTGAGGGAAACAAAGTAGTAATAAATTAAAGTGAAGAGTGGAGATGGCGGGAATTGGACCCGCGTCTAAGAAGTTAATTCTTAATAATTCTACGAGTGTAGTTCAGTTTTAGTAGTGTTAAGAAAAGAAACTGAACAAACTTTTTCTTAAAACTATCCGAAGTATTTTTGATGAAAATTAGTCGGATACGCTAATTTTCATCTATCTCAATGTTTAAATCCCTTTAATCCATTGAGAATCAATTAAAGAGATTCCTCAAAAGAGGATAAGCTTAACTTATGCATTAAGCATAAGCATAAGCAGGAATTTGATTGGCATTTAATTGCCGCTTCGATTTTAATGAGCTAACGAAGTTTCCTCAACTCGCATTTTAAGAAATTCCTTCCTATCGAATCCGAGCATCCCCAGACAATATTTAATATTCTCCTTTTTTAATTCTTTCTATTCTCTTTTTAATCTCTCTTTTTTTAACTACTTCTCTTTTATCAAATTTCTTTTTTCCTTTAACCAAAGCAATTTCTACTTTGATTAAGCCGTTTTTATTATATACCTTTAAGGGAATTAAAGTCAATCCTTGCTGCTTGATTTTGCCAAATAAATAATCAATTTCTTTGGTTTGCAGAAGAAGTTTTCTTGTTCTTTGCGGGTCATAATCTGGTGAGGTATTTTGAGGTTGATAAGGAGAGATGGAAGCATTTAGAAGAAAAGCTTCATGATGTTTGATTACAACATAAGCACCAACAATATTAGCTTTATTCATTTTTAAGGATTTTACCTCCATGCCTAAAAGAGCAATTCCAGCTTCAAATTTCTCCAGAATTTCATAATCAAAATAAGCCTTTTTATTTGTTATTAGATTTTTTTGAAAGAATTTTTTTGCCACACTTTTAGTATAACGGAATTTTGATTTTTTTTCTAATTTAAGGTAAATTTAAAGGAACATGGCAGAATTAGAATTTGTTAAAAAAGAAGAAGAAATTCTCAATTTTTGGCAAAAGAATAAAATTTTTGAAAAAAGCGTAGAAAACCGAAGAAAATCTCGGCCTTTTATTTTTTATGAAGGACCGCCAACTGCCAATGGCCGACCAGGCATTCATCATGTTTTAGCTCGTTCTTTTAAAGATTTGATTTGCCGCTATAAAACAATGAGAGGTTTCTTAGTTGAAAGAAAAGCTGGTTGGGATACTCATGGTTTGCCAGTAGAATTGGAGGTTGAAAAAGAGTTAGGTTTTAAAAATAAGACCGAAATAGAAAAATATGGGATAAAACAATTTAATAAAAAAGCTAAAGAATCAGTCTGGCGCTACAAAGAAGAATGGGAGAGATTAACTGAAAGAATGGGCTACTGGATTGATACGAAAAATCCCTATATTACTTTTGATCCTAATTATATTGAAACTGTTTGGTGGTTAATAAAACAAATTAATCAAAAGGGATTGTTATATAAAAGCTATAAAGTTTTACCTTATTGTCCAAGATGCAGCACTCCTTTATCAAGTCATGAAGTCTCTTTAGGCTACGAAACAATTCAAGATCCATCAATTTTTATTAAATTTCATATTCTAAATCCTAAATCAGAAATTCTTAAGAATTTAAAAGATTTAAAATCAGAAATTTATTTATTAGTTTGGACAACAACACCTTGGACTCTTCCAGCTAATGTGGCGATTGCTGTTGATTCGAAATTAGATTATAAATTGTGGCAAATAAAAGATGAGGTTTTAATTAGTTGCACTAAACCACCCCAAAAAGAAAGTAAACTTTTAGGAGAAATTAAAGGAAAAGAATTGATAGGCGAGAAATATGAACCTTTATATCTTTACCCTCTTAAAGAACAAGAAGATAAAAAAATCTATGAAGTTGTTGAAGGAAGTTTTATTTCTACAGAAGAAGGGACAGGTTTAGTTCATATTGCGCCTTCTTTTGGAGAAGATGATATGGAACTATCAAAAAAAATAGGTTTAGCGTTTATCAAAAATATTGATGATAAAGGCTGTTTTACTGAGGGGCCTCATGAAGTAATAAAAATAAAAGGCAAATTTTTTAAAGAAGCAGATCCTATCATTTTTAAAAACCTTGAAGAAAGGAATCTCTTATATTTCGGAGATTTAAAAGGGACAACCCATGAATATCCTTTTTGCTGGCGTTGCCACACGCCCTTACTTTATTATGCTTTTGAAGCTTGGTATATCAAAATGTCCCAAGTCAAAAAAGAGCTGATTAGAAATAATCAAAAAATTAATTGGGTACCTCAGCATATTAAAGAAGGAAGATTCGGCCAGTGGCTGAGCGAGATAAAAGATTGGGCCATTTCTCGCAATCGTTATTGGGGTACGCCTCTGCCTGTTTGGGAATGCGACAAATGCGGTCATTATGAAGTCATCGGCTCTCTTAAAGAACTCGAAGAAAAATCTGGCGGGAAATTGCCTTATAACGATAAAAAAGAAATAGATCTTCATCGACCCTATGTGGATGAAATAAAATTAAAATGTCCTCAATGCAGTGGAGAAATGAAAAGAAGGGAGGAAGTAATAGATGGTTGGTTTGATTCTGGTTCCATGCCTTATAGCCAGTGGCATTTTCCTTTTGAGCAGTTTGATAACCCTAACTTACCAGCGCGGAAAATGATTAAACGAATTCCTTTTCCAGCTGATTATATCTGCGAAGCAGTAGATCAAACTAGAGGCTGGTTTTATACGCTTTTAGCCATTTCCACTCTTTTAGATTTAGGACCGGCTTATAAAAATGTTATTAGCTTGGGTTTAATTTTAGATGAAAAAGGAGAAAAAATGTCTAAGTCAAAAGGTAATGTTGTTGAGCCAGCGGGAATTATTGAAAAATACGGGATGGATTCTTTAAGGTGGTATTTGTTTACTGTTAATAGACCCGGCGAAGAGAAAAGATTTTCCGAAACAGATTTATTAAATTCAGAGAGGAGATTTTTGAATACTATTTGGAATGTTTTTCTTTTCTACCAGACATATGCTTTTAAGAATGAAACCAAAATTTCTAATCTCTCTTTGTTAAATCAATGGATTTTAGCAAATTTGGAAGAGACAAAAGCAAAAATCATAAATTTATTAGATCATTATTCTATTTTTGAGGCAACTAAAGTTTTAGATAACTTTGTTGATGATTTATCACGTTGGTATTTGAGGCGCTCTCGACGTATTTTTCAAAAATCGGATAGGTTATCAGAATGGGAAACAAGTTCTATGGTTTTAAGAATAGTTCTTCAAGAATTTTCACTTCTGTTGGCACCATTTTGTCCCTTTTTCTCAGAAATCATTTGGCAAGAATTAAAAAAAGAGCAAGAAAAAGAGAGCGTTCATTTGGCTGATTACCCCAAAAAAGAAAGAAAATATCAGAATAAAAAAATATTGACTCTAATGCAGGAAATAAGAGATATGAGCGCGAATGCTTTAAACCTTCGTCAAAAAGAAAATCTTAAAGTGCGTCAACCTTTAAAAGAATTAAGAATTAAGAATGAAAAACTAAAGGGGCAGAATGAATTATTAAAAATTTTAAAAGAAGAAATTAATGTTAAAGACATATTTTTTGATTATAATCTTGAACTCGGAGAAGAAATAAAACTTGATACTCAACTAACCCCAGAATTATTAGAAGAGGGGATTATTAGAGAATTAGTAAGACAAGTTCAAGAAGAAAGAAAAAAGCAAGAATTAGTACCTAAAGATAAAATAAGCATTATCTTAGAAATTCATGCTCAAAAATTACAGTTAATGCTTGAGCAATGGAAAGATTTTATTAAAAAAGAAACAGGGGCCGAAGAATTAAAAATTCAAGTTACTCCTGAGGAATTAAAAGAGGGGATTAGCATCAATAAAGAGAAACTGAGATTAGAGATTAAAAAAGTCTAACTTGTGCTTAGAGATTTTTTATGCTATTCTTTTAAAGATTATATTTTGTTTAAAAATTAAAAATTAGAAATTAAAAATTTATTGTATGGCTTTACCAGCAAGACATCATTCTCGCTCTCGAGTTAATAAAGGACGCTCTCATATGGCTTTAAACCCATTAAATTTAATTAAATGCTCTCATTGCGGCCGTAATATTTTATCCCATCGTGTTTGTCCCTATTGCGGTCATTATAAAGACAAAGAAGTGATTGATGTTTACAAAGGACTTTCTAAAAAAGAAAAGAAACAAAAAGAGAAAAAACTCGAAGAAAATAAATAAATTTGTCCCCCCCAACTTCGTTGTGGGGATGAAGGCTAAATTTTTTCTGAAATGTATCGACTCCGCCGATGCATCAAAAAACATAATAAATTATGGGTTCTCGTCATCTTTCTCGTTCCATTATCTTGCAGATCCTTTATGAATGGGATTTCCACAATTTGAAGGATAAAGATGTGAGGTCGATTTTTCAAAGGAATTTAGATAATCTCGGTCAAGGTTTAGAAGATCCTAATTATCCAAAGACTCTTCTTGAAGGGATTTTAGCTCATTGGGGAGAACTCAATCAATTAATTGAAAGTGGTGCGCCAGAATGGCCGCTTGAACAAATTAATATCATTGATAGGAATGTTTTAAGGATAGGAATTTTTGAATTAATTTTTGGAGACAAAAAGGAAGTACCTCCCAAAGTGGCCATTAATGAAGCTGTGGAATTAGCTAAGAATTTTGGAGGTGATTCTTCCCGCCGTTTTGTTAATGGGGTTTTAGGAACAATTTATCGGCAAATGGAAGAAACTCTTAAACAAAAAGAGGAAAAACAATAATGAAAGATTTTAAAAAGATTTCTCAGATTTTAAATATATCTTTTCAAAAGTTAGATTTATTAAAAGAGGCTTTAACTCACCGCTCTTTTTTAAATGAACATCGTGATTGGGGTATTCCCCATAACGAAAGATTGGAATTTTTGGGAGATTCAATTTTAGGCTTTGTCGTGGCTGAGTATTTAATTAAACATTATCCTCAGTTTTCCGAAGGAGAATTAACTAGTTTAAGAGCTGCTTTGGTTAATAGCGATTCTTTACTAGCAGTAGCTAAGGAGTTAAAGCTTGAGGATTATCTTTTAGTTTCTCATGGCGAAGCTAGAGAATTAAAAAACAGTCGTTCCTACCTTTTAGCCAATACTATTGAAGCTTTGATTGGCGCTTTTTATTTAGATGGAGGTATAGAAAAAGCCAAAGATTTTATTCAAAAATACATTCTTTCTAAGACCGAAACCATTCTTCAGACAGAATCTTATAAAGACGCTAAAAGTCTTTTTCAAGAAAAGAGTCAGGAATTATTAGGTATTACTCCTATTTATAAAAGTTTGAAATCATGGGGGCCTGATCACGCTAAACAATTTGAGGTTGGCGTTTATTTAAATGAAGATTTAATTAGCCAAGGTACAGGTTATTCTAAGCAAGAAGCAGAAGTTAATGCGGCTCAAAAGGCTTTGGAATCAAAAGGTTGGCAATAAGAACCTTTCGCTATCGCTCAAGAACCTTTTTTCTCGCTTCGCTCGAAATAGATTTATGTATTTATGTTTTTAAAAAAGGTAATTCTAAAAAATTTTAAATCTTTTAAAAGAAAAACAATTTTAGAGTTTCCTTTTTTAATTACGGCGATTATTGGGCCCAATGGTTCTGGAAAATCAAATATTGTTGATGCTCTTCGATGGGCTTTAGGTGAACAAAGTTTCAAAAATATTAGAGCTGATAAAAGTCAGGATTTGATTTTTGCGGGAAGTAGAAAAGATACCTCAGTCGCTTTTTGTGAAGTAGAATTAATTTTCGATAACCAGGGAAAAATTTTTAATTCAGAATACATTGAGATTAGCATTTCAAGACGAATTGATAAAGAAGGAAATAATAGTTATTTTTTGAATCATAAATCTTGCCGCTTGAAGGATATCATTGATTTAACAGCTAGTGCTAAGATAGGGCTTAAAGGTTTTTCTATTATTAATCAAGGATCAATAGAAAGTCTTTTATTGGTTTCTCCTCAAGAGAGAAGAATAATGTTGGAGGAGATTTTAGGATTGAAGAATATTGAACTAAAAAAAGAGGAAACAAAAAGGAAGTTAGAGGAAACTGATATTAACTTAGACAAAACTGTAGCTTTAGAAAAAGAAATTCTGCCTCATTTAAGGTCTCTTAAAAGACAAGTTAATCGGTGGGAAAAAAGGGAAAAAATTCGAGAGGGTCTAACCGAGATAGAAAAACAATATTTTGCCAATATTTATCATTCCGTTATCCAAGAGAATTCTCCGAAAGGGCAGGATTTATACAGTTTAAACCAAAATTTAGAAAAAATAGATAAGGAAATTCAAGAAAAAGAAAATAGATTATTGCTTTCTAAGGAGGAAGGGAACAATGGTTTGGAAGCAAAAGTTCAAAATATTACTCAAGAGATTATTACTTTGCAAAACAAAAAATCGACGTTTTTAAGAGAATTAGGCCGGCAGGAAGTAAACCCTGGTTTTTCTTTTTCCAGAGAGGAATTAGAAGAAAGAATATCAAATATTAAAAATAAGTTAGAGTATTTATTAGAAATTAGAGATTTACCTTTGGTTCATAAAGAAATAAAAGAAATTATCGATAATTTGAATGATATCTTTTCTGACAAAGAGAAGAACAATCAGAAAGATATTAATAAAATCCAAGATGCTTTAGAGGAATTAGAAAAAAAGTTATCAGTTAGAAGTCAAGAATTGAAGAAAAATGAGGAAGAAATTAACGAAAAAAACAAAGGATTTCGAGGTGCTTTTGAAGAAATAACTAAACTGAGAAGTCAAAAGGAAGAATTACTAAAAAGTGTCCAGAAGGAAGAATTATTGGTTGAGAAATATAAACTACGAATAGAAGATTTTAAAAGAAGAGTAGAAGAAGCAGGCTTAGATTATACTGTTATTGAAAGATATTATGAAAATAATAAAAATGATATTCTCTTAGATGGCGAGAAATTTATCCTTCTGGAAAAACAAGTTTTTAGGCTTAAACGAGAAATTGCCGAGATAGGAACAGAAGATGCAAATGTGATGAAAGAATACCAAGAGGTTTCAAAACGATATGAATTTTTATCCCAACAAATAGAAGATCTTCAAAAAGGGTCTCAGGATTTAAAAATTTTAATTCAGGAATTAACTAAAGAGATTGAGAAAACTTTCGAGAAATCTTTAAATGAAATCAATAAAGACTTTAATCGCTATTTTCGATTGATGTTTTCTGGAGGATCAGCCAAATTAGAACAAATCAAAAGACAAAAAACCTTATCCGAAGAACCATTTCGAGCGGAGCCCCGCCTGCCGGACGGGCAGGGAGAAAAAAGGTTCCCGAGCGATAGCGGGGGATTCTTATACTGGGGTATTGATATTAGAATAGATATTCCCAAAACTGAATTAAAGAGTTTGGAAATGCTTTCTGGTGGAGAAAAAACTTTAGTGGCTATTTCTTTGCTGTTTGCTATTGTTAATCAATCTGACCCGCCTTTAGTGGTAGTTGATGAAATCGATGCTGCTTTAGATGAAGAAAATAGTCAACGTTTTTCTCAAATTCTAAAGGAGCTCTGTAAAAATACTCAGTTTATTATTATTACTCATAATCGCATGACGATGACTATAGCTGAAGTAATCTATGGTGTGACGATTAACGAAGAAAACAGTTCCCAGTTACTCTCGATTAAATTAGAAGAATCAGAAAAATTACTTGAGCAAAAATAAGGATTACCTTGTTTCTCGCTTTACTCGAAATAAGGATTACCTTTTTCCTCGCTTTACTCGAAATGAAGAACAGTGTATAATACAGAAGATTTGGTAGCTGGAAGGAGGTCGACGGCTACTCGGATAGTAAGGATTACCTTTTTTCTTGCCGCCAACTGGCGGCTCGAAATAAAAGAAATTAATAAGAATGTTTAAATAGAAAATATGGCTGAAACACCTGTAGATCAAAAAGTCCTCGAAACTATAGTCAAGAGTGTGGTTAATAATCCTGATGCGGTCAAAGTTGAAAGAAAAGTCGATGAAATGGGAGTTCTACTTTCTTTAAAAGTAGATTCTCAAGACATGGCTCAAATTATTGGCCGTCAAGGAGCAATGGCTCAAGCTCTTCGTACTATTTTAAGAGTTGTCGGAGCTAAGAATCGAGCAAGAATTAATCTCAAGATTGAGGAACCAGTTGGTTCCACCCATACTCGAGAAGCTGAACATGCAGCTGATCAGATTGCCGAGGGTTTAAATTTTTAATTTAATCGGTAATCTCGCCATTTGATTGAAAAATTTACAAAATCGCGGTATGATGAATAATCTACCGCGATTTTTTTGTATCAAAAAATTATGCGTTTTGATATTCTTACAATTTTTCCAGAAGCTTTTAAGAGCTATTTTAATACCTCTATTATTAAAAGGGCTAAAGCAAAAAAACTTCTTAAAATAAATATTTTCAATTTAAGAAAATGGACTAAAGATAGACATCAGACAGTTGATGATAGGCCTTATGGTGGCGGAGCAGGGATGATTTTTTTATTGGAACCAATTTTCAAAGCTCTTAAAGATTTAAGGAAGAATCAGAAACAAACTAAAACCAGAGTAATTCTCTTTTCTCTCAAAGGAAAAAAACTAACTCAAAAAAGATTAGAGCAATTAAAAAAGTATAATCAATTAATTTTAATTTGCCCTCATTATGAAGGAATGGATGAAAGAGTAGCTAAATATCTTGCTGACGAAGAAATTTCTATTGGCGACTATATTTTAACTGGTGGAGAATTACCAGCAATGATTTTAGTAGATGCAATTACTCGTTTAATCCCAGGAGTTATCAGGGAAGAATCATTAAAAGAGGAATCCTTTTCTTTGCTACCAGATAAATACGAGTACCCTCAATATACCCGACCAGAAGTTTTTCATCCTGATCCTTCAAAAAAAATTTCTTGGCGAGTGCCGAAAATTCTTTTATCAGGTAACCATCAGAAAATTAAAGAATGGCGAGAGAAACACACAAAATAAATTTGTCCCCACAACGAAGTTGCGGGGCTGAAGGCTAAATTTTTTCTGAAAGGTATCGGCTCCGCCGATGCATCAAAAGCATAAAAAATTTATGATTTTATGATTCTTTTATCTTTCTGGTTTGGTAATAAAAAATATCAAGTTAAGGCTGATAACGGTGAGGATTTACTAATTTCTCTTGACAAATTTTTAAAAAAGAATAAGATAAAACCAAAGGATATCCGTCGTGTTATTTTGGATACTTCCCAAGAAAAAAGTATTACTTCTAAGAGGATAGCTCAAGCTATTCTTAAAGCTTTAAAAATAGCGTGAGAGTGAATAAAAAATATCAGTTATACTTGTAAAGCCAAGAACCAATCCTATTTTTGGTAGGAGTTTTTGTGCATTTACAATTTTTTAATAATTAATCATAAATGTTCAAGACTTTAGAGATAAAGAGTTTTGCCCGTCACTACCGGGGAATTTTAGAACCCCCGTCTTTGACTCAATTTCAGACTGCTTCTTTTGATTGGTTTATTAAACAAGGAATTAAAGAATCTTTTGAGGAACTTTCTCCTATTAAAGATTATACTGGTAAAGAATTAGAGCTGGAATTTTTAGATTATTATTTAGAAGAACCGAAATTAACTGAAAAGCAAGCTAAAGAAAAAGAACTTAATTATGAAGCCACTTTAAGGGTTAAGCTTAGATTGACTAATAAAAAACAAGGGGCAGTGAAAGATCAAGAGGTTTATTTTGGAGAAGTGCCAATAATGACTCCTCGAGGTACTTTTATTATTAACGGCATAGAAAAGGTTGTTATTTCCCAAATAAATCGTTCGCCAGGAGTATATTTTAAATCTGTGAATTTTAAAGGAGTTAATCTTTTTGGAGCAAAATTAATTCCTTACCATGGATCTTGGTTAGAGTTTGAGACTGACGCTGATGAAGTAATATGGGTGAAGATAGACAGAAAAAGAAAAGTACCTGTTACCGCTTTGTTCAAAGTTTTTGGTTTTGAAACTAATGATGAGATAAAAAAATCATTTGCTTCTTTAAAAGAAGAAGCTCTTCTTAAATATATTGAAAAAACTATTAAAAAAGACCCTTCCACTAATCAGGAAGAAGGTTATATTGAGATTTATCATCGCTTACGACCAGGAGAATTGGCAACGTACGATAATAGTCGAGATTTAATAAACAATATGTTTTTCAGACGAGATAGGTACGATTTAGCTAAAGTCGGCCGCCATAAATTAAATCAGAGATTAGGAATAAACGTCTCTCTTGATCAAAGAACTTTAATTAAAGAAGATTTAATAGCTATTGTTAAAGAAATCATTCGTCTTAATATTGATTCCGAGGCAAAAGACGACGATATTGATCATTTAGGTAATAGGAGGATAAAAGCTGTAGGAGAAATTTTAGCAGATCGTTTTCGAGTTGGCATTATGAGGATGAGAAGAACTATTCAAGATAGAATGGCTACTCTTGATCCTTTAACTTTAAACCCAGCCCAATTAATTAATCCTCGACAACTAGTGACTAGTCTTAAAGAATTTTTTAATGTTTCCCAACTATGTCAATTTATGGAACAAATGAATATGCTCTCAGAATTAGAGCATAAAAGAAAAGCTACACCTATGGGTCCGGGAGGACTAGTGAGAGAAAGAGCAGGACTCGAAGTTCGTGATGTTCATCCAAGCCATTATGGACGGTTATGTCCTATTCAAACACCAGAGGGTCAGAATATTGGTTTAGTCTTATCCTTATCTTTATACGCCAGGCTTAATGAATTTGGTTTTATTGAGACTCCTTATATTAAAATCAAAAATGGATATTTAACCCAAGAAATCATTTGGTTAGATGCTTTTGAAGAATTAAAATATAAAATTGCTCACGGAGGAATAGATATTGATGAAAAAGGAAGAATAAAAGACGAAATGGTAGGAGCAAGAATTAATGGAGAACCATCAATGGCTAAACGCGTAGAAATTGATCTAATAGATGTTTCGTGTCAACAAATTATTTCAGCAGCTGTCAGCCTAATTCCTTTCTTAGAACATGATGAATCCAACAGAGCTTTGATGGGTGCTAATATGCAAAGGCAAGCAGTGCCTTGTGTTAGACCAAAAGCACCTCTAGTGTCTACTGGTATGGAGGAAAAAATTGCTTTAGAATCAGGACAATGTTTAGTTAGCGATGTAGAAGGCGAAGTGATAGAAGTGGATAGCGTTCATATTTCGATTAAAACCAAAGAAAAGGATAAGAAGAAATATGAATTAATACATTTTGAGAGAAGCAACAAAGATAGTTGTCTTCATCAAAGACCAGTGATCCAAAAAGGTCAAAAAGTAAAAAAAGGCGATTTATTAGCTGATGGTTCAGCAACAGAAAATGGAATTTTAGCTCTAGGTCAGAATTTATTGGTGGCTTTTCTTCCTTTTTACGGTTTTAATTATGAGGATGCCATTATTATTTCAGAAAGAGTTCTAAGAAAAGATTATTTCACATCAGTTTATTTAGAAGAATTTAGTTGTGATGTGGTAGATACAAAATTAGGGCCAGAAATGACGACGAGAGATATTCCCAATATTTCTGAGGAGAAATTGAAGGATTTAGATGAAGATGGCATCGTTCGTCTTGGGGCAGAGGTTAATGGAGCAGATATTTTGGTGGGAAAAATTTCTCCCAAAGGAAAAACAGAGTTAACTCCAGAAGAGCGGCTTCTTCAAGCTATTTTTGGTGAGGAAATAAAAGAGATAAAAGATAGCTCTCTGGTTTTAGAACCTTCGCGCACTGGCAGAGTAATTAGAACTAAAATTTTGAGCCGTCAGAATGGAGATAAATTGGATCCGGGAGTGATTAAAAAAATTAATGTGGAAATTGCAGAGTTAAGAAAATTAAGGGTAGGCGATAAATTAGCTGGGCGGCATGGTAATAAAGGAGTGATTTCTATTATTTTACCTGAAGAGGATATGCCTTATTTAGAAGATGGCACGCCAGTTGATATAATTCTCAATCCTTTAAGCGTTGGTAAAAGAATGAATTTGGGTCAAGTTTTTGAAAATCATTTAGGTTTAGTTTGCGAGAAGCTTGGTTATCGAGCTGTCACTCCAGCCTTAGATGGCGCTAGTGTAGAAGATATTAAAAATGAACTGAAAACCGCTGGTCTGAGTGAAGATGGAAAAGTTATTCTTTATGACGGAAAAACTGGTGAACCTTTTGATAAGAAAGTGGCCATTGGCATTATGTATATAATGAAACTTGAGCATATGGTTGAAGATAAAGTTCATATGAGAGCTATTGGGCCATATTCTTTAATTACTCAACAACCGTTAGGGGGTAGAGCTCATTTAGGTGGCCAAAGATTTGGAGAAATGGAAGTTTGGGCTTTGGAAGGCTATGGTGCTGCTTATACCCTTCAAGAGATGCTCACCATAAAATCTGACGATGTTATTGGTCGGGCAGCTACTTACGAATCTATTATCAGAGGAGAAAGAATAAAAAGTCCTAATATTCCTGCTGCTTTCAATGTTATTCTAAAAGAATTTCAAGCTTTAGGTTTATCAATCAATCTTTTTGGTATAAAAACCGAAGACGGTTTTTTTGAGCAGAAAGAAAAAATTGTTAATTTCGAGCGAAGCGAGAAACAAAGTTCTTGAGTAAAGCGAAAGGTTCTTATTTTTTTGTGAATAATATTTTTTTATGAATGATCAAAAAAATTTAAGGATTAAAGATTTTGAAGCTCTTTCTTTAAGACTGGCTTCCCCAGAAGAAATTCTTTCTTGGTCTTATTTAGAACGAAGCGAGAAAAAAGATTCTTATGGAGAAGTGACAAAGGCTGAAACTATTAATTATAGAACCCAGAAACCAGAAAAAGAAGGTCTTTTTTCTGAGCAAATTTTTGGACCGGTAAAAGATTATGAATGCGCCTGTGGCAAATATAAGACTGCCCGTTATAAGGGAGTAATTTGTGATCGTTGTGGTGTAGAAGTCACTAGATCCTCTGTGAGGCGAGAAAGAATGGGCTATATAAAATTAGCTGCCCCTGTGGCTCATATTTGGTTTTTGAGAAGCATCCCTTCAAGAATAAGTTTGATGCTTGATATTTCTCTCCCTTCATTGGAGAAGGTAATTTATTACAATAGTTATATTGTAACTTCAGTCGATGCTAACGCTAAAGCCAAAGCCCTGGAAGATTTAGGAAAAGAGTTTAAAAATAAATGTAAGAATTGGCCCAAAGAAAAAAGGAAAGAATTAGAAGATTCTTATCTAAATACTAAAACGGAATTAGAAATTTTAAAACCAAGAGTAGTTTTATCAGAAATTGATTATCTTCAGCTTTCAAAAGAATATGCCCACATTTTCTCTGCTGCTACTGGTAGTGAACCAGTAAAAAAACTTCTCGAGGCCATAGATCTGAAAAAATTAAATCAGGAATTAGAAAACGCTATTAGTAAATCAAAAAGAAAAATTCAAATAGATAAAAAATTATTAACAAGATTAAAACTAGTCCGATCGATAATTAAAGCTGAGGTTAGGCCAGAGTGGATGTTTTTGACTGTTTTGCCAGTTTTGCCTCCGGAATTAAGACCAATGGTTCAACTTGATGGTGGCAGATTTGCCTCATCTGATTTAAATGATTTATATAGAAGAGTCATTAATAGAAATAATAGACTGAAGAAATTATTGGAATTAAAAGCTCCGGAAGTAATCATTAAGAATGAGAAACGCATGCTTCAAGAAGCCGTTGATGCTTTAATTGATAACTCAATTAGAAAATCTTCCGGTTCAGCACCAATGCATGCAGCGCAGCATCGTCCTTTACGTTCTCTAGCCGATATTTTACAAGGCAAGCAGGGGCGTTTTAGACAGAATCTTTTAGGAAAAAGAGTTGATTACTCAGGCCGTTCAGTGATTATTATTGGTCCGGATTTAAAAATTCATGAATGCGGTTTACCCAAAAAAATGGCTTTAGAGTTATTTAAACCTTTTGTGATAGGAGAACTGATGAAAAGAGAAATTGTTTTTAATCCTCGAGCTGCCAATCGATTAATTGAAGAAGGACCGGATATTGTGTGGGAAATATTAGAAACCGTGGTTAAAGATAAATATGTACTTTTGAATCGAGCGCCAACTTTACATCGTTTAAGCGTTGAGGCTTTTAAACCAAGATTAATCGAAGGCTTAGCGATTCAAATTCCCGCTTTAGTTTGTCAACCATTTAATGCTGATTTTGATGGTGATCAAATGGCAGTTCATTTACCTCTAACCGAAGAAGCCCAGAGGGAAGCTCAAAATAGAATGTTAGCCAGTCTTGGCTTATTAAAACCAGCTGATGGTGATCCAGTGATGTTACCTCGAAAAGAGATGATTTTAGGAATTTATTGGTTGACCATGGATATAAAAGACAATAGATCAGAAAATGAATACAAGGCTTTTTCTAATACCAAAGAGGTTTTTCTGGCTTTGGATAATAAAAAAATTAAATTTCAAGAAACACTTAGAGTTCGTTTAGATAAACCAACTATTGATGGGAAAAAACCGGGTCAAATTATTATTACCACTCCTGGCAGGATTATTTTTAATCAAACCTTGCCTCAGGATTTTCCTTATATTAATCAACAGCTTGGAGCCAGAGACTTAAAGAAAATTATTCGCGATATTATTTATTTCTATAAAGATTTTAATAAATGTGCTGATATTATAGACAGTATTAAAGAACTCGGTTTTTATTATGCCACTTTTTCTGGAATTAGCTGGGGATTAACTGATTTAAAAATTCCTAAAGAAAAATATCAGATAATAAATAAAACTTCTCAAAAAATTGATGAAATTAATGCTCAATATCAAGAGGGATTATTAACTAATAGTGAAAGAAAATCTTTATCAGAAGAGCAATGGCGTCATGCTAACTCTCAAATTACAGAATTAGTTCCAAAGACTCTAAGTCCTTTGGATTCGGTTTCTATTATTTTTAATTCTGGTGCTGGGGGTGACTGGGGAGTAGCCAGTCAGATTATGGGAATGAAAGGATTAGTAGTCAATCCAGCTGGTAGAATTATTGACTTACCAATTTTAAATTCTCACCAAGAAGGTTTTAATGTTTTGGAATATTTCGCTGCTTCTCACGGTGGAAGAAAGGGTTTAGCTGATACTGCCTTAAAGACTTCTTTTGCTGGTTATCTTACCCGTAGATTAGTTGATGTTAGCCAAGAAGTGATTGTCAGGGAAGAAGATTGCCATACTAAAAATGGACTTAAAGTCAATAAGAAAGAAGTTGAAGAAATGAGTGAAAAATTCGAGGATAAAATCCGAGGGCGCTATCTGGCTCAGGACGCTTGTAATAAAAAAGGTAATGTTATCTTGAAGGCTAATGAATTAATTGATAATAAATTAGCCAAAGAAATCGCCAATGATTGTGAAGAAGTAATTATTCGTTCGCCTTTAATTTGTGAAACCCCTTACGGTGTTTGTCAAAAATGCTATGGTTTGGATTTGAGTTGGTTAAAACCAATTGATTTAGGGGAGGCAGTTGGTATTATTGCCGCTCAAGCAATTGGTGAACCAGGAACGCAATTGACCTTAAGAACCTTTCATACAGGAGGAGTGGCTCAGGCTATTGATATTACTCAAGGTTTGCCTCGAGTTGAAGAATTAGTTGAAGCCAGAATTCCAAAAGGAGAAGCTCAGATGAGTGAAATTGATGGAGAAGTGGTTGAGATCGAAAAAGAAGCCCATCATAAAATTATTCGTATTAAACCAGATAGTCCAATAGAAAGAAAGAAAAAACTAAAACAAAAGAAACAAAAAGAAGAGAATTTTATCGAGTATCTAGTTCCAGAAATAGCTACTTTATGGGTGAAAAGAGGGGATAAAATAAAGAAAGGAGATCAACTTTGTGAAGGAAACTTAAATCTTAAAAAGATTTTAAAAATTTCAGGCAAAAAAGCTTGCCAGGATTACATTCTGCAAGAAATTAAAAAAGTTTATAATTTAGCCGGAGAAAAAATTAACGATAAACATCTCGAAGTTATTATTCGACAAATGTTTTCTAGAGTAAGAATTATCGATTCGGGTGATACAGAATTTATTATGGGTGAAATTATTGAAAAAGAAATGTTTAAGGAGGCCATTAAAAAGATGAAAGATCAAAAGAAAAAACCGCCTCAGGCCGAAGAGATAGTTTTAGGAATTAAAAATGTGGCTTTAACTTCTTCTAGTGTTCTGGCGCCAGCTTCCTTTCAAGAAACAACCAGAGTCCTAGTAAAAGCATCTCTTGAAGCACGAGAAGATCACCTTCGTGGCTTAAAAGAAAATGTGATTATCGGTCGGCTCATTCCGGCTGGGACTGGTTTTCGCAAGATGATAACTGAACAATGACCAAAGAAAAAATTCTGCAATGATTAGCACTGGACTAAAGAAAAAAATAATCAGATAGAATATTTAAAAAGATGAAATTTTATGCTATACTTTCAAATAGCAATTTTCTAATTTCGGCTTTTTAATTATTTATCATATGCCTTTTTCAAGATTTACAGTTAAAGCCCAAGCAAGTCTCGAGCGAGCTCAACAGATGGCTTGGGAGAGACATCAGGGGGAAATGAAGGCCCTCCATCTTTTATATACTCTTTTAGATGAAGATGATTCTTCAGTTAGAGATCTTTTAAGTAAATCATTAAAGATTGATGTTGATAATTTATTAAAAGAAACGATGGGAGAAATTATTAAACTGCCTCGTATTTTTGTTTCAGGTGAAGGTATGGGTCAGATGTATCTTTCACCAGAGATGATTCAAATAATTGAGCTATCTTCGAGAAAATCATTAGAAGATAAAAATAATTTTGTTTCCTCAGAATATCTTTTTTATGGGATTTTATTAGGAAAGAATTCAGCTAAAGAAATTTTGATGAAGTATAATATTAAAAAAGAAAATTATCTTAAGTCCTTAGGAGAATATAGTCAAGGTGAGAAAATTACTGATGAATTCCAAGAACCTAGTGGTCATCTTTTAGAAAAGTATAGCCAAGACTTAATTACCTTAGCTAAAGAAAATAAACTTGATCCGGTAATTGGTAGAGAGGAGGAATTGCGTCGGGTAATGCAAATTTTATCCCGAAGAACCAAAAATAATCCAATTTTGATTGGTGAAGCTGGTGTCGGAAAAACCGCTATTGCCGAGGGGTTAGCTCAGTGTATTGCTAAAGATGAAGTACCGGAAATTTTGAGAAATAAAAGGATCATTTCCTTAGATATGGGGTCATTAATTGCTGGTACCAGATTTCGAGGAGAATTTGAAGAAAGATTAAAAAAAATTCTAAAAGAAATTCAAAAAGAAAATAATATCATTACTTTTATTGATGAAATTCATACTTTAATGGGGGCTGGAGCAGCAGAAGGAGCGATTGATGCTTCTAATTTATTGAAGCCTGCTTTAGCTCGGGGAGAATTGCGAGTTATTGGAGCTACCACTTTTAAGGATTATCGAGAACATATTGAAAAAGATCCAGCTTTTGAAAGGAGATTTCAACCCATTATTGTGGAAGAACCCTCTCAAGAACAAACAATTAATATTTTAAGAGGCCTAAAAGAGAAATATGAGGCTCATCATGGTTTAAAGATTTCAGATGAGGCTGTTATTACAGCAGTTCAATTATCAAGTCGTTACATCACTCCTCGGTTTTTGCCAGATAAAGCTATTGATTTAATTGATGAAGCGGCTTCTTCTTTAAGTTTGAAAATAGGTAGCACGCCTTTTTCCGTTGTTGAAATTGAAAAGAAAATTAGAAATTTGGAATTAGAAAAAGAAGCTGTTAGGAAGAAATACTATGATAATACTAAAAGTGATGATAAAACATTATTGAAACAGCATTTAAAAGAATTAGAATCTGAATTAAAGAAATTAAAAACAAAAGATAAAGATATAAGTTTGCTTTGGCAAAAAGAGAAAGAAATTTTCAGTTCCATCAGTAAAATTAAAAAAGAAATAGAAGATTCAAAAAGAGAAGCTCAAGAAGAAGAAAGAAATAGCAACTTGGAAAAAGTAGCAGAAATTATTTATGGTGAAATTCCTCAATTAGAAAAGGATTTAAAAAATAAAGATAGGGCTTTAAATAGAATTCCCGTAAAGAGTAGATTTTTAAGAGAAGAAGTAACCAGTGAAGATATTGCTCGAGTTGTTTCTCACTGGACAGGCATTCCAGTGACGGAAATGCTCGAAGATGAAAGCAAAAAATTAGCTAGAATGGAAGAAACTTTAACTAAACGAGTGGTTGGTCAAGAAGAAGCTATTCAAGCTATTAGCCGGGCTATTCGACGAGCCAGAGCTGGTATTTCTGAAGAGGATAGACCGATCGGCTCTTTTATGTTCTTAGGCCCAACTGGAGTTGGTAAAACTGAATTGGCCAGAGCTCTATCAGAATTTATGTTTTCTGATGAGAAAGCCATGATTCGCATTGATATGTCAGAATATATGGAAAAGCACAGTGTGGCTCGTTTAATTGGTTCTCCGCCAGGTTATGTTGGTTATGAAGAAGGTGGTCAATTAACCGAAGTGGTCAAACATCGACCTTACAGTTTAATTTTATTCGATGAAATAGAAAAAGCTCATCCAGAGGTTTTTAATATTCTTTTACAAATATTAGATAATGGCAGATTAACTGATGGCAAAGGGAGAACAATTAATTTCAAGAATACCATTATCATTATGACCTCAAATTTAGGAGGTGAATATATTAGAGAAATGGCTTCCTTAGGTTTTAATTATGAGAAAGCAAACGAGATAAAAACCCAAAAAGAGAATTTAAAAGTTAAAATTTTCGATGCTTTGAGGGATTATTTCAGACCAGAATTCTTGAATAGAATTGACGAAATTATTATTTTTAATCCTTTGATACCAAAAAACATAGAAAAAATAGTGGATTTACAAATAGAAAAAGTTACTACTAGGTTATTAAATAAAGATATTAAATTAGAGTTGACCAAAGAAGCAAAGAGCTATCTTGCCAAGAAAGGCTATGATCCGAATTATGGCGCCCGTCCTTTAAAAAGATTAATTGAAAAAGAAATTCTTGATCCTCTGGCTGAAAAAATTATGAGGGGTGAAATTAAGGGTAAACAAAAAGTGATAGTTCAAATTAAAAATACCAGCGGTAATAAAAACAGTCTTATTCTCAAGGCCTCGCATGCTTAAAAATTCAATTAAGAATTTTTTTTCTTCTTTTGGTTCTCTTCAATGGAAAGAGTTATTTTTCTATTCACTTTATTTTTTATTAATTTTCCTTTTTATTTTTTCATTAAACTCTTTTCTCAAAGGAATATTAATTATTTTATTTTTTACTCTGATTTGGAAGACTATTACTGGAATGTCTTGGCTTAATTTTTCTTATCTTTTATTGGGTTATATCGAGTTACGAATTTTAGCTAATTGGTTGAAGCCATTCTGGTTGATATTTATAGCGCTAAGTCTTCTTTGGCTTTTCTTTAGAAAAATCATTCTTTACAAAAAATCCAGTCAATTTTTGTCTTATTTTATTATCACTGGCTGGATATTAATGTCCTATGGCTTATATTTTTATCTTAATTGGCCGTTTTTTATTAGCTTTTTAATTTATTTATCAGGTTTAATTCTCGTGTCTTATTTGAATTTTCTTAGCCTAGAAAAGGAGATCTCGTTGAATTATTTAATTTATCTTTTACTCAATTTAGAGATCTACTGGCTTTTTAGTTATCTTTCTCTAACTGGATTGCAGTTTGGAGGTTTAATTTTATTCTTTCAGTATTTAATTTTGTATTTTGTTTAACTTTTGTCTTTCGCTAACCTTTTTTTCTTTGCTCATCTATTAGGCTCGGATATGTTGTCACAAAAACACGCTATCGTCCCTCCCAGCGAGCTCCTTGCCTCTTTGCTCGGCCTCGCTCTCTCACTCGCTTTGCTCGTTCGAACCATGCCCGCTCGGCCTGCGCTACGGTTTTTGTTAACAACATATCCTCGCCTTTTTAATCATCAAGAGCGAACCCTTTTCTCTTGAACGACATTATGGAGCCAAAGGTACAAATATACGAATCGAGCGAGAGGAAAGCCGAAACTGGAGCGAAGCGAAATTCCGGAAGGTTTCCCGAAGCGAGCGAGTAATATTTGTCTTTGGCGAAATATCAGGAGCGAAAGAGAAAGGGTGAACTCTTAGAGCGTTAATCCTCAAGCTTTTCTTCTACTACTTTTTTCATTAGAACAAAATTTTCAGTGATTATATTTCTCTCTTCTGGAGAGAATTTTTTTAAGACTAAAATTTCTGCTTTTTTTCTTTGTTCTTTTTTCGGTTGGATGCCAATTCTTAAGCGATAAAACTTTTTCACACCTAAATTTTTAATAATGGTTTCCACTCCTTTATGGCCCGCTGAGCCACGATCGAAGCTAAATTTGAAAGTGCCAACATAAATATCACTATCATCATGAACAACAATAATATTCCCGGGAAGAATCTGATAATATTTTTGTAATTGCTTGATAGTTTTACCAGTTTCATTCATAAAAACCAAAGGAATAGCAAAAAGAATTTTTTTGTTTTGATCCTCAAGAACACTGATTTGAGCGAAATTTTTCTTCTCAATTTGCCAAGGAGAAGTTTGATATTGTTCTTTGAGCCAAGAAACAAAATCCCAACCAATATTATGGCGAGTGTTTTGATAGATCTTACCAGGATTACCTAATCCCAGAATCAAAAATTTTTTAGTCATTGATGGCATTTTTAATATATTCCTGAATGTTTTGATAATGCTCAAAGCCTTCTTTAGGCATGAGAACGTAAATACTGGTTGTCGCGTTGTTGTAGACACCCTCGACAGCAGAGCTTATGAGCAAATTATCAGGTGGTCGATTAGTAAAACTCAAATATTGAATTTGATTTGATTTAACATTTTTGAGTAAATTAAACAACTCCCATAAAGTGTTAAAATCTAAATTAGCGATGTAATGATTGGATATTGATTGCCAAATTTTTAACCAAGTCATTAAATTCCAAACATTGGAAAGCTGATTTATTTTTTCTCGAAGAGCAGCAATAATTATATGCTGATTATCAATGCGATAAAAATCACCGCTAGGAGCATAACGAGTTCTGACAAATTTTATTGCTGTTGCACCATCTAAATAATGCCAACCAGGACTTAAATCAAAAATCTCTGATGAATCATGGGGATTAGTAAGTCGAGGATCAACCATTTCTTTGTCCAGCCAGATATTAATTCCTCCTAGAGCATCGATTACTTTGCCGAATCCTTGAAGATCAAAAATAATAACATAATTAATTTTTAATCCGGTAATAGCTTCGATTTTTTCCTGAATTAAATTATAGGAAGTAGCCTTCATAAAATTTGTTCTATTTTTGTTGCTCAAAGAATAAAGAGCATTAATTTTTTCATTTTGACTACTATCAGGCACTTGAACCCAAAAATCTCGAGGAAAAGAAATAATTGATATTTTTTTTTGCTTAAAATTCAGATGAGTTAAAAAAATACTATCAGTTAATAAAGCTCCTCTTGAGCCATCGCCAGGTACTCCTAAAAAAAGGATATTGGCTGGTTCTTTAGGAGAAAAGGTGTTTGAAGATTCTGTTGATTTTTCGTTGTTAATAGCTAATTCAGATGGATGATTAACTCCCCAAACTAAAAAAGAGGCTAGACATAAGCCAAAAATAATTAAAATCCAAGAAGATATTGAATTAAGCGGATTTCTCATCTTCCTTAATCTAACAAAAAATTTGATTTTCATCAATTTTTATGGTATTATCTTTTTGACTTTTTATCTTTGTATTTTATGTGGAGAAGGATTCTTTTGGAAAATTTAGAGATGATTATTATTGCCTTTCTCATTGTTTTACCAGTAAGGTATTTTCTAATTCAGCCTTTTATTGTTCATGGCAGTAGCATGGAGCCAACTTTCTTCACACAAGATTACCTTATTATTGATGAACTTTCTTATCATTTTCGTAATCCAGATCGTTATGAAGTTATTGTCTTAAAAGCGCCAAATCATCCTAATCAATATTATATCAAGAGAATTATTGGTTTGCCTAACGAGACAGTAGAAATTAATAATAAAGAAGTATCTATCATTGAGCCATCTGGCAAGAAAATTGACTTACAAGAAAACTTTTTACCTGAAGGCACTGTTACCTCGGGTAATTTAACGATAACTCTTAATCCCGAACAATATTTTGTTCTGGGTGATAATAGGGTAGCCTCCTATGATTCTCGTAATTGGGGGCCATTTAATAAAAATTTAATTGTGGGAAAAGTTTGGCTAAGATTATGGCCTTTTAGTCATTTAACAGTCTTCCCGACTTTTAATTTCGAGCAAAGCGAGAAACAAGGTTCTGCCGAACAAAGTATGGCAGGTTCTTATAACAATTATGCCCAGTAAAGTAAATCAGCTTCCCCCTAAGAGAATCAATAAGCGCCGCTTATTGCAAACTCCTCGCGGAATGAAAGACATTTTACCTGAGGACTATCTTTATTATAATTATTTAATGGAAATAGCTAAGAAAACTTTAGAATTTTACAACTTTAGAAGATGTGAACCGCCAATTTTGGAAAAAGCAGAATTATACAATAAAGGCATGGGAAGTAATACAGATATTGTGGAAAAAGAAATGTATACTTTAAAAACGAAAGAAGAGGGAGAGCTTTTAGCCTTACGACCGGAATACACGGCAGGCATAGTTCGAGCTTATGTAGAAAATGGAATGTTTAATTGGCCTCAACCAATAAAATTATATTCCTTTGGTCCAATTTTCCGGCATGAAAAACCCCAAGCTGGTCGCTATCGTCAATTCTATCAATTAAATATTGAAACTATTGGTGATTCATCACCAATCTTAGACGCAGAGATTATTTTGGTTTCCAGAGCATTTCTGGAAAATTTAGGGTTTAACCAAAGTGATCTTGAAATTCGTATTAACAGTATTGGCTGTAGCAGATGTCACTCTATTTATATCAGAGCTTTAGTTAGATATTATAAGCAACACCTAAAAAATATTTGTAAAAATTGCCGAAAACGTTTTAAAACCAATCCTCTAAGAGTTTTAGATTGTAAAAATCCTAAATGCGTTACCATTAAAGAAAAAGCCCCTAGTTTTTTGGATTATTTATGCGGTGATTGCAAGGATCATTTTAAAAATGTCTTAGATATTTTGGATAATGTTGGTGTCTCCTATGTTTTAGATAAGACTTTAGTAAGAGGATTGGATTATTATAGTCGTACCGTGTTTGAAATTAGGAAAAAAGATAGAGAGGCAAGTTTGTCTTTAGCTGGCGGTGGTAGATATGATTATTTAGTTAAATTATTAGGAGGTTTGGATAGACCAGCTGTGGGAGTAGCTTTTGGGGTAGAGAGATTAGTGGAAGAATTGAAAATTATAAAAAAGAAATTTGAATTTCCAAAACCAAAAGTTTTCTTGATTCAGATTGGAGATGCGGCTAAAAAACAAGCCTTTATCCTTTTTGAGAAATTAAGAAAAGCCAATATTTCAACAGAAGCTAATTTAGAGAAAGATAATATTAATTCTCAAATTAAAAACGCAGATAGAGTGAATGCTCCCTATGCTCTGATTCTTGGACAACAAGAGGTTCTTGATGGTATGATTATTCTAAAGGATATGGCTTCGGGTCTTCAAGAAACGATTCCTTTAGAAAGGATAATCGAAGAGCTTAAAAAACGCCTCAAAGAATCCTCTTAAAAATTAAACCTGCCTGCCGGCAGGCAGGAATTAAACACTAATCTTTATGGCCATTACCATTAAAAGAAGAAAAGGAGAAAATATTACGACTTTTTTGAATCGAGCTTCAAAGATAATCAATCGAAGTGGTGTTTTAATTGAAGCTCGA
>Ga0315274_10000144_pt1 | contig 104119 bp, 74 predicted proteins | sample YL17G02_20_MG_FD_203700 | JGI IMG/M metagenome (GOLD analysis project Ga0315274, IMG submission 203700) | Sediment microbial communities from Yellowstone Lake, YNP, Wyoming, USA - YL17G02_20 | ecosystem: Environmental > Aquatic > Freshwater > Lake > Sediment | place: USA: Wyoming | collected...
GAAGCCAGCTGCGCCCGCGCCTGCGCCAAAACCAGCTGCGCCTCCACCGAAGCCAGCTGCGCCTGCGCCTGCGCCAAAACCAGCTGCACCTCCACCGAAGCCAGCTGCACCACCACCAAAGCCGGCGTTTGAGAAGTGGGAGTGCCAAGTCTGCGGCTACATCTATGATGAGAGCAAGGGCGACGCTGATGGTGGCATCAAGCCTGGAACCAAGTTCAAGGATCTGCCCGATGACTGGGTCTGCCCCATGTGCGGAGCAGCCAAGGACGACTTCCAGAAAGTTGCATGAGGTGCGGTTGTGGGGCTCTTGCCCCACCCGTCTATTTCTTTCATTGTGCAGTGCAGGGCCTACTTACCTCGCCCTGACTCGTGCAGCAGTCTAACTACTTCTGTATTGCAGGCCTTGCTTGTCATGTAGTATGAGGCGGCGATGGACATCACCAGCGAGAGTGTGACAAGCAGCACGGTTCTGATGTCCACGAGTATGTAGAATCCGCCGCTGAATCTCAATATGATGTCCCTCAGCGAGATCTCGACGAGCAATCCCACAATGGAGCCGACTAGCACTCCCGAGATCATGGAAGCCGCACTCTCAGCAGTCAGAGTTCTTGCAATCTCCTGTCTTCTCATACCGAGAGATGCAAGCATTCCCAGTTCTCTTCGACGAGAGGACGCGGCGGCCCAGCTGCTCAGTAGAGCACTCGCCAGTGTGGTCGCAAACAGTGCTGCCAAGGAGGCGTTGACCACAAGTTCGATTGAGCGGAGAGCTGAAACGTAGTCGGCTTGCAGAGAAGACACCAGAACTGGATGAGCGTCAGGGACTCCAGAAAGCTGGGCAAGAGTAGCAGCAGGGTCGGATGACTGTATGAGAAAGCTTCCTATGCGGAAGGCACCTCCGTAGATTGACGCCCATGTCTGAGTTCCAACAATGACGAAGATGTGGCTGATGATGGTCAAGGCAAACACTGGGACCGATGATGCACAAACTGCCACGACTGTCAGGTTGGCGCCTGAGGCGACACGAACCACGCCACCCAATGAAACTGCAAACCTTTGAGCAGCGTCTTCTGATATGACACAAGTCATGTTGTCAGATATCACACCGAGTCCCCGTGACATGTTAGCTGAGCGTGTGATTCCAAGTGACGCCATCTGTTCAAAGCCGGCAGGCTCTACGCCCAAGAGGAGACCCATCTCAATCCCTGACGATGTCCACATGGTTTCCAGTGCCTGGTTCATGGGGACGGCTGAAGTGACGTTGGGTATGCCACTGATCTGGGCCAGGAGCTCCATATCTGCCGGCGGGTCCATGTAAACAACCACGTTCGCTGAAGTCGTCTGACCACCGACGTTTCTCCTCCATGATTCGGTGACCACGTATCCCACATTGGTCGAAGCAAAGTAGAGGACCGTGGCGGCAGCGAACAGATTGAACACAACCAGGCCTGCTAGTGCGTTGCGCCTCAGATTCCTCTTCGAGAGCGTTCTAATCACATCCGAAGTACCTGCCACAAGTGGACGAAGTGCTTTCTGAGAGTGTGCGAGCCTAGGAGAGAGAAGCGCCGTGACGAGTAGAAATGCAGGGATCGACAGGATTCTCAATGCATCATAAGAGATCAGGTCAATCGACAACACATCTGACAAAGTCTGTAGAACGACAACGGAAGTGAGGCCAAGCGTCATCACCATGAAGAGATACTGCAGTCGTCTGCGGGCAATCGGAGCACGTGCAGTCTGTCTGCTTGCCGATGGCAGGGGACTAGAACCCAAGCTTGCGACAACGGGGTCATGTGAAGCTCTCCAAGCTGGCATATAACCTGCAAGCAGCGTCAACGCTATTCCGATGCCACATGCACCGAGAATGCTCCAGGGGTCCAGACTCTGAATGCTCTGGAAATACTGTGTCGTAGGTGCCACAATGATGATGCGTGACATTGTGACTACGAAGTTGAGAATCACCGCAGCGACACCGACTCCCAAAGTGATCCCAAGTATCGCCCCGACAACACCAATGATTCCGATCTCGGAGAGCAACAAGACCAGTACGTTGAACCTTGTGGCTCCGAATGCCAAGAAAACGCCTGTTTCGTATCTGCGTTGACCGAACATTATGACGAAAGATGAGAATACCCGGTAGGCGGAGATGAAACATGAAGCGGCTACCAAGGCGAACAGTATTGTGCGCGCCTGACCGAGAAACACGGAGGCCACCTTGACGGGGTATATCTTCAGGTTAGTGACGGAGAACTTCTCGCCACACAGTGCCTTGACGTGCTCAGCTACTGTAGGCGTGGCGAACACGTCGTTGAGCTCAACAAGCAGCTTGTTGCTCGAATGGTCCGGGTATCTGATGTGGTATGTTTTCCAAGCGTTCTCTAATGATATGAAGATCACCGGGCCGATGACTCCCTTGTCGACTGCGAGACCGTAGCCTGTCACGTTGAAGAACCGCAGACCCGCCATGGTGTGGAGCATCAGCTCTTCACCAATAGTGACGTTCAGGAGTTCAACACATTCTCTGGTGAGGAAGCACCCGGATGCAGAGAGGTCAGTGGAACCCTCAGTGGCATTGAGGCTGCCAATATTGTTCTCGAGTTCCTCGTCAATGCCGACGAGAGCCACATAGATGCCGCTTGACGCGTTCTCAAACTGGGCATATTCCTCTATTCGAGGGACCACCGTCTTGACGGATGGTACAGCGGCTATTGATGCTATCATCTCCTGAGTGATTGGATGGTATGTAGCTGTTGAAGCGACAATGATGTCAACGGGCGAGGAAGTATCCCTAAGGAACAGGTTGGCACTCTGCTGGAGACTGTTGCTCGCTGAGAGGGCAGTATACAAGAGGCTCACTGAGAAGGCTATCGACAACAATGTGAGTGCAGCGACCCGCTTTCTGCGCACAGCGTTTCTGAGACCAACGCGGGCCAGCTCTCGAATCAATGCTGTCGCAACTCCGTTCAGAATTTGATGACACGACCCGGTGACGGGCTACTGAGCTAATACTTGGCCGAATAAAAACACTCCTCGCGCAATCTCCATAAGCTCCTTATGCGGCCTTCCCTATCCGAGCTGCTGTCAAATCACGGATGTGTGTGAATTGATGCGTCTGACCAACTGGATTGAAAGCCTAGCAAGTCGGCGAAACATCCTGCTGGGCTTACTTGTCACAATCATTGTCGGTGCCATAATGATGGTAGGTATTCAACCACAGATGATGGCGTTGACAGGTGGACTGCCCATACTAGACACGCGACTGGCTTACACCTTCAATGATGTGAACGATCTCCTCACAGCACTTGGTGTGTCCGGACGGCAGCTGTACACGTACCATCAGATCGCGGACTCAGTTTTCCCGCTGGCCTATGCCCTCACAATGGCATTCGTTCTGGCCATCCTAGCCAAGAGGGTGTTGCCAGAGAACGCTAGGACAAGAGCGACGGTCTTGCTGCCATTAGTGGGCGCCGTGTTCGACTACCTGGAGAACGCACTCATTGCCTCCCAGATCGCCTCCTACCCAACTCTCTCCCCGGCCATCATCGCCGTCGCGACTGGTATGACCGGAGTGAAATGGATATTCATGGCCGCAAGCTTCGCAGCCATACTCCTCTTGGCCGTCGTATCGTACCTTAGAAGGAAGCAGTAGCTCTGATTCGGACGCCTATCTTGTGCGGAACCCGAACCAAAGCCTTTTGAACACTGCAATCCGGGTCATTTCTCAATCGTTGAATGGGCTTGGTCAATATGGAAGAGAGGCTTCTCAAGCTCAGACACTCGTTGTCGCATGTCATGGCTCAGGCAGTACTCAGGAAGTTTCCTGACGCGATGCTGGCAATAGGTCCAGCGATCGAGGAGGGCTTCTACTATGATTTCCTGCTGCCCAGAGCGCTCACACCGGAAGACCTGCAGGACATTGAGCAGGAGATGAGGAAGATCTTCAAGGGCCGTCACAGCTTCATTCGAAGAGAACTCAGTAGGGATGAGGCCAAGAAGCTCTTCGGAAGTCAGCGTTTCAAACTGGAGCTGATTGATGAGCTCCCTGAGGGCGAGCCTATCACGACATATACGCACGACACCTTCACTGACCTCTGCAAAGGTCCTCACGTTGACAACACGAAGGATATTCCAATCAACGCGTTCAAGCTGCTTGAGGTATCTGGAGCCTATTGGAGGGGTGATGAGAAAAACCCGCAGCTCCAGAGAATCTATGGCGCGGCGTTCTTCGCCAAAGAAGAGCTTGATGCATACCTCACACGTCTTGAGGAGATCAAAGAGAGAGACCACAGGAAGCTGGGGAAGGAGCTGGAGCTTTTCCATCTGTCTGACGAAATCGGTTCAGGTCTGACACTATGGCTGCCAAAGGGTGCCGCTGTGAGAGCTGCCCTAGAGGAGTATTGGAAGAGTGCTCACTTCAAGGCAGGCTACAGTATTGTCTACAGCCCGCACATTGCACGGCTGGACCTATGGAAGACCAGTGGGCACTGGGACTTCTATCGTGAAAACATGTATGCACCAATGGAGATCGATGGACAGGACTATGAGCTCAAACCGATGAACTGCCCATTCCACATCCAGATGTACAAAATGCGGAACCGCAGCTATCGGGAGCTGCCGCTAAGGTGGGCCGAACTGGGCACTGTCTACCGATATGAGCGCAGTGGAGTCCTTCATGGCCTGATGAGGGTAAGGGGGTTCACGCAGGATGATGCCCACATATTCGTGACTCCTGAGCAACTGAACCAAGAGATCATCAACATCCTGAATCTCAACCTCGAGATTCTAAGGACCTGCGGCTTCTCCGACTATGATGTGTTCTTGAGCACCATGCCACAGAAACATGTCGGGTCAGACGAGAACTGGCAGAGGGCGACCGACGCACTCAAGGCTGCGCTTGAGAAGATGGGCCTCGCGTACAAGATCGACCCGGGTGAGGGCGTCTTCTACGGCCCTAAGATTGACATCAAGATCAAGGACGCGCTGGGTAGGTCATGGCAGTGCACGACCGTTCAAGTCGACTTCAACCTGCCTGAGAGGTTCCATGTGACCTACGTGGGGGAGGACGGGCTCGAGCACCAGCCCATCATGATTCATAGGGCTCTCATGGGATCACTTGAACGCTTCTTTGGAGTCCTCATCGAGCACTACAAGGGCGCATTCCCAGTCTGGATGGCCCCGGTCCAGGTGAGGCTCATCCCAGTGACTGACAAGCAGATCGACTACTGCCGGAGAGTCGTGTTGGATCTCAGAAATATGGGCATACGAGCCGAGCTTGATGATGGGCCTGACCGAATGCAAAAGAAGATTCGCACTGCGCAACAGGAGAAGGTCCCCTACCAAGTTGTCGTTGGCCAGAGAGAGGCTGACAATGAGGCGGTTTCTGTTCGTCTGAGAACAAACGAGGACCTTGGGGCCATGCCACTCTCTGCCTTCAAGCAGATGCTTCGTCATGTCATCGACGAGCGATCGCAAGTACTCAAGTAGACAGGGCATCTCTCAAGGCGGCCTTCCTCCCATCATCCGCGATTAGTGCGTTGGAACACCTTAAAAGGGAGTGCGGGCATTGACAATAAGCACCTTCGCATTCGCGTTGGTCAAGCCCGATTCATAGTTGGAGGATTACAACATTTGCAGAAGAATCAGACCATAGCGCTTGTGGTCATAATAGTCATTGCCATCGGAGCGGTCGGTGCTTACATGTATTTCGTACCGCCGGTCTATGAGAAGACCATCATCATGGGCACGACCGACTCCGTCGAGTCAAGCCTAGATATGGCCCAAGCGTATGACTACTTCGGCTGGGAGATTATTACAGCTCTCAGTTCCGGATTGGTAGAGATTGAGCCCGGTTCACAGGCTGGAGCTGAGGACATCATGCCCGCTCTGGCTTTATCGTGGACCCGTACCGTTGACGGACAGACTTGGGACTTCGTCCTAAGACAAGGCGTCATGTACGAGGACGGAAGGGAGTTCAACGCAACTGACGTCAAGTACACCTTCGACAGGAACTGCAACCTGACAGGTGACGGTCTGGCAGAGCCGGACGGCCCTCAGGTTAACATGGAATACGGTGCAATCATCGAGAGCGTTGAGGTCACTGGTGAGTTCGGTGTGAGGTTCAACCTCAAGATCTCCTTTGCTCCATTCCTGCAGCTGATGTCATGTGCGGCCTCGTACATAGTTGACCGAGTCAATGCACCGAAGGATCTAGTCGTGGCCTATACAGCAGGTGACGCACGAGCAAGCCATCCATCCGGTCTCGGTCCGTATATCTTGGCGAACTGGACTCGGATCGGTGGAAGCGACAGTGAGATGCGGCTCGTGAAGAACACCGACTACTGGAACGCAGCAGCCGGCCTACCCAAGAACGAGGCTATCATCATCAAGATGTACGCTTCGGCAAATGCCCTGGCGACGGCTGTAACGACTGGAGAGATCGATATCGCCTACAGGCAGATAACAGCTCAGCAAGTCCAGAACTTCAAGACAAACCCGAATGTGAGAGTCTGGCAAGGGATCGGTGCACAGATACAGTATCTGTGCTTCCAGCAGAACATCTTTCCATTCAATATAACCAATGTCCGAAGGGCTATCACTGCAAGTCTGAACATGAGCCATATTTGTGACACTGTCTTCCTTGGGACCGCAGAACCACTTTACAGCATGATCCCAGTGGGAATGGCATATCACGAGGACTCATTCAAGATTTACGGGGAGGCCAACTACACCTATGCGCAGAGCTTACTTGCTGCGTTGGGATACAACTCAACCAACCAATTGGCTGTCGACTTCTACTATGAGAGCTCTGGACACTATCCAGAGAGTGCGTCACAGGCTCTTGTGTATGAGGCAGACCTAGAGGCTAGTGGAGTCATCACAGTGACCCTTCACGCCCTTGACTGGCCTAGCTACAGGTTGGCTCGGAATGCAGGTACGATGCCTGTGTTCGTGTACGGCTGGTACCCAGATTTCATTGATCCCGACAACTACGGCTTCCTGCCTTTCGCGTCATGGCTGAACCTTGGCTACAACAACACGTACCCCGCCAGTGGTGTGCAGCAGTACAACTACTGGGTTGGTGGACGCAGTGCCGCGACTGACGCTGGTCGTGCGGGCAACTACACGCTCCTGCAGGATCTTCAGGCAGATGTGTGTTCAGTCGTCCCACTGTGGCAGAGCAGCACTGTTGCTGTGACGAGGCTCAACGTGCACGGGGTTGTCATGGACATCACCGTCAACTGGCGTCACTGGCTCCTGTACCTGGGAGCAGCAGCGACAACTGGCCCATAGACAAGAATCAGTATCCATAGTGCAAGTGCTACCAGGTCTGGACCGATTTGCCTACGGCATCCGCATGCCTTAAGAATCGGTGTTACCTGGGAGGGCCTGGTAGCACACCGCTTTTATTTCCCGGGTGAATAGCTGATGTCTCTTAGGTCTTTCATTGTCAGCCGCATCTTACTGACAATACCCATGATATTCCTTCTACTAACGCTGGTCTTCGTCATTCTTAGAATCATACCTGGCGACCCAGCACTACTTCATTTTGAGAGGGGTGTTAGTCCAGAACAACTCCAGATCTTTCGTGAACGGCTAGGGCTCAACATACCAATCTGGGAGCAGTACATCAACTACGTCGTCGGCATGTTTCAAGGCAATCTCGGTCTCTCTATGCAGGACTTCAGTCCGATAACTAGTCACATCGTTGCAAGGTTCCCGGCGACGCTCGAACTCACCATCTACTCGATGCTTTTCGCGGTACTGCTGGGAGTCTTCCTGGGAGTGAAGTCGTCAAAGAGGTACAATTCCACCACAGATGTTTCGATCAGGCTGTTCGGCATCGTGACCTACGCCATTCCCGTGTTCTTCTTGGGTATGGTACTTCAGCTCGTGTTCTCCGTCTGGCTCGGCTGGTTACCAAGCGGACTACGATTCAATCCTCGTTATCACTTGCCACCCACCGTGACAGGACTGTACACGATAGATAGCATTCTTGCTGGCGACTTCTATGCTTTCATGATCTCATGCCAATATCTGTTATTGCCCTCAATCACTCTGGGCACGGTCCTCTGCGGGATATTCATCCGGCTGACACGAACAAACATGCTTGAAACCCTGAGAATGGACTTCGTTGTGGCCGCCGAGGCAAGAGGACTATCACAAAGCACTATCACGTATGGATACGCATTGAAGAACGCGTTCTTGCCGATCCTGACGATGATAGGACTGCAATTCGCCGCCCTGCTGGCAGGAGCCGTACTCACTGAAACCACTTTCAGCTGGCCCGGACTCGGCACCTACTTGGTCCAGAGAATATACCATAGAGACTACACTGCGATTCAGGGAGTCGTGGTCTTCTTCGGCATCTTGGTGACTATTGTCACCTTGGTCGTCGACGTGCTCTATGCGTACCTTGACCCTCGTATCAGGCTGTAGGAGGTTGTGCAATGACCGGAGACAAGTTAGTACACGGCATATTCCTAAGCATGGGAGTCCTGCGCGATGGTGTCAGGGAAAGGTCGCGAAAGTCACTGGTCGTACTGGTTTTTGTCATAGTGTTGGCCCTTTCTCTCATAGTTGCTCTCCTAGGTCTAGGACTGAGTTCTAGCAGTCAAGTCGGCATTCAGGTTGTAGGAGGGACTTTCTTGTTTGCCATTATCATGATGGCCACCTATGTTCTCCAGAAGCGCAGGGTCGCGGCGGGTAGCGTGAAGCGTTCTGTCGGAAGACTCATTCTGGTCACAGTATGTGTAGGTCTTTCGCTGGCTGTGATGTTGCTTTGCCTTTTCATCACGCCTCTTCGGCCAATGCTGCTGTGGAATGCCATTCTCATTGGAGGGCTGGTTCTGGCTTTCGTGATGGTCCTCGTTTATGACGGTCATCGTACTCTCAAGGAACGTGGCACTCCGGGCTTGATCGCGGAAGCGGGATTGCTCATCGTTGCTGGAATAGTCTACATGACTGCGGTCGCCATGTGGATTGTACCCTATGACCCAACCAAACTGAATGTGGGACCCCTGCTCTCACCCCCCTCTCCGGGCTTTCCCCTGGGAACGACCGCTCTGGGTCAGGACCTGCTGAGCAGAACGATCGCCGGTGGAGCGATAATGCTCCAAGTTGCTGTACTCTCTGTTGTGGTCTGCTTCTCCATCGGAGTTCCTTTGGGCCTAGCTGCCTCGTACAGAGGTGGTCTACCCGACCGTGCAGTCTGTCTGTTCATGGACAGCATCTATGCATTCCCAGGGCTCGTTCTTGCTATTGCCATAGCTGCCATGCTAGGACCTGGGGTCGTGAACATGGCGCTTGCAATCGCGTTTGTCTATATCCCTTCATATTTCAGAGTAGTCCGGAGTCAAGTGCTCACAGTGAAGGAGCTTCCCTATGTCGAAGCTGCAATCGTGATGGGTGCACGGAGTAGAGAAATCCTTCTCAGATACATCCTGCCCAACATCCTCCCCTCCGCCGTCGTTGTAATGTCAATCAACTTCGCCGATGCTATTCTCACAGCAGCAGGCCTGACATTCGTTGGTCTGGGTCTTCCCATCAACGTGCCTGATTGGGGTTGGGACCTCAGCTTCGGATGGGGACAGCTCATAGTGGGAGCATGGTGGGTGATCACATTCCCCGGTCTGATGATAGTGCTATTGGCACTTGGGTTCACATTAGCGGGGGAGGGCTTCAACGAGATACTGACGCCAAAGCTGAGGGAGTGATCACTGTGACAGAGCTGCTCAGAATCCGCGACCTTTCCGTTGTATACAAGACTAGGAGAGGAACCGCCTACGGTGTCAACAATCTATCACTTGACCTCGAAGAAAACACAACGCTGGGCTTGGCCGGCGAGTCTGGCTGCGGAAAGTCTACCCTCGGAAGAGCCATAATGCGTCTTGTTCCTTATCCGGGTCAGATAGCAAGCGGGGAGATCAGCCTCAATATCGACCGAGAGATAGTGTGCGGCGGGGGTGTCATTAGAAAGGGCATGACGAACCTAATGGAGCTCAATGACAATCAGATGAGATCTCTTCGTGGCTGTCAAATCGCCTACATCTTTCAGGACCCAATGACCTCGTTGAACCCGATGCGGACGATTGGCAAGCACTTCGAGGAGCTAATGAGAGCACACGACCCCACAATCAAAAAGGAGGAGGCCATTGAGCGCGCCAAAGAGATCCTAGAGGGCCTCGGCATCTTGCCGGACCGTGTGGTGGACTATCCACATCAGTTCAGTGGCGGAATGCGTCAAAGAGTCATGATTGGCCTTGGCCTTGCGCTTCGGCCGAAACTACTGATTGCAGACGAACCCACAACGTCGTTGGACGTGATTGTCGAGGCACAGATTCTGAAACAAGTTGCTGAGCTGAAAGCGAAATTCAATCTCACAATGATACTCATAACTCATAATCTCGGAGTGCTGGCCTCGACTGCAGATAGCATAGCTATCATGTATGCAGGACGGATTGTTGAGGTGGCTGACACAAACAGCATATTCGAGAGCCCTCAGCATCCTTACACACAGGCGCTCCTCGAATCAGTGCCGGACGTAAGCAAACCAGACAAGCGGCTGTCTTGGATTCCTGGGGCTCCACCAGATCTCAACCGGCCGGTTTCAGGATGTATGTACAACCCACGGTGCCCTCATGTCATGGAGATATGCAGAGAGGTGAATCCTCAACTCGTCCGCAGCGGCACAGGCGGCCTCGTGGCCTGCCATCTGTATGACGGAGGCTAGCTAATGAAACTTGTCGAAGTCAGGGGCGTCAAGATGTACTTCCCGGTGCAGAGAGGATTCATTGAGACCATGGTTTCCGGAGTGAAAGAGTTCGTCAGGGCAATCGATGGTGTCTCATTCGACATTGACAGGGGCGAAGTCCTCGGACTCGTTGGAGAGAGCGGTTCTGGGAAGACAACCATGGGCAGGCTTTGTGTACGATTGGTTCGGCCAACCGAGGGGGCGATACTTTTCGACGGCAAGGATATCGCGCCGCTTCATGGGCGGGAACTCAGGATGATGAAGCGCAGGTTCCAGTTCACATTTCAGGACCCCACGTCGTCTTTGAACCCGAGGATGTCCGTTGGCAATGCAGTAGCAGATGCATTGAGACTGCAGCGCATTGCCACACCTTCTGAGAGAAGGGCCATGTCAGAGGAAGTCCTTGAGAGGGTTGGCCTGACTCCAGCCAACACCTTCTATGATAGACTACCACATCAGCTGAGTGGTGGTCAGAAACAGAGAGTCGTCTTTGCAAGGGCCATTATCCTGAAGCCTGAGTTCATCGTCACCGACGAACCTGTGGCTATGGTTGATGTTTCAATTAAGGCCCAGATCCTCGAACTGATGTTGGACTTGAAGCGTGAACTGAACCTGACATATTTGTTCATATCACACGACCTTGCGACTGCTCGTCATGTCTGCAATCGCATTGCCGTGATGTATCTGGGGAGAATCGTAGAGATAGCTGACAGGGACAGAATCTATGAAGACCCTCTACATCCCTACTCGAAAGGTCTCATGTCTGCAATCCCCGTTCCTGACCCCAAGGCGAAGAGACCTGAGGCCATTCCGCAGGGAGAGATACCGAGCCCCATCCACCCTCCTCCCGGATGCAGGTTCAACCCAAGATGCCCGAAGGCGTTTGACAAATGCCCACTGGAGGAACCTGAGTTGAAGGACCTGGGGGACGGGCGTCAGGTTGCCTGCCATCTGTACTGAACAGAATCATTGCTCGTTTTTCCTTCGTCTGTCCTAGCTGGCCAATGCTACTGCATAGTGACGCACCGTTCACTGTAAGTTGGACAAAGTTGGACACAGGAGTCTTTGTCCTCCCAGAAACGACACTGGGGTCGTACTCCTTGAGGCTGGAATGTGTCGAGTCAGCCTCAAAGGGATGTCTGATTCGAGCTATTCAAGCCCCTACTTGAAAATGCCCAAGATCATCCAACTTCTACGCAGCTGTTGAACACCCAAAACATAAATGCAGGGCGCCCGACCGCTGGGCTGGAGGTCCTCTTTGACCGAAGTACGCACAGACATATCCCGAGTGACTGTCTTCCGGGACGGTGCCCGAGTCACTCGCACAGGCAAGGTGCCCTTGGATGTTGGCACCCAGAAGGTTCTGGTGACTGGGATCACTGAACTGGCACGTGAAGACAGCTTCAGGGTAAAGGGTTCAGGCCCTGCAACTCTCTCGAGCATCGATGTTCGAAGAACAACAAAGGTCTACGAACCCAAGAGCGACGCGAAGCCGCTTCTTGACGAGATGAGGAAGCTCGAATTGGAGCGCAGCGCCACTGCTGACGAGATTACGATGTGCAATGGCCGCTTGACAGACCTTGGCGCAATGAACGCAGAATTCGCAGGTCACTTTGGTCTTCTCTTCGCAGCCAACGAGGCAGAGGTTACTCAGCTCAGCGAGATGGACGCTGTATCTGGCAAAGCAGTCCTAGACACAAAAGGAAAGCTTAGGGACCTAGAGAAGAAGCTGAGGGACATTGACGACAAGATAACAGTTGTGAAGATGAATCTGGGTCGAGTGGAGGCAGAGAAGAGGACCGAAGTTTTTCATGCGGTAGAGATCACTCTTGACGTGACCAAGAAGGCACAAGTCGAGCTGGAGGTCACGTACCAGTGTAACGGTGCCGGGTGGACACCAAGCTATGATGTTGACCTGCTTCCCGGGGCAAGCAAGCTCAGGAGAGTTGCACTGGTTGGCAACAGAACGAGGGAGTCATGGGACAAGGTTGTCCTGACTGTTTCAACAGCGACTGCGAAGCCTGTAGAGGCGGTCGAGGCTGCTCCATTCTACATCACTGCATACGATCCCGAGGAAGAGCGTCGCCGGCGTGAAGCCGTCAGGAAGGAGATGGCCAAGCCAGAGGCAAGACCTTCGCCTGCTCCCATGGCAATGGCTGCCGGACCGATGCCTCCTCCTGCCCCTAAGCCGCCGCCGATGGCTGATGAATTTGCGGAGGTTTCGGAGTTGGCCTCTGGCATTTCGGTCTACGAACTACCGGGTCGCATTACTGTCCCATTTGACAATGATCAGCACCCGGTGACCCTAGTTGAAGAGGAGCTCAAGTCAGCCACCATTCACTACTGGTACACCGATGGCATGTCAGAGGCAGTCGCACAGGATGAGGTAACAAACGGTGATGCTGTCATTCTCCCAGGCAAGGTCAAGGTGTATGCAGAAGGCGACTACATAGGTGAGGCAAGTGTCGGACAGGTTTCTCCTCGGGAGAAGTTCAAGATCGGCACTCGTGTTGCTTACGATGTCAAAGCCAAGAAGAAACTTGTAGCACGTGAGGTGGAAAAGGCAGGCATAACGCGAGGAAAACTGAGACGGGCATACACATATCGCCTTGAGATCGAGAGCTTTGCGAAGCGGCCAATCAAGATTGAGGTGTTTGATAGAGTCCCACACAGTCTGAACCCGGCCATTGAGGTCAAAGGCAACTGGGACCAGCTTCAGTTGGAGAGTAGAGAGCTCGGTGTCATGAAATGGGTACTCGACATCGAGGGCGGAAAGAAGAAGCAGATAGAATACAGCTTTGAGGTTCTCTGGGAAAAGGGCATCACGATAAGCCCTCCCTTGCCATGAGGTGATCAAGATGACGACGAATCTAGACACAAAGGTTTCCAGTGTGACCGTGTTCAGAGATGGCGCAAGAGTGACTAGGACCGGCAGCGCTCATGCTTCGCCAGGAGAGCAGGTATTCCTCATCTCGGGCATTACGAGGTTCGCTCAGGACGATAGCTTCCGGGTCAAAGGAGTGGGAGCTGCCGCACTGAAAGGCATAGATGTCAAGAAGAGGGAGTTCACGTTTGAGCCACAAGGTGATTTGAAGAACCTGAAGGCAGAACTGGAGAAGCTTGAGAGGCGGAAGCAGAGCCTCTCCGATCTGATTGCATACCAAGAGTCCCGGGTCACCCAGTTGACGGTAATGAGCAAGCAGTTCTTCTCAGAGTTTGGCAAGTGGTACGCGGCCAAAGAGTCAAAGATGGAACAGATGACTCAGATGGACAAGGCCTCGCTCGAGCTGCTGCGCGACGCGAAGAAGAGAATCAGAGACGCAAAGGAAGAGCTGAGGGACGTCGAGGCAAAGCAGGCAGCCGCACAGATGAACATGAGCAGGATCCAAGGTGAGCGGCGTACGGAAACAATCACCGAGGTCAAGGTAACGCTTAACGCCCTGGAAGAAACTGAGGCAAGTCTGAGTGTAACCTACCAGCTCAGCTATGCTGGTTGGGCCCCTCATTATGACATTGACATTGCTGACGAGAAGACTCGTGTCAGAAGGATTGCGATGATAGCAAATCAGACCTCAGAAGACTGGGGCGACGTGTCTCTCACTGTCTCGACTGCCTCCGCTAGGCCGGCCGAAGCTGTGAAGGCAGAACCGTTCCAGATCGATGTCTATCGTCCAGCCACTTACGGAGTTGCTTCCTCGGTTTCCTCGGCTAGAAGGTTAACGATAGGGGGAGGAGGAGCCCGAGCCTTCAAGGGAAGACCGGGCGAGATGGAACTCAAGGAAGAGGCAGAACCCGAAGCACTTGAGGAGCCAATGCTCGAACGCTATGCAGAAGCCTCAGAAACGCTAGGCGGCACAACTGTGTACGAGCTACCAGGAACTGTCACCATCGCGTCCGGGACGGATCCTCACCCAATCACTCTGATGGAGGAAACCTTCGATAGCAGGCGGCTTCACTACTGGAATGCGTATGCAATGCAGGAAGTTGTCGCTCAAGACGAGATTGTGAACGGCGATTCTGTACTCCTGCCCGGTCTGGCAAAGGTCTATGTCGGTGGCGACTTCATAGGTGAAACCAGTCTGGCAATGGTCGCGCCGAGGGAGAAGTTCCGTCTGGGTACCAGGAATGCCTATGATGTCAAGGCTGAGAAGAAGCTGGTCTTGAAGGACACCGAGAAGGCCGGTATCTCCAGAGGAAAAAGAAGACGTGAGTACAAGTATCGGCTTGCGTTCAAGAACTTCGCCAAGGAGAAGACAGAGATCAAGGTAGTGGACCGTATTCCATACAGTAGCAGTGACAAAGTCACTGTCACTCTTCAGACACCTTCACTTGCGTACGAGAAGTTCGAGCTTGGTGTCATCGAGTGGAATGCCGCTGTCGAGCCTGCTAAGGAACTCAACATAGACTATGGATTCATCGTCGAGTGGGAACAGCAGCTTGAGGTTCGACCACCATTGCCTTAGGTCTTTCAGAAAGGAAACACGATACCATAGTGTGTGACCCGCTCAGAAAGGTTGTCTTGGAAACCACACTGGGCGGGTCGCGCTGCTCACGCTCGAGGTTCTGTCCGCTATCTGGATATGGTATTTCATCCTCTCAGATGCAGGCTGCCTTCTCATGCATTGCATTACATGATATGACGAATCGCATGGCCACATAGATGTCATCATCTGGCTCGACCGTTTCACCAGCGAGTCATCTCGTCTACTATGTACACGATCCGCTTCATTGTCTTCTGGTAGTTGTCAAGGATGATGCTCTCATTCGGAGAATGAACGCGAGAGAAGAAGTCGCCGCACCCAATGGACACCATGGGCACCTTGTCCTTGAACAGGTACAGTGGGCCAGAACCAGGCGACGTGATGTGAACAACGGGGTCATGACCATACACCCTGCGGTTTGCCTCCGCAATCAGCTGCACAAACGGATGGTCAACCGGTGTCTTGGCCGCCGGATAGCCCTCATGCCACGCTATCTTGACGTCAGAGAAGCCCTTTTCATCCAAGTGCGTTCTGAGCTTCTTGAGGATGTCTTCGGGCTCCATTCCTTCGACAAGTCTGAAGTCTATTTTGGCCGAGGCCTTGGCTGGCAAAACTGTCTTCGAACCCTTGCCCTGCCAGCCGCTATCTAGGCCACAGATGTTGCACGTCGGTCCTCCGTAGTAGGCCTGCTTGACTTCCATATCTGTCATGCCGTTTACAAACTCGGTGATGCCATAGTGTTCTTTGATTACCTCTTCCGACAGGTCCACCTTCTTGGCCATATCGAGTTCCTTTGCTGACAGACCCCTTGCACCATCATAGAAACCCGGAATGAGTATCTGACCGTTCTTGTCCTTGAGTGACTCAAGAGCATGCACAAGTGTGTAGGCCGCAGAGGGCAGCACGCAAGCGTTCGCTGAGTGGGCGTCGTGAGACAGGAGTTGCACCTCCAGCTGCACGTAAAGGATCCCTTTGAGTCCCAGCCATGCTTCTTGGATTCCGGTTGGACCTGAGCCTCCGAACTCCCAGACTCCTCCGTCGGCCTTCAGGAACGATGCATTGCCGCGAACGAACTCCGGCAGATGCGGACTGCTGATTTCCTCTTCGCCTTCCACTAGAAACTTGGCATTGACCGGCAACTCGTCTTGTGCAGTTCTGAGCGCCTTCATAGCCCATACCCTAGATGTGAAGTCGCCCTTGTTGTCTGCTACACCGCGGCCATAGATGCGCCCTTCGCGTATCTCGGGACGAAAAGGAGGCGACTCCCAGAGATCCAGGGGTTCTGCTGGCTGCACATCGTAATGGTCATAGAAGAGCAGAGTTCTCTTCTTGCCCGTGTTCATCTCCGCTGTGACAATCGGTGCGCCTGGCGTTTCGTGCATCCCAGTATCGAAGCCAACTTCGCTCAGCATCTTCTCGACAAGATCTGCGGCCTCCGTCATTCTCTCACCCTTGGCGGCCACAGAGGGGATGCGACATAGTTTCTTGAGATCCTGAACGGACCTGCTCATGGTCCTATCAACGTAGGCAATGGCATCTTCAATCATGGACTCTTCCGACGAGTTGGAGGAATGGTCTGGGTCATATATACTGCGGTCGCCGGAACGGACGACGTGAGATGCCAAGAAGAGCAAAAGAAGAGGGAGGCTAGTCCAAGAGGGCTAGCCTACGAGCACAACTGCATTGCGGCAGTCGCCGGAAAAACCAGCGCGCCTTAGTTCTTAGAGAGTCACTGGTCTGCAGAGGTTGTCCTTCTTGTTGGCTGCCCTGCCGCAGACCTCGCAGATGAACTTGGGGTCCTTGACTATCTTTCTCATATCTTCCACGTTATGGTGCTTGGCGTATTCGCACAAGTGTACACTGTGTTCGCTCATACTTTGTCCTCCTGACAAGCAATCGAGCAGAGTGACTTCTGTTTTTCTAATAAGCGTTAGGAAATGGCGTCACAAGATAGAGATATATCCTCAGCCCAAAGGTCGGCCGTCTGACGCACCATGGAAGACCTATCCAAGACCAGTGACTGGTCGAGTCTGAAATCAGTATATCGCTCGGCCTTCTACTGCAGCCTTGGCTTCTTTCTGGTCTCGTTTCTTCTTCCCATAGTTGCCTACGGATACATGGGTGCATCGGCCACACAGGTGGCTCTAGTCTTCTCACTTCTGACTCTTGGCTATGCACTGTTCTCGCCGATTGCAGGCAAGGCAGCGGCTCGGGGATTGACACGGGAATGCATCTGTGCAGGAGCATGTGTTCGCGGGTTTTCTTATGTCGGCATGGCGGCGGCTATCGCCATCGCATCTGTTAACCTACTGATCGTGAATAGCCTGCTCTGGGGTCTTGGTGCTGCATTCTACCAGGTGGGGAGTGATTCAGAGATATCGGAGCGTGTTGCCCGCCAGAACAGGTCTGAGGCATTTGGCAGACGCGAAGCTGCCAATGCCAGAGGAAGCGTCATGGGTGCCTTCGCCGGCTTCATAATCCTGCTCTACTTCGGTGTTCCCTACGTCTTCCTGTTCTATGCGGCCATGAATCTGCTAGGCGGCTTCGTTGTTGTCTGGCATCGGCCTCCGATGAAGGTGCATGCAGGTTTTTCATCATACTTCGGTGTTGGCGGTGCTTTTGCCACAGGCATCGTGGCACTGGTTACAGCCGCTTCCATTGACACATTCATTGCAGAGCTTATGAGACCGTTCGTTGAACTCCTGATCATCAGTGTGTTCAATCCTGACATACGCGTACTTGCACTCGTGTATCTGCCCGGTGGGCTCTTCTCCGGTGTCCTCGGAGGAAGGATGGGCCGACTGGCAGATCACTCAAGCAGAGTGAGAATCGTGGCTGCGGCAGTCGTGGTCAGCTCGTCCTCGTCACTGTTGTTGGCTGCCATACCGAACGTCGCCGCGTTCTTGGTGAGTATCTTTCCCCAGCTTTGGGTCCTGACTGAGGCAGGCGTCGGACTACTGCTGATCGCAGTTCTCTTCACCATTCAGAGCATCACTACCATGTTGGCCTACGTTGTCATATCATCCGTCTTTGGGACCGCATACGAAGGAAGGGCAGGAGAGGGCTTTGGCAGGTTTGAAGCTGCACTGGGGACTGCGAGATTCGCTGGGCCGCTCGCAGGTGGTGTTCTTTGGGACCTTGTCAGTCCGAGTGCCCCGTTTGTTCTCGTAGGCGTCAGTGGATACCTCCTGATACCGCTCTACTATGTTGGAATGAAGCGCTACGAGCAGGCATGCCGCGACAGAGCTTGTGCCCCGGACACGAACTAGGTCGGCTTGACCACGCCGGAAGAAGTGTCTTCTCGCCACTGCATAAGAGATATAGCACAGGTCCTTGACCTCTATGGCAACGAGCTAATGCAAGTAGGTGCATCGCAATGGTTGCGCGTATTGCTATCAACGGATTCGGTCGGACTGGACGCCAGTTCATGCGTCAAGCCTTAGGTAAGAAGAACTTGGAGATTGTTGTGATCAATGACCTGACGGACGCCAAGACCTTGGCACATCTATTCAAGTATGATACTGCCATGCGTACGTTCAACGGCACGGTCACGTCCACCAAGGAGAGCATCACTGTCAATGGCAAGGAGGTCAAAGTCCTCTCAGAGAAGGACCCAACAAAGCTGCCCTGGAAGCAGATGAACATCGACATTGTGGTTGAGTCCACAGGTGTATTCAGGGACACTGCGGACTGCCAGAAGCACATTGCTGCCGGGGCCAAGAAGGTCATTCTCAGTGCGCCTGCAAAGGGTGATATGCCCACGTTCGTGATGGGCGTGAATGACAGCACGTATGACCCCGCCAAACACCACATTGTGTCAAATGCTTCATGCACGACAAACTGTCTGGCACCGATGGTGAAGATACTCGACGAAGGTTTCGGCGTAGTCAAGGGCATGATGACAACGGTACACGCTGTGACAAACGACCAGAGGCTCCTCGATCTTCAGCACAGCGATTTGAGAAGAGCGAGGGCTGCTGCTTGGAACATCATCCCGACCTCAACTGGTGCTGCCAAGGCCATAGGACTCGTCTATCCAAAAGCCGCTGGCAAGATGAATGGCATCGCCATAAGAGTCCCGGTTCTGGATGTGTCGCTGACTGATCTCAGTGTTGTCGTTGAAAAGCCGGCCACCGTCGAAACTGTCAATGCCGCTTTCAAGAAGTCATCAGAAACACCAGCAATGAAGCCCTACCTCCGCTACTTGGATGAGGAGTTGGTCTCTTCGGACTTCATTGGTGATACGCACTCATGTATCTTTGACTCACTGTTGACGATGATTGTGGGTGACATGGTGAAAGTGTATGGATGGTACGATAACGAGGCTGGTTATTCAGCAAGGCTTGCCGATATGGCTGGCCTGATGGCGCAGAAGATGTAGTATCTCCGCATTTCACCTCGACGGGAAGCTGCACAGCATGCGGCGCCCGTCTGACTCTTTCTCTTGATTGCATCCTGTCGATATGACGGCAAGCCTCATATTGCACAGAGTTGAAAGCCGTGCCTGCTTAGATGGTCTGAATTTGCCATCTTGTGCTAGACCAAAACTGGGTGATGAAGTTGTCAGAAATAGGAGTAGCAGAAACCAAAGGTAATAGCCAAGTGATGCTCGTCGTCGTGTTCCTTATCATAAACGCGATCAATGGACTAGCTGCAGCAGCCATTGGCCTCTACTTATGGGAGAATGCCCTGTCTGCACTCGGCGCCATTATGGCAATTGCGGCTCTGTGGGTTGCCATGGGATTTAAGAATCTGCAAAAGGAGATGTACAACTACGCAGTCATCCTCAATATCGCTGCGATAGTCCTGTACCTGTTCGCTCCTCTGGAATTCGGAATACTGGGCATAGCTCTCTCCATTATCACGCTGCTCTTGCTATTCGGTTCCCCGGTCAAGCAGCAGTTCCAGTAGGGCTCCGTGGCTGAATAGTTATGAAGCCTCGTTCTATCCACTGGTTTGGGGGCGCGAATACCACTCCCGAGTGGCCGGTTTTCGCCCCCTCTGTTTCTCCCAGAGCCAGTTGTCACCGTTTCCTGTATCATCATGGCCCGCGGTACCAAGTGGGAATAGGAATTCGGCCGAAACGTAGTTGTAATAGTTAGCACTCTATGTTGATTCATCTCCCGAAATGAAAGATCCACTGGAGTAGTGTTCTAGTCTTGGAACCGATCAGTCGAATCGACCCGACTCAGGGCCGTCTGTTCTTCAGGGGCGTGGATGCCACAGAGCTTTCCAGGACGAGCAGCTTCGAGGCTGTTCTGTTCCTCATTCTTTATGGATCGCCGCCCTCGTCTGATGAGCTGAGGCACCTGACCGATGAGATGCGACTGGGCAGATCGCAGGGCAAGGCTATCCTTCCATCTGTGCTGCCCTCGGACAATCTTGGAGGCCGAAGTCCTCTGGACAGACTTGTGGGCAATCTGGATGACATTGGCAAAAGGTACGGGCTTGACCTTGAGCATGAGCTTCTACTCCTTGTCGCGGTGTTTCCAGTTGTAGTGGCCGCAAAGTGGCGGCGAGCACACGGCCTGGAAACGATATCACCCCGGAGCGAACTGGGCCATGGTGCAAACACACTATGGATGCTCGGCATCAGCAATATCGGAGATGTGTTGAAGGACTTTGAAACCTGCCTGATCCTCCATCTGGATGATCCTCAGAACCCGTCTCTTAACGTTCTGGAGGAGAAGATGCAGTCAGGCGAACCAGTATCGAGCTCTCTTTCCGCAGCTCTTGAGGAGCATTCCAAAGCTCTACACCATGGAGCGGGTGAACAGGCGATGCTGATGATGCAGGAGATGGGGTCTCCTGAGAGAGCCGAGGAGTATCTTCGAAGTAGGATCGAGCGCGGTGAGAGAGTCTTTGGGATGGGTCATCGAGTCTACCGAGCTATGGACCCAAGAGCTAACGTCCTCAGAGGTATTCTCCAAAGGCGGACAGCCGGTACCGACAGGGAGATTCTGTTCAGACTCACAGAGGCTGTGGCCACGATAGGAAGTCGACTTCTATTCGAGCTGAAGGGGCAGAAGCTCTACCCCAACGTAGATCTGTACAACGCTGCGGTCTATTCAACTTTCGGCATTCCTGCAGAGCTCAACACAGACATGTTCGCAATCTCAAGAGTCTGTGGATGGGCAGCACACATTCTCGATTGGCATCGCACAGGCATCGAGTGAGGACGCCAGAGCGAGTCACTACTTGCGGAGGGCCCATTCTGTGACCGCATCGATTGCCGCTTTTCTCTCAGTCCGGTTCAGGGAATGTATTGGAGGCCTGCATTCGCCGCCTGCAAGTCCAAGGTGGTCCATGACAGCTTTGACAACTGGCACGTTGTTTGCAGTCCCTCTCCCCTCTCGCAGATTCTCGAGGGACGTGACTAGTGCTTGGATCGTCATTGCCTCTTCATAGTTCCCAGCCACTAGCGCGTGATACATCTGTAGAGATATCCTTGGGGCAAAGTTCGCCAAGCCAGAGGTGAATGCACGAGCACCGGCAAGCCAATAGAACGGAGCGAACCTCTCCGCGGTCCCGCAAGACCATATGACACTCGAGCCAAGCATCTGAACCGAATAGGCGAAGTCGACGACTCTGCCGAAGGCATACTTGATCCCGACAAGGTTTCTGTATGTCATCAGTTCCTTAAGGACAGCGTCTGTCAGAAGCGGTCCCTTCTTGTAGAGGACTACGTCGACGCCTTTCGAAGCATCGAGTATCCTACGATAGTAGTTGAGCACACCTTCTTCTGAGCTGAAGACATGCTGGGGGTACATTACCATCACTCCTTGAGCCCCCATCGACTCCGCCTGCCGGACCATGTCAACTGCCGTCGTGATAGAGTGGCCGACGCCGGGCATGACAACCATGCCCCCTCGAGATGCGTCTAGGGTTGCCTTGACAACCTGCAACCACTCTTTCTCCGACAAGGAATAGAACTCACCAGTGTTACCGCACGGAACAACAAGACGTATTCCCTCCTTCAAAAGGAACTCCATGTTCCGTCTTATACCATCAGCATCTATGGCCGAAAGATCACGAGTGAAGGGTGTCGCTGTGGTCACGGAGACACCGTGCAACGCCTGCTCCAGTCTGCCTTGGCTCATCACATCACCTCACGGGAACTCCTTCACTACTCTCTCCTTCTGTTGCGGCGACGAATCGAAGTCGATGCGGACTTCCTTGAATGGGTTGCTGCATGGATTGCCCTGTGCCACATGCATTCTGAACTCGATGCCACCGGTCTTGCCCTTCGACATCTCCACAATGTAGCCGTACGTAGTCTCCCCCATGAGCTTGTCCTCGCCGGCCTTTCGCGTCCTGTGGCGGCATATCGAGTCAAACCCCTTCCCAGGAGTGTGTGTGCTCAGTATGCTTATGATGTCGCCGACTGACTTGGCTGATTCAAGCATCTTGGCCGCTGCCTGCCTTCTTCTCTCGCTCGTATACAGTGGCCCCCCGGCCTCTCTCTCTTCACGCGAGGCCTTGGCTAAGAGATCACCGGTCGAGAGCTTGTTGTGATGGTTTGCACGCGCTATCATCTTGGGGTCTCTTTCAATGTCACACACGCCATCTCCAATCTCAATGGCCCCCACCTCATTGAGCGTTGCGATGGCGAAGTTGCACCACTGATACCGCTTGCCGGTCTTGAGTGATGCGGCAACTATCCCATATGCATCGTCAAGAGTCCTAGCGCCTCTAAGTACCTCTTCGAGAAGGAAGTCATAAGCTTCTGCAGGTCTGATCAGTACCGTTGAGCTGCAGGCAGCAAGACCCCACTTGTTGAAACCTATCGATACACCTGCCTTGGCGCCGCTGCCGATGTTCACTCCAGTCACAGCAAAGACAGCATCGTCGAACATCGCTGAGTCCTTGAAGTCTTCGTACACAAGGTCTCTATTCTTGAAGAGAAACGCCCTGGCGCCGACAACCTTAGCGCCTATGGTGCATCCATCTGGCATGAGCACATCGTCACAGGCCATGCATTTCAAAGTGGCGGTGCGTCAACAACCTCTCTCAAACAAGCTTGCTCAACAGTACCAAGATGAGATGGGTGGCTCAGGGTACAGGTTCGTCCACATTGACGGAGGGTTGAGCTGGGGCCTCAGGTGAAGGAAACGAGTCCTTCTTGCGCCGAGCCTGTTTCTCGATGTTGAAAAGAGAGTATGCAAGCATCAGAGCCACTAGGTTGAGTGAAAGAGTCACCCACGATACCGGTTGGAGAAGACCTGCGAAGACAAACTGAGCGAAGAGGCCCCCCACAATTGGCCCAATGGCATTGCCGGCATTCTGGGCAGCGTTGACGATGCCCATTGCAGTACCTCTTTCTTCGTCGCTCGAGACCCTCGCAGCAAAGGCTTGGGCCCCGGTCTGGGCCAGAGCGTATATTGGCAACATGTAGAAGATCGTGGCTACCATGGGGTCTGTGGCAATCGCGAATCCCACCGCATAGAGGCAGTAGGAGAGATACGCCGCAGCGAGGATTGGAGTCGACCCGTGCCTGTCAATGAGCCTGCCCACATAGCCAGTGATCAGAGCTGCGATGAGAGTTGCACCGGAGTTCGCATAGCCGACATAGGCAGCGTCTCCATGGAGCTCGTCAATGATTATGATTGCCACACCGTAAGAAACAGCATAGATGCCTATGGCGCTGACAGATGCCGCCAGTGCGAGGCGAGCCATTCCGGGTCTTCCAATGAGCTCCCAGAAGCTCACCTTGGGACGCACCACGGTCTTGTCAACAGGGAGGTCTCTCACAACAAAGAAGCTCAGAGCAGTTGCAGCCATACAGAGTGCGGCTGAAACCCTGAACAGGGTAAGCATGCCCACGATGTTGTAGAGTAGACCGCTTGCCAGTGCTCCGAAGAACCAGCCTCCCGACTGGACAACCAGAAAGAAGCCAAGCCTCTCACCCTTCTTCTCTGTCCTTGCGGTGAGATAAGCTTGGCCTGCAGGGATTGCTGAAGCAGAGAATGCTGCACCTGCCATTGCTATGACAAGGAACTGCGCGACATCGGTCACGAATGAATAGAAGAAGAAGGTGGACGAGTACCCGACAAACCCCAGCACCATGAAGGGTTTTCTTCTCCCCACGCGGTCCGAAACGGAGCCCCACAGACTCACAGCGCCCATCGTAACGAAGGCGGGTGCGGACCATACCAGAGTCAGGATGAGGAACGAATCCACTTGAAGACCATGCTTGACAAAGTGCGTCACGAACTGCCAAGCTATGGCCTGCCCTGTCGACTGGATTGCGTACGACAGGTAAGCGGCAATTGCAGATCTATTGAGGTGCTCCATCCTGTGGCGCTCCAGCACGCGCAAGCCACAGGCGGTATAATCCTTGTGGTCCATGAGTAAGAAGAACTAGGGCCTTGGCACCTTGGGGTCACAGATGCGTCGGCCGTAGAGTTCATGAGCAATGCATCCTTCTCGGCTTCCCATGTCCTCAGCTGACAACGAGCCGATTCTGCGAATCGAGAATCTACGAGCGTACTACACCTCGAAGAAGGGCCTCGTAAGAGCAGTTGAGGACGTATCGTTCACCGTTATGAAGGGAGAGAGTGTCGGTCTCTTCGGAGAGTCTGGTGCAGGCAAGACGTCAGTGGCTCTCGCGATAATGGGTGTCTTCGATAAGGTATCAAGGTACTATGCATCATCGTCGGGCGATGAGTCGACCAAGAAACTGTGGGAGCTTCGGGATGAGGCGAGGCGAAAGGGACTGACCTCTGCAGAGATGGCACAGGCTCTACCGGGCGTCGAGGGTCAGATATGGTTCAAGGGAAAGAACCTACTGAAGTTAGACGAGAAGGAGTACAGGAAGATCAGGGGGAACGAGATCACCTACGTACCTCAAGGATCGAGGAAGTCGATGAACCCCTACATGACGATAGACTATCAGACTGCTGAATCCCTGTGGGCGCACGACGAGGACAGGGCTCTGCACGAGCGTCAGGTCATGCGGCGAGTCCTCGAGGTTCTGGACCTGATTGAGCTTAGTGACGTCGACATAAGGAAGGCTTTCAAGCCAGGCCAGTTCAGCATGGGCGAGGACCAGCGCATACTGATAGCCATGGCCATGATCACAAGACCGGCGCTTATGATAGCAGACGAGCCTACAACCGGGATGGACTCCGGAGTTCGGCACAGGGTCCTCGAGGCAATCGAGCTCGTCAGGAAGGAGCTGAAGACATCGATGCTGTTCATTAGCAACGATCAGAAGGTCATGGCTGACTTGGTCGACAGAGTCGCGGTGATGTCGGCAGGACGGATAATGGAGTTTGGTGATGCCAAGACAGTCCTGAAGTCTCCGGGTCATCCCTTCACAAGGGCCTTCATCATGAGCAATCCAACAATGGAAGTTCTACGAAGGATCCGCGAGAAAGGTCTGGTTATCCGGGGGATTCCTGGCAGTCCGCCCGACATGAGCAATCCGCCGCCCGGTTGCCCCTTCAATCCTCGATGTGAGTACGCGACCAGCCTGTGCAAGCAGCGTGTGCCTGACTACAGAGAAGTTGAACTTGGTCACTGGATACTATGTCATAGGTACGAGGAACTGCCCAAGTTCTAAGCGGAAAAGAAGAGGTATTGCTCTGGCCCATGACGCCAGAGCATAATCCATTGCTTCAGTCTGCAGTTGTGGGATGCTTCGCCCTAATGGCCGCCTGAGCCGCAGTCAGTCGGGCTATAGGCAGGCGATAGGGTGAGCATGAAACGTACTGAATCCCGATCTCGAAGAAGAACTCGATTGAACGCGGGTCGCCACCATGCTCGCCGCACACGCCGAGCTTTATGTTTGGTCTCCTAGCACGTCCTCTCTCGATGGCTATCTTCATGAGTTCGCCGATTCCACGCTTGTCGATGCTCTGGAACGGGTCATTTACGAGAATACCCTGCTTGAGGTAGTCAGGCACGAAAGTGCCAATGTCATCTCTGGAGAATCCAAAGCCCATCTGAGTTAGGTCATTCGTACCGAACGAGAAGAACTCAGCGGTCTCTGCCATGTCGTAGGCACGCATGCACGCACGAGGGACCTCTATCATCGTGCCGTACGCATAGTCCACCTTGAAGCCGTGTTTCCTGGTGGCCTGCTCACTCACTCTGTCGACAATCGACTTCATGACACGCAGTTCTTGGGCTCCAATTGTAACAGGGATCATGATCTCGAGCTTGACCTTCTTTCCCTCTCTGATGAGTTCGGACGCAGCATCCAGCATGGCTCGGACCTGCATCTCTGGGATCTCTGGGTAGGTTATGCACAGACGAACCCCCCGATGGCCCATCATTGGATTGCTCTCATGAAGGGCGTCTCCACGCTTGCGTACTTCCTCGACATCGATGTGAAGGGCATTCGCGAGTTTCTCCAAGCCGATCTTGCTCTGCGGGACGAACTCATGAAGCGGGGGGTCAAGCAGTCTTATGGTCACAGGAAGGCCGTTCATGACTTCGAGCGTACCCTTGATGTTGTCCTTCACAAATGGCTCAAGTTCATCTAGGGCCTGCCTTCTCTCAGCCTCTGTTGAGCTCATAATCATCTTGCGTAGCAGGAACAGTGGTTCGTCTGATCCCTCACCATAGAACATGTGTTCCGTGCGGAACAGTCCAATCCCCTCTGCACCGAAATCGATTCCTGCCTTCGCGTCCTTTGGAGTGTCGGCATTTGCTCTCACGCCCATTGTCCGATGTTTGTCGACCAGTTTCAGGAACTCTTGTAGCCTGGGATTGTCTTTGGCTCCAATTGTGGGAAGCATTCCTGCGTAGACGAATCCTGCGGTTCCGTTCAGGCTGAGCCAAGAGCCTTCTATGTACGTCCTGCCTCCAACGATTAGCGTCTTCTCAGAGGGGTTGATCTGCAGGCTCCCTGCGCCCACAATGCAGCACTTGCCCCAACCTCGAGTGACGAGTGCGGCGTGGCTGGTCATACCGCCGCGCGCTGTGAGGACTCCCGCGGCAGCTCTCATTCCCTCGATGTCCTCAGGGCTCGTTTCCTCTCTCACAAGAATCGGATTCTTTCCTTCCTTCGACCACTTCACTGCGTCAGCTGACGTGAATACTATCTGGCCAACAGCACCCCCGGGACCAGCCGGTAGTCCTTGCACTATTGGCTTCATCTTCGACTCGGCTGCTGGGTCAAGGATGGGATAGAGGAGTTGAGTCAACTGCTCCGGTTTCAAGCGCATCACTGTTGTTTCAGGATCGATTAGTCTCTCATTGAGCATATCCAATGCGATGCTCAGAGAGGCTGTTGCCGTCCGCTTGCCGACCCGGTACTGGACCATCCACAGTTTGCCCTTTTCGATGGTGAACTCGATGTCGAGCATTTCTAGGCTGTGGTTCTCAAGCTTCTTCCGAATGTCGCATAATTCCTGATACACTTTGGGCATCTCATTCTCAAGAGTGGGCAGAAGCTTGTTCTGCTCTGTTTTGCTGCCCTCATTCAAGGGGTTCGGGGTCCTGATACCCGCTACGACATCTTCGCCCTGTGCGTTGAACAGGCACTCTCCATAGAAGACGTTGTCACCTGTTGCGGGGTTCCTCGTGAAAGCTACACCTGTGGCCGATGTTTCCCCCATGTTGCCGAAGACCATTGCCTGAACAGTGCAGGCAGTACCCCAGTCGTCGGGGATATGTTCGATACGACGATATGCTGCTGCCCTCTTACCAAACCAGCTCTTGAACACTGCCCCAATGGCAGTCCACAGCTGTTCATCTGCGTCATCGGGAAACTCCTTGCCGAGGGCTGCCTTGACTTCTGCCTTGAACTGATCACACAGTTCCTTCAGATCTGTCACAGTCAGTTCTGTGTCCGTCTTAATGCCGCGTTTCTTCTTCTTCTCTTGCATGAGTCTGTCGAGGCGGGCTCTGATCCCTTGGCCCTCCTCACGGTCGACACCCTCTGCCTTTTCCATCACCACGTCTGAGTACATAGTGATTAGACGACGGTAACTGTCATAGGCGAACCACTCATTCTTTGTCGCCGCAATGAGACCCTTTATTGTCTTTGCCGTCAGACCCACGTTCAGTACTGTGTCCATCATCCCGGGCATTGACTGCCTGGCGCCCGAACGACAGGACACGAGGAGCGGGTTCTTCGGGTCACCAAACTTCCTGCCCATCAGCTTCTCGGTGTCTTTGAGGGCCTCGCGTGCCTCCTGCTTCAGACTTTCTGATATCTTGCCACCGTCTTTGAAGTACTCCAGACATGCGGAGGTCGATATCGTGAAACCGGGTGGCACGGGCAGACCTAGAAGCGTCATCGACGCCATGCTTGCGCCCTTTCCACCTAGCTCATTGTTCATGGTTTCAGTGCCATCCGCATGACCGCCACCAAAGCGGTATGCGCGTCTTGGCTTCACTTCTGGATTCGATGGCATATACGATAACCACCTTCTAGCCTCGGTCCAAGGTCACCACGGGATGTAACAAAACCTCTAACCTGCTAGTTGTTCCCACGGCTTGGGTCGCACTCCGGTTAAAGCCTTGTTCATCCGATGCACGGCTGCGCCTGCGTGCATCTACAAGGCCCTCTGCGCATGACCAGTTCGGGCACAAGCCTTTTGTTAGACACACTGCCATTCCTCGCGTCAGTAGTGACTGACAACACCCAGCTACGAATCCTAAGGATTGGCAGACAGAAGACGAGGTGAAACGTGTGATAGACCTGACCAAGAACGAAGCACAGCTCAAGAGGGCTATTCAGCGGTGCCGGGAGAAGAGAATCGTGATACCGACGTTTGCCCAGCTCAAAGATCCTAAGACAATCCCGGACAAGGTCAAGTCGCAGCTGAAGAACATAGGTCTGTGGGACGTTGCTCCAGAGAACCTTTTCAGAATAACTTGGAAGAATGAACCGACCGAGAAAGGAGGTCTCTACGCACCGATTCCCAGCTTCGTGGAACTGCCACCTGAGCTGACAGGTGTGGAGGCGCGGATAATCGCACTTGTTGGCAAATGGTTTCCAACAGGGTCGCACAAGGTAGGTGCTACCTTCGGTTGTCTAGTGCCGCGTCTGGTGACAGGTCAGTTCGACCCCACCAAACACAAGGCAGTGTGGCCCAGTACTGGCAATTTCTGTCGTGGCGGAGCCTATGATGCGACACTCCTTGGGTGTGAGAGCATTGCGATCCTACCTCAGGGCATGTCCAAGGAACGCTTTGACTGGTTGAAGACAGTCGCTGGAGAGATAATCACGACTCCGGGCAGCGAGAGCAATGTGAAGGAGATCTACGACAAGACATGGGAACTTCGGAGGACTCGCAGTGATGTCTTCATCTTCAATCAGTTTGCTGAGTTTGGCAACTACCTCTTTCACTATGACGTGACTGGTCATGCAATGGAAGAGGTGCTCAAGAGCGAACTTGGCAAGGGTAGCTTCAGGGGTGTCTGTCTGACCACGGGCTCTGCGGGCACAATCGCGTGTGGTGACTACCTGAAACAAGTCTTTCCATCTTCAAGAATCGCCGCTGGTGAGGCCGTCCAATGCCCGACGCTACTGCTGAACGGCTATGGTGCCCATCGCATAGAGGGCATTGGAGACAAGCACGTTCCTTGGATACACAATACTCGCAACACGGACCTAGTCATCGCGATCGACGACAACGACACGATGAATCTCATCAGACTCTTCAACGAACCTGCCGGAAGAGAGTACCTCATCCGCGAGGTCGGTGTTCCAGAGAAGCTCGTATCGAAGCTTGACCTTCTGGGGATATCCAGCATTGCAAATGTTCTGATGGCCATCAAGTTCGCCAAGTACTACGAACTCACACACAGCGAAGTGATCATGACAGTGTTCACAGACTCCATGTCGATGTATCAGTCGCGGTTGAAAGAGGCAAGAGATGCGCATGGTCCGTATGCAGCGAAGGACGCCATCAAGGACTACCACCGACATCTCATGGCCCAGAAGACTGACGCCATGATGGAGCTGACCCTCTTGGACAGGAAACGCATACACCAGTTGAAGTACTTCACTTGGATCGAGCAACAGATGTTTGACGTGAAGGAACTGGACCGACAATGGCATGACTACGATAACTACTGGGGCGGCATCCGGCAGATGACTCCCAAGATAGATACCCTGATCACGGAGTTCAACCGCATGGTGGGCCTTGTTTAATCAGATTTACAGTACCAGAAATGCAGCGCCGTGTGGGGCTAGGAGGGCCATCTGACCATACTTCGCTCTTGAGCCATCGCCGCATCCTATATATCGGGAGGGTATGTCACGGTGGCTCCTGAGGAGATGACAGAATGGTTCAACCCATTGGCCCACTAATGGTTGAGCACAGGCTTATTGAGCGAATGATAGCTGTGATGAAGAGAGAAGTTGACAGAGTTGGCAGAGAGCGGAAGCCCGACCCTGTCTTCATTGACACGGCTGTTGACTTCCTTCGCAACTACGCTGATCGGTGTCACCACGGAAAGGAGGAAGAGATACTTTTCCGCGATCTGAGGAAGAAGCATCTGATGCCTGATGACAAGCGGGTCATGGAAGAGCTGATTGCAGAGCACATCTGGGGCAGAGCGACCACAAGGAAGCTTGTCGAGGCAAAGAGTATCTACTTGCAGGGTGACACCAAGGCCGTTGAAACCATCATTGAGTGCATGAGGCGCCTCGTAGAATTCTATCCGAAGCACATAGCCAAGGAGGACAAGACCTTCTTCAAAGCGTCAATGAAGTACTTCAGCAAAGGTGAACAGGACGCCATGCTCAATGAGGAGAACGAGTTTGACAGAGAGTTCATTCATAAGCTGTACAAGAGCATAGTCACTCAGGCTGAGAGACTCTAGTCATCCATGTCATGAGGGCACGTGCATTGCATTTTGAGTCATTTTCCGCTGGTAGTCCGCATCTGTCTGATGCGATAGTATTCGCACACTCGCGATAGTGCACCAACGGCTTCACCTATGTTCCTGAACACAGGTAAGCCCTCACTTACAAACGCATTCCATACCATCGTTCTCTGCTCGGGGTAGGCCACCTCAGGCACAGCTATGAGAACAGGCTTCTGCTCCTTCTCGACTACTTGGCGGGACGCGCGCGCAAGAGCCCTCCAGAAGTCGGGCATCACATCGTTTGCGTCCATTATTGTGGCAACTTGATGAATGTTGTGAACATCGGCCTCAACAATGACCGAGTCAAACTCGGGGTCTGCACCGACTAGACGAATGACCTCGGTCGTGGTCTGATCATGATAGTAATCGGCAGCCATGTCCACTGGATTCCCGAGTCCTGTCCCGACATCTTTTATGAGCTCCTTCAGTCTGACGATGGTTTCGGGAGAGGTACGAGGGACTCTTAGCCCTCTCTCCACGCACAGGTCCGTGTAGATTACACTCGTACCACCACTAATGGCAATCATTCCTACCTTGTTTGAGTGAGGTTCTGGACACATTGAAAAGATGCTGAGTGTTGCGACAAGGTCTTCGAGTGTAACGACGGTCGGCACATTAGCCTGCCTGAATGCGGCACTCCATAACTCGTTGTTACCTGCCAAAGCACCCGTATGTGAGGAAACGACACGTGATCCTTCCTGGGAGCGTCCACCCTTTAGAACAACGACCGGCTTCTTTGCCGCGAGGCGCTTTAGAGACTCCAACATGGCTTTGGCGTCCTTGGCACCCTCGAGGTAAGCACCCACAGCTTCCGTTTCCGGGTCGCTCTCGAAATAGTCGATGATCTCAGCCGCCGTGACATCCACCTGATTCCCGTAGCTGAGCACCTTGCTGAAGCCCATGCCCGACTCAACGCCAGCCGTGTATGTAGCTATGGCGACGCCGCCCGATTGTGAGAGAAAGCCGACATTGCCAATCCCTCTCTTGATAGTGGGCATGAATGCGATGCCAAGCTTCGGATATAGCAGTCCCATACAGTTCGGACCAAGTGCTCTCATCGGTGAACTGCGAATCTTCTGAGCAAGTTCCCTCTCTCTCTGCCTTCCCTCCTCGGTGCCAAGCTCTGAGTAACCGCTTGTGAATATGGTCACGCCCTTGACTCCTTTGGCTATACATTCATCCACGACCTGGGCCACATGCTTGTATGGCACAGCAATGATTGCATAGTCCACCTTGTCCGGGACCTCTGACAGGTTCTGGTAGATATGATGCCCAAGCGCCTCCTTCTCGCTCTTGGATACTAGCCAAATCTTCAGGTCGTGAGGCCACTGAAGCATCGAATGCGGCCAGTAGTAGCCCATCCTGGACGACGCGCCAATGATCGCTATCGACTCTATCTTCAGCATGTCTGAAACTGTGATTCTGGCTTGCGGGGGCATGTGAGTCTCTCCGGAGCGCGGTGCAGCGGGGATTGGGCTCGATTTAACTGTACCGAATCGAGGGCGTTGCTCCGCTACAAATCGACTTATTAGCAGAGGCTTCAGACAACTCCTGAGATGTCCGGGGAGCTCGCCTTTGCAGCGGTGTACCGCCACTACAGGAGATATGCCGTCCTGTCCCTTGTCATATGTATACTACTGGTGCCGGTTTCCGATGCTGTGATCATCCAGCGGGACCGTAATAGAAACATGGTATATGGTGAGTTGTTCTGGCAGATTGGTCTTGGTGTGTATGGCCTCACCGATCATGACCTCAATGTTACGTATCACGCACCTGCAGACCACATGCTGACTGGCGTGCTGAACGTGACGTACGAGTATCCAGTAATCACCCTTCTGTTCTATGCTGTTCTCGCTCTTATCGAACCTGGGATATTCGGACCAAGTCACTATATTGCGAACATCGTGCTTGTCGGGCTTGCACACGTCAACGTTCTGCTGTTTCTGTACATCGGTCAAGGGAACTGGGATAAGAGGTGGTTCAGACAGCTTGCAGCTCTCTACTACGTTTTCGGTCTCGGATACTCGATTGGTTTTGCCAAAGCGGAACCATTGGCTGACATGTTTCTGCTTGTTTCAATTGTGCTCCTGAGGGGAGGCTCGCTCTTGAAGGCCAATGCTCTGCTCGGAGTCGCAGTTCAAACAAAGCTCTATCCTGTACTCGCGTTTCCTGTGTTTGCAGCCGCCGGCCCGCTGGCATCGATTTCCTTCTTCGTGTCTATGGCCGCCCTGTCACTGCCATTGCTCATGACAGGAATGGGATACACATCTCTTCTTGCACATCTGTCAAACAGCCCGAGTTACTCGACAATCATAACCAACCCATTCTACGTAGGGTTGGGTGCCACAAACCCATTGGCCCTACTCGCCCCTGCATCACTGGTCATAGCCTTTCTCTATTGTGTCTTGGAGACAAGGACTGTGCATCGCATCCCGGTGCCAGTCCCCAGACTCAGGTCACGAAGCTGGCTGTCAGTCTATCTATTTGCACTCCCTCTTGTCCTCATGTGCTTCTCGTGGGTTCTGATATGGTACTACTCGTGGTTCATTCCCTTTGCACTCATGCTCAAGACTCCTGAAGAGATGTCCAGATACAGGTGGATGATAGCCGCCCTGTGGATTGCTCACTCAGTTGGAATAATCATGAACCTCGACTACTTCATGACTGGACCGATAGCTGAGTTCTTCGGTCACCTGCGCTCATAGGCCCGCACGAATCACAGAATGTGTGGGGTCCAGAACCGTTCATTGTAAGTTAGACAAAGTTGGACACAGGAGTCTTTGTCCTCCCAGAAACGGCACTGGGGTCGTACTTCTTGGGGCTGGAATGTGTCGAGTCAGCCTCAAAGAGATGTCTGGCTCTAGCTATTCAAGCCCCTACCCGAAAATGTCCAAGATTGTCCAACTTCTACGCAGCTGTTGAAGACCCTATCGGGATCATTCTTCTAGGCTGGAGAGTAAAAGCACCTCGATGGTGATTTGGCCTTACCGTCTTTCATCAAGGCCTTCACGATCTTGGTGACCTCCTCGCTGCTCAGACCGGTCATCTGTGAGATCTCCCCGGCCTTGAGCGGTTTCTTCGCATCCTTGATTGCCTTAAGGACTATTGCCGACTTGTCCTGCATTGATTTCACCAAGGCGTACCTCTTTTCCAAGCTCGATATAACTACATATCCTGTTTGGCCTAGATAGTCTGTCGACTGAACGCCGTTCAGAAGTCTCTTGACGGGCGCATCACGGCTTGGTATCAGGGCTGTCCAAAAACGTGCAATCACAATGTTTTTCCGCGAAAACGATGGGTCCATCGTCACGTAGGACAGTCACACCCTGTCCTTTGGATAGTAATAGAAAACACCTGCCTCATCGACCGTCCCGGTCATGACTTGCGCCATCAAATATGTTGATAGTAAACCCAAGTGTGGAGCGGAAACCGTCATGCGCGTATACCTTGATGCGAACTTCTTCATCTCAGGATTCAGCGAAAGACCAAAGGACATGCAGATCATCAAGGAAGCGGCCGACCGAATTGGCTACGAGCTGTGGATGACTAGGCAAGTGTTCTTGGAACTCAGGTGGTACCTCAGAAGGGAGGTCGAACAGATAGTTCAGATCGACGAAACACTCATCAAAGACATCAAGTCTTTCATGGAGAGTATTCATAAACCCGAGAGTGCACTCCCACAGCCCAATGACATGTCTCTGATACTTGCTGCAATGCGCGTCAAGAAATCACGAGTCGTCACAAGTGACCTCAAGCTTCTCAACACTATTCAGGACCTCAAGATAGATGTTGAGGGCATTGTGGGCTCTGCTTTTGTCCTAGAACTCATGGAGTCGACTGATGACCCAGAGGCTAAGAAGAGGCTCACACCGATTCGCGATAGGATCTACGCGGAGGAGGTCCGGTACAGCATATCACGACAGGAGTCATATGACCCTGTAACGAGAATCCGCATCATCGAAGACCATGCAATGAGAGTCCTTCGTTCGGTGAAGCGTCCGTCGGAGGGTCTTGACAGGAAGCTTTCTAGAGGTCAACCTCTGTTCATCTTAGACTTTCTTGAGGACATCAAGGCTGGCGTCCCAGCGATGTTCGAGGACTTCAAAGCAGGCCGGTTTGACACTCTGGCAAATGAGATAGAAGCGGTCCAAAACGAGATTGAGCGACTTCTCATCGTGTCGACACTGACTGATGACGCCGAAACCCACAGCAAACTGATAGAACATGCATCTGACCTAACACTGTTTCTCTACTATCTCGAAATGATATGCCATCTCTACAGAGGTACACGCCAAGGTATCGAGGATGCACTCGCCATCAGTGAGGAAGCCTTCAGACTTCTCATGTTTGCGACTATCACTAACGAGGAGCTGAAAGCGTCTGTGTTCTTCGTGAGGATCGTGCTATCGATAATCAGAGAGGACTGGGAGTCGGTTGACTACATCTACTCACTCTACGACAGCATGCTGGAACGCCTTGGGCTGGAGGACATGAAGGCCACATCTGAGGGACTGTATGTGACCATGCAGATCCTACGCAAATTCATGGGTGGATTCTCGCTAACAAAGACGAAGTTGCTCTATCCTGAAGTGACAATCTCTATGCTGAATGACATCGCGAAGTACTGCATCCAGTTTGATGACCATGATAACGCTTGGCAGATGTCTGCAAACGCATACAAGATTGGAGTCGCCTACGGAAAAGAAGAGGGCACACTGTCATCCTTCTTGATGCTATACAAGATATCTTCTTCGTCCAGCGATCGACTGAAGAGCAATCTTGAGAAGATAGCCGAGCATGCACTCAAGATGTTTGTCAAGAAGGGCTGGAATACGTTTCAGATCACGCCCATTCTGAATGAGATTCAGGGGACTTATCCTCCGATCGAAGTTGCCACATCGTCGAGTCCTATTCCTCTCAAGGAGTTGCCAGAGGAACTTGTAGGATGGATGGACGTCCTGTCTGTCCAGAAGATAGGCGGCATGGAAACTCTCGTCGTGAGGAACGAAAAGCTCCAGGTCCGTGTGGGGATAGTCGTGACAGATCGGCCCGAGTTGAGGGCATTGAAGACCGGGCACAAGGTAGCCTTAGCAAAGGGCAACTTCAAACTCGAGAAGACGAGTGGGTCTGTCGTGCGCGACAGCTCCGTGATGCTCATAATCACTCCAAGTGAGGGTGCCGAGATATCCTATGAGGGAGAATATGGTTTCAGCTACTTGAAGATAGCACAACCTCAGGCAGGCACTCCGACACCAACATGAGGATGGATAATCGTGGATATGCTTGTTCAGCTCTTGCTTGTGGTTGGAGTGGCTGTTGCTGCAGTCTTCAACTACTTCCTCAATCTTGCACCGGGCTCTGAACCGCAAGACTTCGAAGTACTTCACGTGGGCAGCGGTGTCAGGTGCGACTGTTTTCTGAACACTCTGATACTGGGCGGAATTGTCGCACTGGCAATGGCACTATCGTCGTCTGCATTCTCATCTAGGACAGAACTCTATGCATACGGCTTCCTGTCCTTTGCTTTGATCACACTGGCCGGAATTATGGGCAGGTTGCGAAGGCATCGCGAGTGGCGGGAGATGGATGGTATTCTGGAACGAGTCCTGCCGGAGGACACCGAAGGACTGATTGGCGTGTCTTTCGACGATGAGGACAAGGAAGACGACAGCTGGGAGTACTATGACGAGTCCTGAATTGCACCGGGATAGATTCCGGAAGGAGAGGCCTCAGTGCCACCTGTCATTGAACAAAAGCGGTCACCAATAGGCTTTATTTCGAGGGGACTTAGGTAGACATGTGAGTTGTCCAGACGTCGCTTCTGAGAAAAGGACCCGGCTGATCTACAAGGTGCTCGTCTTGGGGTGTAGCCCCACGCTTCAGGCTGGATATCTGAACAGGGCATCTGGTACGAGTCTGGCATATCAGCTATACATGGTCTTGGGGATTGGCATAGGAGTATCGCGGATAGCGAGTGACTCTGGTGATATTGCCCTACAGCTGTGGCTGATACCAGAGACGGAAAGATACCCTAGCATGGCCAAGGGATTGATGAGAGGATCCCGATCCTCAGTCATTGTCCTGCGTGAGAGCGAGTTCGACAGATTACCTCGGTTTCTTCAACGCCTTTCACCAGAGTATTATGACTCACTGATGATGGTACTCGTGGGCTCTTCGATGACAACAGAAGATGCGGCATCAACCGTGCGCTCTGTTCTTGGAGTGACTCCAGAAACTCATCGGGCCGATTCCGTCCTTCAGAGTCTTGAGATGCTTGCCGGGATGCTGCCCAAACAGCAGGAGGCAGGTTCGCATCCACCGCTCCTTGTCTTGCTTGACGATATTGCTTGCCCCGAGTTCGCGACGCTACCGGAACAGCACGTAATAGCTCTGAACAGTGATGAGGAGATTGCAGAGATTAGGCAGCTGGGTTTCTCACTGGGCATCGAAGCTACTCAGTCGGAGTGTATCATTCCCTTCCGGGAAGGTGTTGCAAGACTGGACCTTAGAACCGGGTCCGTGTTCTTCGATTCCTTCGTGTGCGAACATTGCATGGGCGAGTGCAAGAGGACTTCCCAGATCTGTATAGTGGGTTTAGACAAAGGATGGTCAAGTGACAGAATCGGGTCACGAGCCCTTCTTACGATGGCGAAACTGAATGCCTTGGTTAGAAGGGACTTGCCCAGCGATGTGGAAGCTCAGATAAGTCGCGCGTCCCGATGTTCGAATTCCCGGCCACAAGACGCGTCATGCCGCTTCAACCCTTGGGAACGTCGGCCTCTATTGGAGGAGGCCGGTGCGAGAGTCCGTGACGGGAGACTGCCGGTTTCTGCCTACAATATGCTAAAGAGCAAGCTCCACCGGGGCGACGCACGCATCGATCAATGGGAAGAGTGCGGATGATAAATGCCCCTAAGGACTATCTCAGTTATTGGCGGTTCAGAGGCTGACGAAACTGCATCGAAGCTGGCAGAGAGAGTAGGTGAGGAGATCGCAAGAAGGGGTGTTGTGCTTGTTTGTGGCGGCCTCGGAGGAGTGATGGAAGCCGCCTGTCGCGGGGCAAAGAAGCGTAATGGTGTGACGGTCGGTATTCTTCCATCTGAGGACAAGAAGAACGCCAATCGGTTTGTTGACATCGCGATCCCATCAGGGTTCGGCCGTGGAAGGAACTTCCTAGTAGCATTGTCGGGTGATGCAGTGATAGCAGTCGGAGGCAGTGCAGGTACTCTGAGTGAGATGGCTATCGCATGGTTCTCTGAGAAGCCTCTGGTAGCGCTGGCAACGTCCGGAGGCTGGGCTCAAAGGCTCGCTGGTGACAAGATTGACGACCGGAGAAACGACTCCGTGTACTCTGCATCCACACCTGAAGAGGCTGTTGACTTCGTGTTCAGAACATTGGGCTGGAAATGAATGTCCATCTGGTTATTCCTAACACGTGCTGCGCTGTCTACTTCGGGGGAAGCACAAAGCCTTAAGATTGGTACAGTCGGATTGAGGCGGAGTCCTATGCCCGCTGATTCAGAGTTCGAATGGCGCCCGGATCTGTCTGCGGAAGAGATACGCCGCATGACGAGTGCGCTGCACGACGTGTACGCTGATTTGCCGAACATCGTCGTCACCCCGGAGTCCAACGTGTTCTACGTCGGAGACCTCCATGGGGAGTTGAAGTCGGCAATTGCAGTGCGCGACTTGATGGTTCGACACACCAAGCACTCAATCGTCTTCCTTGGTGATTACGCTGACAGAGGACCCCAGCAGGTAGAGACGTTCAATCTTGTGATGTCTTTGGCTCTAGAGCACCCTGACAGGGTATTCATGCTCAGAGGCAACCACGAGTCGAAAGAGATCGCAATGGTCTACGGTTTCTACTCCGCGGTCTCTGAGCACTTCTCACCAAGTCTCTTCGACAGCTACTTGAAGGTGTTCGAATCTCTACCTCTGGCTGCGTTCAGCCCAAGCGGTGTCTTTGCCTGCCACGGTGGTGTTCCTGAGGGGGTCGACTCAAGCGAGCAGATTGCAGAGATTGAGAGGTATGATGTGAACTTCCCTGATGATATTGCGTTTCAGATAGTGTGGAACGATCCGAGAGAGGCAGACTTCCACTTCAGAGCAAGTAGCAGATCTGACCGGGCAAGAGAGTTTGGCAGGTTGGCCTTCGAAGAGTTCACGTCCAACCTCGGGATCGAGCTGATGGTGAGAAGTCATGAGGTGTACGAGGACGGCTTTCAGGGGTTCTTCGATGGTGGTCTGATGAGCGTGTTCAGTGCCTCTTACGCTGGCAGAGTGAGCCCAAAGGTCATCCGCTTGGACGAAGACTTGAAGGTTAGACTTGTTTCGATCTGATGCGCTAGCAGTGACTAACACGAGAAGAAGTAACACGAGAACCAGAGGATTGCGTCGTTACTTGATGCGTTCTCAGTGTTCTGAACGGCAGCTCCTTTGGGAGCATTACCGGTTTGGGCCCACGAGTGGGTCGCAACGCATAGTACCAGTATTGCCATGTGGGCAACTTGATAAGCCATCCAGCCGGGCTTGGCACGAGTCGGCAAGATTGAATAGATGGACTCACTCACAGTGAGACGGGTGCGGCCAATGACAAAGGTGGCAGTGGTCAGGACATCCCCCAAGACATTACTCGATGACGTGGCCCGTGTGATGGACCTCGCTGAGTACAAAAGGCATGTCTCCAGGGACCGAGTCACAACCGTCAAGCTGAATCTCTCGTGGAGCAAGTTCTATCCCGCCTGCTCTACCAATCCATATGTTCTCGACGGCGTCCTGACGAAGCTGATTGCCGACGGGTACGACGCCCGGAGGATACAGGCAGTCGAGAACGAAACCGTCGTCACCAACATATACGCCGGCACCCGAGGGAACAACTGGTACCCGGTGATGAAGAAACACAGAGTGAGGTTTCTCCCTCTTATCAAGGCCCACTACGTCGACGTGAAGCTGCCGAGGAAAACACTTGTTCTTGAGGACATCTTTGGCGAGGTCGTTGCACCCCGAGAGATATTCGGGACGAACATCATACATCTGCCAACGATCAAGACTCATGGTCACACGCAGATGACTGGGGCTATGAAGGACTCCTTTGGGCTCTACCTAACAAAGAAGAGGCACCTTGCTCACCTGAAGATTCACGAGGTTCTGGTCGACCTTCTGCTCATCCAAAAGACGATATCCAATTCCGAATTCGTTGTGACTGACGGAACAGTGCTCGGTGACGGTGCAGGACCACGTACGATGGTGCCTAGGATTGGCAATGTGCTCCTAGCCACGCATGACATGGTCGCGGCTGACACGGTTCAAACTCGACTGATGGGTATCGATCAGCGTCTGGTACGCAAGCTCAGGATTGCAAACGAGTTGGGGCTCGGAGAGTGCAACCCCGACAAGATCGAGATTGTGGGTGATTTCGATTCATGGGAGGATTTACCGAACTTCCACCTAAGGCCTGGCAAGAGCCCAGTGATTGCCTGGAACAGGGGCTTTCTGAAGTTCCCGGGCATGGAAACATTCATGTTCCGGTCTCCGCTGATGTGGCTGCCTACGCAACTATCTGGTTTCTATCATGACGGAATATGGTTACCCCTCCGAGGAAGAAAGTGGGTGCGATGGTTCCTTGAGGAAACTGAATGGGGTGAGCTCTGGAAGTCGTATTCTGGCTGATCGAATGAGGATTGATTGAAGATGGCTTTCCGTGACTACATCCAACTCATGCGTCCTTACCAATGGTACAAGAATCTGCTCGTCTTCGTGGCCATAGTCTTCGTGGAGCTCCCGAAGGAATGGCCTTGGGAGACGCTGCCTGCCATCTTCAATTTCTGGAAGTACTACCCCCCTCTCATCCTTGGGTTCCTTGTATTCTGCGCGGTGTCGAGTGCAGGATATGTCCTGAATGACGTGCAGGATCTGGAGAAAGACGCCGCCCACCCTGAGAAGAGAAATAGACCGCTGCCATCGGGACGTGCAAGCAAGAGCAAAGCCATGAGTCTGGCCGTAGTGCTGTTAGCCGTTGGGCTGGTGGCGGCTTATGTGCTCAACGGCGTGTTCTTCATGCTCGTGACACTCTATATCGTCAACTCCCAGGCCTACAACTTCTATCTCCGGAACAAGGCCGTCATTGATGTGGTCACGATTGCCGTCGGTTTCGTTGTCAGGGCAATTGCTGGCACATTCCTGATACATGTTCCATTCACCTCATGGCTGGTGATAGGCGTGTTCTTCGTTGCATTGGTGTTGGGCTTCGGAAAGAGAAAGAATGAGCTGCAGCTCCTTGGAGATCTTGCTCCGCAACACAAGGCAGTCTTCTCGGAGTACACAGATGACATGCTCAATCATGGCATCTCAATGTCAGCCACTTGGGTTGTGATGTTCTACGCCCTGTACTGCTACGAGAACTTCAGAGAAGTGATGAACACTCAGCCCGTGATGATGACCGTGCCGATCGCGGCTGGCATTGTGATCAGGTATGTGTACCTCTTGGAGTCTGGTTCGCCCATCGGCAGAAAGCCCCACCTCGCGTTGAAAGACACGGGCATGTTGTTCGGGTTGATCGTATTCGGCCTCGTACTCATATGGACACTGTTCTTCTGGCAACCTGTAATGAAGTTCTTCATGGACTTGTTCCCGCCCCTGTTCCCGTTGACGCCACCACCGTAGGTGCGAGCGATGAACGACCGGCTCTCCGCATTTGACCTTCACACTCACACAATTCACTCTAAGGACGGGCTCATGAACCCCAAGTCTGTGTTCAAGTGGATGAAGCGCAGAGGGCTGACGGGAATGGCGATCACTGAACACAAGGCTCCGTCCTTTCTTCGCCCTGTCGTGCGCGATGGTCACTTCCTAATCAATAGCTGCGAGTTCATGTCGACAGACTATGGAGAGATCATAGGGCTATTCATCACTGAGCCGATACGCAAGGGGTCATTCGCTGAGATTGCCGAGGGCATCAGAGACCAGAACGCTCTTGCAGTGTTGCCCCACCCCAGGGATTTGTTCAGAAGGGAGTCAGCCGTTAGGAAGCATCTGCCAGAGTCTTTGATCGTACGTCATGTCGACCTTGTGGAAGGCATCAATTCCAGGTGCGCCATCAACCTCTTCAACACCAGGGCCAAGCGCCTCGCAAAACGACTTCGGAAACCTATGACTGCCGGAAGCGACGCACACTCATTCCTTGAGATTGGACACGCAAAGACCTGGCTTCAGGACATTCAGACCATCGATAATGTCTACGAGTCTCTGAAACGAGGAAGGACGCAAATAACCGGCCATTGCTCACTCGTACTGTGGCAGGCTCCAACTATGATTTGGCAGAGGGCTAGGAGGCTTGTCTATTGACGCAGGATGAATGTGCCACTCCAGAGGCGAAGGGTTCCCTTATCAGTTTCCGCAGAGTTGTTGTGTTTGTCATACTCGGGACGCTAGTGTATGCGCTCATTGGACTATATGCTAGGGCCGACGAGATCGCAGCGGCACTCGTGACAGTCCCCTTGTGGGTGCTCGCTCTGATGACTGGCCTGTCTTTCCTGAACTACGTGATTCGCTATGCAAAGTGGCAGTACTACTTGACTCGTATAGGTGTGCACCTCAAGCACAGTGTCAGCTTCAAAGTCTTTCTCGCTGGTTTCACGCTAACAGTCACGCCCGCGAAGATGGGCGAGGCTGTGAAGGGTTACTTCATCTACGAGATTGACGGGACCCCGGTGGCCAAGACTGCTCCGGTAGTTGTATCCGAGCGTGTCACAGACTTGCTGGCAATGGTTCTGCTGACCGTGTTGGGCTTCAGTATAGGCATCAGTGCAAGCGATGCCCTGCTGACTGTCATCATGCTAGGTGGCGTTGTCTTGGTCGGTGCCTTCTTTCTAGGGCGAAAGGAGCTTTACAACAAGATTCTGAAGCGGCTCACGTCTATGGGTCCTCTCAAGAGGTTTAACCAGAGCTGTGACTTGATTGAGGATACGATGACGAAGACGCTGAGTCCTCGGCCGATGATTGTCAGCACAGTGATAAGCCTGCCCGGGTGGTTCATGGAGTCTCTGGAGCTCTGGATTCTTCTGAGCATCTTATCCGGGGCCGGCCTGCCCACTCTGTCATGGCCATCACTCATGCTTTTGGCCAGCGCGACGTTCATCCATTCAGCTGCTTCTGTGATTGGAGCTGTGACATTCCTCCCTGGGGGCCTCGGGACCTATGAAGCGACCTCGGTGCTCCTCATGATGAGCCTCCTAGGTTTCACGAATGCTGTCGCCAGTGCGGCTACAATCCTGATCCGGTTTGTGACACTGTGGTTCAGTGTCGTCGTCGGCTTCGTGGCGCTCAGACTGTTGGCCCGAGCCAGACACAGTTCCGCCCTATCGATTGCCCATCAACCTTAAAACGAAAATGGGCATGCGCTCCGCTGGTGAGGCTGTGCCTCGGTTGCCTCCTGCCGACTGCCTAGCGTCTCACCAAAAAGGTGACGACAATGAGTGGGCCAGATGAACAGCGGTTCAACAAGGCCGCGAACAACAGCGAAGAAATCGTGACGCCAGATGAACTCAAGACAGTCCTTGCGAAACCGAGCTTCAACTTCTACTATGGGACTGCTCCGACCGGACCCTTCCACTTCGCATATATGATTCCTCTGAACAAGCTGATTGATTTCACTGACCTAGGTGGGAAGGGGACGATTCTGGTGGCCGATTATCACGCCCACTTGGACAGTCAGAAGACCTCCTTTGATCTGATGGACGTGCGCTCAACCTACTACGAGGAGTGTATGAAAGCTGTCTTGGGACCATACGCCAAGAAGATGAAGTTCGTCAGGGGCTCGAGCTACCAAGCTAAGCGAGAGTACGTTGAGGATGTCTACAAGCTTTCTGCAATGGTGACAACGACAAGGGCAACTCGTGCAGCGAGCGAAGTCGTGAGGATGAAGGACGAGCCAAAAGTGTCAGAACTGCTATACCCCATACTTCAGATTCTTGATGTCAAGTACCTCAAGGCGGATGTCACTGTAGGCGGCAGAGACCAGAGGAACATCTACATGCTCGGGCGCGAGTATCTTGAGGAACTCGACTTCCAAAAGGGAGTCTACATCTTCATGCCTCTGCTTCCCTCACTCAAGGGTGGGGGCTCCAAGATGTCTGCAAGCGACCCGTTGTCGCATATCCGAGTGACCGACAGCCCAGAAATGATAAAGACAGCCATAACGAAGGCTTATTGTCCGGCCGGTGTGCTGGAGCAGAACGCCATCACTTCCACAGTGAGCTTGATCCTTCTCCCCAGATACGGCAAGTTCATCGTCCGTCGGAAAGAGAAGTATGGCGGCGATGCCGAGTTCACGTCGACACGTGAGTTTGAGGAAGCTTACGTGGAGAACAAGCTGCATCCCGATGATGTGAAACAGTCGGTCATATCAGCTCTGATTGAAATGCTGGAGCCAGCTAGGAAGTATTTCGAGACCCACCCTGACATACTCAAAGAGGTCGAGAAGACCTACGGGAAACGTGAGCCCTAGGCGGCAGGTCTTGCCGTCTAGGACCCAGCCCTATCGTAGATCAATCCCAAGGCTATCCAGCAGAGCTTGAAGGTCTGCCTTGGAGAGCGTCTTGGCTTGTTCGACGATAAGTTCGACTTCCTCAGGAGCCATGCCCTTCCTCTGAAGCTTGGCCCTGAGCTCCTCCAGTTCGGTCGGCCTCGCTCCAAGGACTTCCTTCTCGATTCTCTCTCGCGGCTTAGCGCTAGGTTCGGCCGCCAGGGCTTCCGCACGTCGGGCCTCCTCTTGGGCAATGACCTCCCGGAGGAAGCCTGATCTCTCGCTGGCCTTCATCCGTGCTAGGTCTGTTCGGAAGGCTTCGACCTCCTGAGTGCCAAGCCCGGTTATCTGGGCTAGCTTCTCAAGGAGTTCGTTGACCTCGGGTATCACGACCAAGATGGGCTCTGGTGCGATGTCCTCAACGGCCTTCCAGATCTTCACGGTGCTTACATTGCTGTTCACGATGTCCAACACAGTCTCGGCCCTAGTTGGAGAAGATGCCGACTTGGGTATCTTGCCATGCCTTAGATCCTTGATCATCCTGTCTAGGTTGCGGAGCTGTTTCGGCACGCTCAGGACCTTCACATAGACGACGACCAACAGCGCAAAAAGTATGAGAGCAGAGCCTCCCAGAATCCTTACGCTCTGGAAGAACGCCTCCTCTGCAGAAACGTCCGACAGGATGGTCAGGCTGACTCTCTTTGTACTGTATTGACCCCTTGCGAACTCGACTGTTACGGAGAACGTACCGCCCCGATTCACAGTGAAGTACAGAAGGTAGGTACCATTGCTGCCGGGCTCGGTGGTCAGCTCAGGGTAGTATGTCACATTGCCCGCACCAATGATGACTGTCGGCGTCACTCCAGTGATGCCTACACCATGGTCTAAGTCGTTGTAGGTGAATGACACAATCATGGTCGCACCCGGCACTGTGCTGATTGTGGTATCCGGTGTAAGGAGCTCGGTCATCACTGTCCTTACAGTCAGGCCGAATCTGAGAGGAACTATCTGGTAGACCGAAGTAGAGAATGCTACGTCAATCTCATAGTAACCGATAGGAAGCGTTCCAGGTATCTGCATTGAGTAGCTACCGTTCATCATTGGTTCCAGTGGGAATTCGCCCACGCCGGACCAAATGGACACACCGTTGAGACCGGTTACGACCTTGCCGCTGAGAGAATTCAGCACCGTGAATGCAATTGAAGCTGTGTCATTGACTGGTGTTGACAGCATCGTCAGCCCCCGTACCTCTGCAGGTGTAGGCTTGATGACAAGATACGCTTCGATCTGCGCGAACTCGTAGTTGCTCTTTCCAAGCACGATGATGAAATCGTACAGTCGTGGCGTCGTTAGAGCTAGCCTCACCTCAATGAGATAGGAGCCATTCCCTAAGTCTGTGACATTGGCTGCTCCTCCCTCCCAATGCGTGGAAACGGTGGCGTCTGATATAGGGGTGTTCGCTAATGTGTCATTGAGGTAGACCAGAAACGACACGTTATCCCCGTGGTATCCGTCCCTTGTGGGAATGTTGACTGTGGCTGCAGTCGGTCGGGGCAGGACATTAGCTATCAATGTCCTTTGTGCAGTTGCATAGCCGGCCTTTGAAGCGAAGACTCGCAGATAGATGGTTTCGGCTGCAAGCGAGCTCGTGTTAATCAGCGCTCTATATGTGCCGTCCGGCTGTTCCTGAAGCGGTCCGGTAAGGCTGCCCAACACGAACGAAACGTTGGCCCCGCCAACCATGCCTCCGAAGTACGTGTCATTGTACTGCATAACGAGGTCCAGCATGTTGCCGTAGATGACAGTGACTGATAGGGCGCCGCCTGCAAGCTGCATCTTTGTCGGCACTGGGACCACGTTGACATCGTGGACATAGTCAAGGAATACATGGTTCGTTTCGAATGCACGCAAGACAGCTTGGTACTGCCCAATCGCGAGTCCAGTCACATCCACGCTCGCCATATAGTAACCTGGGGTGCCATTGTACACTAGAGGGTACACTTGGTTATTCCAGTCAATGGTGGCGTTGTCAGCTATGACAGGTTGTCCGTTCGTTGTGTCATTGAGGTAGACGATGAGTGTGCCAGACGTACCCAGCACGATATCGTAGGCAGACATGCCTGGCATTGTTTCGCCGGCCGCTCTCGAAACTAGTATTTGACCAGCCGCTCTCGAAACGACAAGGCCGAAGGTCTGCTCGCGGGTCTGGTAGTACATCCTAGAAACTGAGACCCTAGGTTCATGGTATCCATAGTCTACATTCCCTGTTTCCAGCACGAGAACGTAAGTGCCATTGCTCAGGTCTGAGAACTGATAGACAGAACCGTTCCACAGAAGGGTCGCGTTCATTCCTGGCACAAGGGAGAAGTAGAATGTTTCTCTCACAGTCATCCTGATCGTGACTTCCTCTCCCCAGTCAGCGTAGTAGGTCGAGCTATCAAGTAAGATCTGCACCGCTGACGACCCTGGTTGTGCCACCACACTGATGTTGGATATCTGGTAGAATGTCTTCTGAGCTTGAATTGTGAATAGGTAGGGCTGCGCGACCAGACCTGTCGTGTTGAGCGTTATCCTATAGATGCCGCCGCCAATCTCTTGTATCGTGACGGCTTTGCCATACCGTGCTGTCCAGTCACAAGTGATGATGGCACCACTGACTCGAACACTATGGTCGAAGTCCGTTAGAGTTATGTTGACCTCGAATGGGTCTCCTATCGGGCGAGTTCCAGCAGCGGGGACGTCGGCCTGAAGAGAAGTCAGGATTGCCCGTACACCAGCTGGCACATTGGCAGCAATCCTATCAGCATAGTGGTGCGGTACACCTGTCTTATTCACTGTGAGCGTGAAATAGACTGTTCCCAGCGCGCCGAACTGCTGTGTGGGAACGAGGACCTTATACGAGCCATCTCCGAGCTCTACGACATAGAACGTGGGTGTCGTCAGGTTGGCGCTCGTGAGACTGACAGTAGCACTCTCTATGCCTTCACCTGAGATGTAGTCTATGTAGTCAAAGAACAGTGTCATGTTGTCTGAGTAGGCTGTCTGCTCAACGAGAGGGAAGAGTATCTGAGTCGGCCTCTGTGTGGTGGTGACATAGGTCGTGGAGGTCCTTGCTGCGTAGTACGGCACACCAGTGCTCGCATCAATGGTCAACTTGATCTGGTGCCTAGTGACGAGCTGCAATGAGTCCAACACCGTTGAGTTGAGGCTGATTTCATAATAGCTTCCATGGTTCGTCAATGTGTAGTTCCACGCGGGGACTGTGCTCGAAGTCCCGTGAACCAGAGTTATCTGGCTCTTGCTTGCTACGATATCAGAACCGGAAATGTAGTCAAAGAACCTGAACCTGAAGGTCACATTCTCTCTGAATGGAGTGTCTGCCGGCGTTTGAGTGATGAGTATCTGGGTCGCCCTCTCCGTGACTCTTGAGTTCACATCTCTGCTTGCGGGCATGTAGAACGGTGCGCCTGCCCTAGATGTGGTCACATTGAGAACGTAGGCTGCAGGCTGTCCAAGCGATGAGCTCTTGACGATTATCTGATACTTGCCAGAGCCCAGATAGCTGATCCAATAGTTGACGTTGAGTACGAGGGTTTCGGAGGAGTTCGAACAGCTCAGTGAAACTGTCGCCCCAGAGATGCCCAGTCCTGTACTATCGTCAGCGTACGTCACCGTAAAGGTCACGTTCTCAAGATATGCGGTTGGGTCCGGGCTCTGGTAACCCAGCTGAGTAAGACGCTTGAGTACAGTCATGCTGAAGAATTCGGCTGCGTTGCTTGCGAACCTAGATCCGGTATAGATAATCGTGGCACTAATCGTGTAACGCCCGTCTGATACGAAAGATGAGGTGTCAAGTGTGACCCGATAGTGACCGTTTCCAAGTGAGGTAACACTATAGTGCCCTGCAAGAGTTGCATTCAAAACGAGGTTCCCAGTCATCCCTGCGGAGGTTCCTGCAACCAGATCGGTGTAGATGAACTCGATGCTCACGCTGCTGCCATACTGAGGTGGTAAGAATGAGAGGTGAGTCAGCTGAGTGTTCCTGAGGACAACTGTAACTGTGAAGGCTTTGCTGCTCACAGCCGCATAGAAAGGCTGTCCCGTCCAAGTTAGATTGAGATGGAGGGTGAAAGGCCCGACGCCACCCAAGCTTGTTGTGTTGATGCGTATCGTGAACGTGCGCGTAGTGGAGTCGTAGGTCTTGGTGCAAGAAATCCCGCCTTCATTCAGACGGACTGTCAACTGGCTGCTGTTCTGGATCCTCGTTGTTCGCAGAGAGTCGACCAGGGTGAAGTTCAGAACAGCTATCTCGCCAAATGGAGTGCTCTGCACAGGGTTGAGGTCTGCATAGGTTGGCCTCTCCAAGACAATCAATGTGACTTGCATGGTGCCGTTCTCGTAGAGCGGTGGGGCCCCACTCTTCCACATGAAGTCCAGTCTGAAGAAGAAAGTTCCGCACTTCTGGAACAGAGAGCTGTTGAGTTTGAAGCCATAGGTTCCCGGACTTGAACCTGACTCTTTCACAAGGAACTGGCTCTGGGTTACCGGGTGCCCACCCGTGATGGGCACTATCGCCAAAATCACATTGCCAGTGGAGTTGGATATTCTGGTAGAGTTGACGACATCCCAATATACCAATGTGAAGGTAAGGTTGTTCAGATAGTAGGTTGCAGTGGGAGCCACCTCCAGATATAGATCGGTGTCCGTTCCCAGTACTCTGACAGACGTGTTTATTGTCTTCCCGAAGTACTTAGCAACCCCGCCAGACCAGCTGACACTGATGGTCAGGTTCTTCAAGCCTGCCGAGCCCCATTGATTGCTGGCAATCGTGATGTTGTAGTGACCTGTACCAGACGTCGAACCTGTGATGGCGAACTTCAACTGACTTACACCGGGCGAAGTCACTGCGACACGTACGTATCCGCTTGCGTTATCAATGCCGACGGCGAGGTCCGTGTCTTCAAAGAACACGAGGACGACGATATTGTAGTTGTAAGGTGTCTGTTCGATGGGCTCGTCCAGCATGAAAAGCGTGTTATGGCTGCGTATCTGCACGTCTATGGTGAAAGTGTGGTTCTGATAGTGGTGACGCACCACATTGAAGACCACTCTGTAGTAGTCGCCCTGCGCCGTCAGTGGATCATCTGACTCCGTGAAGACAGTGACTTTGTAGATACCGGGTGATGGCTCGGCCACAGTGAAGTTCTGTTCACCGCTACTATGGAATGATGTCCAGTTGCAGGTGATCGCGCTACTCCATCCAGTTATTGGCACATTGTTGTCAGTATCAGTCCACGTTATGTTGAAAGACGCAGACTCTCCCACAGGTATCGAGAGCTGGTTGGCAGTGTAGGAAACAGTATTGTAGACCTCTCTGACCTCGACGAACATGAGCATGGTCTGAGGGTTCACATACGGCGCCGCTGCCGTTACACTGACAGGATACTCGCCGAGGGCAGTGCTTGCTGTGTTAACTGCGATTCTGTAGGATCCAAGACCCAGATTCGTGACTGTATAGGATGAAGACCAGTTGCAGGCTAGCACGGCGTTGGTGATTCCAGTGCCATTGACGTTCTTGAAGTTCACAGTGAAGACATGAATGCTGCCAACTGGCCCGGATATTCCTGGATATTGAGGAGACTCGAGAGTGGCGGCGTAGTTCACGTTTATGTACAAGACGGCATTTGCATTGTCATAGCTAGATGCATCCCATTGAAGCGTCATCGTGTAACGCCCGGCACCGCTGAGCAGGGAGGTGTCGACGACTTTGGTGTATTGTCCGTTGCCGCTGTCGTCAAAGGTGTCAATGCCTAGAGCCCAGTTGAGTGTCAGCGTGCCGCCAGCGACAAGTATGGAGCTGTCTGTGTCATTGGCCTTCATCATGATGAGCAAGAGGCTTCCATAAGTGACGTTTGTCGTCCATGTCCCGACCGCATCTGATGGGTACTCTAGCAAGAGCTCAGACGAGTGAGTAATCGTGAATGCTCTCCTGAAGAAACCTGTTGAGGTCCATTTGCCGCTTGTCCCCAAGTTGTTGGTCGCTGCTTGGATCATCCATGACCCAGCACTTGCGTTGGAGCCAGCGAATGTCAAGAAGGGTGTGATGGCATACCCTGTGCCATCGGCCGTTGCGTTGACGCTGTACCACTTCCCGCCGTCAGGACTGTACACGGTGACATTGACTATGGACCCCGTGTATGATGCCCCTACGTAAGCACGGATTCTAGAGCTGTCCCCAGCTCTGAGATTGACGATTCTCTTCCAGTTGCTATCGCCGGGGTCGTACATCGTGAGATCAGTGATCATGTTGGCTGAGCTGCTCTGCATGCGCCAGTAACCGTACCTGCCTGCCTCTGTCGCTACCTGATAGGCGGACACATTGAGATATCCGCTGCCCAGCTGCCCTCCAGTCCAGCCTGTAGTGAGGTTGGTTGAGGGTGCCAGAGGTTTCGCGACAAAGTAGACATCTCTGTTCAGTGGCAATGACTCGTTGAAGAAGTATCTGTTCGGGTAGCCTGAAGGGATATCGGCATAGAAGTAGGCGGCGTAGTTTGCACTTGATGCATTCTGAATGGTGAACCTCTCACCATAAGCCAGCGGATTAATGTCGTAGACAGAGAGTGTGTTCAGTCGTCGAGCAAACATGTTCACGCTGGCGTCGAACTCAACAGTTATGGTCCTGTTCGGGACAGGGTTCACAGGCGTTGGCGTCCATGTGAAGTTCAGCTTGACAGGGTTGTTTGTCCAAGGTGTCGCAGGAGTCTGAGTCACAGTGCCGCTGCCGTATCCTGTACCGTCTGTGATTGCGATGCCATTCATCTTGAGGTTGACATTCGTTGGTGTTGCTCTGGTCTTGATGTAGAGTTCAATGTTGTCGATCTTGGCTCGAGGTCCGATTTCGGGAGTGTAGCCTACTGCCTGCTTGCTCCAGAGCCCAACCTCTATGGTGACAGCTTGGTCAGATGGCAGATTGAACGCCGATGTAGGAACGAAGCTCATGCCGCTGTTGTACCAAGTCTCTTCGGCGTCAATCTCGTCAAATACGGTCTCCCAGATCGTTGTACCCTCCACGATCACATATAGTGAGAACGACCCTGTCATGCCGTAGTGAGTGTCATCTCTTGTGTCTGCCCAGTAATCCAGAGTCAATCCCGCCCAGACGACGGTCCCTCTCGGGATTGTCATGGTCTGCCTTGCCCACGCCATGTCGCCTGCGTCATAATAATAGGGTGCACCTGCGGATGTCGAGTCAACTTCAAGGGCTATGGCAGCATTCCCACTGCCATGGCCCGTTGCGTTGTAGACTGACGTTGGAGTACTTGAACCGGCCACGTTTGTGACACCCAGTGTCCAATCGGAGGGACTAGGTGAGGTCTTGAAGTCCGGGTTCCGCGTCCAAGTTCTGTTCTCTGTCAAACTGGTAATTGATGCACTGGTCTTGTAGGCCTGCCATCCAGTACCAGTGGGGATGCTAGGGCTCGTCCCTGTCGTGACGTTAGCTGTCAAGTACTTCATTGTCAGGCCAGTGAAGCTATTAGTGCTGTTGCCGAACTCGCCACCGGTCAGAGGAGATGACACGCCAGTCCACTCAGTCCATCCTTGATCTGTCAACACGAACCTGTGAAGCTCTTCTCCTTCATCCAGACGCACAGTGTTACCACCACCCAAGTCAACGGTCTGTGACCCATCATGGTTCTTGGGATTGCCTGTAGTCTGGCTCATGGACAAGTTCCCGAGTCCGGCAGGTGAGAGAATGGGAACTATGAGAACGACGGCGAGAAAGATGAGCGGGACTAGTCTTCTAGTGTGCCTCATGCCTTGTCACCTCCAATCTGATCGAGTAGAGCATCCACCTCTGCCTTCGTGAGGCTCCGAGCTTGGTCTACCATCAGGTCTGCTTCGCTCTCTTGTATACCCATCTTGATGAGTCGCTCACGCAATTGCATCAACTCTTCCTCCGTCAGCTTCCTGGTCAGACGTTCTACTGCTTTGCCCGGCTCTGCGGCTTTCTCTGCTTCAACGAGCTCACGGGCTCTTCTTGCTCTCTCCTGCTTCAGAACCTCGCCGATGAAGCCGGCCCTCTCACTGGGCCTCATCTTCTCCAGGTCTTGCCGGAGGGTATCGATGTCCTTCTCTGTGAGTCCCACGACTATGGCCAGTTCTGTGAGCAGCTTCTCGACATCCAGTGCCGCGACGTCCACCGTTGAAATCGAGATATCGTTGACAGTCTTTGTGATATGCACTGTGGCCAACTCAGCATTGACTATGTCCAGCAACATCTGTCTCCTGTTCTTGACTGGTGCAGGCTTGGGGATTCTTCCCTTGCTGAGCTTGGCTATCATCGATCTGATCCATCTCAGCATCTTGGGTACAGAGAGGACTTTCACGTAGAACGCTCCGGCGATTGCGGCAAGAATCAGAGCGAGTGCCCCATATGTGAAAGCGTTGACTAGTGCCTGTTGCTCTTCCGACATCAAGGCGTAGATGACCGTGCTGTACACACCTGTTTCATAGTCAGTCTTGTCGAGGTGAATTATCAGGTAGAAGACTCCGACTTGTGGGGCCATGAAGCCCAGTTGATACCTGCCATCGCCGAAGTTGATGCTCTGACTCTTGACAACAGTTACTGTACTGCCAAGGGTGCTATTGAAGGCGCCAAGTATCAACACGTTATGGTCTGTGTCCCAGAAAGTACACAGCACAGTGAACACCTGTCTTGTGTACACAGTAGTAGGCGGAACCGCGACTCTGATTTCTGTGGCAATTCTCCTTATTGTGAGACGGAACATGATTTCTCCAAGGCTGTAGTTGCCCTTCGAAAGCTGTATCAGGATGGTGTAGGGCTCGCCTCTCACTTCAAGGCGTGATATACCGGTTTCAGCAGGACCGAGCCTATACGATCCATTACCGAGATCCGTTAGAGTCTTCAGTCCGAAGTCGGGGCTGATGGCAGAGGCCGTAGCGCCAGTGACAAGTGCATTGTTCAGGGTGTCATTAAAGATGAAGAGACGACTGTAGTCGTCGCCAACAGGGACTGATACGTCTGTAATGCCCAAGACTTTAGTGGAGATTGGCTTTACGACTAGCTTGACGGCAGCATATGCATAGTCATATCGGGACCGGGAGAAGAAGACAGAGATGTCTCTGCTTGCTGCACCTGCGCTCACCCACGTTGTGTCTACCTCCAGAGAGTAGCTGCCATCCCCGAGGTCTACAAGCTGACCTGCAACTGACTCGAAAGCAAAGGTGGCAGCCGCGTTAGGTATGGAAACATTATTGTGTGAGTCCCAGAACGTGAACAGATAGGTCACGTTTCTCCCGTAGTAGCCCTCTTGGACAGCACTTGTTTCGACAATCACCCTAGTGGGTATCTTGAGGATAGCTATCCTGAACTGAATCGAGGAGGGCGAGAATCCTGCCTTGGAGCTGGAAACTGTTAGCACCCAGTCACGTATCTCCTGAGTCCCGGTCGGCACCAATGCCGCATAGTACCCACTGCCCTTGTCTGTGAGATTGCCGATCTCTTCCCCAAAGCTGTAGGTGAGCAATGCTCCGGATACTGGCAGAGACAGGTCCGTGTTGTTGAGGTAGACAGTGATGTTGACGGCGTTTCCTGATACGACTGTGAAGGCAGTCTGACCTTCGTAGGCCAGAAGTTCTGTCATTATCTCGGGTACTGTCACTGTGAGTTGGACGCTCACAGTTCTGTAATTGTCTGAAGACGCCAGTACTAAGAGCTGGTAGCTCCCTACGAGTACGTCAGTCACGATAAACTGAGCCACGTAGCGTGACTGGGAAGGCTGCCAGACTAAGAGGCCAGATCCACCTGCCCAGCTGTATATGACATGGCCACCGGTTATGGCGGTGACATTGGACTGAATGAGATATTGGGCTTCGACAGTCACGAGTTGACCATTGACTGGAGTATCTGGGTCAACCAGACCTGCCAGAGTTGCAGCCACCTTGCTCACCCTGATCTGGAAGCCCTGCTCTCGAGTCTCATAGTTCAACAACGCGAATGACACACTCATAGTGTACTCACCGGCGCTGTACAGCACAGTAGGAACAGTGCACCTGTAAGTTCCATTGCCGATTTCTGTCATTGAGTAGGTGTCAGAGGAGATTGTCAGGTTGACAGAGGCGCCTGTGATGCGGTCCCCAGTCCTTGAAGCGGTGACATTGACCTCAATCTGCACAGTTTCTCCCCAGGTGGGGGCAGTCGGTGCTGCAATCAGGACTATGTCCACAGGCATAGACGCAAGCACAATGTCAGCAGTGACCGTTCTGTTCTGGTGTAGATACTTGGAGGCGCTTATGCCGAATGAGTATATGCCTGCATTGAGTCCGCTGGTTTGAATCGTGAGGTTCCAGAGGCCATTGCCTATCTCAACCAGTGTGTAGTTCGTGCCAAACAGCGTCTTCCAGTTTGTCTGCACAGTTGCGCCAGACACACCGCTGCCAGTTGCGATGTCGCGGAATGTCACGTTCGCAACTATGGTTTCGCCCATGTAATGCGTGACGCCAATGGGCATCTCAAAGTTCAATACGGTTGAGACCGGATTCACAACAACACTGAAGGCAATACCAGTGATGTTGCTGTAGAATGGTTGGCCAGTCCAAGTGAAGTTGGCTTTGAAGAAGTACCTCCCTAGGGATGGCAGGTCCGTGCTGTTCACAACAATCTCGTACGTGCCGTCACCTCTGTCAAACCACCAGCTGTGCGCCAATGAGACATTGAGGCACCTGAATGTCAATGTGGCACCTGGGACAGGCACACTCGTGAGATAGTCGCTGTACTTGACGATGGCACTGATGTTGAAGTAGTAGTAGGCTGGAGGTGTGGATATCACGCTGGCCTGAGTGGACCGCGCTGTGACACTGGCTTCGGTGACTGCTGTTGCATTCGAGTAGTACGGTGCCACGTCGCCCCAGAAGAGCTTGATGCTGATTGGGTGTTCGTTGACTAACACTGATGATATGAGGGTCGAGTTGAAGGAAACCGTGTACACGCCACCTGCGCCAGAAAGCACGTACTCCGATGGACTGATCAGCGTGCCGGACCCATGAGTCAGAATAAGGACTGACTTCGTGAGCACAATCGGTGACCCATCTAGTGTGTCTGTCACAGTCACCTCGAACACGATGTTCTGGAGGAAGGGTGTGTTGAGAGGAGACCTCGACACAGTCAGGCCGGCGGGTCTTCTTGATACCTCGATGCTGACACTCCTGACGCGCTCAAAGTAGAACGGCGCCCCAGTCCAATTCGCTGTGACTGCCACCGAGTACAATCCAAAGCCGCCAAGCGCAATTGTCGAGATTCTAACCCGGTAGTATCCATTTGACAAATCATCGACCCAGTAGTTCACACCCTTCTGAAGGGTTTCTGAGGATGTTGAGCAGCTTGCATATACATCAGCGCTGATGATACCCTGTCCCGTACTATCATCGATGTATCTCACAGTGATGTTCGCTTGGGTTAGATACGGTGCAAGTTCTGGCAGTTCGCTCGTGAGCTGCGTATTCCTTTGGGTCAGCGTCAGGTAGAAGAAGTCCGATGCACTGTCGCAGAATCTGAGTCCATTGTACGTGATCGATGCATTGACGACAAATAGCCCAAGCGATGGGAAAGCTGAGGTGATGAAGACCACTGTATACGTGCCATCATCATTGTCGAACACATCGTAATAGCCTGCAAGCCACGAGTCCAGCTGCAGTGTGGCACTGTCCATGCCAGCGGTAACGAAATCATCAAGGTCGCGGTAAGTGAAGACGATTGTGAGGTTGTTGCCATACTGAATGGGCGCATAGGCTCCATGAGTCAGGTCTGTGTACCTGTATCGGACCGTTATTGGAATGGTAATCGATGTTCGATTCTGATAGAACGGACTTCCTAGCCATACCACGTTGAGGTGGAACGTGTGTGAACCTGGAGTCCAAGAGGAGGTGTTGACTCGAACTGTGAACACACCTGTTAGATCACCACCATAGATTACATCGTAGGAGATGGTCTCTTGGACGCTGACTGTGAGCTTGATGGAGTTCAGGATTGGATCTCCTGTTATGACGTCTCTGTAGACAAACTCGAGGTCCACCAGTTCATCAAATGCCGTGATCGGTAGTGGGGTCCAATCCACCGTGGTAAGACGATGGGTTGTGTAGACTGTGACGAACAACGACTGGTTACCATAGTACGGAAGCTCTCCTGCAGTCCAGTTCAACCATATCCTAAGCTCACAGCCGATGATGCCACTCAGGTACAGGCTGCTGAACTCAATTCTGTACTCGCCAGGCCGCGTCACGAAGTCAATCTCTGTGATCTCCATAAGATCCTGGTTGAGCGTCTGGCCTGATGTCAGGACATCAACATAGATTCTGACATTACCGGCAAAAGGCCCAGTTCCGTTAACGACTCCAGTCGCGTTGGCTGTGTCGTAGTATATCAAAGAGAAGCTGATGTTCTCACCGTATGCAGTGATGACAGGGCTCTGGCCAATGAACATGTCAGTCGGTGAAGCGGTAATGATGACGCCTGTATCTGTGTAGAGTGTCCGATTGAAATACTTCACAGTTGGACCGGTCCAGTTCGCATACAGGGTCAGATACTTGGCCCCCACGGAGCCCCACTGGTCGGCCGAGATGATGATGATGTACTCACCTGGAGCTGTACCATTTGTGACAGTGAAGATGAGACCCGGCAGTCCTGCTGTCGTTGCTCTCATTCTGACATTGTATCCCACATAGGAGCCATTCTCGATGCCTCTACCTGTATCGAAATCGAAGTATGACACATAGATCTGAATGTGTCCGGTGTACGGAGTTGGGCTGATTGGGTTCACGAAGTAGAACGAAGTGAGATGGGTTCTCAACACAACGGTGACTGTGAATGTATGGTTCTGAGAACCATATGCCTGGACATTAAAGACAACAGAGTGGGACCGCAAGACGTCGAGATCCTTTGATATCAGTGTGACCTGATAGACTCCTGGTGTCGCTGTTTCGGCCACTGTGTAGTTCTGATCGCCTATGACATGGATGTCTGACCAGTTGCATCGGATTGCTCCTGCGGCGCCTGTGATCGGAGTCCCATGGTCAGTGTCTGTGTAAGTAATGGTGAGAGAAGTCGTGTACCCGACAGGAAGCGAGAGAAGGCTCGCGGACGGTATCGCAGATGTGTGAAGCTCTCTCACCTGCACTGAGAGTATGATAGACCTCGTTTCGAAGAAGTCCTTTCTCGCAGTGATCATCACTCGGTAGCTGGCCAGTGAAACTGCATCAGTCTGGAGGCTAAGGATGTAGCTACCTGGACTTCCTATCTCAGGAGTGACACTATAGCTGTCCATAGTCCAGTTACAGGAGATGACTGCACTCTGGATGCCACCACCAATCTCGTCCCTGTAGTTCAGGTGTAATTGGGCATCATAGCCTCGGGGGACGTCCACTCCTGGAGCATCCGAGGAGAGGAGCTCGGTTGTATAGATCACATTGATGGTGAATGTTCTCGCAATCGAGTCATAGTACTGCTTCGACCACTGTATGTTGACGCCGAACTGCCCATTTGAAGACAGGGCTCCAGTGTCTAACGAGACACTGTACTCTCCCGTCCCCATGTCGTTTACCTGGCCAGAGCCTGCGGCCCACGAGTATGTCATCGAACCTCCGGGCAACAGATTGCCATTGTCAGAGTCATTGACTCGGAGCTGAAGGAAGACAAGTTCACCGTATGTGGCATTGTACGTCCAAGAGGTCTCTGACCCCTCGGGATACTTGACTGAGGCACTAGTGTAGTGATTGATTGCGAAGGCTCTGCGGTAGTAGCCAGCGTTTCTCACACTACCACCACCCGAAGTGGAATCCACGGAGAAAGCCTGCACTTCCCAAGAGCCGACTGTGGAGTTTGCTGCTCCGAAGTTGACATACCCGGTGACAGCCATGCCGGAGCCATCCACAACTGCCTGAAGGCTTCTCCACAAACTGCCCGCTGAGTCGTAGATTGTGAAGTACACAGCGTCTCCTGCATATGCGCTAGACAAAGTGGCTCTGAATCGAGTGTTCTCGTTGGCCCTGAAAGTCATTGTTCTGGTCCATGCCGATGTTGCGCTATTCCACACCTGAAGGTTTGTGATCGTGTTTGGAGAGGAACCCTTCAGTAGCCAGAATCCATTCTGGTTCACCGTGGTCACACTGTAGACTGATACATTGACCCTTCCGTCGCCAGGTCTACCGTATGACCAGCCGTACGTCAAGTTCACCTCACGATGGTATGGCTCAGCCACGAAGTCGATATCCCTGTTAGTTGGTATTGACAGGTTATAGAAGTAGTATGATGAGTATCCTCCCGGTACCGCGACATAATGGTTCGTTGTCCATCGCACGGCGGTCGCATTCTGGACGACGTAGTTGTCGCCTGTTGTGAATCTCTCGGTGTCGTTCACTGTCAGAACATTGTACCTCCGCGCCCATACTGTGATCTTCACATCAATCTCAACAAGGATGTTAAGATCTGGGTCGGGCGGGTTCGGAGTAGGCGTCCAAGAGAAGTTACCGTAGGCAAATCCGCTAGTCCAAGGAACTGAGGGTGTGTATGTGGCGGTCCCTAGCCCATATCTCGGGTTGGACCCATTCATCACATTGCTCACGACAATCCCGTCCATCCTCAAGTTGATGTTGGTCGGTGTCGCTTTGGCCTTCACGTAGAGGATGATGTTGTCTAGTCTGCCTTCGGGCATTATGTCGGCAGACCTGTACCACTCGCTCTGCGTGACCCTCAGTCCTGCCATCAGCGGGACGTTGGGCAGGGTCAAGAGGCTCGGACTAATCGGGACGATTCCTGTGGAGTACCAGATGTTGTCATCAGCGATCTTGTCGAACTGCCGATTCCAGAGGAAAGCGCCTCCCGAGTCAGGGTCTCCTGCAGACACGAATAGCTCGAAGAAGCCCGTCATGTACGTGCCCCACCCACGGCAGTCAGCGTAGTAGTCGAGAGAGATACCTAGCCATGTGACTTGTCCTCTCGGAATCACAAGGGACTGCTGGATGAATGCCTTGTCACCCGGGTTGTACCAGTAGCCGTAGAGGCCGCCGCCCGCATCGTGCCAGTATCCGTCGATGAGAAAGGACGGAGCACCGTTCCCAGTACCGTGGCCCGTTGAGAGCCACTTGCTTGCTACTCGGCCTGTTCCGCCACTCTCGGTGGTGTACACGTAGCCAGTAGAGTTGACGGCTATCCCTGTGTTGATTCTGAACTGTCCGTTTCCGGTCCCGTCTGAGCCCCAACTTGAGACAACTGCGCTCGTGTTCGCATTGTAGTAGGTGACGCGATGAGTTCCCGTACCTGTTCCTGCATTGTTGACATATACGTACCCTGTGGAACTGACGGCAATCCCGTCCGGACTGAAGATACCAGTTGCGAGGGTGGCCGCGCTGCCACCGGTTTCACTGAACCTGCGGACTTGGTTGTTGCTTGTTTCAGTGACAAAGACTTGGGAAGTCCTCTGATAGATAGCGATTCCCCTTGGCAGACCATTCACTGCCCATTGACCCACATATGTTCCTGTGCGCTCAAAGTACTGCACTCTTGAGTTGCCTGAGTCGACGACATATACACGGCCGTTCGAGTTCAGAATAGCCACACCGACTGGCCCATGAAACACACCGTTAGTGGGTGTATCACCCGTTGATCCCCAAGTTCTCTGAAAGACTCCCCGGCTATTGAAGACCTGAATCCTGTCGTTCCCGTAGTCTGCCACGTATACATAGCCTGTGCTGTTTATCGCAATTCCCATGGGACGGTCGAACTGACCGCTGCCACTGCCAAACGTTCCCCACTGGAAGGCGAAGACTCCCGTCCGTGTGAAGACCTGAATCCTGTCGTTGTAGGTGTCAGCGACATAGACATACCCAGTTGAGTTGATCGCTATGCCCCAAGGGTCAATGAACTGACCTGTAGATGTCCCGTGAGAACCCCACTGCCTCTGATACACACCTGTCGAAGAAAAAGCCTGTATCCTGTTGTTCCCCGTGAAGTAGCCCTCTACCTGCGAGCTTCTGTAGTTCCAGTTCGCAGCACTGCTGAACCCTGAGTTGAGAATCCAAGTCCTGTTCTCTGTGATGTCTGTGACGTTGCCATATACCTTGTAGCCCTGCCACTGGTCACCGAGCGGAACAGAGAGGTTGGCTGTTGTTGTCGTGTGAGTTGCAGCTGTATAACTCATAGTTCGATCAGAGAATGTGTCCGTACGAATGCCATACTCGGAAACGGGCAGCGCTGTTCCGGTCCCCGACTTCTCTGAGGGTGCCGCGGATATGACATACTGATAGAGCACCTCATCAGGTGCTACTTCGATGGTCGTCCCATCCCCGAGATCCACTACTTGTGAGCCGGACTGAGTCTGCTGTTCAGTGGGCAGCGCCGGAGTGGCAAACAGGCCACCGACCGTCAGTGAAGTCATCAAAAAGAGTAGTATCACAACTCGTCTGGCTCTCATGGATAGGACTCCTGTTCTTTTTGGGGGGCGGGACGGGCCCTCCGGGGCGGACTACAGTCACCCGACCAGCGGGTATCGTCTGGCTAGCATGCTCGGAAAACTATGTATTAAAAAGATGCTCGCTAGACACCCTTCCAATTGCGGTCCAGTATTTCGATTAATCGCCAACCCCGAGAAACCAGAGCGGCGGTGAATCGCTTTGACACGCATTCCGCCACGTTCTTCGGCTTGAAGCATGGCACGCACAGGACCTGGAGTCCTAGGCAGCTTAGCCTTCTCGCCTTGGTTGACATCAAAAGCGCGATATGCACTCATGCAGTTCCCTGACTGTGCAGAAACGCCGCAGGAGCTAGGAATTGCAGGTAGCTGCAGTGGCAGACGTTCACAGTCCACGATACCTTGACGAATTCCGGAGGTCCATGTCGGACTGCCACAGACCAGACCTGTTCTTGTTGGCAGGTGACTTGATAGACTCTGGAAATGTTCACGAGTATAGGAGGGTATGCAACAGCTGAATAGAAGTTGGACAATCTTGGACATTTTCGAGTAGGGGCTTAAATAGCTCGAACCAGACATCTCTTTGAGGCTGACTCGACACATTCCAGCTTCAAGGAGTACGACCCCAGTGCCGTTTCTGGGAGGACAAAGACTCCTGTGTCCAACTCTGTCCAACTTACAATGAACGGTCACCGATGTCATCGACTCCCGCTTGGGGAATGAGATACCAATTGTCGCATGCTTTGGGAATGAAGAGAAACAGGGCATCAGAGAAGACATAGTTCGTCTTGTTGGACACAGAGTCAAGTTCCTTGAGGAGATGACCTTCAGAGTCGACATAGGCGAAGACAGAGTGGGCATAGTGAGAGCTTCACCAGTGGTCGTGAACCCTGTGATCTCAGATGACGGGGGATCCACGCTATTCGTGAGGCTTTCGAGAAACGTGCAGAACGTCTATCAAGGCTGCTTGGCGAGGTCGCAGACACTTCCACACACACGATCCTCTTGGTACACTATAGCCCTCTCGTCCAAGCAACGAATGAGAGTGATTCTAATACATTCTCCTGGTGCGTGTCCAAGATTGTGGAAGTTGCCCAACCGGACGTGATTGTACATGGGCATGTTCACAAATCGACGCATGTCAAGGTCATGGTCAATCATACAAGAGTGCTGAACGTCGCATTTCCCTTGGTCAACCAGGTGACTGAGTTCCGTCTATAGCATCCCCGATCCAGAGGGGGGCCTGTCCTCCCTACTATGACCCAATCGCCATCTTTATATCGCATCCGATAGGCGCCGCCGCGTTGCAATATCGTATCCGATATTAGAACCATTCGCCGTCGTGAGCTGGTGATTCGAATTTGGGCGAACCTGACGAAAATGAAAGTGAAGACCTGAGAAGCCTGCAGTCGATACCCAGAGGGTTCCTAAGACTTGTAATCGCAAGACTGCTGCAGTCGAATGAGATGTCGGGCACAGGCATAATGGATGTTCTGGAAAAACGCAGTCAGGGGAAGTGGCGCCCAAGTCCTGGCTCTATCTATCCGATGCTTGCGTCCATGAGGCATGACGGACTGATTGAAGCTGTTGGGGCTGGGGGAAGAATCAGCACATATCGACTGTCAGACAAAGGACAGGAACGTTTCAGAGAGGTTCTCAGGCACAAGAATCAGGTGGAGGACAGAACGAGGCTCCACCGGCTGCTGTGGCTTCAGCTGCTAGATCCGAATGATCGAGCCTACTTCCATATGAACGCGGTTTCTATTGCCGCGGAGGCCTTAGCTGCAGATATGCCTCAGCTGACTCAATCTCAGCGTCGGAAGCTCACAGCTAGAATAGAGAAGGCAATCGAGGAACTGGGACAACTCGCAGATAGCATGAAGAATGGAGAAAAGAGCAATGACGGAGCAGAAAACAGCAGTGATTGAGCAGGGCGGCGCACAGATTGTCCAGAGCCCTCCGATGCTGAAGCACAAGAGTCCGGCAAGATACATGCTGGGCGGGCTGATCAAGCATCCTCTGTCAATCGGGTTTGCCACCCTACTGACAGTTGTGTCCACATTGCTCACCACACTCCCTTCATTGATCGTGGGCTCGGCCATTGATCAGCTGGCCATTGATCAGTCATCACACGTACTTAGTCCCCTTTTCATGTACTATGTGGGGCTCATAGCTGCACTTGCTGCAATCTACATGGGTCTCTACTTCGTAGTAGGATACGTTTGGGCGGTGGTGACCCTGCAATGGGAGCGTGACTCTAGGCAGCAGTTCTTCGAGGCGTTGCAGGATTATAGCATGACATTCCATGACCAGGTTGATAGTAAGCGGCTTCTGTCCGTCGCCATGCAGGACATCAACTGGGTGCGAATGTCACTCAACCCGGCACTGAGGAACATCATCGGTGGACTCGCATCATTCCTGATAACAGGCATCTTCCTTGCGAGGATTGACCAGACATCCGGCCTGATTGTGCTTTTCACAATACCCTACGTCAACATCCCCGTCGGAGTGTTCATGGCGATAGTCTTGGTCGGGACCCCGATCTACCTTGTCTTCGCGTACAGGTACGCGAACGCTGTCGAGCCAGTTCGGCGCGAGCGTTCTGAGGACATGGAGAACCTCACTTCGCTGTCACAGGGAGTCTTCAGAGGGATAGAAGTAGTTAGGGCCTTCGGCGCGGAAGAAAGAGAGATCTCCAAGTTCGGGCAGGCGAGCAAGCAGTATGAGAAGATTGTCACGAAGGAAGGACGACTTGCCTCCTTCTACATCCCCGCGCTCGTGCTCACAGCCATGACAACCTTGGCGTTCTTCTACGGAAGCTTCGCAGTGTGGACCATGGTCCTGAGTACAGGAAGCCTTGTTGTAGTGCTCGGACTGCTGGTGTCCTTGGAAGCCCTCAACTTCCAGCTTCCCCGAATGCTGCTGATGGTGCGTGGAGGGTATGTCAATGCTAAGAGAATCGTCGACATTCTCACGTGGAATGATCCAATGACAGAGCCGGCGCAAGAGACCGCTCGGGTGGACTGGCTTGGTGACATCGAGTTCAACAATGTCAGTTTCAAGTATGTTTCAAACAACGGAAACGATGATCACTATGCTCTTCGGGATCTCACTATCCGAATCCCAGGGGGGTCTAGGGTCGCGCTGGTTGGTGGACCCGGGGGAGGAAAGAGCACGATTCTGAAGCTGCTGCTTAGGCTGTATGACCCAACAGATGGCGAGGTCCGCGTTGGCGGCGTCAACCTTAGAGATGTGTCTACGAAGAACGTCCGAAGTAACGTAGGCCTTGTGGAGCAAGACATCTTTCTCTTCAGAAAGAGTGTCCACGACAACATAGCGTTCGGGAAACCGCGCGCATCTAGAGAAGAGGTCGAAGAGGCGGCGAAAAGAGCACAGGCACACGAGTTTGTTGTTGAGCTTCCGCAGGGTTACGACACAGTGATTGGCGAACGTGGAATGACACTGAGCGGAGGGCAGCGGCAGCGTCTGGCAATTGCTAGGGCAATAATCCAAGATCCAAAGATACTGCTGATGGATGACTCTGTCAGCGCGGTTGATGCTCAGACAGAGTTCCTGATGAGGAAGGCTCTGGATGAGGTCATGAAGGGACGCACGAGCATAACAGTGACCCAGCGGCTCAGAACCCTGATTGAGTCAGACATGGTGATAATAGTCGACAAGGGCCGCATAGTGGCGGCTGGTTGTCACGAGGATATCTTGAGAGAGTCAGAACCCTACAGGCGCATATTCGAGCGTCTTCCTGGAGCGAACGAGCTTTTGGAGCGTGCTGCGCGATCTGGAGGCGGTCAGCAGTGATGGGCGGTCATGGCGGCCCCCGGGCCTTGGCTGGGGTCCGTGAGAAACGCAGTCGGCCGACGAAACTGCTACTTGGTCGCATGATTCACTATCTTGGAGCGTTCAAACGGATTGTCGCTATCGGCGCGGTGTTCTCAGTCGTATCTACGATCATCTCGGTCTTCAATCCAGTTGTACTCATGTGGGGTATCGATGAGGTGCGTACAGTATCCGCGAGTCTGTCCTCTATCCTCTTCCTTGTTATCTTGTACCTTATCATGAGAATCGCAGCGTGGGTCTTCGGTGGTCTGAACACATGGATACTGAGTGGTGCTCAGGCCGGTCTAGTCCGGAGTGTTCAGACTGATGTGTACGAACATCTTGTTAGAGCAGACCTGTCATACCACAAGGCCGAGCAGAGTGGGAACGTCACATCAAGAGTCACATCAGACACCGACTCGCTGTCAATAGGCATCCAAGTCATCATTGACTTTGCAAGTCAGGCGCTGATGCTAGTGTCTTCTTTCCTCCTGCTCTGGTTTGCATCACCCGCGTTGGCACTCACTTCACTCGTCGTCATCCCGGGCGTGGCGATAATCGCGGTGCTCTTTGGGACGGTTGGTCAGAAAATCATGCTAGCGTCTCAGAGAGCCTATGGCAGTGTTTCGGGGCAGATCGCAGAGGACCTATCGGGAATTCACGTAGCGAAAGCATTCAACAGAGAGAGGGAGCTGGCGGCGGGGATGTCTGAACTGAACCAGCGCGCGTACCACCAGGGGTTCAGGTTCATGATGCTCATGAGCGCGATGCAGCCATTGATAACTGCGATAGGGCAGTTCGCAGTCGCGGCAATCCTCTTCGTGGCAGGCACACTGGTCGTTCAGACGTTGCCCCTGCTATCTCTGGGAGAGGTCTTCTTGGGAATCATGCTTGTTGGGAGGTTCATGTGGCCGCTTCTCGCTCTCGTTATGATGGCCACGCAAGTCCAAGCTTCACTAGCCGCAATGGACCGTGTTTCTGATGTCCTGGAGTCAAAGGCAACCATCGGGAACAAGCCCGGAGCCGTGCCACTGGCTGAAGACAGTGACGGGATTGCTTTCGACGATGTTACATTCTCTTACGTCAAAGGAACTCCGGTTCTCAAGGTCGTGAGCTTCTCGATAGCGCCCGGAGAGATGGTGGCTGTCGTAGGACACACGGGTGCAGGAAAGACGACTCTGGCCGCACTTGTGAACAGGTTCTATGATCCCGATTTAGGACGAATCTTGATTGGCAAGCAAGACCTCCGAGATGTGACACTGGAGTCCCTGCATGATGCGGTGTCTTTGATATCTCAAGAGCCCTATCTCTTCGATGGCACCATCATGGAGAACATAAGATACGGACGACCTGAAGCGACAGACGACGAGATCATCGGGCTCTGCAGGCTTCTCGGTGCGAATGAGTTCATCGAGGTCCTTGCTGATGGATATGAGACCAAGGTCATTGAGGGAGGCAAGAACCTGAGTGCAGGACAGCGACAGATGATAACCATCGCCCGCACGATGCTTGCGGATCCTCGCATATTGATCTTGGACGAGGCCACCAGCAGGCTGGACGCATACAGTGAGTCGCTGGTCCAAGATGCCCAAGCCCGGCTGTTTGCGAATAGGACCACGGTGGTGATTGCTCACCGTCTGACAACAATAGCACACGCTTCGAGGATTCTGGTCTTCGACCATGGCGAGCTGATTGAGGAGGGTACTCATGATGAACTCCTAGCCCTGAATGGGACATTCAAGGCGCTCTATGACACATACTATGCTCATCAGGGTCTGGAAGAGATAACAGACCAGATCGCAAAGACCGCGAGTGAGCAAGTCACGAAGTCCGGTGGCGAAGAAACTGAGCCTGCGTCACCCGGAATGGTGTCAATGCGGGGGATGGGTGGGATGAGCCCGATGATTGGAATGGGTGGTGAGGGTCATCCAAGCCCTGAGACCATGAGGCAGATGGTGAAGAGCATGCCGCCTGAGGCGAGGAAGAAGATGCTTGAGAATGCTCATATGCTACCTCCATCCATGCGCGATGTACTAGAGAAGATGAAGGCCGAAGAGGACAGATAGCCTAGGCGGTATGACAGACAGTTGTCCAACATCAGACTGGACAGCGCTGCGCATGCAATGCCAGCGGTGTTCTGTTGGCTTCTGGAAATAGTGCGATTATCGGGTGCGTTTCTTGGTGCTCCCTGATTAATATCAGGAGAAACAACGCACCAACAACCTTGTTATGGTTGGACTCGCTCATTCTGGGTGATATGTGATGAGTGGGGATTCTGCCCGGACAAAGGTCATCGTCCAACAAGTAGGAGTCATGTTTGTCGTTTCCAGCCTGCTGTGCCTAGTCTGGTACTATCTGATTCTCTCTGCTTGGCAGTCCTACCACACTGCAGTCGGCTTCTATTCGCTGTTGGCGTATTTGTCTATCACTTGCTCAGGTGCTGTGTCGGTTCAGTTTGGCTTCGGTACAAACCACCATCAGTCGATTCTGCATTATCCCCTGCTCTACTCAGCAATCATCAACACCGGCCGTGCCGTGAGAGTGCTTTTCGACACGGACATTGTCGGAGCTATGAGCAGTGTCCCTGTTTTGGTTAGCGACCTGTTCTATTTGGCCACATTTGGCGTTCTTTTGCTCACTGCGTCCGTCGTACGGCTGAGAAAGGAGCCGATACAACATGGTGTGCTCGTGGTCATCACCCTAGTCTTCTGCTCGCTTCTGATTCATGGGCTGTTCTACTATCTTGTCGCGATGAAGGCAGCTGCGTCCTTTCTGTACGCCATTGGTGTAGGTCTTGCACTTACCGCCGCTGCGTCAATCTCTCTAGCGGGCGTTTTGTGGTCTAGGCTGATACCTGTAGTAAGGGTGTATGACTTGAGATGGATGTTCGTCGGTTTCACCTTGTTCGGGGTATCATGGTTGCCCACTGTAGTGGCACTGTTCTTTCCTTCTATCGTGTGGAGTTTTGGCTTCATCCTGCGGGCAGTAGGGCTATTCATCCTGAATCTAGGGATTGCGACTCCCTTCATGATGAAGTCGGGGATGAGAACCCTGCGAGCGTACGCCTATGTGTCCGTGGGTTCGATGCTGGCGTCTGTCCCTGTGTTCTTCACGGTACTTGCCGAGGCGTATGCCCAGGGGTTTGTCTACGTCAGCATGGAAACATACTACGTCGTGCATGTTGGCGCGGCGATCATGTCCGGCGTCATGGCCTTTCTCGTGTTCGCTTACTACCAACAGAAGCCGGCCATGAACAGGCTTCCTCTGATCTGGCTCTATGTGGCGTGGTCAGTCATACAGGCCTTCCTTGTGCTAGACGCTGCAGCGAATGCAAGCGGACCGTTCTCCGAATCGCTAGTGCCTTATGTAATAGGCGGCCTCCTCTCTCTTGTTCTTCTTCCCTTAGCGGCAAAATGGACAAGCAGACCACTGGTGATAGGCGCAACGTCCGTTTCGAGGAGGCCTGTCGTTATCGCAATGTTCCTAGTGGTTTTGACAAGTATGCTTGGCCTAGTGATCGAGGATATTCTTGAATCGTCATTTTCCGGTCTTGCTGGGAGTCCGGTTGGCACGTCGATCCTGCTGAGCGTGAATGTCTTTGTCATGTTTGCGTTCATCTACCTTGCGCTGGCACTTGCAGCTGATTCTCACGGCCGCATCTCAGCTGATGTGTTATCGGTTGGTTTCCTTTCAGTTTGGATAATTCCGTCAATTCTCAAGGCGAATTACCCTGATTGGACAGCTGGCTGGTGGGCAGCAGAGCTGTTCCCATTGCTTGCACTTCTCTTTGGACCTGCCTTTCTAGGCCTTCTGTATTCAAGAGAGCTTGTGAGAGCCGAGGAGTCCCAACGCAAGGCGACACTGTTTGCCGACCTTCTAGTTCACGATGTTTCCAACTATCATCAGAGCATTCTTGTATGTCTGAATCTTCTCGAAATGGGTGATCTTCCACGGGAGCTTCGAGAGCAGACCCTTCAGGACGCAGCATCAGAACTGATGAGAGCGGACCACTTGATTAAGAACGTCAGGCGGCTGGGGATGGTAGAGCGTCTATCTGCCCCTTCGTTCGTTCCCGTTGACGTAGTGCAGTCTATGCGTGACTCATATCAAACCATGGAGAGAATGCACACTGCTCGTGACTTTGTGTTCTATGTTAACAGAGAGATTGGAGAGTGCTTTGTGCTCGCAAATGCTCTACTCACGGATGTGTTTCTCAATCTCTTCCACAACTCAGTACAGTACGCGAAGGATGAACGCGTGATCGAAGTCTACGTACAGCCAATCGCCAAGAGCGGTTCCGCATGGTGGGAGATTCGTGTTGCCGACCATAGCAGTGGAATTGATCCGGAACGAAAGGCCAGACTATTCGAGAGATACATGGACGGTGCCCATGGCCGAGGGTTGGGTCTGTCAGTAGTCAGTGCTCTTGTGAAGGCGTTCGGCGGGACTATCTCTGTGGAAGACCGAGTCAGGGGCGACTACACCAAGGGCACTGTCTTTGTCATCGCTCTGCCTGCTGCAGAAGGGCCCTCAACAGAATCCCCTCAGGCAGATATGTAGTCGCCTCTATGCTCATATAGTCATAGAGTGTAGTGCCTGCCAAAGACAAGGTGGTCATTGCCTCTTTCATAGTGCCCCAGAAACGACATCCCTTAATTGATGGTAGAACGTGGTCGTCACTGCTAGGATGGTGCGCACCGAGGTCGCCTGGCTGTGACGAACTCAGGTCACAATCGCAGCCATTTCTGTTCTCGCAAGTAACCAATGATGTGCTCCAGACATTTGGTTTTGAGCAGCTGCAGCGATACAGGACTGACAGCAATCATTGGGTCTGTTCCGTCGAGAGGGGTCCCCTCCTTCCCTCTTTCCAACGAAAATACTCTATCACTAGAATGATAATTACGAAGAAAAGATTGCTCCGGATGAACCATGCAAGAAACATGTCTTGCCCATAGATCAAATAGCCGCTGGCCCACGTGACAATCATCAACACCGCCCAGCAAATCCATCGAACCCAGTTTCTCCTCGCAAGAGCGATACGACTCTCTGGTTCAGGTATGTGTTCCATTCCCGACATCTCCGGCCAATTCACCTTTCCATTATACTGCCACGAAATAAAAACCTTCTTAAGAAAAGAACCGTAATAGGACGTGATTGGAGGCATAATCGTGGGATTCTATGCAGAAGATATACCACTGCCTTACGGTGTCGAAGAAGCAGCAAAACGAATCGGTGCTTGGCTGGAGTCCGAACGGGGAAAGAACTTTCGAGTCAGGGAGAAAGGCGACAATCACGTCAGGCTTCAGGGAACTTGGGGGCCTGTGCTACTTGGCGAGGATGTCTGGTTTGATCTCCGGATGAGTACTGATGGAGTTCATGCAGAGTGCTGGGTCAGTAACCTGCTGAATCGGAAGCTGTCAATCGCACCTGCTCTTTTGGGCAAATATCCAAGAGAAAAGGCTTGGGCCGACTATGTCAGCCTAAAGACCTGTCTTCTTGCAGGGACTGGGATTGAAGTCCAATCAATGCCACCATCAGAACAGGTAACTGTCGCCTATCATGTTGCATGTCCCTATTGCGGCGCGAAGTATCCCCTGCGTGCTGATCTGATCAGGGATGATCGCACCATCCAGTGTCAGAATTGCCTCATGGTGTTCCCACTGCAAACCCCCATGCAAAAATAGGATAATTCTCACTCGAGGTCGTGTGAGAGCGGACTGTGTATCGATTAGTGACTTCGCTCTTTTTTGTAGACTAGCACAGATACAACAAGAGCTGCGAATGCAACCGAGCTAAAGACCCCCAGCCAGAATGGATCCAGCCAAGCGAAGCCATCGGTTTCATGTGCAGTAATGTGCTCTGACTCGGCTCTGTTCATCCCCCAGTCCCACGCCTCCACCCACACTTCTAATGAGGCTGAGTCCTCGAAGCCAGGGAGTACTGCGGTCCAGTTGCCGCCATCGAATACACACTCGAACACAAGCTCTAAGGTACCATTGACCAAAGTGTGTACAGTGACGTTCTCAACGCCAGCAAGATCATCATCGACCTGAGCCCAGACTGAAAACGCTGAGAAGTTGAGCACATCTGGGATTGTTCCCCAGCGTCTGACCATGGGTGCTTCGTGATCCACACTTGAGTAGAGCATCCTCTTCATCCAATCGCGTGCAGTGTGCAGTTTCCTAAAACATCCCTGCCAGTCCATTCGGTCGTAGAGGGCTACGGCCTCATCAAAACTCACGATGGTCATCGCTTCTGCCAGTGAGGTTTCAGGGCGTGTGCCGGAAGCAGATTGATTCAGACAGAACTGGAAGTAATCCCTCAGGTCCAACTCCATCTGGTCGAGATACGTGCTCTGCACCCAGTTCTGATCGAATGTTGATGTGCCGTTGTGATAACCGAAGTAGCCCAACGGACTGTAGCTGAAGTCGGCCACATAGTGATAGTAGTCCCATGTGTGGCCAAATCCCATCGCATGCATTGTTTCGTGGAGCTGCGTAGAGGAGACCCCGCTCTTCAGTGTCACGTTGTCTGGGCGATAGTAGCGTTCCCAGCTCTTCCAGATGACCGTCTGACCGCCTCCCCCGAGACCAGTATAGGTCCTGCCGTACACATGCATCTCCATGTTCTTCTTCACGAACACAACGCCAAACACATTCAAGTTGGGGTCGTCCGGGTCTATGTATTGCCCTCTCATCTGCTCGTATATCGCGTCAAACATAGGGCCGCCATCGGCGATCACTTTTCCATCTAAGACCTGCGAGTAGGTCCAGAATAGGGTCTTCCAGTTAGAGAAGTCATCAATGTCGAGATAGTCGACCTCTGTCTTCCACTGGATGAACGGTAGGAACTCCCTGAGGTGGGACGTCTGCACTGCTTCACTCGTGATCCATGTGAGGCTTTCAACAGGAATACCACTTGCCACATCCATGCAGAAGACAAGCACCCTCAGCCGTCCTGAGTTGACATACGCTGCAGGCGCGTGCTGTCCGGGCATCATCAGGTATGCGATTGGGTCATAGAGATAGTCGCCTAGGTACGTGTTGAGAGATACTCGGCCCCCAGGAGTAGTCAGGTCAACTGACTGCACCTTGTCCTCTAGGTCCTTTGTACAGTGCTCATACTCGTTTTCGTATGGAGGGTCACTCCACCATATCCTTGCCCAGCGAAGGTACCACTGATCGGCTGAAGGGTCAAGGACGTAGATATTCCCTCTTCCTCCGAAGCCGGCATACTCCAGAGTGACATTGGGATTCAGTGCGTTGTCCCACTCAAGTCTGAACCAGTCCTGCTTCTGGCCGCTGTCTGTGTCCATTGGATGAGTGTCATACCAGTGCTCTAGGCCGTGCCCAGATGTGTCCAGTTCTGAGAAGTTAAGCATGTAGATAACATAGCCAAGATCCGGGGGCGTCACCGCAGGATTGGCAATAAGCCAGTCCTCCACCGGGTATGCATCTATGCTCCTTCCGGCCCGAGGATAGAAGATACGCTGCGGCTGGTCTAGGTGCTCCTTCTGATATAGTAGTTTGGACTCATCCACCCTCGTGCCAGTTTCGGAGCCATTCACAGAGTTGGACAACACGATTTGTCGAAGGTCTTCAACGTATGAGTCATTGGCAAAGGAGAGCTGATAACCGACATTGTAGATGATGCTGTGCCCGTCTAGAGGTATGAATCTCTGAGTCGGCAGTCCACCGCCAAGTACTGGCCAATTAATCAAATCCTCCCGGAAGCCAACTGCCACGATATGGATTGTCCAGTCCCGGACTATCTCTGTCGGAGCCTGAGCTATCTCCTGTTCTGCTAATGTCCTGTTGAGTGGCGGTGAATAGCTGATGGGTAACAGGATAAGACATGAGAGCATCAGAGCAAGGATCAGCCGGGGTGTCACGGGGTTTCCAAGAGGCGGACCTGATATTAACTCCTCGGTGACAGCAGGGCTCTTCACACTGAGAGGAGACATGAGTACAGTCCTGCTTGGTTGAGCTATCTCTCCTCGTCCGATTCCTCGTCCGGTTTCCAATCCGTGTCTGCTCCGGGGACCGACTTGTCCGGAGGTTCATATGATTCCTTGGCGGCTCGTTCGGATACCTCAGTGACCCTGTCAGCCACTTCTGTAAGCGAAGGGCTTGTGGGCGGCTTTCTCTCTCGCATCTTACCAGAAACTCTCGATGCGCCTCTCAGCATCTTTGACGACACATATGGTATCGCGATAAGGAATACGACTGGCATGAGAACAATGACACCGAGAGAGTAGCTCCTCAGGAAGTCCATGGTCATGACAGTTGTCCCTGCGAGAATCACAAGGAACATGAAGAACTTGATGCGGATTGAAGACCCCATCCTGCCCACAAGGTGCAGACGTTCCTCGGCCACAACGCTGGGTGGAGTCCCTGCAGATGCCATGCGTTCAAGACGGGCCAGACTGTTTCTTATCTCCCTGTACAGATTTACTACGACTATGCCAATAGATGAAACATAGGTCGCAAAGATCGTTAGCATTATCGTGGGTATGGCGATAGGTCCCAAATTGAAGGTCGACTCTAGCACGTAGTATTGGAACCACTCGATGCGCCCTCCCCACTCGAATATCTGCATGATGACGAGAGGGACGAATATCAAGTGCCACAGGCCCATTATCATTCTCTTCTTGCTGATTCTCTTGGCCTGGATTATCGCGTAGTTCGCATCTCTGTATAGCCAGATCCCGTATAGAAGTACAGAGATGCCCAAGAGTAGCACGCTCTCAGCCAGTGCCAGCCCGAACTGGCCTGCCTGCGCAGAGAGGAAGGAATGGACGAGTGTTAGCCCTCCTAGACCCACAATGACCCCGTACAGCATGTCCATCCTGCGGACACTTTTTACGGTGGCTTTACTGCTGATATCAACGACAGCCAGCGATGATGAGATTCTGAAGTAGATCAGTAGGCCAATGAAGCTGACCAGGAATGACAGGCCGGATCCAAACATGAAGGTCTGGGTGCTCATTGAGATCTCGGGTGCTCTTACAGTGACCTGCAACACTAGTGTGCTGTTGGCTTGGATGCAGAGCAGATGCTCGGCACAGACCACAATCTCATGTTGGCCGTGAGAAATGAATCCGATGTCGACCTGTGTTTCGTAGACGCCAGGAGTGGAGGTTTCAGGGACAACCCTTGTTATACCTGCGAACTCCAAGGTCACGTTCGCACCTGTCATCGAATGGGCATACCAGTCAGTAACACGCACTGTCACAGTGAGTGTGGTGTTCTGCTCAGGAGCTGAGGTTGAAACGGTGATGTCAAGCGTGATTCTGCCCACGACTGTGACACTCCCACTGATGTGATCAGCATAATCGAGAAACTCGTGCGTCAGGAAGACTATGTAGCTGTAGTTCCCAGGCGCCCAACCGGATGTTGCGACGAGAGCCGTGTATGTGCCATTGACATAAACAGTCAGCAGGTATGTTATCTCACGGATGAGAATCCTGACGGAGGAGTGTGCCATAGCGTTCCCAAGACGATCGGTCACATTCACTGCAAATGCTATGTCATCATTCCCTTGGACGTACGAACTGCCAAGAACAGGAGTGACAACGGTTGCCACGGCACCACTTCTGGTCACGAATCGCCAAGTATAGTTTGATTGACTCAGATATGGCCCGATGACTGTCACTTTGAGCTCGTGCATCCCTGGAGTGACTGCGGGGAATATTGTCCAGTTGAACCTGTATGTTGCTGAAACACCTGATGTGTTGAACACCCCAGCGAAGCTTCCCGTGTATTCGAAGCCTGACAAGGGGTTGCCGTACTGGTCAGTGACCGTGAAATTGAAGGTCTGGTCGAGGTAGTTCAGGAATGGATCCGCCCTCTCCATGTATAGACGGGCAAAGCCCACAATGGTGAGATTCTCTGAGACCTGACTGGGGTGGAGGTGGCTGTGAGTCACTGACACAGTGAAATCATAGAGATTCGGTGCGTAGCCAACTGTCGAGAACATGACCATGTACGTTCCATTCCCGAGGTCCGTGAATGCCAGACTCCCGGGGCTGAGAGTGATGACTGTTGCTTCCATGACAGGGCTGCCTGACCAGTCCCTCAGCTGTAACCGGATAAGAGTCGACTGACCTTGACCGATCACCCAGCCCAGTGATGAGGATATCATCGTGTCAGGAACAGAGATCACCATGACCAAGTGGCCCTTTGACGTTGGATGGCCGAATGTGGCCTGAACGTAGACTGTGAAGCTGTTCACTCCAATCGAGAAGTTGGCGAGTACCGTGGCTCTGAAATCGGCACCACCTGTGGAGTTAGCGCGGTAGATAGTTCCTCCAACGTCGATGGTGACGTTAGCCCCGGTCGGCACAGTCCCGTAGTGATCGTACACGAACACTGATATGTTGAAGAACGAGCCTGCCTCAACAGTGCCCTGGTAGCCCACAACCGGCGATAGATTACCGATCACGCCGATGTTGAACGAACCGTAGCTGATTCCCACAATGAATGGATGACTGACTTGGATCTCGCATGTGTAGTTGCCAACCGGCATGGCGGCCATGTCATTCAGTAGGTACAAACCGGGTCCTGTTTCCAGCATCGAGAACTCTGTGATGCCGAAGTCAATCACTACACTTGCACCTGTTATCGGGTGGCCAAACTGGTCTGCGATGGCCAACTCGATGATGAAGTATGCATCTTGTTCTACCAACGTTGGGGAATTCCTGATGATCACGAGTGCTGATGTGACGACCGAAAAGGATCCAGACCTGTTTGCCTTCCCAACAGAGTACGGGTGATCTGCAGTCGCAACAAGAGTGTGGATTCCCGGTCCCAGAGTGATATTCGTTACTAGGACATGATAGAACTCGCCGTTGTAGTACGCCGGGTACACTATGCCAGCCAGTGTCACGTTGACATCGGCGTCCGTCACTCTTCCTCCAAGAGAATCTGTCACAGAGGCGTTAACCGGCAGATTCCCGCCTTGCATGACCTGTGACTCGACGAACAGAGAAACGGCCAGAGGGCTTTCAACTCTCAGGATACTCACGAAGCTGTCAGAGTATGAGTCATAGTATTCATGGCTGACCGCGAGGGACATGTTGATCATGCCCATCGGCCAGTTGGGTGTGATGGTTGACGAGTACTGCTGCGACGAGTTGTCATAGATGGACCCGAAGCTCTGCTCTGAAGTGCCACCACCGAACTTGTACTGAGCTGTTAACGACACGAAGGCATCGGTTACTGGCTCGTGGAACACGTTGAGGACTGTGGTGTTTGCCCAAAGGTTCGCGCCCTGAAGGACCATATTGGACTCGAGAGCAAAGCCTACGTCTAGTACGTAGAAGAGTTCGATATCTCGAATAGCACCCAGAGTGCTGGCAGCCCTCAAGATGGGAAAGGCAGCCAAGTCGTGGCCTGACCCAACGTCAACATCACCAATGTCTACCATGTTGAACAACATCCCGATGGTGGCCTGATAGTCCACGATGCCACTGAGGCTGACGGCCGTGAGCTTATCGTCCGAAGTGGAAATCAGAAGCTCATCGGCACCATCACCGTCATAGTCCAGTAGTTCACTACTCAGAGGTCCCGCCTCACTGACGAAGGCGGTCCATCTTCTAATCTCGGCATATGACAGGTCGAATAACGATACGTTCCCAGCATTATCGAAGAAGAGTATCTCATCAGTGCTGTCAGCATCTGTGTCATAGAGTGCGATCATGCCGGTATGACGTCCCCAGACCTGATAGGACGGGGGATTGCCCACAGTCAGTGTGTTCCCATCTACCATGCACATGTAGGTAACAGCTGTGTCAATGAACCATCCCCCATAGACCGCCAAGAACGAGTCAGTCGGATGGCTCGCGTTGTGATACGCACGAATGGTCACAGGCAAATCGTTCAGAGTGAAGTCGGGCGATGAGTAGTCGAGAGTGTCCAACCAGGTCAGGTTGTATGCCTGGTAGACGTCCACTTTGTTGTCACCCCTGAGGATACCGATCTGGGGATAGGGAGGTTGGATGGTTGCTTGAGCGGCTCCAACGATTGTGGCGTTGCCTGCAAGAGTGATGTTCGCCCAGGATGAGAAACCGGTATCCGCCCTAATCAGATAGTACGTCGTACCGTTGACACCCATGTAGTGAATCTCATCCGCCATATCTTGGTCATCGTCGAACATCATCGATCCGTGGTTCACCAAGACAGATGGAATGAAGTAAGTTGAATCCTTCCACAGTGTAAGATTGCTTCCGTGAAGAATCCGAAATCTTGTGTACGTCTTGTTGTATTCGGCTACCACAGGATCCAAGATGTTGTCACCATCGAGCATCCCGGAATAGACCTCGAATGTGCTTCTCACGGATGTACTGACAATCTCAATCTGTGCAATCTCCGATCCATTTGGACTGTAGATGCGCAGTGTAGCAGTGCCAAGTGAAGGCTCAATTGTCATCGCCAGTATGCGGCCTTCACCTGTGGAGTCGTTGCCCAACGCAAGTGCGTTCGTCTGGGCCTGCTCTATCGTTGTGTTGAAGAAGCGCCCCCAAGCAAAGTGACCCTCGACGGTCAGAATCTTGGGGCTTGTTTCGTTTCCGTATGAGTAAACGTTCAGGTAGGGATCTATCACTTCGATGTAGTAGTTGAAGTCACTCGGTTGAAGACCTGTCATAATAAACAGGAACTTCCCGTTGGGCGTCCTGATCATCGGGTGCGACTGGTAGGTCATGGACATGACAGCACCCGCTGGTCTAATGTGGATGGTCGCGTTGCTGACCATCAATTCATCTACGGCTGTCAGTTCGATCTTGATGTAGCTGTCGTAAAAAGTTGGATGGGCCGGGTAGAGAGGTTCGAGACTCACCACTGGCGGTAGTATGTCACTTAACAGAATGGTGATCTTATCAGTCAGGGCCACAATGTCGTTTCGAGTGTCGTTGTTAATGTCATAGGTCAGAACCTGCGTGAAAGGTCCTGGAGCTCTAGGTTCTTCGTATCCGGTTCGGCCGTTGACTCCTCTAACCAGTGTGAGCTGACCTCGAGGTCCTTCCACGGCGACATCGGTGAAGGAGTCGGAGTCGAGCACAGCCGTGGCGAAGGTCCTCCAGTGTGCTCCATTGCACTCCTCGACAGAGGTTCTGATGGTTGAGCCGTCATATCCGTTCACAAACCAAACAAGTGCTCTCGTCATGCTCAGAACCGCGAGGTCCTCCTGTAAGTCACCATTGAAGTGACCTGTCTTGACGAACGGGGGTCCCCTTGAGTAAGGATTGCCCACCATGAACATGGGAGTGAGATCGCCGTAGTATGTTCTCAACGAGCTCTGGTCACCAGTGCCACCGATACCGACGAAGGTGAGCGCGATGTCATCGAACTCGGTCTCGCGGCGGAACCTCACAATGTCACATCCTGCAGCATTGGACGTCGAACTGTTCCTGATGTATCCCACGCGACCCCCTACTGTCTGTACCCACGCATTAGGATTCCTGTTGAACAAGACAGCTATCTCATCACCGGGAAATAGCGAGAAGTTGCCTGCGCACGCCCGGACTACATCACCGGGGAAGTTGAAGCTTTTCATGATGCTGCCATCAGTCGTGTTCATGATGACCAAGCTATCTTGGTTATAGACGGCGAAGTCGGTCTTGCCGTTCCCGTCGAAGTCCCCTGTGAGAATCTCAATGGGGTTTGGGACTAGGCAGGAGTAGTTAGTCTTAGAATCGTCGTCAAAGTCAACCACTTGGCAGTAGACACCGAACACGCTGAACTTCATGATTAGGAACTCAGAGTGACTGTCACTATCCATGTCGGCGCTTGTCAGAGTTGGGTGTATCACAGAGTCAGTGCCTATGAACACTGAATCATCCACCAGACTCACAGGGTTCTTGAACCTGAGGAGATCTCCGTGCACATACGCAAAGCCGGGGCCCTGTGATGTCGTGCCCACAGTAATCGAGTTGACAGGATACGGAAGGTTCACCCTGACAAAGTTCGACGCTTCGGCGAAGGTGTCCTTGACAGGGATGGGATCATTGATGACCGCCTGCGATGTGGTGACTGGTCCTGAAGCCGGCATCAACAGCAGTAGTGATGCGAACGTTAGTACACCTCCTCTGAAGAGTGTCACAACCGGGTTGGATCTCCGATGGACAGTCGTTACACGGCGGCAAGACGGCTTGGCTTTGTTCATGTGTTTTCCACCTCAAACATCTTACATGCTATTCGCCAAAGTTATGCATGGCTGACCGGAGAATGACCTGTTGCATTCTACCAACAGCTGACGATATGCTCAGAAACAGTATTTAGCGTTCCTCAGACGGAGTCGGGCTCAAAGTTTGGGCGTCCATTGAGTGCGAATCCCGTCCACATGTTACTCTCAGTGTGTGGCCATTCCTGAGAGCGGTGAGTCGCCAGCCTCTTCCAGTTCTACCTAACATATATATCGACGTTTTACGCACTGCGGAACCGTCACGTATGGTGCTGACCGGGAGTGTAGAAGGTCTGACGCACAGCCCTCCGTGCAGTACAACGCGCTCCTTACGGGCGCAACTCAGCAAGTAGACGACTCTACTCAGTTAGCTATGCATCGCTTGCGGAGAAGACTGATTGTTCCAGTCCCAGCAGGCAACGAGCCATTTTGTCTTCCGATTCTGATAAGGAGCCTCGCTTCCAAGGCTGACCAAAGAGCGAGGTCAACCCACGAACCATTGCGTCGTGAACTTCTCTTCGACTCAGATCCCGCCCTGTCAGCTCGGAAAGATTCGCGACAGGCGCTGGTGTGCTGGGGACGGAATGGGCTAGGCCAGCCACTCGACTGTCCCGCGAAAGGACTGACTGCATTACGTCAAGATTCGAGTTCACCAGAAGGGTACCATGCTGGAGTAGACAATCGCGCAGGAGATACTGGGCCGAGCCCGAAACCTTGTATCCCTGCACGAAGATGCTCGAAGGAGGCACCAGCAATGGCCTAAGACCGAAGTCCGAGATCGCATTCATGACTGCGGAGCAGATGAATCGGTACACTGCAGGAAGTGTCCTCGGACCGGGAATCGCATCTGAGCGAGCGACGACGGAGTAGTTGTAACAGCCTCGGTCAGTGTATACGGTTCCCCCACCAGAGAAGCGGCGAAGAACTGGTATACCCAGCCCTCGGCACACATCAATGTTCACTTCTGCCCGTGGATCCTGTGAACGGCCTATTATGACGGAGGCTTGATTCTGCCAGATACGTATAGTGTTCGGGTTTCCGTGCTTCACAAGGTTTCTTATCAGAGACTCATCGATAGCCAGGTTCAATCTTGCATCATCTGTGGCGGAAACGAGAACCCGCCATTCCCGCATTTTCATCGTGGTATGCCACCTATCCCCCCTAATTGGGCTCAAGTCACTTCGCGCCTCGCGTCGTCATATGCAAACATGATACTCTTCTGCTGGACAGCTCTGTCAGTAATTGTGGTGGAAACAGTGTTCTTCCTCGAAGGTTGGATAGCGACCGTATCCATTGGTTCAAGTCCGCGGGGTACTGGGCTACTTCTTTTCGGCCTCACTCCAAGTTCCTCAAGCCTCGTTCGGGCTCGACCCCTAGCTCTGCTGAGGAGATGCCCATGTCATTCATTTGCTTCTTCAGTTCTTCCGCCATGGAGATTATGGCTGTGACGACATTCATCACCTGCCAGCAGTTCTTTGACGCCTGGATTGCACTCTCAATGACGCTGGCTCTATCCGCTTTCAAGACAAATGCCGCTGTGTCTACTGAGATCTCCTTGACTTCTGATCTATCGGCTGCCCAGAACGCCGCTGAAATCGGGTCCAAGAACACTTCGGATTCCTCGGGTTTCGTAGCCAAGTAAACCGTCTTGACGCTATCTTGAAGGATTATCCTCTCTTCTTGGCTTGAATCGTCGTACATCAGCTCGGGAAATGCTCTTCGCGCTATCTCAACATGCTCAGCCATTGCAGGTCCATGTTGTATCGGTAGAGTCAGGTCCCCAATCCTGACTGCTAGTCTTTCCCTCAGTAACCGCATGGTCTTAGGCTTTCGCTTCCACAGGGACTCCACGACGAAAGGGGGTCCTTGCTCGAGCTTGATTGTGCTCCATATCCTGATGGAATCAGTCTCCTGTGATGACTCAGTCACAACCGTCCGACTATGATCGTTCGTCATCATGCTCACTTACCCCGAATGATGCTCCTCAACATGTTCGAAGTGACGTGTCAATAGGTGAACCGTCAAGAGTGATGATGCCCAGCACCATCGGGCATTCCTTTCCCGATAGTGACGGCCAATGGTGCGGTAGCGGCTCGCGCGGATATTAGCTACCTCCGGTGGTTTCTTTCCTATGAAGTGGTATTGTAATGGGCAACAGCTCGAGCGTCCTCAATCATCCTCTTGACTCTCTTATCGCTGAGACTGTACAGCTTCCTCGTCCCGTCGCGTCTGACTTTCAGAATTCCTGCTCTCACAAGTTGAGTGAGATAAGCCGATAGAGTAGACTGCGAGAGGCCTATCTCAGGGAATATCTCGCACTGGCATTGCTCTCCCCCTGCTAAGAACTCGACAATCCTGAGTCGAACAGGATTGCTCAGAGCCTTATGAAACTGGACCCTCCACTCCATCTCTCTATCAGTGCTCATTCCTTCTCCCTCTCAGTCCACTGTTCTATTGGCCTCAGCAAGAATCGCCTCTTCAATCTGGCCTGTTGTGGGATTGCCTTGCAGCAAGCAATGACCGACGAGGACTCCTCTGTACGTGACGCCTGCTCTCTTGGCAGCATCACTACCGGTTGAGTCTTCCTCGTAGTCGATGATGTCGCGATGCTTTTTCACTGCCTCATATATGCGTGCAAGGAAGCTGGTCTGACTACAACCGCAAACGCCAACTGGTAGGAACACTCTGACTGTCACCTTTCTTGCCATACACATCACCTCCATTCGGACCTCAATCGATCGACGTGCGAAACAATGTCGATTGCGACTTGATCCACAACATGTGTATCCTCACTCACCATTTCCTCTCCTTCATCCTTAGGACAGCCGTCGCCCATATAGTCATCGATATTGATCTTGATAGCCGGTTCGCTGCTGTACTTCGCGGTGCCCTTCGCGGCACACATCTTCCCACATCCGTCGACGGTGATAGTCGGGAAGTATTTGGCGAACTCCCTTTCTGCTGCACTACCTGCAAGAAACAGGGGAAGGCATATTGTCACAGTGTCTGCAGGCCTCAACCGATGAAGCACTGCCAAAGTCGCTGCGCGTGAAACGCGACCACCAAGGCAGTCCTCCCCACTGCAAGACACAATGCCAACCTTAGGTTTGAAGCTCATTGTTCCTCGCCTCCGCTTTCAAGGACCATCTTCATAATGTCTTGACACAGCAGGCGTCCGCCGTCACCGATGTCAAGCACAGTGTCAGGCTTGTGATTCTTGTTGATTGCCAGAACTTTCGGCACGACAATCTCCATGACCGGCTTGCCTCCCGCATTCTTGACCAGAACAGACGCACATCTCGCTGGACAGCCATCGATTACGTAGACTTTCGAGTCCTGAATCACCTGCTTGGTTTCTGCGTCTTCAGTCATCAGGAGAGGAAGACATATCGTTCGGTAGTCGTTGGAGTGCGTATCCTCAGTCAGTAGATGTGTGGCTTCCCTTGATACTGCTCCAAAGGCTTTTCCAATCCCACTACAGGGAACAACGACTTTTTTCATGGTCTACTCCTTCACCTTCTCTCCGATCTCCTTCTTTGCCTTTGATAAGGCATGTGTCATGTATTCGGATGCATGCTTCAGCAGTTCCAGTTCGGAGATGTCGTCGGGACTGACAACGTACAACCATCCCCTTCCATACGGGTCTTCGTTGATCAGCTCAGGGCTGTCTTCTAGCTTGCTGTTACGCTCCACAATCGTCCCAGACACAGGGATGATTATCTCCAACAGCGTCTTCGTGGATTCCATCGCTCCAGCTTCATCAAACATCTGTACACGTGTCCCCACTTCCGTTAATCGGACGTAGTACACATCGGACATCATTTGCTGGAGGAAGTCCGAAACGCCTACGCGCACGACTCCGTTCTCGACCTTCGCCCAGAAGTCATTGTCAGAGTATCTAAGACCCCTCTTGACCCGAAGAGTGAACTTGTCGAACGCTTCCTGAAGAAACTCGGAACCTGCATCTTCTTCGGGAACTCGAGCCGGCACCTCACCGGCGTCTGCAGGGAGGAAAACGTTTCTCACGGCATTAACCACTGACTGAACCTTCTCATCCTCGTTCCCGGTTGTGGATGACACCTCAGATATCGAGATGACCGAGGCATCTTTGACACCTCTCGCGTCTGCGAGTGCAGATGCGCACCTTGTCGCGCATCCATCAATGCAGACAACCTGTGATGACCTCAGTTCCCGCATCTCTCCTGGTCGTTGTGTGAACAAGGCCCCTATGCTGCCGATGGTCACTTCATCGTACTGAGATGCGAGTTTCTCCGCCGCTAGTCTGCTTATCATTCCGCCAGGACGATCGTATCCTGCACACGGGAGAACGTATTTGTGGACCGCTTTACTCACCTCGCCTTGCACGTTCCTCTTTGATTATCCTCAGCATCTCCACCTTTTGAGGGAACGAGATAGCATCTTTCGGGCACATCTTCTTGCAGGCTTGACAGAAGACAACACAGTTGTAACGGTTTTCAACAGATATCTTTGCAGGATTAGTGAGTGGTTTGTAGACCTGATGAGGGCAGAATTTGAGGCAGTCGTATTCTCCACTGCAACCGTCGCACTTCTCGCTGTCTACCCTTGGCCACCAAGGAATCTTCTCACGAGCAACACCCATGAAGGTGCTTCCATCTCCGGATTCACTCGGCATTGTACCCATGCCTCTCCAGCTCAGCTTTGACTTTCTCTATGGCCTGCTCAGTTGTCAAGTCACGGACATCGATTGGTACAAGATCCTTCTTCACGTCCATGCCTTTTCTCTGAAAGGCATCACGAAACAGCTTGAACTGCATCGCCGGGGCGCATCCACCGATGAAAACCTTCTGTCCCGGCTTGAGTGTGTCATCGAGGTATCTGTCTCCATCCTCTTCGCAGAGCTGAGGGTGAATAATCGCGTGATGCACAGGAAGCGTCATTCGGACTGTGTTGATGAAGTCCCATATGTCCATCTTCGCAAAACCAGGACACTTGCCGGTGCAGACACACATGATAAACACAGGCTTCTCAGGATTCATGATTCATACCACCTCTGCCACGTCTAACGTTCAAGCTGTTTTGGTCAATCTGACATTCACCAGATGTAATGGACGACTGGAGACCTTCAACTCTAAAGCGCCTCCGTATGGAGTCACAGTCGAAGCAGGGACCCGCTGTTATGATTCGCATTGGACTGGGTCACCTGCCGTCCGAGAATAGAGCTTCCGACCTAGCCACAGTGCGACATAGACAAGGCCGACAAGGACTGGCACCTCTATTAGCGGCCCGACCACCGCGGCAAGTGCCTGTCCAGAGTGAATCCCAAACACTCCGATTGCCACAGCAATGGCGAGCTCGAAGTTGTTGCTCGATGCTGTGAAGGATATTGTCACGTTCTTGTCATATCCGAACTTGAAGGCGTAGGATATCGCAAAGGAAACAAAGAACATCAAAACGAAGTAACACAGGAGCGGAAGAGCGATCCTCAAGACGTCAAAGGGCAACGAGAGGATTACATCGCCCTTCAGTGAGAACATCACGACGATTGTGAAGAGAAGACCGATGACGGCATAAGGTCCTAGCCTTGGCGCGAATTGCTTGTCATACCACTCTTTCGAGCGGCGTCTAATCAAGCTGAATCTTGTGATCACACCCGCAGCCAAAGGAATGCCTAAGAAGATGATGACGCTCTTTGCTATGTCCAGTATTGACACCTCAACCACAGAACCTGCTCCGGGCGACACCACGGACGGCAGATACGTGACGAAGAACCATGCCTCCGGGCTGTACATCACTATCTGGAAGATCGAGTTGAGAGCCACTAACACTGCGCAGGACTCGCTGCATCCTCCGGCCATCATATTCCATATCAGAACCATGGCTATACATCGGGCGAGTCCCACGAGTATGATCCCCGTACGATAGTCAGGCAAGTCCGCGAGGAACAACCAGGCAAGAGCAAACATGAGAAAAGGACCAATCAGCCAGTTCAGAAAGAGCGACACCCCGAACATCTTCTTCTCGCCTTTCATCTTGCCGAGTTCTTCGTACTTCACTTTGGCAAGCACGGGATACATCATCCAGAGAAGTCCTATCGCAATCGGGAGCGACACTGTATCGATTCTCAAAAAATCGAGGGCTTCTGCTATTCCCGGGACAACGTAGCCCAGTAGCAGCCCCAAGACCATGGCTAGAATAATCCACACTGGAAGAAATTTATCAAGAGTGCTCAGGCCCTTGGTTGGGCGAGTCAGCGTTGTCTTTGCGTCTGGTTCTGCTGACGAACCACCGCTCGAAGAACCGGATTTGTTCACCTACTTCTACACTCTGAATGCCGTTCTCGCGGATGGGCCTCATAGTCCAGCTGCGATGATAATCATCGAATAATCTCGATATATAAATGAATCCCTAGGTCCTAGAAGACCATGATTGTTGACCGATGATTGTTGTCTTGCATGCGACATGCATTGTCTGACAGACCCGGCAGTGATTCTGTGGCGACCTTCCTTTGGGCGACTGAAATTCTAGGGAGGAATGGTGAACAAGTAACCATTATAACTGGCAGCAAGCCTGCCCAATGAGCACTCTTCAGTCAAGAGGTCGTGACGATGCGAGTCCCAAAGGAGTTGCTGGATACAATGAGGAAGATTGTCGGACCTGAGAATGTATCCGACGACTCTTCCAGGCTGAGAGAATACGAGCAGACGACTCTGTTCGACACCATGTCGCCTTGTGCTGTCGTCATGCCTAGGTCAACGAAGGAAGTCGTGCAGATCATAGAACTCGCGAACAGACAGTCCGTCCCCTTGATACCGGTGAGCTCTGGGAAGCCGAGGCTTCGTGGGGAATCGGCACCGAAGGTCAGCGATGCGATAGCCGTCGATCTCAGGCGCATGAACAAGATTCTTCGAGTTGACAGAAAGAACAAAGTTGCTATGATTGAGCCGGGCGTCACCTACTCTCAGTTGCTCGACGAGCTGAAGAAACAGGGTCTCAGACTCTTGATGCCCCTTTTGCCAAAGAGTACGAAATCAGTTGTTGCCAACTGTCTTGATAGGGAACCCATAACAACACCTAGGTTCCACTGGGACTCATCTGACCCTCTTCTATGTACTGAGGTCGTCTTTGGTTCGGGAGATCTGTTCAGAACTGGAGCAGCCGCGGGACCGGGCAACTTGGATCAGCAGTGGGCGTCGGGTCAGGCGCAGAAGAACCCCATGGGGCCTTCCCAGTTCGATCCGTTCAGGATAATCCAGGGTTCGCAGGGGACTATGGGAATTGTCACTTGGGCTAGTGTGAAGTGTGAAGCCGCTCCCGATGTTCAGTGTATTCTGGTTTCTGGCTCTGACAATCTGACTGGATTCCAAGACTTCATGTATTCGATTTTCAGACGCAAACTTGTAGACGACCTATTCGTATTGAACTCCACAAACTTGGCATGCGCCCTGGAAACAAACAGATCGAAGATCGAGTCCGTCCGCGGCGTTCTGCCCAGATGGTTACTCATGGTGAGTCTTTCGGGCCACGGCATTCTGGCGACAGATGAGCTGGACTACAGACTGGCAGACACATTCGACATCGCTAGGGAATCTGGCGTAACACTGGTAAAGGAGACTAAGGGTGCGACCGCTGCTGGCCTTGCTTCTCTCTTGGGAGCACCAAGCAAGGAACCCTATTGGAAGCTCAGACTCCGAGGAGCATGTCAGGAAGTGTTCTTCATCACCACGCTCGACAAAACGTCCGAACTGGTCAGGGTCTTCGAGGAGACCGCGACTGAGGAGGGTTTTCCACTAGGTGATATCGGTGTCTATGTTCAGCCCACTCTCCATGGAACGAATGCCCACTGCGAGTTCGACATCTACTATGACGCTAAAGATAGGGCGAAAGCAAACGTCGGGAGGAGTTTGTACTCGAAGGGCTCTGAGCGGTTGATGGACAAGGGTGCATACTTCAGCAGACCTTGTGGGCCTGTCGCGGAAGCTGTGTACAGGAGGGCCACACCCGAAACCCTCACTGCAATGAGAAAGGTGAAGGCGATATTCGACCCGAACAGTGTGTTGAACCCAGGGGCTCTGTACTCCAAGGAGGTGGTGGAGTGACACTCGCTGACTTTCAGCAAATGATGGACCGATGTGTCCGCTGCTCCAAGTGCAAGTTCTTGGACGGGATTCTCACAAAGAGCAAGAAGTACTCCCAAGTCTGCCCCTCCATTGAGAGGTACAACCTTCATGCATACTCCGGGGGCGGCAGAGTGATTATGGCCAACGCGCTATACAAGGGCAGAGTCGATTTCTCCGAGGAGATGCTAGAGGCTCTATACAGGTGCACGAACTGCGGAGCGTGCGAGGTTGTCTGCAAGATGTACTATGACATCGAACCCAACGAGATCATCAGCGAGCTCAGGGCGACAGCTGTTGAGTCTGGTGTCGCACCGATGCCCAAGCACAGGAAGTACATCGCGCTAGTAGACAGGGTTCACAATCCGTATGGTGAGGAAACTGACAAGCGGCAGGCATGGCTGCCAGAGGACATCGATGTAGATGAGACTTCGGACACACTGTACTTCGTGGGTTGTACTGCAGCCTACAGGAGACAGGAGATAGCAAAGGCCACTGCACGCATCCTCAATGCGGCTCATGAGCCATTCGCAATCCTAGGAACAGATGAATCCTGCTGTGGCAGTCCGGTGTATCGTGTTGGCGACAGGAAACGAGCCATTGCCATAATGAAGGAAAATGTGGAGAGGTTCAAGCGACAGGGTATCAAGAGGATCGTGACAAGTTGCTCGGGCTGCTACAATATGCTGAAGGTCGAGTATCCGCGCTTTGTGGATGCCGACTTCGAAGTCGTCCATATCTCTCAGTTGATGGATTCACTCCTTGCTGAAGGCAAGCTCAAGCTGACTAACCCGATACCCATGAAAGTCACATATCACGACCCGTGCCACCTCGGCCGCATGGCAGAGCCATACGAGAAATGGGAAGGGAAACTGGTGGAGGTCCTCACTCTGGTGTACATGCATGATCCTCCGAAACCGGTCAGGACTGGGGCACGGGGAGTATACGATGCCCCAAGGAATGTGCTGCGACAGATTCCTGGCATCGAGCTTGTTGAGATGGAACGCATTCGAGAGTACGCATACTGCTGTGGAGCCGGTGCAGGTGTGAAAGCCGCCTACCCTGACTTCGCATTGTGGACAGCACAGAATCGGCTTGAGGAGGCCGAGTCAAGTGGCGCACAGGCGCTCGTGTCATGTTGTCCCTTCTGCTCTACAAACTTCCGTGACGGGATTAGAGAGAGGGGAAGTCCATTGCAGTTCTTTGACCTCACGGAGCTCGTGGCAATAAGCATCGGAGGTGGTGAGTAGATGCTCGAGGAGAAGATCTACAGTGCACTGATGGCAATCGTCGGAGACGAGAGCATCAGCAGAGATCCGGCGATACTGGAAACCTATGCCTATCAATGGTGCAACGAGGTTGAGAACACCCTCAAGGGCAGAGAGCCCTCAAGGTTCGGCCAGCGACCTGAGGCTGTCGTACTGCCTGGCTCCACAGAAGAGGTGCAGGCGATTGTCAGACTCTGTAACGAGCATGACGTCAAGTTTAAGGCCCTTAGCACTGGTCAAGGAGCTTGGGCAGGTGTGACCGTTCCAGGAGCGATCCAGATTGATCTCCGCCGCATGAACAGGATTCTCGAGATCAACGCACGGAACATGTATGCTGTCATCGAACCCTATGTCACCAATGCTCAGCTACAGGCTGAGCTTGTGAAGTATGGACTCATTCACAATGCTCAAGGTGGAGGACCTCAGACTTCGCCTCTTGCCAGCCACACTTCATTCGTCGGACCGAGTTTCACATCCGCGCACACTGGATTCAGCGGCAGGAATCTGTTGGGAGCAGAGTGGGTCTTGCCGACAGGCGACATTGTGCGGGTGGGCTCATACGACTACACCGGAGAGTGGTTCTCTGGTGACGGTCCGGGGTTCTCACTGAGGGGTGTGTTCAGAGGCGGATACGGTGCATATGGTGGGCTAGGTGTGTTCACGAAGTGTGCGATCCGGCTGTTCTCGTTGCCTGTCCCCAAAGGCTGGAAGTGGGAGATCAAGGGAGCCGTCCCAGACTACGATTGGAGCCTTCCTCCCTACTGGAAGATGTATGTCTTGAACTTCGCAGATTGGGACAAGTTCGAGGAGGCGTTCTACGAGGTGAACGACCAAGACATGAGCATGATGGCTATGGCCTCATCGGCAGAAGGGCTTGCCACTATGTTCACGAACACCAAAGAATCTGCACTCGAGAGCATATTCGCGGGCCTCCTCATGAGAGCCCAGAGGTACTTCGTTGTGATGATAGCTGCTCACACGCAACGCGAGTTTGACTACAGAGCCAAGGTAATCCAAGCCATCCTCAAGAAGTATGGGGGGCAGGACTTGGTCGAGGAAGGAGTCGTAACTCCGATGCCGATGCACTATGCAGAAGGCCTGCGCAACAGCATGGGCAACCATGCATTCCGGTTCACGAGTTGCTTCCAGAGTACCCATGGCGGCATGGACACGATATCGATGAGCGTGAAAATCGGTAAGGTCAACCAGCCAATCAAACAGAAGTACATAGAGAAGCACGTGATCGGTGACGACCGCGGCGAAGGAATGTGGATGACCGGGTACGAGGGCGGCCACATGGCGCACATGGAGATCCCAACTGTGTACGACCCGGCTTCGCCTGAGTCGTGTCAAGGTTACGCGTACTATCAGGATGAGTGCAACAAGGCTGACATCACGAATGCACTTGGGATCCCGTTCTTCATAGTTGGTGATGCGATTCACGACTCCTTCGGGCCCAGCGTGATGAACTACCCCCGTTGGCTGCGCAAGATCAAAGCCGCATTCGATCCCAATGGAGTTTCAGATGCAGGTCACTATGTTTCCTCAAGACCAAGCGAAGGTTCGACATGATAGCGACGCATGGTTAGGTTTCCTTGTGGTACAATCGCCCTTAGGGCTGGCAGGCTCCAATGACTAGTCGAGTGCCATTCGAGCACTCAGTCCGTGTATTTCCTCTTGATGCCGTCAACATGACAACAACTAATAGTAGGATACCATCTTTGTGAGTTCCCGGTTCAGACCCGAGGAGGAAGGCCTTCCCATGAGCAGGATTCACGTCGACGAGTCAAGACTTCTGTCCACCTTGAAGGAGCTGATTGCTATTGAATCGGTGAACCCCTCGCTGGTCCAAGGTGGAAGCGGAGAAACCAAGATTGCTCAACACATAGGGGACCGTCTGGAAACGATAGGTCTTGAAGTACAATACCAACAGCTGGGGCAGAATCGACAGAACGTCGTTGCGAGACTAAGAGGCAGAGGTGACGGCGGGCTTTCGCTAATGCTCAACGGTCACACCGATACCGTGGGCATCGCGGGGATGGAAACTCCTGCCCTTACAGCAACATGTCAGGATGGCAAGGTCTATGGAAGGGGTGCATTCGACATGAAGGGAGGTCTCGCGGCGATGGTTGGCGTTGCAGAGTCATTGGCGGATGCGAAGACCAAACTGAGAGGTGATCTTGTACTAGCTTTTGTGGCTGACGAGGAATATGCCAGCATGGGAACAGAGGCCTTGACGAAGGAGTATGGTGCTGATGCCGCTATCGTGACTGAGCCTACGAACCTCGATGTGATCGTAACACATCGAGGCTTTGCCTGGGCCAGCGTGGACGTGTTTGGCAAGGCCGCTCACGGCAGCCGATATGATGTCGGAGTAGATGCAATAGCGAAGGCAGGTAAGTTCCTCGTCGCACTTGAGCAGATGGACACGGGTTTTGAAGGGCTGAAGCCGCATCCACTGTTGGGTCGTCCGTCAGTTCACGCATCTCTGATACGAGGAGGTGCTGAGCTCAGTACATACCCAGACTACTGCAGAGTCGATCTGGAGCGTCGAACTATGCCGTCAGAGAGTCAGCAGACCTTTGAAAAGGAGCTGAAAGCGCTAATCGAACGCGTTGCCTCGTCTGACAGCGAATTCCGGGCTCAGTCCAACGTCTTCTTCTATAGACCTGCCCTTGAGGTATCTGAGCATCTCGATCTCATCCACATCCTGCGTCAAGAGACTCACAAAGCCACCGGAAGAGACCCGAGGCTGGTGGGTGCTGGCTGGTGGACTGACGCTGCCCTGTTGAAAGATGCTGGCATACCTGCGGTTCTCTTCGGTCATTCAGGCGACGGGGCGCACGCACCAGTCGAATATGCGGACTTCAAGTCGCTCGTTCAGATGACGCATGCGCTAATCGGGACGACGGTTACTTTCTGTTCATGACCTGCTCTGACCATTGAACTGTTTCCGCTTCTCATGATGTGCCTGCATTATAGTCTACGTCCATTGAGAAAGACTTAACTATAGTTATACATTAGGTTCTGGGATGGAGAGAATGACGAAGATGACATCAAAGGTCGATATGAGAGGAAAGGTGTGCGTTGTCACAGGCAGCAGCTCTGGCATAGGCAAGGAGACTGCCTCTGAGCTTGCAGGCATGGGCGCGACTGTAGTAATGGTAGTTCGTGACCGCGAGCGTGGAGAGTCTGCTATGAGAGAGATTCTCCAACGCTATCCGGAGGCAAAGTTTGAGCTGTTGGTTGCTGATCTATCAAGCGTCAGCGAGATCCGGAGGGCCGCAAATGAGTTCAGAGGAAGTCATGAAACACTCGATGTTCTGGTCAACAATGCCGGCGGCGTTTCTGCCAAGCGGACTGTGACCCCCGATGGACTCGAGATGACGTTCGCCATCAACTACCTCGCCCCGTTTCTTCTGACTCACGAGCTTTTGGATGCACTGCTTGCAGGTGCGCCGTCCAGAGTGATCAACGTGAGCTCCACTGCGCACACCATGGGGCGGGTCGATCTAGAGGACCTACAGGGCGAGAAGCGGTATGGTGCATTCAGAGCGTACGAGAATGCAAAGCTGATGAACATAATGCTCACGTATGAGATGGCCAGACGACTCGATGGCACTGAAGTCACCGTGAATGCACTGCATCCGGGGTTCGTTGCCAGCAACTTCGGAAAACACTCGAGTCGCGCCATAAGGTTCTTCTTCCGCATTACGAGGCCTCTTCAAGTAAGTCCACACGAAGGCGCTCAGACCTCAATCTATCTTGCGTCGTCTTCAGAGGTTGACGGAGTCACGGGGAAGTACTTCTACCGTTGCAGGCAAAAGAACTCGTCCAAAGCGAGTTATGACGTTGAGAAACAGAGGCAGCTGTGGCAGGCTACTGAGTCGATTCTTGCTGGGCTTGGTGTCGGTCTTGGAAGGCCGACATACTCAGTCTTGTCCTAGTCATGGCTGCAGTATGTAGGCTTTACTTGGTGGTGCCTGCTTTCGGCTTTCAATGTTCGACCAATGACTTGCTGAGTGTCAGGCTTGGGTGGCTTCATGAAATCCGTTCGGGCTTCCGGCTCTGGAACGTTCATATCTTCAGATCTGGCTGAGGTATCTTCTTGAACTAAAGCAGCAGTGCCACGACCCCAATGACGGGTGCGTCAGTAGTGGCTTCGAGAAGCACTGTTATTAGTGATTACTGTCGATGCAACTTGGCTTTTTCAATGACAATCAGCAGGCGGGACTATCACTGGAAGGAAGACTTCGATCTAGTACGACGCTTTCTCATGGACACGTACAACTTGACGCACACATTCCAGAACTGGATTCCTTCCATGTTTGAGAACATAAAGTACGGACCATGCGGGTCGGAATACAATGATGAAGTCGAGGACAGACTGATCGGGATATGGGAGGAAACCAGTAGCTCAAGCCGTCCTTCAAGTCTGAGAACTATTGCAGTGACGAATAGCAGCACTCACGGCGATAGCTGGATACACATCCATCCCAGTTACAGGCACACCGAGAGAGAGATTGTTCGTTGGCTGGAAGAACAGAGGATGAAGTCAAGAAGTGCCGAAAACCCCAAGCTCGAACTGTACTTCCGCGTTTCTGTCACCGATGAGGAACGCAGGACATTACTCAAGGAGCTCGGATATGAAGACGCGGGCCTAGAGGAGTGCATTCAAGTTCGACCTGTGAATGCGCCGATTCCCAAATGCCGACTGCCGAAGGGATTCGAGATTAGACAAGCAGACCTTGGCAGGGACTTCGAAAGATACAGGGCAGTCCAAGCAGCAGTATTCCCTCATTGTGCTCGCATGACTGAGCGACTCGCGAGAGTCTATGCCTCCGCGCAGTTCTACAACGCCGATCTTGACCTAGTGGTCGTTGCACCAAGCGGGGAGTTCGCATCGTTTGTCATGGTGAGAATAGATCCTGTGAGCAGGATGGCAGAACTGGAGCCGGTGGGAACACACCCTGACTACAGGCGACTTGGCTTGGCAAGGGCCGTGATATGCGAGGGCTTCCGACGTGCGAGGAAGTATCGACCCGTTTCAATGTGCATAATCGGAGCGGCTGCCACCGAAGCAGCAAGCAGGCTCTATGCCTCGGTGGGCTTCACGCAGAAGACTGACGTCCATCTCTGGAAGAAGATCTTCTGAAGACGCTCTGAATGCGCTTCTCTTTGGTCGCCTCGGCATTCTTGATGCGTTTCACTCCAGAATCCTTTTCTTTTGCAGACCGTAAGTACACCAGTCAGAGCTACTGGAAAGGAACCTGCAATGAACGAAGGAGTTGTACGTTACTTTGACGTGGTGCCGGAAGAACGAAGACCGCTCTTCGATAAGCTGCACGCGCTGATCATGGGACTATATCCAAACGCCGAAGTCGTGATCTGGTACGGAATGCCAACGTACAGAGAGAAGTCTGGATGGGTAGCCTTGGCCAGTCAGAAGCACTATGTTTCTCTATACACCAACAGTGAACACCACATCGCGGAGTTCAAGGCAAAGTACCCGGCCATAAAGACGGGGAAAGCTTGCATCAACTTCAGAAACACAGATCCGGTCCCATTAACAGCGCTAAAGAGAGTTGTAAGGCATGCGATCGAACATCCAAAATAGCCCTAACAAGTTCGTCGAGCCGGATGTCTGACCGCTTTGCTGCGCTAAGCATCAGACCTGCTTTTCCTTCTCAATCTCTCGAATGCGCTTCTCTCTGGCCGCCTCGGCGTTCTTGACGCGTTTCTTCTGGTCTTCGATGCGTTTCCCTGCATCGTCAACTTCCTTGTCTCTTCGGCTCTTTGCCTTGCGGTAATCCTTGTCAGCTTCGCTCCACTCGTTCTTCGCACGGCGAACATCGTCTTCTAGATTATCGGCCCGAGTTTTCCTGGACTCCGCGGCGGCACGGAACCGTTCGACCTCCGCATCCAGACGCGTGCGAGTGGCTTCCAGTTCAGAATCGAATTGCTGAAGTTGCTGGTTGAAATGTGCAATGTCGGATTCCACGTCTCTGATTCTGCTGTCGCCAGAGTAGCTTGAGCGCGAAGTGACTGCTTCCTGCGGCAGCCGGGAAGGAGGCGGCCGCTGTGATGGTACCACCGCCGGGGCTGGTGGACGAGGAGGCGCCTGTGGAGCAGGTTTTAAAACAGGCTCTCGTACGGTTTCGAGTTCAGATTCGTCCTCGGGTGGTCCATTCCTGCTGAAGGTCGGTCTTGGTCCCGGGGGCATGGCAGAAGGCGGCCTGAGTGCTTTTGCTGGTTCTTCTACTGTCACACCCGGAGGTCTCTGTACACTTGCAGGAGGCGCCGATTCAATGGACTTGACCGGTCTGGGTGGAGCTGGCCTAGGTGGCTCTGTCCTTTGCGGAGTCCTTGGTGCAGGAGCGGCTGGCATCTGAGGAGCAGTCGAAGCTTCTGCCATGAGCTGTCTGACCTCGCTTGCTCTGAGCATGCGGGTTTCAACATCTGACTTGTCAGCGATCGCAAAAGCTTCTCGGGCCTTCTCAAGCTCGGTCTTCCCCGTGTGACGTTCGCCAGTCCTGAGACGATCGCGCTCCACTGAGCTAGGACGCACCCACTTTTCTCCGGTTGTGACGCTTAGCTTCTCCGGCGCCACGGTTGAGTCCGGTGTGCTCGTCTTTCTTACAGGAGATGCAGCAGGCGCAGCCTTCGGTTCCGGAGCAGGAGCGGGTTCCTTTTGCTTTGGTTCTTGGACTTTCATAAGCAGAGAGGCCCCACAGCGGATACAGAACTTACGTGTCGGCTGGTTGGCCTTACCACATGCGCTGCAGGTTATCACGGCAGAATCACCCCTATCGACTCAACAATGTGTAGCTATTGGCATAATCTGCTCATATGCGTTTGGCCTGTCGTCTGGCGAGGCATCATTGTTATTAGACAAGAGAACCCAGTATGGTCGATTTGTCGCCCCGCAGGAAGACTCTTCATGATAGATTCAAGAGGTCATCAGCTCAGAGCTACATCGGCAGCACACCACCGGACACGCGCAGCATCTGTATCGAATGCGGCGCGCACTGCTGCCGGTATGGCGGTGCCGTAGCAACCAATGAAGAAGTGCTCGCCATCCTGAACGCTGGGTATCCGGACTACTTCGAGGTAGTTTCCGAAGATGTCCGCATCACGTCATGGCAGGAGAACGGCGATTGTCCATATCTGCACGATAACACGTGCTCGGTATACGAGGTTCGCCCCCTACGCTGCAGAGCCTACCCGATTCTCCAGATTGCCTCAGGCGAGGTATTCCTGTCGCTCTGCCCCTTGGGCCAGCATCTGTCACACTCGGAGATGCGGGGTTATGTCAGACTGCTGATGCAGTGCCCTCGGTCTTTCGTTGATGATGCTGCCCGACACCTTCAAGTCCATTCTCAAGCGCTGGAAAAGAAGCTAAGACGTTTCAAGACCAGACCGGTGAGCTCTCTGAAGTCTTCCAGTTCTTTCCACACCCACGAGTATGGCAAGGGCAAGAATGCCTAGTCCAGCTGCAACGGCGAGTGTCTTTGTGTCAAGTATGTAGGGGATTGGAGCACCCTCTGGGTTGAACACTGTCATTATCATTGAAGAGGCTTGCAGGGAACCCTGACTCGCGGCATTGTAGAGCAGGCCGTTTCTGCCGAAGCACATCGAGGTTGAAGGCTTGAATCCTCCCTGTATTGTCCAGTCGGTGGCTACGAGAGTCCAGTTGTGTGTCTGAGCTCCATCGACACTGAACTGGAAGATGGCCCATTCATATGGCGGCCAAACGGTGCTTGCTAGGACATAGATTGCTCCGCTGGGTGCGACACAAACATCCTCTGTCATCAGTGAGAGAGGGTCCTCATCATGCTCCTAGGCCGAAACGACAGCTTCCCACATCGCGTGCAGATCCTGAGTCCACCTTTTCAGACTGATTTGGCTGGGAATCGTCTTGGGCGTGATACTGTACAGGAATCCCGTTGGGTCCAGAGTCAGTTGGCTCATGACGTCGGTCCATGGTAGCGACTCCAGAAGGTTGCCATCTGTGTCCCACTTGCAGATACCAGAGTTGTTGAAGTGGCTAGTGAACAGAGTTCCATTCTCTGTGATGCACATGTCATACTCGTCAATGGAGTCCACATCACCGTCTGCTGTGACGTTCCATACTTGGCTGCCTTCGGGACTCAGCTTCATCAACACATTGTCAATCAGAAGACTACCTCCCACTATGTGATAGTTGGCGGTCAAGACATAGATGAACCCGTCGGAGTCTGTTGCGATGGTTCCTGTGATGTAAGGGTCTTCAGTCGTGCTGATCGAACTGAACCAGAGGATGTCGCCGTTCTGGTCCCACTTTGCCACTATCCGCTGGTACGAATCGTAGGGGTGAATGAACCCCGTCATCAGAGTGTACACATAGCTATCATGCACAACCAAGTCATCGGCGCGGCAATTATCTGAACGATTCCATACTGATGTCCAGACAGGGTTTCCAAGTACATCCCATTTCACCAAGACCGGGTCGATCTGGTATGATTCGGTGTCCATCATCGTACCTACGGAGTAGACGCTCCCGTCGTTTGCCACAAAAATGTCAGAACAAGACATGAGTGCACTCTCGATCCCGCATGAGCCCTGATTGACCTCTGGTAAGATACTCATTGGAAACTGAGCAGGTAGCCAGTCGGGAAGCGACGAATAAACCGTACAAGAGCCGAGATGCACTGCCAGGCCTAGGGCCAGCAAGAGTGCTAGGGCATATGCAGGAGTGCGCCCTGCATTTCTGTTCAAATAGATCACGCGACATTATGGCATATGAAAGAGAACCTAGAAAAGGATGCCGAGAGGATATCAAGCCCTCAGTTGCGTCGAGAAGTATCATCTAGTCACACCGTGCATACTAGGTATGGCTCCGACTGAGGCGGCAAGCAGACTACATAGCCCATGGTATTCACGCAGAGGAAACGTCCAACACCGTCTAGTCCCAGCAATCTACTGAGTACTTCACTAACCGTATTCGGGAGCGTTGTTTCAAAATCAACGTAGCAGATACCGAGAGTCGCCCGGAGTTCTTATTACCACCACGGTCAATCCGAAGAGGTCGACCAACCGGTCAAAGCAGCTCGTGAGGCGCATCCTGTTTGTTTCTACAGAAGAACAAGTTTATTGTAAGCGTGTTGATTGTCACGGTCATCTTTGCAGGTCTCACTGTGGGCAACCTGCCGACGCCCGCGGCACCAACAGCCATCCAGAGCATTGATGGAGTTGTGTATAACTTCGCAGACTACCCCGCCCTCAATCATGAACAGCTCGGAGTCTTCAACTACCTCGACAGCCTCGTGACACACCAACCTTATGGTGAGTGGGATGGATGGTATTCCACTGATCAGTTCCACGGCCTTCTCCACTATGTCCTTGCATTCGTCATGTATGTCGCATCAGGTCTCTTCGAGAGCACTCCCGGATACAGGACGGAATACTACCACAACTTCTCGTGGTCTCTCCTACAGAAGATGAACACTTCCGAGGCGCTGTGGCACAACGACTCAATCGAGTTCAAGGAGTGGAACCACCCCGACTACAAGTATAATCAGTACTGGTATCCAAATGCTGAGAACCCAAATGCGTCAATTGACGTCTACACAGGTGGATTCCGGGGTCCTGCCAACATCATGTGGACGGGCCACTACGGTCTCATGGAGGCGCTTCACGAACGGAACTTCAACACCAGTGAGGTCGTCAACGAGCTGACATGGTTCATCGAGGACTGGAACAACACACTGACAACTGATGGAAAGGGGCACGCACAGGCTGGAGGGATCTGGAAGATTGGCCTGATTCCCTGCGAGCCATACATAGCATTCGTCAACTGTAACTCGATTCCCATGTTTGCCACTCTTCTATATGATGACATGTATGGTACCAACTTCATGCCGGTGTGGGACTTTGGTCTTAACTTCTCCAATGTTGTCTGTCAGGACGAATACAGCCTGTTCACCAATGGTTACTATGTGCAGGAAACATTGGGATACCAGCCACCTGCACAAGGCCCTGCCCAGCCCTTCCCTGGGAACGCCATTGACAGGTATGCGGGCGGGCTACCAAGCGTGTCGGGCTACATCACTGCTTGGTCACTCACGTTTCTCGAGCCCATCCAGCCGCAGGAAACCGAGCATGACTATCCGGTCTTTCTGGACGTTTACGGGCGAGACGTTTCAGGGGACAAGCTCTGCATAGTTGGCAACTACCGTCGACCGGAGTCGTTCAGCGTCACCGATATGCTTGCCAACCTGATGACAATGCCTTTGACGAATCAGAGGGGTGACTACGTGACCGGCCAGAGAATACGCAACTTCCTCTACGGCAGCTTTGACAAGGTCTGGTCGGCCGACGGACGCCGCATGTGGTATGATGCCATGTCCCTGATACCATTCCTCCAAGCGCCGCTCACAACTGCGTGGCTTTGGGGCACCACTCCTGCTACAGTCAGAGATCTCGCCAGCGCTAGACCTGCCGCGTTCTGGAGCTATCCGTACATTTCCAGCGCGGACGATGACCGCATCTGGGTCTATCAAGCAGTGTGGGACCCGGCGAAGTCCGGATTCGTTCTCAATGTACGCGTGGACCAGACTGCGTCGCTCACCTTCAGCAACTTCGATCACACCCCGTCTGCATATGTGGGCGGATCAGTCTACCAGGTACTGAGTCCAGTCGTCGGCGGCTTTGAGATGACTCTTTCGCCTGGGACGTATCAGATTGTGGTTCTATGAGGAGGTTGGAGAATGACACAGGAGACTACCCCGGCTGTTGTTGAAGCACAGAAAGAGGCAAAGCGATCGAAACTGAGCCGATTCTACATCCAGAGTGGCCCACTGGCCGCATGGACGCTCATCTTTTCGGTCCTTGGAGCAGTACTGTACGCTCTGGTATTACTGATACCAATGCCGTACACTATGGTGTCGCTCTTCAAGTTGGGCTTGGTCCCGGCATATGCCATCATCGCGGTCACGGGAGCTATACGTGGACCCATTGCAGGATTCCTGACAGGCTACTTGGGAACGATAGTCCACGACTTGCTCGTCAGTGGAGTTGTGGTCGCAATGACTCTGAATGCAGCCGCATGGGGTATGATTGGTTTCATCGTGGGTCTGGCCTCGTACGACTTTGTGCGCGGGCGTTCCTTAGCAAAGCTGTCCGCACTGTCTGCGGTCGGAATCGCCGTCACAATCATGCTGTTGGCTCTGATTGCCTTGAGGGTTGATGTGTATGCAACCTTAGCACTCGTCGTCTTCACGATAATCCCGTTGCTGACAACAGGAGTCCCAAGCGTGATTCTGCTGGCACCTCTATATGCAAGGGTCTGGCATTCGTTTGTGGCCAGATTCCTTCCCCGTGCATTGGCGCAGTAGATGAAGGCAAAGACGCTCCAAAGGTTTGAAGGTGAAAGTAGCTGCTCTGAACTCAGATGGTAGCATATTGAGTAGGCGTGCAACTAATCGCGTAAAGATCTATCAAATGGAACACCCCCGTACCGGGTCAACACAGTTTCTCTGTTCCGCGTCGCTGGGTTGGTGTTCAGATGGGTCTGCAAGAGCTTCTGAAGAAGGCTGGCAAGGGTCTTGTTCGTTGCAGAGTGGCAGCGAGGAAAGTTGATACGAGCGCACTCTTCTGTCCCTTGCAGGAGATTCGACACAAATGGGAAAAACCTGCGGAGAATGTGGCTACGCACGGAGCAGAAAGCCCGATGGCACAATGATTTCGACGAGCTATGTGTGGTGCGGCTACCACAGCGACACAAAGATGAGAAGCGGCACCTGTTCCTATTGGCAGATCAGGTGATTGATCAAGAAACCAGCTGCAGAGAGTTCAATATGCCCGTCGTGAGATGTGCACATGAGATTGGTTCGGAATCTGGGTTGAGGGGCTAGCGTTTCTCCTCCATTCCCAGTTCTCGCGCAAGGATCTTCGAAACCTTCTCGACTGTTGGCAGTTCGTTCCGAAGAAGCATGTAAAGCTCCTGGAGGTTCACGTCCACATAGGAGTGCGCACGCGTATTCCTGAGACGTGCGAGTCTGACCAGACCCATTTCCATTGCCTTGTCAACAACTCCGAGAGTGCCGAGAACACGAAAGGCCTCGCTCTGATTTCCAGAGATGGCTCCACCCTTCTGCGCTATCACTTGATTGGCCAAGTCTGCTATTGTTTCAATGACGACCACAAGATTGTAGAGTGCAGCATCGCTTATCTTGAAGTCACCACTGAATTCATCGAAAGATTGGGACTTGAGTTCCTTCAGCTTCTTCAGTGTCTTTTGCAGGAACGCGAGTCTTTGCTGCAGCTCGTAGTTGGTCATCTCGGAGTCACATCCATGATTAGACAGATACAACCACCCAAAAAAAGGATTGGTAACAGGTCAACTCAACATCACGAACTCGAGCTTCTCGCGTCGGGTTTCCCTTTGTCTGTTTCAAGCAGGAGCAACCTCTTATACGCGACATCGTCTGCAGGTTTCCTCGAACAGTACTTACCTTGCCACATGATTGGAGAGTGCAAAGCCCAATGTCACTGTCACTGAGCCGTAACCAGAGGGATGAGATCCACAAATACGTCAAGGACCGGTTGGAGTGGGGTCCTGATGAATACAAGATAGGGCTCATGGATGAATGGGACAATTCGCGCGTGCCGCTCGTCGTTGGCATTCCGACAAAGAGAAAAGTGGACTATTCGCCCATGTTTGTCATCCTCCCGGACGGATCGCTTGTGGGTAGGACCTATCCAGATGCGTTCGAGCGAATCCTTGCGGCATACTTCACATCGCTGAATGACTCAGACGCGACGGCTCTTGCTCAATTGGCGCTGTGGTTTGGTGGATTCGAGAACGTTGTTGGAGCGCTGTGGACCAGAGATATCACCGGCAAGATTCCCAAGAGCCAGATCAAACGCTCACAGACAGAACCCGCGCTGAGAATCACAAAGAAGGGATTCGTCATCAGTTTCTACGCTTACGACTACGAGCTGCTGCGGCTTTCTGATTGCACAGTAACGATGGAATCAGGTGGGGCACGTTTCAGTTCTGTGAAGTTCTCACGGCAGTAGAGAGAGCCCAAGCGCGTCCTGTGAGTGTCCACGATGGAACACTCCCGTCGTTGGATCGGAGTCAACATTGAGAAAACGGGTTCGTTCGCAGGCAAGACGATGACGACAAATTCGCGGAAACATGCAGGGCAGACGTGGATAGACTTCAGTCTTCCTCGCCCGTGTAGTAGGGGTCAAACGAACCGACCTCGAAACCGTTTTGGCGTAGCTTTGACGTCAGACTTAGGTCTCCATTCTTGCAGGCTACAAACACCTGATTGTCCTTGAATCCCACAACTGCGTCAGGCAACTTTCCGAGGAGACTGGGGTCGCTTGCCATGGCCTCCTGGTAGGCGCCGGTCAGGGCTATCAGAAAGTAAGACCCCTTCAGGGCTTCGACGGATGGAATGGGGATGCCTACTGCGGTTTCGCTCTTCGGCCCTGTCAGGGGCCGGCTGTCGCTTGTCACAAGCTGAGCGCCATCGATGTTTTCCCTACGCACGAAAGTGGAGATCTCGCCGTCGCTGTCGCAGGTCATGTCCACTAAGCGGACCAAGGTTTCTGGCTCTCTGTCGAGGCCTGTGATAGGTATGACGGGGAAGTGCTGGTCTGCTAGTATGTGGTCAAGACAGCTATTGAACACGCTGAAGTTGCCCAGAGCGATGACATCGGGGTATACCGACCACTCTGGTGGGATGATGTTTGCAGCACTCTGCCCGAACTCAACGATTCTTTTCCTGATGATCTCTTTCACATGAGCCAGAACCTGCTCCCGTTGTTCGAGTGTGTCGATGTTGCCAGCTGCACTTCCGATTTCCTTGTTGAGGCGAAACCACGCCCTGAGTATGCCTGCAATGTCCTTCGCCTTCTGGACCGTCCTAGTCCATTTTGCTATCTGTTCGCTCGCATTGGGTGTCAATATGCCAGCAGCGGGTGATGATCTCTTATGGCCAAGGACCCTGACAAGAATCATGGAACTGTGAGCTGTGACTGCACGACCTGTTTCTGTCAGTATGCTCGGCACCATGGTGAGACCTAGATTGCCGCAAGCGGTACTCACAGTTTCGACAACCGTCTTTGCGTAGCTGTCGAGCGTGACATCGTGATGAATCCCTTCATAGTCGACTGGTAGTCCTCCACCTAGGTCAACCATCTTCAAGCCAGTCAGACCACGTTCTCTCTCAAGCCATGAGTAGACCTTCATCATGAAAACTGCGAGTTCGCGTAGACTGCCAAGGTCAGTTACCTGCGACCCAATGTGTCCGTGGATAGAGCAGACATCTTTCTTCAGGTCATTGTTCCTGAGAACGTCAATCACTGTCTTCAAGTCATGGATCGTCAAGCCAAACTTGGAGTGTCTGCCGCCTGAAGCGCCCCAGTGTCCACCCGGTTCGACGTATGGAATGACACGGATGCCAATAGGAATGCCGCCATGAGGGAAGCTCTTGACAAGAAGATGAACCTCCGGAACGTTCTCGACGCACATGAGTAGACTGTGGCCCGCGTCGTGGGCATTCTCAATCATCCTGAGGTACTTCCGGTCCTTGATACCATTACAGACGATCAGTCTGGATTTGTCTTGGCCTAGGATGCTTCGGGCCATTAGAAACTCAGTCTTGGAACCCACTTCGACTCCGTACATCGGATCAGACGCTAGCACGGCTCTCACGACATCGTAGTGCTGGTTCACTTTCATCGGAAAGAGCGGCAGGTACCGGCCACGGTACGACAACTCTTTCATGACGTCGCGAAACGCTTTTGTTAGACTAGCGGCCCTTTCAGCCGCGAAGAGAGGAATCCTGAGAGTGAACGAGGAACAGTCTGCCTGACTGCTCTTCACGAACCTTTCAACGATGCTTGAGAGCGACACATTCGTGTTCCCGATGCGCAGGCAGAGCCGTCCCTGACTGTCTATGTCCAGAAAATACAGATCACTGCGACCTATCCCATAGATGTACTTGCTTTGCTCTATCGACCACAATGTCCGCTGTCCATCTCTCAGAAAGCTGTTCTTTACATGGTTCCGCAGATTCCGTCTTCGGAGTCCTATACTGACCCGTCGCTCCTACCTTATCACCATTCTTGGTCGGCATCCAATATGGCATATACTATGGGCAATGTAAATGCTAATGAAAAAAGAGTTGCAGGTTGAACTATGCCTTCCGCCTTGCTAGTGGAGGAGGAATCTCCACACTCACACTGTCTGGGCAAGAAAATGGCATTCGCTACCTGCAAGCTTCTGAACTCGATCTGGGGGCGGCTTCGATGGCCTCCAGCTCTGCTCTACTTGAGAGCACCGATAACCAATAGAATGAAGCCCAGTCCTATCAGGCCCAACATGAGCTCCGAGAACTCATACGAACCTACGACCAAGGTGTAGTAGCCCAGGTAGAACATGGCGGCGTACGTCCCATAACCAACCATGGGCAGAATTATCGGCAGGATTCCAATGACTATCAGGAGTAACCCAAAACAGGCAAGAGTTTTTCCCATTTAGATATCATCTCCAGAACGGCTTCCTACTCAATGACTTCCGGGTATTTTAACTATTCCAGCGTGAATGTCGTATTCTGCTCCGAGATCAGTCATATGTATGGGGGAGATACGTTTCGTTGTGTGACAGCTGCGAGAAGC
>Ga0315274_10000145_pt1 | contig 104054 bp, 111 predicted proteins | sample YL17G02_20_MG_FD_203700 | JGI IMG/M metagenome (GOLD analysis project Ga0315274, IMG submission 203700) | Sediment microbial communities from Yellowstone Lake, YNP, Wyoming, USA - YL17G02_20 | ecosystem: Environmental > Aquatic > Freshwater > Lake > Sediment | place: USA: Wyoming | collected...
CCGGAGAGGTAAAGCTGCCGCAGGGCGTTGAGATGGTAATGCCGGGCGACAACATAAAGCTTGAGGTACATCTCATCGAGGACGTTGCCGTTGAGGAAGGCATGAGGTTCGCCATAAGGGAAGGCGGTCACACTGTCGGCGCCGGAGCGGTAACAAGGATAATTGAGTAAGGAGATAACATGGCAGTAAGGCAAAGAATAAGGATCCGTCTTAAAGGGTATGACACAAGGATACTGGATCAGTCCGCCTTGAAGATAGTTGACACGGCAAAACGGGCAGGGTCAATTGTTTCAGGACCTGTTCCTTTGCCGACGGAAAAGGCCGTCTTTTGCGTGAATAGGGGAACAAATGTCGACAAGAAATCAAGGGAGCATTTTGAGATAAGGACGCACAAAAGGCTTATAGATATTTTGGATCCCGCTCCGCAGACGGTGGATGCACTAATGCAGCTTGATCTGCCGGCGGGCGTGGATATCGAGATAAAACTTAAATAGGGGTTCTTATGGCTGATATCTTGGGCAAAAAAATAGGCATGACACAGGTTTATGACAAGGACGGGAATGTCGTCCCGGTTACGGTCATTGAGGCAGGGCCTTGCTTTATTGTTAATATGAGGACCAAGGAAAGGGACGGCTATCTTGCTGTTCAGATGGGTTTTGGCAAAAAGAAGCATATTAATAAGCCGCAGGAAGGTTATCTCAAGAAGGTAGGGGCAAATACCAATTTCCGGTACTTAAGGGAATTCAGATTAAAGAGCCTGGAAGGGTATTCCGTCGGGCAGGAAGTGAAAGTCGATTCTTTCAAGCCTGATGAGTACATAACTGTCGCGGGGGTCTCTATAGGAAAGGGATTTCAGGGGGTTGTAAAGCGCTGGCATGCGAGCAGGGGGCCGATGAGCCATGGATCCAAGCATCACAGACTGCCTGGCTCATCAGGATCGAATACCACTCCTGCAAGAGTGCTTAAAGGGAAAAAGCGCGCAGGCAGAATGGGCGGGGATCGGGTGACCATAAAGAACCTCAAGGTGGTAGCCGTTGATCCCACAAGGAACATAATGCTTGTGAAAGGTTCCGTGCCCGGAGTTGAGAACAACTTCCTGATGATAAGGTCAACGGGGCGTTTTGTTAAAGCGCCAGTAGAAAAGGTCGTTCAAGCCAAGGAAAAGGCACAGCCGAAAGCGGCTGAAAAGGCACAGCCGAAAGCGGCTAAAAAATAATATGTCAAAGTTCAAATTGATCGACATCGATGGTAAAAGCTTAGGGGAAGCGAAGGGAAGCGACAAGATATTCTCTGTCACCCCTAAGGAACATGTCGTGAACACGGCGTTGACATGGTACCTGGCAAGGAATCGCCAGGGGACAGCTTCCGCCAAGAACAGGTCTGAGGTAAGCGGCGGCGGCAGAAAGCCATGGAAGCAGAAAGGTACGGGCAGGGCAAGGGCCGGGGATAACAGAAGTCCTATTTGGAGAAAGGGCGGCGTTGTTTTTCCGCCCAAACCAAGGGATTACGGTTTCCATCTTTCCAAAAAGGCCAGGCAGCTTTCGGTCAAGATGGTCCTGTCCGATAAGGCGAGCCAAGAAAAGATAAGGGTGATCGAATCGCTGGATGTGGCTAAGCCGAAAACGAAGGAATTCGCGAAGATATGCGATAACCTTAAGATCAAGAAGAGCGCCTTGTTCGTTTCCGGAAAGCGCGATGAAAATGTAATCAGGGCTTCAAGGAATATGCCGAATATAAAAGTCATGCAGTCTGAGCATTTGAATGTTTATGATCTGCTAAAGTATGATGAAGTCATATTGACGAAAGAGGCGTTATCCGCCCTGGAGGACACGTTAAAATGATGTTCGATCCGTCCCAGATAGTTGTTTCTCAGATAATCACAGAGAAGAGCCTGGGGCTCAAAGTGAACGGCGTGTACACTTTTAGGGTGCTTCAACATGCAAGAAAGACCCAGATAAAGGATGCCGTGGAAAAGCTTTTCAATGTTGAGGTCATATCGGTCAACACAACTAAAGTGCTTGGCAAGAAGAGGATCGCGGGCAAGTCGATAGGCAGGACGGCAGGCTGGAAAAAAGCATATGTTCAACTAAAGAAGGGTCAGAAAATAAAGCTGTTGGAGGAGATAAAATAATGACCGTTAAAGAAAGAAATCCTGTTACACCGGGCCAGAGATTCAGGATCGATCCCGATTATGCTGAGATAACGTCCGAATCTCCGGAGAAGTCTTTGTTGAAAAGGATCACCAAGACCGGAGGGCGTGACTGCAGGGGGAGGATAAGCTCAAGACATCGCGGAGGCGGCAATAAAAAGCTTTACAGGATGGTTGATTTCAAGAGAAATAAGGATAACGTTCCGGGAAAGGTCGTGTCGATCGAGTATGATCCTTACAGGAATTCATTTATCGCTCTTATTAATTATAGGGACGGCGAAAAACGATATATCCTGGCCCCGCTTGAGCTTAAGGCTGGCGACATTGTTGAGTCAGGTGATGCGGTTGACATAAAGATCGGTAATTGCCTGCCGATAAAAAGCATACCAGTGGGCACTGTTATCCACAATGTTGAGCTGGTCAGCGGGAAGGGCGGCGCCATGGCCAGGGCTGCGGGCGCAGGCGTGCAACTTGTTGCCAAGGAAAGCAAGTATGCGATCGTAAAACTGCCTTCTGGAGAGCAGAGAATGGTGCATGTTGAGTGCCGAGCTACTATAGGCCAGGTCGGTAATTTGGATGATAAGAACGTTAGGCTTGGGCGAGCGGGCAGGAACAGGCATTTGGGCAGAAGGCCATCCGTTAGAGGAGTTGCCATGAATCCTTGCGACCACCCGCATGGCGGCGGGGAGGGAAGGTCCCCGATCGGGAGGCCTTCACCGGTGACGCCTTGGGGCAAGCCAACTCTTGGATACAAGACAAGGAAGAAAAGAAGAACAAGCGATCGTTTCATATTATCAAGGAGGAAATAAAGATGGGAAGATCGACCAAAAAGGGGCCTTTCGTTGATTATCATTTGCTGGAAAAATTGGAGAAACAGCAAAAAGGCTTAGAAAAGAAGATGATAAAGACCTGGTCCAGGAGATCGACCATCATACCTGATATGATCGGCTATACCATAGCGGTCCATAACGGGATAAAACATATACCTATATATATAACGGAGAACATGGTCGGGCACAAACTCGGTGAGTTCTCTCCTACAAGGACGTTCAGGGGGCATAACATGCCGACGGAAAAGACGACATCTCTAACATAAGGTGGAAAGCATGGAAGTCAAAGCGCAAGCTAAATACGTAAGGATCCCGACGAAAAAAGCAAAGATCGTTACCGATCTTGTCAGGGGAAAGCCGGTAAAGGAAGCATTGGCCATTCTTTCCTTTACACCTAATTATGGAGCCAGGGTGACCGAAGAGGTACTAAAATCAGCGATAGCGAACGCAAAGAACAATTATAAGCTTGATCCCGAAAGTCTTTATATCTCAAGGATCTTTGCCGATAGGGCGACCCCTTTCAAGAGATTCAGGGCTCAGGCAAGGGGAAGGGGAACCCAGATACTGCACAGGCAAAGCCATGTAACGGTTTATGTGAGCTCAAGGGAACCAGCCAAAACAGAAAGCAAGACCAAAGTCAAAATGCAAGAGAAAGAAGAAGTGAAGACAGGAAGCAAGCAGGCAAAAAGGACCAAGAAAGAGGAGGCGACAAGTGGGTCAAAAGGTACATCCAAAAGGGCTTAGGCTCGGGATAATAGAGGACTGGGACAGTACTTGGTATTCAAAATACGAGTACGCAGATAATGTTAAAGAGGACCTTAAGATCAGGAAGCACCTGAAGCATAACCTTTATAAGGCCGGCATATCCAAGATAAAGATAAAAAGAAGGGCAAATCAGGTAGAGATCGATGTTTATTCCGCCAAGCCAGGCTTGATCATCGGGCGCGGCGGAAGAGAGGTTGCCGCCGTAAGGGACGAGCTCATTAAGTTGACCGGAAAGCAGGTCCAGCTTAACGTCCAGGAAGAATCGAATCCGGAAACGTCATCCCAGTTAGTGGCGGAGAATGTTGCATATCAATTAGAAAAAAGGGTGGCCTATCGCAGGGCGATGAGGCAGGCGGTAACAAAAGCTTTAAGGTCCGGCGCGAAAGGTATAAAGATACAGTGCGGCGGGCGCCTTGGTGGGGCGGAGATCGCAAGGAGCGAATGGTACAGAAAAGGAAGGGTCCCACTCCACACTTTAAGGGCTAAAATTGATTACGGTTTTGCGGAAGCAATGACCATATACGGGAAGATCGGCATAAAGGTATGGATATATAAGGGGGACATCCTGGGGAGGAAAGAGGAGCAACCCACTTTGGGAGAAGCGGTAAGGCCGGTAACGGTCGTTGAAACCGTAACATAGGGGCAATAAAATGGGAATTCAACCTAAAACAACTAAATTCAGAAAGCAGCAAAGAGGCAAGATGCGCGGAATGGCCTCAAGGGGCAATGAGCTTAACTTTGGGGAGTACGGTCTTCAAGCGCTCGAAGCCTGTTGGATGAAGACGAACCAGATAGAAGCGGCAAGAAAGGCAGTGACGCACTTTATCAAGAGGGGAGGCAAGCTCTGGATAAGGTTATGCGCCGACAAACCTGTCAGCGGGAGGCCCGCGGAAACAAGGATGGGGAGCGGCAAAGGTGATGTATCGCATTATGTGGCGGTCATAAAACCGGGCAAGATATTGTTCGAGCTGGCCGGCGTCAGCCGTGAGGACGCGAAAGAGGCCATGAGGCTGGCAGGGCATAAGCTGCCGATCAAAACGCAATTTATTGCAAAAACTCAAGAAGGATGGATGTAAATGGCGAAAGAATTAAGGGAAATGAGCGTAACTGACCTGAATCAAAAATTAGAGACAGTTAGGAAAGAGCTGGTTGAATTACGGTTCCAGCGGTCAAACCAGCAACTGAAGAATCCTTTTAAAATTCGGGAAGCAAGAAGGGAAATCGCAAGGATCCACACGATCCTTTCGGAAAAGCAGAGGAGCGGAGCCAATGAAAAAACCAAATAGGAAGATAAGGGAAGGCGTTGTTGTAAGCGATAAGATGGATAAGACGGTCGTTGTTCTTGTTGAAAGGAAGACGTCGCATCCTTTCTATAAGAAGGTCATCAAGTTGTCAAAGAAGTTCAAAGCCCATGATGAGGAGAATAAGTGCAAGGTTGGCGACAGGGTAAGGATCATAGAGACCAGGCCGCTTTCCAAGGACAAGCGCTGGAAAATCCTTGAGATCGCCGGGGAGATAAGAAGGAAAATTGAGGACGAGGACAAAGGGATGCCGGCCCCGGTTAGAAGGAAGAAGGAAGAAGAGAAGGCTGAGGCTGCAAAAGAGGAACAGGCATAATGATACAGAACAGGTCAATGCTTAATGTTGCTGATAATACCGGAGCCCGCGTGCTGATGTGCATCAGGGTCCTAGGGAGCTCTAACAGGAAATGCGCGGGTATCGGCGATACGTTCGTCGGGGTCGTAAAGCTCGCAAATCCCCATATGCCGGTCAAAAAAAGCGAAATAGTCCTTGCTGTCATAGTACGCCTCAGGAACAACATAAGGCGGGGGGACGGCAGCTATATCAGGTTCGATGATAACGCGGCAGTTATTATTGCAAAGGACGGCAATCCCAAGGGAACAAGGATATTCGGGCCCGTGGCAAGGGAACTCAGGGAAAAGAAGTATATGAAGATAATTTCCCTGGCGCCCGAGGTCGTATAGAGGAGCTTATTATGAAGCGTATCAAGAAAGGCGATACTGTGATTGTTCTTTCCGGCAAGGATAAGGGAAGAAAGGGCAAGGTTATTGAAGCCCTTCCCGATGCCGTGACAGTTGAGAAAGTGAACATTGTCAAGCGCCATCAGCGGGCCACCCAAAAGTTCCAGGGAGGGATAATCGAGAAATTACAGCCTGTTCGCCTATCCAAGGTGATGCTTGTATGCCCAAAGTGCAATGAGCCCAACAGGGTAAAGATCGGCGTCGTGGATAATGTAAAGACAAGGTTATGCAAGGGGTGCGGCGAGGTAGTGGATAAGATCAAATAAAGGGAGAGTCCATGCAAAGCTTAAAGGAAAGATATAAGAAAGAGATTTTGCCGGCGCTGATGAAAAAGTTCGGCTACAAGAACGCTATGGAGGCGCCAAAACTTGAAAAGATAGTCATAAACAGGGGCGTTGGAGAGGCGATAACAACGGCAAAGGTCATTGAAAAGGTCGCCGAGGAATTGGCAATGATCACGGGGCAGAAACCCCTGATCACGCTTGCAAAAAAATCGATCGCGGGTTTCAAGCTGAAAGAAGGGACCCCCATCGGTCTTAAGGTGACCTTGAGAGGGAAAAGGATGTATGAGTTCATGGATAAGCTCACGAATATATGTCTTCCGAAAATAAGGGATTTCAGGGGCGTGAACCCAAAGTCCTTTGACGGCAACGGCAACTATACACTTGGAATAAAGGAACAGCTTATTTTCCCGGAAGTTGATTATGACAAAGTTGATAAGGCCAGAGGGATGGACATTACAATAGTTACATCAGCTAAAAAGGATGAGGAAGCAAAAGAGCTTCTCCATCTGATAGGTGTTCCATTCATTAAATAATGGTTAGGCGCGTTTAGGTAAGCAGTGAAGGAGACAATATGACCAAGAAAAGCATGATCATTAAATGGCAAAGGCCGAAGAAATATAAGGTAAGGCATTATAACCGATGCAACGTTTGCGGGAGAAAACGGGGTTTTATCCGAAAGTTCGGACTTTGCAGGATATGTTTCAGGCAGATGGCCCATGAAGGGCTCTTGCCCGGCGTTACAAAATCAAGCTGGTAGAACGACTACCGGAAAGCAGGAGGGAAAAATGAATCTAACGGACCCGATAGGTGATATGTTGACAAGGATAAGGAACGCTGCAAGGACCTCAAAGGAAAGCGTTGATATCCCATCTTCCAATCTTAAGGTGGAGGTCGCAAAGGTGCTTAAGGAAGAAGGGTATACACTTAAGTATGAAGTTCTGACCAAAAGGAACAAGAAGATACTCAGGATCATACTTAAATACGGCAAGGATAAAAAAAGCATTATCACGAACTTAAAGAGGATCAGCACTCCCGGTAGAAGGACTTATGTCGGTAAGGGCGAGATACCAAGGATAATGTCAGGATTTGGCACGGTGATACTATCCACTTCGCAGGGTATATTGACCGATAACAAGGCAAGGGAAAAAGGCTTGGGCGGGGAAGTACTCGCCTATGTCTGGTAGGAGAGGAAAATATGTCGAGAATTGGGAAAATGCCTATTGATGTTCCTAAGGGTGTCGAAGTAAAGATGAACGACGGCCAGATAACAGTAAAGGGGCCGAAGGGCACGCTTTCAAGGAAACTTGTCGCGCAAATAAAAGTGGAGATAAAGGACAACAGGATTGTTGTTCTGAGGAGCTCGGAAGAGAATAAGGTCAAGGCTATGCACGGCCTTTACAGGACATTGATCAATAATATGGTAGAGGGCGTCAGCAAAGGATTTGAGAAAAGGCTGGTACTCTCGGGGGTCGGATACAGGGGTCAGATACAGGGGAAAAAGCTGATCCTTCAGATCGGTTACAGCAAGCCTTCGGAATTCGACCCGCCTGAAGGAATAACAATAAAAGTCGAAGGATCGCAGGTGGTTGTTTCAGGTGCCGACAAGGAAATGGTCGGACAAGTGGCCGCAAATATCAGAGCGGAAAAGCCGGTTGAACCGTATAAAGCAAAGGGGATCCGGTATGATTACGAACAGGTAAGGAAAAAGGCCGGCAAGGCCGCGAAAGCGGCTGCAGGAGCCGGAGGAGCGGCGAAGTAAGGAGAATATATGAAAGGTAAATTACCGAAAAGAGGGACAAAGGACAGGCCAAGATTGTCCGTTTTCAAGAGCACGAGGCATATTCACGCGCAGGTCATCGATGATGATAAGCGTGAAACGCTCGCGTCAGCGTCAAGTTCCGAGGAGCAGATATTGAAGAAGATAAAAAGAGGCAATAACATCCCCGCCGCCAAATATATCGGTGAGGAAATAGCAAAAAGGGCGCTCGCAAAGAAGATCAAGAAGGTCATGTTCGATAGAGGCGCAAGCTTGTACCACGGCAGGATAAAAGCGCTTGCGGACGCGGCAAGGCAGGCAGGCCTGGAGTTCTAGTCTGTAATTAGGAGGAAAAAATGTTCGAAGATAGAAGAAAAAAAGATGAAGAAGACAATATCAAGGAGAAGGTCGTCCAGATACGTCGCGTTACCAAGGTCGTCAAGGGCGGGAAAAGGATGGGATTCCGCGCACTTGTGGTTGTGGGCGATCAATTGGGGAGCGTGGGTGTTGGCATTGCAAAAGCTTCGGAAGTGTCCTCGGCGATAAGAAAGGCCGTTGAAGGCGCAAAGAAGCGCCAGATAAAAGTTGAAATGGTCGGAAGGACCATACCTCATGACATCACGGGAGTGTTCGGCGCGAGCAAGGTCATTATGAGGCCTGCTCCGGTGGGCACCGGTGTTATCGCGGGAGGCGCGGTAAGGATCATTATGGAACTCGCCGGCATAAAAGACATCGTGGCAAAGTCAATAGGCTCATCAAATGCCATTAATTCGGCAAGGGCTGCAATGGAAGGATTAAGCAGCTTAAGGTCGTTAGCACAGGAAGAAGAACGCAGGGGAAAGAGTCTCAATGTAAAGCTTGTTCAGGCGGGATGATAATATGGAACTTGGGAAACTGAAGAATAAAGAAGGATCCAAGAAAAATGTCAGGAGAGTGGGACGCGGTCATGGGTCAGGACGCGGAAAAACCTCCGGCAGGGGGCATAAGGGCCAAAAAGCAAGGACCGGAGGCGGAGTTAGGCCCGGATTTGAAGGCGGCCAGACCCCGTTATACAGGCGGCTTCCTAAAGAGAAGGGATTCAAGAATCTCCTCTTCAAGAAGCAGTACGCGATTTTGAACGTTGAGGAATTGAATAAATATAAGGGCGATGTCACAAAAGAACTTCTTGTCAAGGAAGGCAGGATAATGGAAGGGCAATTGCTAAAGATATTGGGGAACGGTGAATTAAAGTCAGCGCTTAAGGTTATGGCCGATAAATTCAGTAAATCGGCCGAAGAAAAGATCAAAGCTGCGGGCGGCAGCGCGGTCCAGATCAGCAAGGAGAGCAAATAAGTGCTTAATACCATTAGCGGCATATTCAATATCCGCGACCTGAGGAACAAGTTACTTTTTACGATCGCGATGCTCGTCGTGATCAGGCTTGGCGTTTTTATCCCTGTGGCCGGCGTGGACACGGCCAAGCTTGCATCGGTCTTCGGGCAGGGCAATCTTCTTGGATTCTTGGACATGTTCACAGGCGGCGCGCTGGCGCGATTTTCAATATTCGCGATGGGGATCGTTCCGTATATCAACGCGTCGATCATCCTTCAGCTTTTGACGGCCGTGATACCGCAATTGGAGGAACTAAATAAAGAAGGTGAGGCCGGCAGGAAGCAGATAGCTCAGTACACAAGATACCTTATGGTCGCGCTTGCGATGTTCGAAGCGATGGGGATGGCATTTTGGCTGAGAGGTGTTATTCTGCCAGGCGTCAGTTTTCCGTTTTTCCTTGTATCCTGTGTCGTCGCTCTGACGGCCGGATCGACGCTCGTTATGTGGATAGGTGAGCTGATAACCGAGAACGGCATTGGCAACGGCGCTTCCCTGATAATTTTTGTCGGGATAGTTGCACGGGTGCCCACGTATATCAGCAATACGATTACGCTCTTAAAAGGAGGCGCAAGCTTTATAGGGGTGATCGTTCTGCTTGCCGTGCTTGTCGCGATGATCATTGCGATAGTGATCGTGCAGGAGGCCCAGAGGCGGATCCAGGTGCAGTACGCGAAAAGGATCGTAGGTAGAAGGGTCTACGGCGGTCAAAGCACATATATTCCCCTGCGCATAAATCAGGGAGGCGTTATACCGATAATATTTGCCTCATCGATACTTTTATTCCCGGCGACGATAGCGCAGTTCATACCCTTGTCTTTCATGCAGAGCATATCCAATTTCCTTATGCCCGGAAGAGCCCCATATATGCTACTTTATTTTTGTCTGATATTTTTCTTCACGTATTTTTATACGGCGATAACTTTTAATCCCAACGATCTTGCGGAGAACATCCAAAAATACGGCGGCTTTATAATGGGGATCAGGCCGGGCAGGGCGACAGCTGAATACCTTGAAGGAGTGATCACCAAGCTGACGTTCGTTGGCGCTCTCTTCCTTGCCGTTGTAGCGATAGTACCGACGATAGTGGAAGGTATGACCCACATCACTTCGTTCCAGGGCTTGGGGAGCACCGCCCTATTGATCGTTGTTGGCGTTGCGCTTGACCTTGTCAGGCAGATAGAAACTCATTTGATCGCCAGGCAGTATGAGGGGCTTTTGGCTTGAGCGGTCACAAGGTATATATCTTGATAGGTCCGCCTGGCTCCGGTAAGGGAACGCAGGCAAAGAAGATAGCCCCCTTCTTGAACGCGCCCCACATATCATTGGGGGACCTGTTGAGGGAAGCGGTCACTAAGAAGACGGAAGTGGGATCGCTGGCGGAAAGCTACCTTAAGGCGGGAAAGCTGGTGCCGGATGATGTCGTGATCAAGGTAGCAGAAGAAAGGATCAATGAAGAGGATTGCAGCAACGGCTTTGTCGTTGATGGTTTTCCAAGGACCATGAAGCAGGCCACGGCCTTTGAAAAAACTTTGAGCAGGTCGGGATTCAAGCAGGAGAAGGTCATATATATCGATCTGCCGCTAAAAGAGATACTTAAGCGGTTGACCGGCAGGAGGAGCTGCAGGAAATGCGGCGCCGTGTATCATGTAGAGTTCAGCCCGCCAAAAGTCGAGGGAAAATGCGACAGGTGCGGCGGTGAGCTGTATCTTAGGCACGATGACGAGGAAAGTGTCATAGAGACGCGCTATAAGATATACGAAGAGCAGACAAAACCGTTGATAGATCACTATAAGGAGCTTGGGATATTAGTGCAAATAAACGGTGATCAGGGGATAGACAGGATTTTCAGGGATATCTGTGAACGCCTCAAGGTGTCTTAATGGATGCGATTAAAACAGAGGAAGAGATCGCAAAAATAAGGATCGCATGTGTGATAGCTGCGGAGGTCCTGAAAGAGCTTAAAAGGATCATTAAGCCGGGGATCACGACAAGGGAACTTGACAGCATAGCGGAACGCAAGATACTGGAAAAAGGTGCCGTGCCGGCGTTTAAAGGATATCATGGGTATAGGCATGCGACCTGCATTTCCGTGAATGAAGAGGTTGTGCACGGGATACCTGGAGAGAAGCAGATCAGGAGCGGCAGCATAGTAGGGATCGATGTGGGGACATGCTATCAGGGTTATTTTGGGGATAATGCCGCCACTGTAATAGTCGGGAAAGTTGATAAGAAGATCGAGAAGCTTGTCAGGACCGCCGAAAAAGCCCTGTATAAGGCGATTGACCAGGCAAAAGAAGGTAAAAAGATCGGGGACATCTCTTTTGCAATCGAGTCTTGCGCCGGGAAAGAAGGCTTTGAGGTCGTAAGGGACCTTTTCGGGCACGGTGTAGGCAAGGAACTGCACGAGGACCCTTTGGTGCCGAATTTTGGGAGGCCGGGGGAGGGTGCGGAGCTGAAAAACGGGATGGTCATTGCGATAGAGCCGATGTTGAACGTGGGGGGGCATGAGATAGAGACCCTCAAGGACGGGTGGACGGTCGTTACGAAGGACAGGAGCTGGTCTGCTCATTTTGAGCATTCCGTGCTGATAAGCGGCGATAAGCCGGAGATATTGACCAAATTAAGGTGATAGATTGAAAGATAAGGATGTAATTGAACTTGAGGGTGATGTTATTGAGACATTGCCGAACGCTTTGTTCAGGGTAAAGCTGGAAACAGGGCAGGTCATCCTTGCGCATGTTTCGGGCAAGATCAGGAAGAATTTTATAAGGATCCTGCAGGGCGATAAGGTCAAGGTTGAACTTTCACCTTATGATTTGACCAGGGGCAGGATAACTTTTAGGACGAAATAGAGAGGTATATCGTATGAAGGTCAGGGCATCGGTAAAAAAAATATGCGAACATTGCAAGGTGATAAGGCGAAGAGGCAAGGTCAGGATAATTTGCGTCAATCCTAAGCACAAGCAGCGTCAAGGATAGGATATTTAAGGAGGATTTATGGTAAGGATAAGCGGCGTTGACCTTCCATCGAACAAACGGGTGGAGATAGGGTTGACGTATATATATGGAATAGGAAGAGCTCTGTCGGGCAGGATACTTGGTGAAGCAGGGATCGATCCGGCTATAAAAGCAAAAGACCTCTCTGAAAGCGATATCATCAAGCTTAGGGATGTAATTAAGAACTATCAGGTGGAAGGCGATCTTAGGAAAGAAGTGCAGATGAGCGTGAAAAGGCTGATCGATATCGGGGCATATCGGGGCTTTAGGCATAGGAAAGGTCTTCCCTGCCGGGGGCAACGAACACGCACGAATGCAAGGACAAAGCGCGGCAAGAGAAAGACCGTCGGTGTGGGCAAGAAAAAAGAAGAAGAGAAAGTATAATCGGGAGGTAACCTTATGGCAGAAGCGGTAAAAAAGAAGAAGATCAGAAAGGCTGGGCCTTCGGGCATTGCCAATATAAAGGCAACGTTCAACAACACCATCGTGACCATAACTGACATGAACGGAGAGACGATTGTTTGGGCATCAGCGGGAGGGGTCGGGTTCAAGGGCACAAAAAAGGGAACGCCTTTTGCTGCTCAGTCAGCTGCAGAAGCTGCCGCAAGAAAAGCGCTTGAGTCAGGGATAAAGGAGGTCAGCGTTCTTGTGAAAGGCCCGGGGTCAGGCAGGGAAACAGCAATAAGAGCGCTTCAGGCCGCGGGATTGGAAATAAGCTCGATCAAAGACGTGACGCCGCTGCCTCATAACGGGTGCAGACCGAGAAAGAGAAGGAGGGTATAGAATACAATTATGGGAAGGTACACAAGACCAACTTGCAGGCTTTGCAGAAGGGAAGGCGAAAAGCTTTTCCTGAAAGGCGAAAAATGTGCTTCGGAAAAATGTCCGATAAAGAAGCGTCCTTATGCGCCTGGTCAGCATGGAAAGACCACTATTTCAAAATTTTCTGACTATAAGGTCAGGCTCAGGGAAAAGCAGAAGGCCAGGAGGATCTACGGAATATCGGAGCGGCAGTTCGAGAACTACTTCATTGATGCGCGAAAATCGAAAGGCGTTACGGGAGAAAAACTTCTTGAAACGCTGGAAAGAAGGCTTGATAATGTTGTTTACAGGCTGGGATTCGCCACCACAAGAAATGAAGGAAGACAACTTGTGCGGCACGGGCATTTCCTGGTCAACGACAGGAAGGTCAACATACCTTCTTACCAGGTCAAGCCGCAGAACATCATTAAAGTCAAAGCGGGAAGCGTCGAAAGGATAAAGAAGAATATTGATAAATTGAAGGAAAGAAAGGTCCCTAAATGGCTGTCGCTTGACGAGGCGGCAATGAACGCCAAGGTTGAGGCTATCCCGAAAAGGGATGATATAGATGCCGCGATCGATGACATGTTGATAGTTGAGTATTATTCAAGATAAATAGGGAGGGATAAGAATGGTAATGTTAGGGGAAAAACCTTGGGTAAGGTATCAGCCGGAAAGTGATGTCTATGGGAAGTTTGTTGTGGAACCTTTGGAGAAAGGATATGGATCGACGCTGGGCAACGCTCTTCGGAGGGTCCTTCTTTCTTCGCTTTCGGGGGCTGCCGTAACATCGATAAAGATCGAGGGTGTATCGCATGAATTCTCGACGATACCAGGGGTCCTTGAGGATGTGCTTGTAATAATCCTGAACATTAAGGAGCTTGTGATAAAGATGCACGGCGACGGGCCGAAGGTGATAAAGCTTAAAGCGAAGGGTAAAGGAGAGGTCACCGCGGACCAGATCGAGCATGATGCCGAGGTGGAGATAATCAACAAGGACCAGAAGATAGCCACCCTTGAGGGTAACGGCAAGCTCAATATTGAGATGACCGTTGAAAAAGGCAAAGGATACGTACCTGCCGAGAGGAACAAGAAGCCCAATATGTCCATCGGCTCCATCCCAGTGGATTCGCTTTTTTCGCCAATTCATAAGGTGAACCTTTCGACCGAGGAAGTGAGAGTGGGGCAGGAGATCAATTATGACAGGCTTGTGCTTGAGGTTTGGACCAACGGCGCCATGAAACCCGATGACGCGGTGAAAGATAGCGCCAAGATACTTGCAAAGCACGTGGAGATGTTCTTGAACATCGGGCAAAGAGCGGAGTCGCTTGGCATCACGGTCTCCGGTAAGGAGGAAGCAAGGGAATCAGTGCTTGAAATGAGCGTTGAAGATCTCGAGCTGTCAGCAAGATCCTCCAACTGCCTGAAAAAAGCGGGGATAAAGAAGATAAACGACCTTCTTGAATATTCCGAGCAGGACCTGATGAAGATAAAGAACTTTGGCGCAAAATCGGCCAAAGAGGTCAAAGAAAAACTCGAAGAGTACAAGCTTAAGCTTAAGCCTTCGGAAATTATACCCGAGGAGACCGAGGAAAAGGAAAAGAAGAAGTAAGGAGCAAGTTATGCGACACCGCAAGGGCAACAGGAAATTAAGCAGGGCCACCGACCAGCGGCTTGCGATATTAAGGAGCATCGTCGCTTCGCTGATCAAGGTCGGCAAGGTAAGAGTGACGCACGCAAGAGCTAAAGAGGCAAGAAAGATCGCCGATAAAGTGATCGCACTTGCCAAGTATAATGATCTGGCTTCCCGCAGAGCGGTACTATCCATTATCCGGGACAAAGAAGCTGTTAAGAAGATATTCAAGGAAGCGCCGGTAAAATTCGAAGGAAGGCCGGGCGGTTTTACCAGGATAATAAAGCTCGGGAGAAGAAGGGGCGATAACGCTCCGATTGTTCTGCTGGAAATAGTATGATAAGGACCTTGAACTTGGATTTTGCCTATGCGCCTGATGACGGCACAGTCCTTTGGGATATAAATATTGAGATAAATAAGGGTGAGATTGTCTCTATTCTTGGGCCGAATGGTTCAGGAAAGACCACCCTAGTAAGACATTTTAATGCGCTCCTTCTCCCTTCTTCGGGGGATGTATACGTGGACGGCCTTGATACCAGGGAGAGAAGGAACCACAGGAAGATAAGGGAGATGGTTTCCCTTGTTTTTCAGAATCCGCTTGACCAGTTCATCGGCCTTACTGTTTCGGATGACCTGGCGTTGCCGCTCCGGATGCGAGGCGAGAGCGATAAGAGCATAAAAAGCAAGGTTGGCGAGATGCTCGATATGTTCAACTTGAAGAATATCAAGGACCGGTATCCTCATAAGATATCAGGCGGCGAGCAGAAGCTCCTGACCATAGCGGCGGCGCTCATAGTGGATCCAAAGGTCATCGTTCTTGATGAGCCGACAGTGATGTTGGACAAGGGCAGAAAAAAGATCGTGCATGAGCATCTAATGCGCATGAATAAGGAACATGGTAAGACCGTGGTCATCTCAACCACCGATCCCTATGAAGCAAGTTTGGCTGACAGGATATATGTGATAAAAGAAGGCGAGATAGCCTGTTCCGGCAAGCCTAAAGAGGTCTTTAAGAAGAAGAAATTCATGGAAGAAATCGGAGTGGGGGTGCCTGTATAATGCAAAGGATCATCAGATCGACGCTATTATTTATCCTTATAGGGAGCGTTCTTTTGTTCCCTGCGTCGGGATTGATGCTGGCCTTTTTGGTGGTTTTTGTTTGTTCAATGTTCTTAAAAAGGTCTTTGCGTAGGATCGTGGAAAAATTGAGGCCGGCTATATTTTTGGGCGCGGTCGCGCTTTTAGTGTATACTTTGACGGCGGACCTGTACACCGGACTTTCGGTGGCCCTCAAGCTTATTCTTGTTTTTTGGCTGGCACAGATGATCGTGGAAGAGGTCCCGTTGCAGCGGTTCATAGGCGGAATGGCGCAATGGAAGGCTTTTAATCAGCTTTTCAGGCGGTTAAGCCTGATGCTGCTGGTGGCCGCGGTCTCCTTTCCTATCATAAATAAAGAGGCAAAGAATATATATGATGCCCACGTTTCAAGGGGCGTGGATTTTAGGAAAGGGAACGTGTCTGAGAAAGTCAACAGTCTGTTCTATTTTCTCAATATTTTGTTCGTGAAGATATTTGACAGGGTTGACGCCCTGACGTATGCCATGGAGAGCAGGATACCTTCTGTGGCATGAGGAACTTGAAGCTGGTCATTGAGTACGACGGCGGCAAATTCTCAGGTTTTCAGGCACAGCCTGACGAGATCACTGTGCAAGGGGAGCTTGAGAGGTCCTTGCATCGACTTACGGGCGAAAGGGTGAGGCTGACGGGCGCCGGAAGGACCGACTCTGGGGTCCACGCGCTCTCTCAGACCGTGAATTTTAAGACCAATTCGCGTCTAAGCGTTATTGATATAAAAAGGGCTTTGAACAGCGTATTAAGGCACATTGTAGTAAATGATGTTAAGGTCGTGTCTGCGTCGTTTGACTCAAGGAAGAGCGCCAAAGAAAGAGAGTATGTTTACCTGGTCTATTGCGGAGAAGTGATGCCTGTCTTATTGAGCGGGCGGGCATGTCATGTAAGGGGCAAGCTCAATATCGGCAGGATGAGAAAGGCATCAGCGGCGCTTTTAGGCAAGCATGATTTTTCCTCATTCTGCGCAAAGGACAGGATAAGGAAGGATTGCCGGAAGGCCTTAAAGAGGATACAGATAGGGATAAAACCGATACGTTTTTTTGGGCACACATATAGGATGGTTTATTTCAGGTTCATAGCAGGCGGTTTTTTATGGAAGATGGTCAGGTTCATGGTGGGCACATTGATCAAGGTTGGGCTTGGCAAGATCGGACCGGCCGCGGTCAAAAAGATAATTGCGGCAAAGGATAACAGGATGGCCGGGCCTGTCGCACCTGCCCATGGCCTGTATTTAACTAGAATATCATATTGAGAGGAGATCGAAAGTGAAGAATATGACAAGAACAAGTAATCTTAGATTAAAGGACATCAAAAGAAAGTGGTTTATTGTTGATGCCAGCGATAAGGTCCTTGGAAGGCTGGCGTGCAAGGTCGCCAGGATACTTATCGGTAAGGGCAAGCCCGAATTCACGCCCAATCTGGATTGCGGTGATTTTGTTGTTGTTTTGAACGCCGCAAAAGTCAGAACGACCGGAAAAAAGATGGTCCAGAAGAAGTATTTCAGGCATTCAGGTTATCCCAGGGGCGATAAATTGATAGGGCTTGAGAAAATGCTGGCGGATCATCCCGAGACCGTGATCACGCTGGCCGTCAAGGGGATGCTGCCGCAGAACAGGCTGGGCGATGTAATATTGAAAAAATTGAAAGTGTACAAAGGGGATGTCCATCCTCATGTGGCGCAAAAGCCCGAGATATTGAACATATAGGTCGAATAGGAGGCAAAAATGTCAGAGGAAAAGAAGAAAAAAGCGAAGAGACCGGAAAAGAAAGAAAAAGAGGCAAAACCGAAAGCCGTAAAGAAGGCTAAGCCGGCAAAAAAGAAGATCGCAAAACCTATGATGCCGGAGCAGGAAAAGGAACAGTTGAGGGAGGGTGTGCTTAAGGAAGAAGCGGCATCAAGGCCGGAAGAAGCAGCGGTAAAACATCATGTTCCCGAAGTTAAGGTTGAAAAGAAACCGTCAAAGAAAGAAAAAGCGGCGGTAGCCGAAAAGTTCCACGGAGTTGGAGGAAGAAAGACCTCCATTGCCCGTGTTTGGCTGAAGCCCGGGAACGGGAAATTCATAATTAACGGGAGATCCCTGGAACAATACGTCTGCAATAGGCCGATCCTGATGTTCCAGGCTGTACAACCATTCGCAATAACAAGCACTTCAAATAAATACGATGTTTACGCTAATGTTTACGGCGGAGGAGTCGCCAGCCAGGTAGGGGCTATAAGGAACGCGATCTCAAGAGCGCTTATTGAGGCGAATCCTGAACTCAGGCCGCCGCTGCGCACCACCGGAATGCTGACAAGGGACTCAAGGATCAAGGAAAGAAAGAAATACGGAAGGAAGAAAGCAAGGAAGAGATTCCAGTATTCTAAGAGGTAAAATATGGCTAAAAATCCGCTTGGAGCAGCAAAGAATATCCGCCATTACGCTAAAATGCGCACAGGAAGGATCCATGATCCTTATGCGAACGATAAGGGTTTTTCTGAGCCGACCATCTGTCCCGTGTGCAACGCGGTTTACCATAAGAAGCGTTGGTCTTTTAACGATAAGCTTTTGGCTGAATCCAAAAAGGACAAGAATGTCCGGTACCATAAATGCCCTGCAGACAGGAAGATAGAAGATAATTATGCGATGGGGAAGGTATCTTTGACCGGCGGATTCATAGACGAGCACATGGATGAGCTGATCCATGTCATTAAAAGCGAGGAACGGCGCGCGGTTGAAAATAATCCGATGGACAGGCTTATGAAGATCGAAAAGAAAAACAGCGGAATATATGTTGAAACCACCTCCGATACCCTGGCAATGAGGATAGGCCATCATCTTAAAGAGTCCTATAAGGGCGGGGACGAGGAATTCAAGTTCCGCAGCGGCGATAAATTCGTTGAAGTATTATGGCATAGGGACATGTAAAGGATATTAGGGTCAAGGTATCAGGACAGTCGATCAGAATAAAATAGATAGAAAGGGGAATTAGCATGGCATCTTTGAAACAGTATCTTTTGATCCCGGGTCCAACGCCGGTCCCGCCGGAGGTGCTGTCGGCATTGAGCCATCCGATGATCAACCACAGGAGCGCTGACTTTAAGGCGGTACTCTCTGAGGTCACGGAGGGCCTGAGGTGGGCTTATCAAACAAAGAACGATGTGCTTATACTTACGGCTTCAGGCACGGGGGCAATGGAAGCCGCATTGGTCAATACACTATCCCCCGGCGATAAGGTATTGATCGTCAATATAGGGGCTTTCGGGTCAAGGTTCGTAAAGATCGCGAAAGCATACGGATTGAGCGTTGACGAAATGAAGATCGAGAGAGGGAAGTCCGCGGATCCGAAAGCGGTGGAACAAAAACTGAAGGATGACAAGAACAAGGAGATCAAAGCCGTCGTATTCCAGCAGAACGAGACCTCAACAGGGGTATTGAACGATGTAAAGGCTATAGCGGAAGCGGTCAGGTCCCACGGAGCGCTTTCGATCGTGGATGCTGTTTCTGGGCTATTGACAGCTGACCTCAAAGTTGATGAGTGGGGGCTTGACGTGGTCGCTTCGGGCTCGCAGAAAGCGTTCATGGTCCCGCCGGGGCTTTCGTTCATAAGCATGTCGGAAAGAGCATGGAAGGCCTGCGAGGCTTCTAAAATGCCAAGATTCTATTTTGATCTTAACGCGGCGAAGAAATTCGCGGCGACGGGTGAAACACCCTGGACGCCGTGCCTGACGATCGCATTTGGCTTGCAGGTCTCAATAAAAATGCTGCAGAAAGAAGGCCTGGAGAACGTGTTCAAGAGGCATGAAAAGCTTTCGAACGCGGTCAGGGCGGGCGTAAAAGCGCTTGGTTTCGGCCTTCTTGCGGACGAACAATGCGCTTCAAAGGCCGTAACCGCGGTCGTGCCTCCGGCAGGCATTGATGCCGAAGCATTAAGGAAGGCGGCAAGAGAGCAGTATGGTGTTGTTCTTGCCGGCGGCCAGGAAGACCTAAAGGGTAAGATATTCAGGATAGGACATCTTGGCTATGTTGATAAGATGGATATAATCACGGCCTTCTCAGCATTAGAGATGGTCGGCTCTCAGATGGGCGCCAAAATAAAGATGGGCAACGCGGTTGCCGCTGTAGAGGAGACGCTTAAATGAAAGTACTTGCTAGCGACAAGATCGCCGAGGACGGACTGAAGAAGCTTAGGGATGCCGGCTTTCATGTTGACATGAAGACAGGGCTTTCAGAGGATGAGCTGGTCAAAATAATACCCGAGTATGACGCCCTGGTGGTCCGATCCGAGACAAAAGTCACGCCAAAGATAATTGAAGCCGCAAAGAAGCTGAAGATAATAGCCAGGGCAGGTGTCGGTGTTGACAATGTTGACCTTCCGTCAGCTACCAAGAAAGGTATCATTGTCGTTAATTCACCCGAAGGTAATACGATAGCCGCAGCCGAGCACACATGGGCGATGCTTATGGCGATGTCAAGGAACATCCCGCAGGCCCAAGTGTCACTCCGGTCCGGCAAATGGGAGAGGTCCAAGTTCACCGGCGTTGAGGTGTACGGTAAGACCCTGGGTGTAGTGGGCCTCGGGAAGATAGGAAGCCGCGTTGCGTCATACGGCGTTGCTTTCGGCATGAAGGTATTGGGAAGCGATCCCTTTGTGACGAAGGAATACGCGGACAAGCTTGGAATTGAGCTTGTTGATATCGATGTAGTAATCAAAGTATCGGATTATCTAACTTTTCATATACCGAAGACCAAAGATACGGCCAATATGATAAATGCCGAGAAGATAGCATTGATGAAGAAAGGTGTGCGAATAGTCAACTGCGCGAGAGGCGGCATAATCGACGAGAAGGCGCTAAATGACGCCCTGCTGAGCGGGCATGTTGCCGGGGCAGCTATCGACGTTTACGACAAGGAGCCTCCGGACCCAGCGAATCCCCTTCTCTCGAACGATAAGGCCGTGACCGTGCCCCATCTTGGTGCGGCAACCGTTGAAGCTCAGGTCAATGTCGCGATTGATGTGGTCGAACAGATAATCGAGGTGTTGAAGGGCGGCACCGCTAAAGCGGCGGTGAACATCCCGTCAATGAAGCCGGCCATTCTTGGAGCGGTCGCACCTTACATGAAGCTTGCCGAAAAGATGGGCAAGCTGGCGGCACAACTGGTTGATGAGCCCGTGTCGGTGGTCAATATTTCGTATTACGGCGAAATGGCGGATAAGGACACATCTCCGCTCACGGTCGCTGCCATGAAGGGCCTTCTGGAACCAGTTGTCGAGGGCATCAATTATGTCAACGCTCCCATTATTGCAAAAGAGAGAGGAATTAACATAATCGAGAGCAAGAGCACGGAATGCTTCGATTTCGCGAACAAGATCTCAATATCGGTAGGTAAGGGTGAGAAGAAAAGGAAAGTGGAAGGCTCGCTTTTCCAGACCCTTGGAGAGAGGATCGTTAACGTGGACGGATTCAGCGTTGATGCCATGCCTTCGGGGTATCTTATTATCGCATCGAACATCGACCAGCCAGGCATGATCGGGCAGGTCGGCACGATCCTGGGGAAGAACAACGTGAACATAGCCGGTATGGAGGTCGGGCGCAACAAGGCCGGCGAGAAAGCCGTCATGTTGCTCAACATCGACAATGCGGTGCCGGATAAGGTATTGAGAGAACTCGAAAAAGTAAAAGGCATACATTCTGCAAAACTAGTATCTTTGTAGTATTATCCTCCGGTAAAATGACTTAATAGCTAAGAGCTTCTGATCAGCTTTTCCTAAATTTGTCATTCTTGATCAAGCATATAGACTCTTCGCTTCGCTCAGAGTGACGAGATAAGCGAATCCTGTCACTCTGAGCCTGAAGGGCGAAGAGTCTATAATCTTAAATCCATTGAAATTTCACCGGTTTTATGACGATAAAAACATGTCGCTCCCTATAATGAGGGCGCGTCAGGAGCGCAAGGATGTCACCAGTAAAGCCCATATATTTATCAGCATTATCAGGGTCATTCAAGGACGCCGCTAAAAGATCGGACATCAATTCGTCATCAAGCCTGGATTCCGAGCACGAGATCATGCTTACTGCCGTAAGGATCAGGATATCAAATCCGGGCAATAAGGAAGCGTATGATGCATTCGCGGATCTGGCCAAAGATCACGGGTATGACCTGAGCCGTTTTCCTGTTGACGCTTATGCCGATATTTGCGAGGGCGAGCTGTCAAGGGTCGATGAGAGGAGCCTGCCTTATATAAGGACGAGAGTTTACCTTTCAAGAGATGATCGAGATCAAGTGGGAAGCGAAAGGGAAAGTATCGAGATAATCGTTAAGCCAAGGTCAGAGGGAGTGGTACACAGCGGCTTCTTTTCGAACAAGATCGGGAATACGAGGGAATTAATATATATCGAGCACTTTACGGGGAGCAGGATCTGGAGCTCGTTATATGCCGCAGGGATCGGAGACGCGGACAAGAACTATGAGCCCCATCCATACAGACAAAAAAGCGGGCATTATGTCACGGATGAGATGAGAAGAATGATCGCGTTGATAGACAGGGCCATGCTAAGCCTCGCCAGGAATCCGCAGGAGAAGAAGCTTGTGAGCGACCTGAAGATCGTAAAGAAATATCTCCAAGGCCGCACTTAGCAAAAGTCCCCATCCATCATTAAATAATGAAATTCCTCGAGCGATCCTTCGATAATCATACGAACACTATTAAAGGAAGGTATTCATGAGAGTTGATCTAGTTACAAGGATGGCCCAGGCATGCGGGGGGCCTGTCAGTTCTGTCGTGACCCCTTTCATAAATGCGCAGGCAGATGTATTGAGGCGGCACGACGGGTCCGCCGTGGTATATACGAATCCCCTTGGATTCAACGCTCCTGGATCTGAAGAAATGGCAAAGGCGTATGTCCTTGGCCATCTGCTTGCCGAAAATGAAGGGTATGTCCGCGATGAGATGACAGAATGCGCCATAATACAGGAGGATATCGATAAGGATGTAGAAGGGATGAAAAGTTTTTCTCTGCGGGAAGAATGTGTGGGCGCAGTGACGGAGCAAAATGTCAGGCGATCGATGACAGTGGCTAGTTCATTTTTACAAAGGATCGCAGTCAATAACATAATGGCGGTCGACTTTGGCGTTGACGTACGGAAAGAATATTATTATCTGGGCGACGGCAGCAGCTTTGAGGAACAAGCGAGTGTGGTGGAGGAGGGGCTTGTGCGGGATGGCCCTTATGCGGACGCTGTTGAGATGCCCAGGTCAGTCGCTTTCAGGATAGGGCTGCCATTCCTCTTTTTACTGGAGAACTGCATATATCAGGATAAATGGATGACAAATGTTTTATTTGGATATCGTTCGACGGCGCTGCTCATAAATGAAGTGCTTGATGGGATAGGTTTGGCTGAAGGAAGCGAAAAAGCGTTAACAAGGGGATTTAGGTCACATTACAGTCCAGAAAGATACAGGGCTTCAGTCCAGTACCTTCACGAATTCCTCGGCCGGGGAAGCATCTTTCATCCGAGGATGATGACACGGCAGGCTTGCGACAGGCAGAGGGAGAAAGAAGCAACGGTTGCGATTGAAAGCTTCAGGACATCGAAAGAGCCGCAAAGCGTTGAGGTCCTGCTTGAGGCAATGGAAAAGCTCTTGCGGATACAAACTATAGATGTCGACGATAAGGTCAAGGAGGCATACAGGTTATGCCTCGAGAAAGCAATGAGCAAAGGCGTAGATTTGGGGAGGATGCATGATGGCCTGCTTAATACGTGCCTTGAGCTTAAATATGAGATGGCCGCGATCTATTTTTATGGAAAAATTATCATATAAACTATGCGTGTTCATTATCCACTCCTTGAACACGCCGTTAGACGCACACGCTCAAAGGGGAATGCCTGATCCAGTAAATTGTCTTACCTAATTAGAGATTTCTTATCCTCAGATGGGAACAAGCATCCAAGTATATGAAGATGGGAAATGGGTATGCCTGCCTGCCGCCTGCCTGTCGGCAGACAGGGCAGGCAGGGAAGCGGGTTTGGTATGGAAAATGGGATTGGTTTGTGGACCAATGACCAAACCTATGAACAGGCCGAACTAGCGTCTAAAACCAAACCCAATACCAAAACAATTGAAGCCCATCCTCATTTTTGTTAGTATATTCAACAAGATGCCTAAATATAGTGGATTTAAAAAAATAGTTCGCAGGTTATTCAAACGGCCGATAAAGGTCGGCCTTGCCCTTGGAGGAGGAAGCTCACGGGGGGTTGCCAATGCCGGCGTGCTCAAGGCGCTCGTGGAGAACAATATCCCTATTGATCTGATAGCAGGGACTTCTGCCGGAGCGATAGTTGGAGCTCTCTTTGCGGGAGGCATAGGCATAAGCGACATCATTAAAGCGGCAAAGACCACGGATTGGTTCACGATGGCAAGGGTAAAGTTCAATGGAGTATGGCCTATATCAGGACAGGGTGTCGAGGAATTCATACGTAAATATCTTGGGAATAAAAGATTCGAAGACCTGAATATTCCTTTTTCAGCGGTAGCCACGGATTATAGGACGGGGGAGAAGGCAGTATTATCAAAGGGCGATTTGACGAGAGCTATCCATGCAAGTTCGGCAATCCCGGGGGTCTTTGCTCCCGTGGAATATGATGGCAGGCTATTGATGGACGGCCTGATGATCGATAATGTCCCCGCTGATGTCGCAAGAGAAATGGGCGCAGATTACGTTATCGCGGTTGATGTCGTGCCTGACGTAGTTTTGACCGAGGGACCGAAGAATGTCAGGCAGCTTGTCGAGCGGGCTGTTGATATCGCCTCCAGGAACCATTGCAGGCATGCCTGCTACGAGCATGCCGATGTAGTGATAGTCCCGGTGACAGTGGATGTATCACCTTTGGATTTCAGCAAATCTGAACACCTGATCAAATTAGGGGAACAAGCGGCATTAAAAGCCATCGGCAAGATAAGGAAAGACCTGAATCTATAATTCGATTTGAACGCCTATCTTTCCGTACTGTCCCTTGATATCCTTGATGACCCGGATCCTAAAAAGGATATCCAGCATATCAAGGGCATCGAGCAACTGGATATCAAGTATATCGAGGATACCGAGCGATAAGAAAGCATAGCATGTCGAAGGTGTTAAGTGATAATGATATCCGGACACGGCAACTATATCGTTCTGCTTCCCTTTCGCTTGGAAGCTTCCCTTTTTTCTAGAACATATTTCTTGTAATTGTTGATGCCAATGATCAATCTTTCATAACGATCGATCCAGCTGTCAGCATTATCCGGTGAAATATAACCTTTAGCTTTCATTGAGAGGATGTGATTTTGCGTTTCCCCAGCTTCCTTCCTGGCAATGTTCATCGATTTTATTTTATCATTATAATAATATGATGCATATCCTTCGGCGATATTGGCTTTAATGGACGAGGATGAACGCTCAATTTGATCCCTAAGTCGGAATCTTTCCTCTCGGGGCATAGTTTTACATGAATTGGTGATCTCCATATTCAATTTATGTGCCTCTTGCCAAATCCAGAGCCTCATAAATCCAGCAGTTCTTTTTCTTTGATGTCCTGTCGCTTGATCTCCTTGATGTTCTAGATATCCCATTGCTTGATCTCCCTGGTGTCCTTGATATCCCTGCCTGCCGGCAGGCAGGCTGATCCCTTGATGTCCTTGATCCCCTTGATAATCCATCACTCGATCTCCTAGATAACCCCGATATCCTTGGCTTTTTCATCCTTTAGCCCCAGATTTTCCATCTTCGAAATGAGAGTTGTCCTGTGTATGCCCATCTCCTTAGCTGTCCTTGTCTGGTTGCCCTTGTTCTTTGCCAGGGCTTTCCTGATAAGGTTCTTCTCAAAGTTACCAATTGCCGCACTTAATGTAAGCCCTTCAGTTGATGTTAACGCTTCATCAGGCCTTAACAGGATGTCCGCGGGCAGATCGCATGCCTCGATCGTGTCTGAGCATGACAATGAAACAAGCCTTTCCATTAGATTCTCTAGCTCCCTTACATTGCCGGGCCATCTGTATTTCTTAAGGGACGAGATCGCATCGCTTGAGAATCCTTTAATATTCTTGTTCAGGTCTTTGTTGTACTTGTCCAGGAAATAATCTATATAAAGAGGAAGGTCATCGATCCTTTCGCGGAAGGCCGGCATCTCGATGGGGATGACGTTAAGCCTGTAATAAAGGTCAGTCCTGAATTTCTTTTCGCTGATCGCTTTCCTGATGTCGATATTTGTCGCGGCAATTATCCTTACATCGATGGGGACCTGTTTTTCACCGCCGATCTTTGTTATTGCACCCTCCTCAACCACTCTTAGGAGCTTTGCCTGCATCGCAAGCGGCATCTCGCCGATCTCATCAAGGAATATCGTTCCGCCGTTGGCAAGCTCGAACTTGCCGCTGTGGCTTTCCATTGCGCCGGTGAAAGATCCCTTTTCGTGGCCGAACAGTTCAGATTCAAAAAGGTTGTCCGGGATGGCAGCGCAGTTGACGACAATAAACGGCTTGTTCCTGCGGGCACTTTTCTTGTGGATCGTCAATGCCGCGATCTCTTTTCCGGTGCCGGATTCCCCGCTGATAAGCACGGTGCTCCCGTTACGGCTTACCATGTCGATCACTTCAAATACGGCCTTGATCCTGGGGCTTTTGCCGATAAGCTCAACGCATGCTTGCTTTTCGTTCAAGACGGTCCTCAGATTCAAGTTCTCCCTTTTCAGATCCTGCCGCTCTATTGCCTTGGCCACTGTCGATAACAGTGCTTCAGTTTCGAATGGCTTGATAATATAATCGTAAGCACCCGACTTAAGGGCTTCCACGGCAAGGTTCACGTCCTTTGAAGCGGTCACCATTATCACTTCGATCCTGGGATCAAGAGCCTTGATCTTCTTCAGTACATCGATACCGTTCGTATCCGGCATGATAATATCAAGGATAGCGACGCGGTGGTCGCCGTCTTTTATTTTCTTGATGCCCTCTTTGGCGTTCGTTGTCGCATCGACCTCATATTCTTTCTTGAAGACCGCCCTGTACATGGAAAGCATGTCCTCTTCGTCGTCAATGATCATGATCTTGTCAAGTTTTTTCATGTTTTATCCCTCCATGATATGAGTACATGCAAGAAGCTTGCCAATTCTATTTATGGCGTTATGATAAGGAATAATTGTAGCACAGAGATGTTATTGTAGCAATATTCGACACTTAATAGACGGAAAACACTACAGATTCAAGCGGGGGTATTCATCAATATTTGGATCCCCGAACCTCTCGATTCTCGACTTGCTCAGGATTTTCTTTCCAACAGAGGAGTTCAGCAATAATCTTAAAACACTTCAAGAAGCAGCCTTTAAAAGCATTAGGTTTGAGGAGATTAAAAATGTGAATAGGCTCTGTTTTTCTAGACCTTGATCATTTCATCTTTATCGAAGTGTACATCCCGACATCCCCGATGCTGTCCACCGTCTCTGTTTCCCACGTAGTCCCGGTCCATTTCGTGAATTTCAAGTTTTTATTTGTGTCCTCATAATGACTGATATTCGGGTAGCCGGCACTGCTTAAAGCCAGAGATGTGTACTGCCCCTCAGTTACACCTGCTTCAAATGTCACAAAATACCATGTTGTCCCCGTCCATTCCGTATACCTCAGAAAAAAATGCGTAAAATCATAATAACTTATATGAGGATTCCCATTACTATCCAGGGCCAAAGATATATCCGTTCCGCCCTGCGGCCCGTTAGCTTCCAGAGTCTGAACCATCCAGCCTGTGCCGGCTTCCCAGGTTGCGTATTTCAGATGAATTGCATATCCATCTAAATAAGCAATGTGAGGCCGCCCGTTGCTGTCCAGTGCCAATGAAGTATATTCTCCCACTCCCAGTGTGTTGTCCACTACTTGAATAACCCAGCTTATGCCTTCCCAGCTTGCATAATATAAATAACCTTGGAAGTATTGCCGGTAACTTATATGCGGCCTGCCGCTGTTGTCCAATGCTAATGATGTGTATTTGCCCACTCTAAAGTCATTATCGACCGTTTCGATCTCCCAGGTTGTCCCTGTCCATTTTGCGTATTTCAAGTGGTCGTTAGTTTCATCCCAATAACTTATCCTTGGATTGCCGCTGCAATCCAGGGCTAATGAGGAATATTGACCCACTTCAGCGGCATCATCCACTGTTGTGATCTCCCAGGTTGTTCCGGTCCACTTTGCGTACTTTAAAGCGCCATTGCTGATATCGTAATAACTGATCCTGGGGTTTCCGCTGCTGTTGAAAGCCAATGATGTATGCCAGCCCACGTTACCTGTATCGTCTACCGTTTCGATCTCCCATGTCGTCCCCGTCCATTCCGCGTATTTCAGGGCGGTATTCGTCTCGTCAAAATAACTTATGCAGGGCAATAAATTTGTGGTCGATGCCACTGGAGATCCTACACAGCCGGATATGAAAATTATTAAAAGTACAAAGAGACCAAGAATCAAGAAAACAAACAATCTTTTAATCATATTCTCACCTAATAAAATAATTATACGCCCCGGCAATAATTATTCAATGTTTTACAGCCACACACTATTTATCTGCCAAAGAATGCCTAAGAGATCCTTTGCATCAATACGGCATTAGGATGTAAAATGCGTGATATGTTGAAAATAGGGAATTATAAACTTCCGTCAAGGATCCTGCTGGCGCCGCTTGCGGGATGTTCAAACCTGCCATTTCGTCTTATTATGCGTTCTTATGGGGCAAAATTCGCATTTTTTGAAATGATTTACGCTAATGCCCTGCCAAGGAACAAAAAAAGCATCGAGATGCTTGCAACCACATCAAAGGACAGTCCGATCGCAGGGCAAATTTTAGGCTCAGACCCGGACCTTATGCTCGCCTCAGCAAGGATAATGCTGGAACATGTTAAAATAAAATTCCTCGATATCAATGCCGCCTGTCCGGTAAAAAAGATCGTAAAGAAAAAAGCCGGTGCTTATATGATCAAAGAGCCGCAACTGCTGTACAGGGTCGTAAAAAAGCTCTCCTCCAATCTGGAGGTGCCGATCACGGTCAAGCTCAGGGCCGGATATGACGATATTGATCGCGATAATATCGCGGACATCGCGAAGAAATGCGAAATGAGCGGGGCCTCGGCAATATTCATTCATGGCAGGACAAGATCGCAGGGATATTCCGGACCCGTAGATCTGGGCGCAATAAAAGCCGTCAAGTCCGCCGTGACGATACCGGTGTTCGGATCAGGGAATATATTTACTCCCGAACAGGCCGGGGAAATGATGGATGCGACCGGATGCGACGGCATTTTGGTGGCACGAGGATCATTTGGGAACCCCTGGATATTCAGGAACATCGAAAGATATCTGAAAGGAAAACCGCTGTTTGTCCCGACCTTTGAAGATAGAAGGAAAGCGGCCCTCAAACATTTAAAGCATCTTGAGAAATACTATAGTTCATTATCAAAAGGCAAGGTCGGGCTCATGAGAAAATCTGTCTTGTGGTATATGAAAGGTTTTGCGAATTCAGCCCGCCTGCGCGAGGAAATAAGCAAGGCAAAAAGCCGGGAAGATCTTGAGGCTATTATTCGCTCCGCAGAATGCGGGTAAACTCATCGATCATCCGCCTCAGCATCCCGGTCGGAAGCCCTATCACATTATCCCTATCCCCGACAATATTTTCGACCAGGACCTCCCCATATTCCTGAATAGCATATGCCCCGGCCTTATCCAAAACATCAACTTTTTGCAAATAGTCGTCAATATCCATGAGGCTTAATTTCTTGAATTTGACCCTGGTGGTCTTTAACGAGGCAATCATTTTTCCGGATGCTCCATTATACAATGTTATACCCGTCATAACCTCGTGACTTCTGCCTGACAGATCTGACAATATCTTTTTTGCCTCATTAATATCATTTGGTTTTCCTAATATCCTGCCGTCGATCACAACTATAGTATCTGCCCCGATCACGATCGCCTCCGGATTTTTATCTCCGACATCTTTTGATTTAAGCTCAGACGCAAGAAGGGCAAATTTCTCAGGGCGTGTTTCACGGATATTTGTTTCGTCGACAGTGCTTGCCGCGACTGAAAAATCTTTAGTGATCTCTGACAGCAATTCTTTTCTTCGCGGTGAATTAGAAGCGAGTATGAGTTTCATAATGCAAGCATTATACCACTTTGTTCGATACGGAAAGAATGGCTCCCCCGACTGGACCTGCCTGCCGGCAGGCAGGCGAGTTTCGCAATCGTCTTATACTGAATCCTATTAAGCTTCAAGAGATTTTGGTATAATAATTAGCATGTCAACATCGGAATTCATTTCAACAGTTAATGTGGCAATATTGGCTGCTACTTTTATTGCTGTTTGTTGGTATGCTTGGGAAGCAAGAAAAACAGCAAAAGAAATTGCAAAACAAAATGATATACAACTAATGCCCTTCTTTGCCATTATTTTAGATCGAGACGATAACCTGCTCATTAAAAATGCAGGCAAAGGCATCGCATTAAATATTAACTACAATGTCTTAGACATAACCAAAAAATATGAAAACATATCAATTGAATTCAAAGACATCCCAATACTTGAACCATCAAGCACGCAAATAATTCAGCATAAAATGGTTAAAGATGGCAAGGAATTAAAGGTTCCTTTTGGATATGAATTCCTTACCTATGGGGACAATCCAATGCGGCTGAAAATCGTGGTTGTGTTTGAAGATGTTTTAGGCAATAAATATTCTCAAGAAATATTCGCTGATAAAGCCAAGATAAGCCCTCACAAGATAATAAAAAAATAATTACGACTGGACGAGTTTCGCAACTATATTATCTTGAATCCCTTAATCCTCCAAGAGGCTTCAATATAATATTGACCTACTGCTGCTCAAAATGAACTATGACCGCTTTTTTATTTGCTTTTGTGTCTTCAGTCTCAAATATCTTGGAAACTTTCATTTTCTGCAGTTTAAATGTTTTTGGATTTATGATTTCTATAATTTGCCCAATATTATACGCATTAGCATTATTGAGATTGTAGAAAACGTGATACCCACTTTCAACGTTTTCATTGCGGAAATGCCATACAGTATACTCATCCTCCATATTTCACCTCCCGAAAAGGAATCTTACTCTGGTATTACCTGCATAAAGCCAACATAGCTTTTAATATCGTGGATGTTCATTTGAATATTTGTATCAGTAAGGGCTTCGCTCCAAAATCTTTCACACATCAATTTAAAATGACCATAGAAAGTATCAATGTTAAATTTAACCCGTTTTCTTCTATTTCTAATGCTAGGGGTCAAATGCTCAATATCTCTATTTCCAAACCTTGCGTCCCTATTATCAATAAAGTCATATCTAAAGATATGATCAGAGTAATTATGGAGCAAGCCACATCTTAAGTTTTTATATACTTCCTTGATTTTATAGTTTGGGTTGATTGGCAGCAGATATTTCTTTAAGAAAGCTATATAGTATTTCCCGGGAGCCTTATTTAGTCGATTCCTTCTGTTTTGGATCTTCTGTAAGTATTTGTGCTGCGGGTCGCTTCGATAACGCTTCAAAAGGATATTCAAGGTGGGGTTGTCAACAGCCATTAAACCAAAGCGAAAGCCTTTTAAATAATCGATTGCACACAACATAAGAATAAGTCCGGCTAAAGCAGCCGCTCTTTCCATAGTTAACTCAATATGAGACATTGCCAAGCCATAGCAATCTCGCCTTACAATGTTTGCATATTGATTTGCTTCAGCCTGAATGAGAGCTCGATATTGTTTTTGGGATATTTTATTGGCTTTTGGCATAAACCCCCAATTATCTGCAACAACAATAAATTATGCGCTTTTGCGGGCATTCTTCAACAATAGGATATACTCTCATTACCCGTTATTGTTTGAAAAGGGGTCCCCCAGACAGACGTTGTTCGAACTCAGGCATTATTTTGCCAGAAATCCCGCTTATGTGGCAAATGTATATAAATTAATTGATTCCCTCGATGATATTCCGACTACAATTAACAATGGTTAGCCAAGGCCCTTGCTATCGCCGACTTTATACTTTTCATATTAAAGCATATAATTGCGGCATGTTAAAAAGAAAGTGTAAACGAAAAGGCTGTGGGAAAATATTATGGGTATATCCCTCTGGAATAAAAAGAGGACAAGGCAAATATTGCTCCTTAAAGTGCCTACACGAGAGCAACAAAAAGGGTAAGGACATAAAATGTACTTACCCGCCCTGCAAAAAGATATTCCATCCCCGTCCTAACGAATCAAAAGCAGGTCATAGCTTATATTGTTCAAAAGAGTGCGGCATTAAGGATAGAAAGAGAAAAAAAACAATATTCTGTCTAAATTGTGGCGATTCACTTTACCCCAGAATAGATAGGGTCGAAAAGGGCTTGGGAAAGTTTTGCTCAAAAACCTGCTTCTTTGAATACCGCAGAGATCACGGCAAAAGAATTTGGAGGGTATGCTTAAATCCGAAGTGCAGAAAAAAGTTTTTTATATACCCTTCCGACCTATTGCTTAATGTCAAAAGGGGCTTGTTTTGCTCTTATGCTTGTAGGGGGGCATATCAAACAGGCAAAAGAAATCCCGCTTGGCTGGGCGGGAAATCCTTTGAACCATATACGCCCGCCTTTACTAATGCTATAAGAAACTTAATAAGGGCAAGAGATAATTATACTTGTCAATTATGCAGGACAAAAAGGGTAAAAAGAGCTTTCAGCGTTCATCATATCGATTACGACAAAAAGAATAGCTCGCCTACCAACTTAATAACCTTATGTTTAAAATGTCATATAAGGACTAACGTAAACAGAAAATACTGGGCTAAATACCTCAAGAAGAAAATAAAAGCTATATATCAACGAGCTGTAAGAAGATAGTCAATTCATTTATTGCATAATTGTTAACGATTATTGATTAATTTAGCTAAAGCTTCTAATTCTTTAATTCTTATTAGTTTTTGTTTGTCACACATTTTATCATACGATTGCCTTGCTTCTCGTAAAGCAAGATACCAAAATCCACCCATTTTCCCCTCAATTACTGCATTAATAGTATCTCCAATTCCATCTCTTTGAATTATCTGCCTAATATAGTTAATCTTGTCTTCGCTTGAAAAGGGGAATCGGGGAATTAAATGAAAATGTAAATGTTCAACTCCGTCACACAAAGTGCATACATATATCCTATCAGGATTCTCTCCTTTTTCATTAATAACTTTTGTTTTCAACACATTTGATATTTTGCTTATAAAAGAAAGCATATCGCCAAGGATAACTTTGTCGGATATAGATGTAATGTCAGCCATGTGTTTCTTTAAAATTACTAATGTATGCCCTTTTGTTAGTTGTTCTGGGCAAAGAGTGGCAATACAATATCTGCTTTTATGCTTTAATCCTCGATTACATTTCTTATCGTCGGGCATTTTACGAAGCAATGCATCGCTATTACAAGTATCTTTCCCGTTATTGCAATATTTGCATTTAGTATATATTTTGTTCATCAAATTAATATAAAAAGAAAACACATAAAGCTATTAGCGTCGAATACAAGAAACGTATAGAGAAAGGGCAGTAAGTATTGCTATGATAACTGTCAGCCAAACTACACACCAAGTTGCCGTTGTCTGTGATTTTATTGGCTTAAGGTGTTCTTTGCTGGTCTTTATTGTCACTGCTTTATTTCTGTTCGCTAGTTCTAATTTGGCGAACGCCGCTTTTTCTTCGTTAAATCTCTTGAATGCAAGGTTTTCCTCAAGTTCTTTTGTTGTCATGCCTTGGATTCTTGATTTGGTTTCATCGGATATCATATATTTATTTGTAGATTATATTCTTCTTGCTTGATAATAGCAATTTGAAGACATTAATGAAAATTCGAATACATATGATTGGCTCCCCGAACTGGACTCGAACTAGCAAAATTCAGATTAGCGTGGATTTCTGTTAACTGGTTAATGGTTCCCGGTTACTTGATCGTTCACCATTCAAACCAGCTCTTGTCGTACTTGAGCCATTTCAGGTTCTCGACCCTGATCTTCTTCCTTCCGAGATCCTCCTTGAATTCGATGATACCGTCCATCAGGTACTTTATGTTGTTAAGCACCTGGTCCGATACCGATCCTTCTTCCAGAACGAAAAGCGTTGTGACACCGCCGAAGGCGATCGCCGTCCTCCCGACCTGAGAAAGGAACTTCTGGACCGCAGGCAGCTCAAAATTCACGAGCAGGGATGATATCGAGTCTATGACACGCCTTCCGCCTTCTTTTCGCTGCACCGATTGCCCGATGACTGTACCCGCATCCGAGATCAAGCCCGAAAGCTGGTTAAGATCGAGCACACCGTGTATAGCGAACTTCTCTTCCTTTCTTTCCTGGCCGCTCGACCACGAATAGGCATCGATGAACTTTAATATGCTTTTTTCTTCAAAGCTTTTGGTGGAGATGTTCAACAGTGTGACCAGTTCCCTGCGTACCATGTTAGGATCGTCGTCGATCGCTATATAGAGGCATTTTTCATCTTTTTCAAGACCTTTAGCAATGAACCTCCTGCAGAACGTTGACTTGCCCTTGCCGAGAGCCCCGATCAAAAGGATATTCGATCCCTTTGGAAGGCCGCCGGAGAGAACACTGTCGAGAGCCGGGATCCCCGACGGGATCAGCTCAAGCTCGCCTTCCTTCGCGCCCGCGACCTTCGACACCTTTTGCCCGCGCCTTGTGAGCAGGGCAGTTATCCTGTCCTTTAATTCTTCTGAGCGGAAAGGCTTTGTGAGATAATCATCTGCGCCGCCCTCAAAACCCGTTATCTTATTATATTCATCGCCAAGAGCCGAAAGTATTATGATGGGGATATCGGCGAGCACGGGATCGGAACGCAGGGCCTTGCATACGTCAAATCCTGTCTTTTCGGGCATCCTGATGTCGGTTATGACAAGATCGGGCTTTTCCGCGATAGCCTTCTCTATTGCTTCCTTCCCGTTCGCGGCCGTCACGACCTCATAACCCGCCTCCTTCAATAACTTCGCCCCAAGAGTCCTTATATTGCTTTCGTCATCTGCAAGAAGTATTTTTGTCATGTTACAGCGGGTGCCGCAGCACCAGCCCCCTTTCTTTTATCATTTCAAAGGAATATTCCGCAAGGTCCGTCTTCGTGCTCCTCATCTTCCTGACGAAAAGCGTCCTCAAATATTTATTTGCCTGTTTGACGATGCTGAGCAGTATGATGCCGGAGACTATGAATTCTTCTATTCCGTACTGGCTTAGTTTGTTAGTTCCCACAGGAACATGGCTGGTGAAAAGCGTCGTGCAACCTGTCACTTCCTCTACCATGAATATAAGTACTCTTATGTACTCCTGGACCTCGGAAAATATATCGCTCTTTGATATCAGCGGGGCTATCGGATCGATAACGAGCCTTTTTGCGCCCGTCTTTTTGACGTGCTTATTAAGTTCTTCGGTGATCTTTGTGACCTCTATCTTGCCGCTCTTGCCAAGCCTTGCTTCTGAAAAATGGCCGGAGACGTCGAGTATCTGAAAAGAACCGTTGTCCAGGTATTTTTTCAGGTCCCATCCCATTGCCGTGGCGTCCTCGATGATGTGAGAAGGTTTTTCATCGATAGAAACATATATGCCTTTTTCGCCCTTTTTAAGGCCGTCCAATATATACTGAAGGCTAAGGAGCGTCTTTCCCGTGCCGGGCTCGCCGGAGATAAGATAGGATCTTCCTTTGACAAAGCCCCCGCCTATGAGCGGGTCAAGTCCCTCTATACCAGAGCTTACTCTTTCTGTATTCATAAAGCGGTTTCATTATAGATTTATGTCATCTATTTCGCAATCGTTAATTTATGGATATGGAGCTTGTCGCTGGATATCCTTTTTAGGATCCGGGTTATCAAGGACATCAAGGAGATCAAGCGATTGAATATCAAGGGGATCAGGGGTATCAGGGAACGGCATGTCAAGGAGGTTCTTATCGCTCGGTATCCTCGATATACTTGATATCCTTTATTAATAACCGGGATATCGAGGGTATCAAGAAGATCGAGTGATGGGCTATCAAGGGGATCAAGGACATCAAGGGACAGTTATGTTTTCTAATTGCCTGATATCCTTGTTCTACTTGATGCCCATTTACTCGATACCCTTGATATACTGGATATCCTTTCGTTATTGTCGAAACCGATTTAAATGTTCTTTCTTTTATGCTAAATTCCATATATGCCGCTTTATAAAGCAGAAGCCATCAATCTTAGGACCATCAATATCGGCGAGGCCGACAAATTGGTGACGCTCTTTTCCAGGCAGTATGGTAAAATCAAGGCCGTTGCCAAGGGCGCGAGAAGGACCAAATCAAAATTTGGCGGAAGGCTTGAGGTATTCACGTACAATCAGTTGCTGCTTGCCACCGGAAAGCAGCTGGATATCATAAGCCAGTGCGAAACGATAGAGAGCTTCTACCGCCTTAGGGAAGAGAGAAGCAAGCTTAACACAGGCGCTTACTTTCTCAGGCTCATTGACCTTACAACGGAAGAAAGGCAGAAGAATGAAGGATTGTTCGAGCTGTTGCTCGGCTCGCTTTTTCTGCTGATCGAAGGAGCTGATCCGGACAGGCTGGCAAGGTATTTTGAGGTGCACCTGACCAGGATCGAGGGCATTTTCCCTGATATCGATAAGCTTCATTGCAGCAAAGAGGTAAAAATGGCGATATTAGACCTAAAAAATGGCGACTTGAGTGCCGAGATGAGCCCGTCAGCGCTTAAGAGCATAGAAAACATGTTCAAGCGATGGATAAGCGAACATGCGGGAAGGGACATTAGCAGATTGAATGTCGAGGTTATTTAAATGACGCCAACCAGACCAAGATTCTCGGCGGTATTGTCCAATTCAGGATTCATGCTTCTCTGGATGGGGCAGCTCCTTTCTCAGCTGGCTGACAGGATATTCATATATATACTGATGATAGTAGCGTATTCATTGACACACACGAATCTCGGGGTAAGCATCCCCATGCTGGCTTTCGGCATCCCTTCCGTTCTTTTTGGGTCGATCGCCGGGGTTTTTGCCGACCGCCTGGATAAAAAAGGGATAATGGTGGTTTCCGGCATTTTAAGGGGGACATTGATACTTTTGATCATACCGCTTGTAAGCAAATCAATGCCCCTGATATTCCTGATAACGCTGTTGATCTATACCGTAGCCCAGTTCTTTGCTCCCGCCGAAACCTCTTCCATACCTGAACTTGTCGAGAAAAAGAACCTCATTGTAGCGAACTCCCTTTTCATGATGACCTGGATGGGCGCTTCCGTTCTTGGCCTGGGACTTGGCGCTCCGCTCGTGTTTTATTTAAAAATGGAAGGGACTTTTATCCTTTCCGCTGTCTTTTACTTCATCTCAGCTGCGCTCATTCTGCTGATCCCACTTGGCATGAACAAGCCTTCCGGGGAGGCCCGGGTAACAAGGACCATAATAGAGGACCTGGCCAGGGGATTTGAATATATCTTCAAGAACATAGTCGTTGGCTATTCCCTGCTGAAACTTTTTGTTTCAACTACCGCCCTTGCGGTGGTAAGCCTCTTGGCGATATCTTACACGAAGGAAGTGTTGAAAATTGGCGCGGAGAATTTCGGATATCTGATCATAGCCGCGGGACTGGGAATGTTCTTTGGCTTGGCGCTGCTCGAGAGGGTCAGCTATCTGTTAAAAAAAGGCGCTATCATTTTATTCGGTCTTTTCATGTCAGGCATTTTCCTTTTCCTGCTTTCGCTGACCAGCGATGTAAGGCTGGCTGTTTTCATCATATTCATGCTTGGATTCGGCAACATATTGGTAAATTCCACGATACAGACAGTTCTTCAGGTAAAGGTGCCTGATTGGATGAGGGGCAGGGTCTTCGGCGTACAGAACATGCTGATAAACTCGGCGTTCACCTTTCCTCTCATATTGTTCGGTTTTATCGCCGATTTCTGGGGACTTCTTTTCGCCATAAGACTGCTCGGGATAATGGTCATATGCTCCGGATTCCTGGGAGTGTTCAGCAGGCGGTTCAGGGGAGTGGACGTTGGATGATGCCCTGGCGACCTATTGCCTGCAATTACTTCGTCACTTTACGTTGCGACAGCACGTGCGAATATTGTGAGATCTGGCGGAAGGAAGATTTCAAGAATATAGAAGAGGCCCCCATTGAAAGGATCATCAGGAATCTGGAAGACCTTAAGACCCTCGGCGTTCATTATATCGATTTTACCGGAGGCGAGCCCCTCCTGCGGCATGATCTTCCTCAGATCCTCAAAGCCTCAAAGCGGCTTGGCTTTCATAACACGATCACGACAAGCGGCGCGCTTTTTAAGGATAGGGCTTTTGAGATAGCACCATTCCTGGATACGGTCCTTTTTTCCATCGATTCCCCTTTTGCCGATGAGCATGACAGGATCAGAGGCACATACTCTTACGAGGGTGCGATCGAGGGCATAAAGACGGCAAAAAAACACAAAAAGAACGCTATCATAAATTTTACCCTTACGAGGGATTCGATACTGGTATTACCTGACATGGTCGAACTTGCGGAGAAGCTGAACGTCCTGCTCTGGATAAATCCTGTTTACAGGTACGGCGGCGCGGAGGGCTTTGAAAAGCGATCGCTCGGCTACATTAAAAGATATCAAGGAAGAAAAAATGTCGCTTTCAACATGGCAAGCCTTGACCTGATAGAACGCGGGGGCAATGATGTAAGAAGGCCGGCATGCAAAGCGGTAAATTCGGTGGTCACGATACTCCCGGATGACAGGCTGATTTTTCCCTGCTTTTATAAACAGGACTTTTCTGTTAAAATAGACGGAAAACTGAGACAGTTATACAGGAGCGGCAGCATAGCGGAACATAAGAGAAAGCAGGGGAGGTTCGAGGAGTGCAGAGGATGTCTTGCCTGGCCATATATGAATCCATCGTTCCTGTATGCATTGAACAAGCGGTTTTTTATGGCGGTTATGTCTCTCGGGTATTTGTTGTGGAAGGAACATAAAATAAGAAAGGAGAATTAAGATGAAGATACTGATGTTGACCCCGTTTTTCTATCCCCACACCGGCGGAACCGAAAAGTATGTCAGGGACCTTTCCGTGGAACTTGTCAGGAGCGGACATGAGGTGACGATAATGGCTGCGAACCTGCCGTTTTCAAAAAGAGGCAAAAAGGAGGAGGTCAAGGACGGCATCAAGATCATAAGGCTTCCGGCATTCGAGGTCCTTTATATGCCGATAGCGTTCGGATTCAAGAAAAAGATGGTTGAAAATTATGACATTGTCCATGTCCATTGCCCGCCGCATGGTTTTGTAAGAGAGATTGCAGGGAAAGTGAACAAGCCTGTTGTTGCGACGTTCCACTGCGACATAACGGTCTCGGGCAAGTTCGCGGGTATCCCTTTGCCGGGCTTTGTGACGCATTTGCTGGAATTTTTTGGGGAGATGTACGCGCTACGAAGCCTGCCCAAGGTGGACGAGATAATCACCACCACCGAGTCTTATGCGGCAGAATCGCCGGTCATGAAGCATCTTCCAAGGAACCCCATCCCGATAGGGATCCATTACGAAAATTTCGATAAGGTCATAGCGAAACTTGGCATCGATGTCGCAAAGAAGAAGCCCGGCCAGATACTGTTCCTGGGAAGGCTTGCCGCCAATAAAGGCGTTAATTTTCTGATACAGGCGATGCCGAAGATACTGCAAAAGCATCCAGGCGCAAGACTGATAATCTGCGGAGAAGGCGAAGAGAAGAAATCGCTAGTGAACCATATAAAGAAGCTCGGGCTGGAAAGTTATGTCACATTTTACGGCGTTATTGACCTTGATACACTGGTAAAGCTTTACGCAGAATCGAACGTTTTTGTACTGCCTTCGATCAATGCGCTGGAAGCTTTCGGTATCGTTCAGCTTGAAGCAATGGCATGTTCAACACCCATTGTTGCTTCCGACATACGCGGAGTTAACAATGTCGCGGGCAAAGGAGGAATGGTGGTCCCCAAGGAGAATCCCGATATGCTTGCTGACGCGGTAATAAAGGTACTTGGCGATAATGAGCTTGCCAGGGAAATGGGCAGGGAGGGCAGAAAGCTCATTGAGACAAAATATATATGGCCGTCGATCGTAAAGCAGATCGAGGCCGTGTATAAGAAGGCCATAGACAAGAACAACGCCCGCATCGCAAAAAAAGCCGGTGGAGCCAGGGGAAAATAGTTGAGGGTACTTGTCACCGGCGGAGCGGGGTACATCGGATCGATCACCGCCCATGAACTTGTAAGACAGGGCCATGAGATCATAGTGTTCGACAATATGTCTTACGGGCATAAAAAGGCGATCCCCAAAAATGCCGGATTCGTCAAAGCAGACCTTCTTGATAAGCAGGCGATAAACAAAGCGTTGAAAGAGGAAAAGATCGGGGCTGTAATTCATTTCGCCGGATTCACGTCCGTAGGGGAATCAGTGAAGGAACCGCTCAAGTATTTCACCAACAACGTGCTGGGCAGCCTTAACCTGATAGAATCAATGAGAGAGCTGGGAGTGGACAAGATAATATTCTCCTCTTCAGCCGCGGTCTACGGCGATCCCAAGAGGGTCCCAATAAGGGAAGACAGCGAGCTTAAGCCCGAAAATCCTTATGGAGAAACAAAGCGCGTCTTCGAGAAGTTCCTTGAATGGTATAAGATAGCTCACGGGATCAAGCATGTAAGCCTCCGGTATTTTAACGCTGCGGGAGCTGACCTTGAAAATGACATCGGAGAGGACCATGATCCCGAAACGCACCTTATCCCGCTCATCCTTAAGGCAGCGCTCGGCCAGAGGGACAAGATCGATATTTTCGGCACCGATTATGATACGCCGGACGGCACATGCGTAAGGGATTACGTCCATGTCAAGGACCTTGCGGCCGCCCATATCCTGGCGCTGGAGCATCTTAATGAAGGAGGACCGTCCTCTTATTATAATTTGGGGTCATCAAGGGGATATTCAGTTAAAGAGGTCATCGATATGTGCAGGAAGGTGACGGGGCGGCAAATAAAGGCGGTCGAATCCCCAAGAAGGGCCGGCGATCCGCCGAAGCTTGTTGCGAGCAGCGACAAGGTCATGAAGGAACTCGGCTTCAAATTCAAACATAGTGATCTTAAGAACATAATTGAGACCGCTTGGTCGTGGCGTTCAAAGCACCCGAACGGTTACGGTGATTGAGCTATGAAGAAGAAGATATTGTATTTATTCTCCGACACGGGGGGGGGCCATAGAGCAGCCGCCAATGCGCTCATATCCGCGGTAAAGAGGATACGCGGAGAAGAAGTGGAACAGGAGATGGCGGACGTTTTTGCGGAAAGCGGGGGTCTGTCGGGATTTTTAGCACGGATGTACTCGCCTTTGATCAAGCATGCCGATTTCATCTGGAGGGCCCTTTGGTACGGCACGAACAACGATAGGATGCTTGGGTTGATGGAAAAAGCCGCATCGCCGTTCGTGATGAAGAGCCTCATCAGGATATTCAAGGACAGATCGCCTGATGCGGTCGTTTCTGTGCATCCGTTGCTGAACCATCTGTCCTTACAGGCCATCAAGAAGAACGGGAGAAGGATACCGTTCATCACCATCGGGATGGACCCTGTTGACCTGCACCTTTCCTGGATACATAAGGATGCCGACGCGATCGTCGTTGCCACGGAAGAAGCAAAGAACATATGCATCGGGAGAGGCGTCCCGAAGGGCAGGATAAAGGTGCTTGGACTTCCTGTGCGTCCGGAATTCCTTGAAAAAGGGGATAAGACCGGCATAAGGAAGGAATTCGGGCTTAAAAGCGATGTTTTTACGGTGCTGGTCATGGGTGGCGGCGAGGGGGCGGGGAATATTTTCGATATCGTAAAGGCATTGAACGATGCGAGCATCCCTATGCAGCTCATCGTCATTTGCGGAAGGAACACGGCTCTCAAAGGAAAGCTGGACGCAATGAGGCTCAGGTTCCCGGCAAAGATGTTCGGTTTTACTGAGGATGTCCCGATGATCATGTGCGCGAGCGACCTTATCATAACGAAGGGCGGCCCGGGTGCCATATTTGAGGCGATCGCCCAGGAGCTGCCGATGATCATTACGAACTGGCTTCCAGGCCAGGAAGAAGGCAATGTGCGGTTCGTAAAAGAGCATAAGATAGGTATGATCGAAAAAGACCCTTCAAGGATCGCGGCAGCGATCAAGAACGCGCTGGATACTGGCCGGTTCTCTGAAATGAAGACGAATATCGTAAAGATCAAAAAACCTAATTCCGTGTTTGACATCGCAAAATTGATATTGAGCTATATTTAGCCGGTCAAGGAAAATATTTTATGATCTGGAAAATAACAAGGATCGCGTTGCCGGTCATTATAATGACAATGATCTGTGCTCCGGTGCTCGCGGAAGCGGAAACGGGGCAGAGCATACACGGCAAGGATATTTCAGAATACTGGTCGATCTCACCGGACAATATTGAAGCCACTCAAGAAGCATCCAAAGCAATCGATATAGACGTATCAGACCTGAGGCAGGAGATAGACTGGCTGCGGAATGAGCTCAAGACCGTTCGCGAGGAAAGGATCAAAAAGGAACAGGATTATAAGTATGGCGGCGGATTCGAGTTCATAACAAGATTCGGGAATGTCATTTCCTACAACGCAGATCCAAGGGGGCCTATCGGCCCAGAGAACAATTACAGGCTCAAGTTCAATTATTACAGGGATTTTGGGGCGGGCGCAAGTTTTGATATGACGATCGATACAATGGACGGCGGTTTTGACTCTTCCGTTATGAGGGACCTTGCCACAAGTATCATTGATATTAGAGGTTCTCTTTTGGCAGATCTCAGCTTGAGTAAACCGGTCCTCATTAAAGGCACTTTTGGCCCGGGGGACGTGGTCCACAGGGACACGGGCGGAGTTGTTCCAAGCGAAGATTACAGGATATTCAGGCGGGAATACCCGTCATTCATGTTCGCGACCGAACTCGGGGGCTTTGACGTTTCGACTTCGTACATTGCAAGGGTGGTCAAGGAAACCGGAGAGGTGGCTACTAGCGAGGTCGGAGTTGACTTACGGCGAGGGATCGGGATGGTAGGCGGCTTGGGCGAAGTGGAGTGGCTTGTCAGGGGAAGATATGTTTTTGTTGATATACTTGACCCCACGTCAATGGACCATGATTCATTCCAGGGTATAGGATTCACATTCAAGCAATCAGAGAACATATTCGAACAGATATTTTTTGATATGGGTTCTTCCCCCTCCAATTCAGGTTATTTTGAAGGGAAGATCGTATTGAACAATATCGCAGAAGGCAGTACCGATGTTTTGTTGAGCATGCATAGTATCGGTAGCGCCTATCGAAAGCCGTTCATAAACAACGTTTTTATGCCGCTCAACATTTTTGATAAATACATACTTAATGATACGGTGGATATCGGAGTGGGCATCACGCACAGGCTTTCTAACAGGACGGCTCTAAGCTACAGGTCCGACATCGTGATGAACGGAAGCTGGAAGAACGATGATACGACCCCCGGCACGTCTTTTACCAACGAGATCACGTTCAGTTATTTTGCGTCAAAGGACTTTGTGTTCGAAGGAAGCTACAGGATATATAACGTTCCAAGCGGGACGGGTCAGTTCGGAGACGTGCTCCCGAAAGTCTCCGACCTGATGAGCGTTTCACTGAAATACTTATTCTAAGGAGTTGCTGGGAATGAACATCGCTTTGCCGCTTATCGTTGCCGGTGCTGTTTTTATGCTGGCTTATCGTTATTACGCTCAATACCTTTCCGGGGTCTTCGGTGAGAACGCCGAAAGGAGGACCCCGGCGCATGAGGTGAACGACGGTGTCGACTTCGTTCCAACCAGAAAGAGCGTGCTTTTTGCCCATCACTTCTCCGCGATCGCGGGAGCAGGTCCCATCATCGGGCCGACAATAGCTTTGCTTTACGGCTATGTCCCGGTCTGGCTCTGGATCGTCATAGGCGGGATCTTTTTTGGAGCAGTTCATGACTATTCCGCTCTTTTTGTCTCCGCCAGGGAAGGAGGCAGATCGATAGCGGAAGTTGCCGGCAAGACCATGGGGAAAACAGGCTTTTTGCTTTTTATCTCCTTTACCATAATAATGATAGTCCTTGTGAATGCCGCCTTTTTAGGGCTTACCGTAAAAGCATTGACCTCTCTTGTGCCGCTTTCAATATTGGGCTTGTCCACCGATCAAAGCGTTCTTAAGGTCGTGGAAGTGAACGGAATTGCGATGGGGAAGATAGGAGGAATAGCTTCGACATCGGTCATGATAATAACATTGTTCGCGCCGATCCTGGGCTATTTGATCTATAAAAAACGCGCGAATATGTACCTTATGGCCTTTGCCGCGCTTATAGTGGCGATAGCCTCGGTCTGGTTAGGATTTTTGGTTCCCGTTATGATACAGCCCAATCTATGGATGATCCTGCTTTCAATATACACTTTGATAGCGGCGGGAGTGCCTGTTTGGGTGATACTCCAGCCCAGGGATTTCATAAACGCTTTCATTCTTTATTTCGGTATGGCACTGCTTTTTTTCGGGATAATCATTTCCGCTTTAAAGGGGGCCACAATGAACTTCCCGGCCTTTAACATCGCCCAGGCGAACATGAACCATTCACTCGGTTTTATTTGGCCGGTACTGTTCATAACCGTGGCCTGCGGGGCGATCTCCGGATTCCATGCGCTGGTGGCCGGCGGTACTTCGTCCAAGCAGGTCGGCAATGAGTCAGATATCAAGTTCGTTGGTTTTTTCGGGATGCTGCTGGAGTCCTTATTGGCCGTCTGCGTAATAGTGACGGTGGCATCGGGGCTTAAGTTCAGCGAATATGTGAATATCGTCTTTCCCGCGGCCATACAGGACAGCAACCCGATACTTGCGTTCGCGCTTTCGGCGGGGATGCTGGCAAAGTCAAGCTTCGGGATCCCGGCGGTCATCGGGTCCGTTTTCGGCATACTTATGGTAGAGGGATTCATTGTGACAACCCTGGATACCGCGGTCAGATTGAATAGATATCTCCTGGAAGAGCTGTGGGTCTATACCTTTAAGCAGGTCCCCCGGATATTCAAGTCCTACTTGTTCAATTCGGGCATCTGCGTTGTGCTAATGCTTTTCTTCGCGTACACGAACGCTTACCTTACAATATGGCCCATATTCGGGACAGGGAACCAGCTTCTTGCGGCGCTTACCCTGTTCGCGGTCTCTGTATGGCTGATCAACCGCGGTTCAAAGGCGTTCTTTGTGCTTATACCGGCGGTGTTCATGCTGATAACGACCATCGCGTCGCTTTTCCTGTTCCTTTTTGACAAGCTGATACCGTCATCGAATCTTCCGCTTATAATCGTCGACATTCTTTTGATCTTGTTATCGCTCGCGATGGTATCAAAATCCGTTTTGATAGTATCGGGCTACAAGCTTGATCTTTCGGGAGGCTCATTTAGACTTATCAAGGAGCTCGAAGAGGACCGTATCGTTGATAAGGTCCATTTAGGATAATGGGACAGGCTTTTTCGTTTACAAAAAATAACTTGGGTGATATACTCACTCAAGGTGTAGGGAGGTCGGTGGTTCTGAAAATCCATAGATTATACAGATTAATGTCCGTGATCCTACTGCTTCTAGTCCTTTATGCGGGATGTTCCATGGCTGAGCAGGACTTCAGGGATATACCAAGCAGGCATTGGGCCGGGGATTCCGTGAACGACCTTGTAAAGCTTGGCATAACCCAGGGGTATCCAGACGGCACTTTCCGCGGCAGCAACAACATATCAAGGTACGAGACAGCAATGTTCATGGCAAAGCTTTCTGAGGCCGTTTCCGGTCCGACCGGAGATGTTGATATGGCAATTGAGCAGCTCAAAAAGGACCTGCGAGCGGAGATCAGGGAGCTGAGAGCGGAGATAGCCCAGCTTAAGAAAAGACCAGAGGAGATCGAGGAGCGACCTATTTCAGGAAGCTATATGACAAGAATGATGTTCGGCAATCTCCTTACCGGGAATACGGCCACTCCGGGCATTGTCGGCCCTGTGGGACCGAAGGTCAATTACAGGCTTAAGACAACGTTCGCGAAAAGCTTGGGGCAGGGAGCCAATGTAAAGGTCAATGTTGACACGATGGATGCGGGATTCAACGGGGGTCAGGGCGATCTTTCGACAAAGATCCTTGATATCGAAGGGAACATGAAGGTCAGCATGGGATTTGAGTCGCCGGTCGACGTAAAGGTAACTGTCGGTCCCGGCACTGTCATCCATACCGAAGAAGCGGATTCGAACGGCAATTATATAGCCAGGTCCGAGAACAATTTTGTATATGAAAGGCCGTATAACGGCATCTCATTCTCAACAAAATTCGGCGCAATTGACACGCTTTTCGGTTATTTCGCCAGGAAAATGGCAAACACCGGCGAGATCGACGTTAATCAATTCAAGCTGCTCGGGAAATGGTATATCCCGATGCTCTTCATTGCGGACGAGGTAAACTTGTATGCCGGCCTTGATTATCTGACCAGGCAGCCGCAGTCGACACCTCCGGGGCCGAGCGATACCAAGATCACCCTTGGATTTGACGCTTTAGGGGGCAAGAATATTAAATATGATCTCGTGTTCGGTTTCGGCCAGGGCTCAGACGGCATGATGGGTGGCCTTGGTGTAACGCTTCAGGACATATGGGAAACAGGCACGATAATCAGTTTCAAATACAAAGCTGTAGGCAGCACGTTCCTTTATGAACCTGCCCAGCTTGATGAGTATCTGTTCGCCGGAACGGACAATTTCGGCCGCCTTGTTCTGGCAGCGAGCGGTGAAGGCGTTGTTGACGTCGGGCTGGAAGTTACGCAGGTGCTGAGCGAAACGATCAATCTTGTCAGCCGAACAGACATGCGGCTTGCCCCGGGGCATGTTTACGATTCAGCACATGCTCAGTGCGCTCTTACGACCGAACTTGGCCTTGTTTATGATGTAGCTCCGAACACCATACTTCAAGGGTTATATCGTGTGGAAACCATACCCAGCGCGGCGGACCAGACGACGGACCTGCTTCAAATGGTGTTATCTTTCACTTTTTAGAAGGGATCAATATAGCCTAAAAGGAGAAAAGGCCCTTGTTTTCGGGCCTTTCGTTTTTTATGTTAAGCGATCTTCAGTTGAAGATAAGATCAAAGATAATCGGCAAGAAGATATTGTTCGCCGAGAAGGTTGATTCGACGAACGATGAGGCAAAAAAGCTCGCCCTTGTTGATACGGCTGAAGGCACCGTGGTAGTTGCGGACTCTCAGAGAAAGGGCAGGGGAAGGCTGGGCAGGAGCTGGATCTCACATAAGGCAAAAGGCATATATATGTCCGTTATGATACGGCCATATGTCAATCCCGCCAAGCTGCCTTTCATCACTTATTTTGCGAGCATTGCGGTCGCAAGGAGCATAAAAGGCATTACCGGTCTTGACGTCAAGATAAAATGGCCCAACGATATAATGATCGCCGGCAAGAAGGTCGGAGGGATCCTTACAGAAGCGGTTGAATCTCGGGCGGCCGGCAAAGCGGTCATTGTTGGCATCGGGATCAACGTGAACAACACTATATCATCTTTCCCCCGTTCCATAAGGAAAACAGCAACATCTCTTAAGTTCGAGATTGGACATGCCGTTGATGTCATGAAGCTGTTGAAGGTGATCATTGAGGAGTTCGACAAGCTTTACAGGAGCTTTCTTCATAAGCACTTTTCCGACATAATCGAGGAATGGTTCGTTAATTCGCAATCCATGGGCGAGTGGGTCACGATAAAAACCGGCAAAAAGAATATCGAGGGGCTTGCCGAGAGCATAGGACCTTCGGGAGAGTTGAATATAAGGACACCCAGTGGTAAAATCAAAAAAGTCTATTCAGGCGATGTTGTTTCTTCAACGGAAGGGTATTTAAGGAGGAGATCTTCAAGATGAACGCAAGAGGGATCAGGGGAGCGATAACCGTGAAGAAGAACGGCCGGGACGAGATAATAATGGCCACGATGTCCTTGCTTGAGAGGATGGTATCGGTAAACAAGATAAAAATTGAGGAAATATCGATGGCGCTGTTCTCCGTAACGAAGGACCTTAATGCCGAATTCCCTGCAGTGGCCGCAAGGAAGCTTGGTTGGCTTTATGTCCCGCTTCTTTGCACGAATGAGATCAATGTGCCAAGGAGCCTGAAGAAGTGCATAAGGGTGCTGCTTTTGATAAATACCGAAAAGAAGCAAAAACAATTGAAGCATATATACCTCAAGGGAGCGCGCGTATTGAGGCCGGACATCGGGTCAAAGGAAAAAGGTCTTTATTACTTAAGTTAAAGTTAAAAGGGGGATCATGCCATGATGATCGTTATGAAGTCTGATGCTACCGATGAGCAAATAAATCACGTAACGGATGTTCTCAAAAAAATGGGATTTGGAGTCCATTTATCAAGGGGCGTAGAGAGGACGATCATAGGGGCTATAGGGGACAAGCGGACCGTTACCATTGAGAACCTGCTTGTGCTTCCGGGAGTTGCTGACATAGTGCCCATCAGGAAGCCGTTCAAGCTCGTATCAAGGGAGTTCAAGAAAGAGGACACGATCGTCGACATCGGGGGAGTGAAGATAGGCGGGAGCCAGCCGATTTGCGTGATCGCGGGGCCGTGTTCTGTCGAGTCAAAGGAACAGATCATGCAGACTGCCGAGATCGTCAAGAAAGCAGGGGCAAAGGCGCTCCGGGGAGGGGCGTTCAAGCCGAGGACGTCGCCATATTCGTTCCAGGGATTGGGGGAAGAGGGCCTGAAGTACCTTGCCGAGGCAAGGAAAAAGACGGGTCTTCCGGTGGTTACGGAGGTAATGGACACTCGCGACGTTGATCTTGTAAAAAAATACGCCGACGTGATGCAGGTCGGCGCGCGTAATATGCAGAATTTCACCCTGCTAAAGGAACTGGGCAAAGCGAAAAAGCCGGTACTTCTGAAACGCGGATCCGGTTCAACGATAGAGGACCTGCTCATGGCCGCTGAATATATCATTTCGGAGGGCAACAGCGACATAATACTTTGCGAGAGAGGCATAAGGACGAGCGAGACATATACAAGGAACACTTTGGACCTTAACGCCGTCCCTGTTATCAAGAAATTAAGCCATCTTCCGATCATTGTCGATCCGAGCCATGGTGTCGGCATCTGGGACCTGGTGCCTGCGATGTCAAAAGCATCGATAGCCGCCGGAGCCGATGGTCTTATTATCGAGGTACACCCCAATCCTGAGGAGGCACTTTCTGACGGCGCTCAGTCGCTTAAGCCGGACAACTTTGAGATCCTCATGAAGGAGCTTAGGGCAGTCGCTTCAGCGATCGGAAGGAAAATGTGATAGGGTAGCACATTATGTATTGATTCCACGTGAGACTAGAAAAGTGGAGATCGGGAAATTTGGAGATTGGGGACTGGAGACTTGGGGATTGGGGTATTGGGAATATCTTCTTAATCCCTTAATCACCTAATCTTCCAATTTCCCGTCCCTAATCCCCTAATTCCCCAATTCCCTTATACAAATATTCTATAAAGCAAAGAAAGCCCTAATATAGACTTTTTGTTGCCGAAATACTGAATAGTAAACTTTTAATCGTACCTGATGAACTTCTCGAGCCTTTTCGCGGTTATCTCATCTATCTCGACCTTCATATCGCAGTGATCGCCGGTGTATTTTTTAGATAGTACATGCCCGTGATCATGAAGATAAGAGATCAGGTCGCCTTTTGACTGCGGGATCCTGAACTCCACTTTTATCATGCTTCCTCTCAGGTGTTCCAATATCGCATTAAGAAGACCATCAAGGCCCGTTCTTTTTAGCGCCGACAATTGAACGGCCGGGCTGAACTTGTTAAGGAGCGTCTTCGGAAGATTCGTAGTGAGGCCGTCGATCTTATTGAAGGCCGTGATGATAGGCTTAGATATTGAGTCAAGGTCTTCGAGAGTGCGGTATACGGCATTTATCTGTTCCTCGATATCGGGATGTGTTGAGTCGATCACGTGTATGAGGATATCAGCCTCGGTAATCTCCTCAAGCGTTGCCTTGAACGCCTCGATAAGGCCGTGAGGCAGCTTCTGGATGAAGCCCACTGTATCCGTTAGCAGTATGTCCCAGCCGTTCGGCAGCTTTGCCCTTCTGGTCGTGGGATCAAGGGTGGCGAACAGCTTGTCTTCAACTAGTACGCCCGCTTCGGTCAGCGCGTTAAGCAGGGTCGATTTGCCGGAGTTGGTATATCCCACGATCGCCGCAACGGGAAGAAGGGATGCCCTTCTTGCTTCCCGCCTTATTGATCTGTGGCGCCTTATGTCATCAAGGTCCTTTTTGAGCATGGATATCCTTTTCTTTATCCGGCGCCTGTCCACCTCCAGTTTTGTTTCACCGGGGCCTCTTGTCCCAATGCCGCCGCCAAGCTGGGAAAGTTCCACGCCTTTTCCTGTCAAGTGCGTCAGAGCGTAGTTAAGCTGGGCCAGTTCGACCTGAAGCTTTCCCTCGCGCGTATGGGCGTGCTGGGCGAAGATGTCAAGGATAAGGCCGGTCCTGTCTATTACTTTTACGCCAAGATCTTTCTGAAGGTTCATTATCTCGGAAGGCTTCAATTCGTTATCGAATATCACCAGGTTGGCCCCTTCCTTCTCAACGAGAGCCTTCAGCTCAATGAGCTTGCCTTCGCCGATATAGTATCTCTGATCAGGCCTTGACCTGTTCTGGGTTATTGTCCCGGCAACCGTGGCACCCGCGGTACTTGCAAGCGAAGCCAGTTCCTGGAGCGATTTTTTCTCTTGACCGATGACCACCTCAGCAAGGATGGCTTTTTCCTGTTTCATCCTAGTGTTCTGCTTTTGGGGTCCTTGTCATCAGCGAGTTGATTGCCTCTGTCGGATTCTTGTCCTCAAAAAGGACAGCGTAGACCTCGTCCGATATCGGCATTTCGATGTTGTATCTTTTTGACAGGGCTTTTACGGCTTTGGTCGTTGGCACCCCCTCGGCCACATCTTTCATGGAGGACAGGATCTCTTTGATTTTTTTGCCCTGCGCCAGCTGGGTGCCGACATGATGGTTCCTTGAAAGGCTGCTTATGCAGGTAGTTATCAGGTCGCCTATGCCGGACAATCCTGTGAAGGTCTGGGGATCGCCTCCCATGGCAACGCCCAGCCTCGTTATTTCGTTTATTCCCCTTATCATCAGGGCGGCTTTTGCGTTGCTCCCGAGCCAAAGGCCGTCGGCGATACCGGCCGCGATAGCTATGACGTTCTTAAGCGTGCCCCCAAGTTCTACCCCGACAGGATCATTGCTCGTGTATACCCTGAACCTGCTGCTTGTCAGCAATGCCTGGACCTTCTCCGCGGCCTGTGCATCGTTTGACGCGGCGACAGTTGCCGCGGGGGATCCCCTTACAATTTCCTTTGAAAGGTTAGGGCCCGATAGGACAACCAATTTACTTGGGGAGAGCTCTTCCGCGAGGACCTGTGTCATGGTCTTAAGGCTGTCCACCTCGATGCCCTTTGAAGCGTTCACGATAGCTATATCGCTACTTATCGATTTTGCCGCATTGCGCGCCACGGTCCGGGTATGCTGTGAGGGTGTTACGAAGAAAACGATCTCGCAACCTTTGAGGTCGGCCAGCTCCGTTGTTGCTTGCACCAGCTGGGATATCGGGTATCCTGAAAGGTATTTCTTGTTCTCCCTGATCTTGTTTATGCTGTCGGAGACATCTTTTTCATAGGACCAGATCATAACCTCGTGCTTGTTCTCGGCGAGTAGTATGGACAGCGTTGTTCCCCATGATCCGGCGCCGACAATACCGATATTCATTATCTGCCCACCTTTGGCTCAGTCCCCGCAAATATCCTTTTAACATTTGACGAGTGCCTGAAGATGATCAATATCGTGACGATAGCAGTAAAGATCAAATATTCATTTGGTTTCAATGTCAGCCACATCGCCATCGTGGATGCGACAGCCGTTGTCATTGTTCCAACGGACACATATCTTGTAAGAAGAAGAGCGGCTATAAAGGTAAAAGCCGCGATGATCGCGACATCAGGCATGATACCGATCAGGACCCCAAGGCTGGTCGCTCCGCCTTTGCCCCCCTTGAACCTGAGATATATCGGGTACATATGACCAAGGACCGCAAAAGCACCGGACATGATAAAGATCCAGTGCTTGAAAGCAAGATCGGAAGGCAGGATAATTGATGCCAGAAATACCGGGATAGCCCCCTTAACGACATCAAGAGAAAATACCGTTATGCCGGGTATCGCACCGACATTCCTGAAAACGTTCGTTGCCCCCATATTGCCGCTTCCGATATTCTGTATGTCGATGCCGTGAAGTTTGCTTATCAGGACACCAAAAGGAATGGAGCCGATCAAATATGCCATGACAAGTATCAACAGTGAGATAATAAGTTCGATGTTTGATCTCTCCCCTCTGACACCCCTCTAAATACAAACCAATTATACCTCAGGCAAATATTACTTGAAAGGGTATTCTGCGTATATTAGAATAGCCGAGTTTTCCCGCCTACGCCATCGTCCTGCGGACTCTTGGCTTCGGCGGGCAGGCCCGCTTCGCTGAACCAAGCGAGGCGAGCAAAAGGAGATACCATGCCGCCAATATCAATAACAGAAGCAAAGCCGGGAGTGACGGTTGAGATCGACGGGGACCTGTTCCAGGTCATCGACTATAAGCATATCAAGATGGCCCAGCAGGCCGTGGTGAAGCTCAAACTTAAGAACATGATAACGGGCTCCACAGTCGAGCGGTCCTTCAGGGTCAGCGAAAAGCTCGAAAAGGCCCATATTGACTACAAGAACATGCAATACCTTTACCGTTCACAGGATGATTATACCTTCATGGACCAGGAGAATTTTGAGCAAATCACCATAAATAAGGACAAGATCGCCGATGTTGCGGGCTATATCAAGGAAGAAAGCCTAGTTACCTTAATGTTCTTTAGGGGCAATATGATCGGGATAAACATACCGAACTCTATTGAGCTAAAGGTTGTCGAGACCGAGCCGGGATACAAGGGCGACACGGTATCGGGCGCAATGAAGCTTGCGAAACTTGAAACAGGCATATCAGTGCAGGTGCCCCTGTTCATCGAGATCGGGGATATGGTAAAGGTGGATACAAGGGAAGGCAAGTACATCGAGCGGGCTTGATGCTTGATATTCATTTGGTTTTCTAGTAAAATCGAGCTTTATGGATTTAGAATTAATAAAGAAGATAATCAAAATAGCTGAGGAATCGGACATATCCGGCCTGGCGGTGGAGCAGGGGGATCTTAAGGTAGAGGTCAGGCGGGAAAAGGGCCAGATCATCCAGGTGCCATCCCATTCCGTTCCCCACGCAACGCCTGTTCCTGCGGCCCCTTCCCACGTTCCGGCGTCATCAGAAGCTGCTGATGAGGAAGGCATGGTGCCGATAGTTTCCCCTATGGTGGGCACTTTTTACAGGTCGCCTTCTCCCGAATCGCCTGCTTATGTTGAGGTCGGGGATGATGTGCATGCCGGGAAGGTCGTTTGTATAATTGAAGCAATGAAGCTGTTCAACGAGATCGAGGCCGAAGTGAAAGGCACGATCGAGAAGATATTGGTTGAGACCGGTCAGCCCGTCGAATACGGGCAAAAATTGTTCCTCATCCGCAAGTGATCGTCCGTTTTCCCGCTTCCTTGATTAACCGCGGCATTTAAATTATACTTCTAATGATCAAAATATTCCAAAAAGGGTAAAAGTGTGAGCTTAACTGGAAAAACGTGGCAGCTGTACAAGCCGGAGAAAGAGCTATCAAGTAAACTTGCCGAAAGGTCAAACATCTCTCCGGTGACCGCCCAGGTCCTGATCAACAGGGGGATAACTTCCGCTCCCGACATCGATTCGTTCTTCAATCCTAAACTTTCCTCATTGTTCGACCCGGCGGAAATGCCCGACATGGCAAAGGCGGCTAAAAGGGTGAAACTTGCAAAAGAGCGCGGCGAAAAAGTCGCTGTTTACGGGGATTATGACGTTGATGGGGTCACAGGTACGGCAATTTTGCTACTGGCTTTGAAGAAATTGGGCATTGAAGCCGATTATTATATACCCCATAGGTACAAGGAAGGATACGGAATGAACATTGATGCCGTTTCACAACTTCGCTCGAAGGGTATAGATCTTATTATCACGGTTGACTGCGGCATAAGCAATCTTATTGAAGTTGAGCATGCTAACTCACTGGGCATGGAGGTCATAATAACCGACCACCATAATGTTCCCAAGTCAAAGCCAAAGGCTTACGCGATAGTAAATCCAAAATTGACGGATGGAAAGCACGGATCAAGGGACCTTTCCGGCGCCGGAGTGGCTTTTAAATTTGCATGGGGCCTTTTCAGGGCGTTCGGCATAAATGACAGCAAAGACCTTACGGCAATGCTGGATCTTGCGGGTCTGGGGACAATAGCTGACATAGTTCCTTTGATCGATGAGAACAGGGTCCTTGCCGTTCACGGATTGAAGGCGCTGAATGAAAGGAAAAGAGCCGGCCTCAGGGCGTTGATGGACGTGGCAAGGGTGAACGGCAAACTGACGGCGGATTCAATAGGTTTTATGATCTCGCCGAGGATAAATGCCGCAGGAAGGATCGAACACGCGTCGCTCAGCGTTGAGCTTTTGACGACCGAGGACCAGAACAGGATCAGGGAGCTGGCCGGCATCCTTGACAAGATAAATTCAAAGCGCCAGGACATAGGCAGCCAGATAAAGGAGGATGTATTTTCGAGGATAGCTGGCATTCCTCCAAAGCTGATCGTGCTCGAAGGAAAAGACTGGCATCCCGGCGTGATAGGGATCGTCGCGTCAAAAGTGGTCGACCAATTCTGCCGACCGGCGATCCTGATAGGTGTTACTGACGGCGTGGGAAGGGGATCGGCAAGGTCGATCGACGGCCTTGACATTTACAGTGTGCTTGAGGAGTGCAGGGACCTTTTCCTTGATTTCGGAGGGCATAAGAAAGCTGCCGGATTTGAGATAGAGAAGGATAAGATACCGGAGTTCAAGAAGAGGGTGATCGATATTGTTGACGAAAGGCTGACCTCGGAAGACCTCAAACCAAGGCTCTTGATAGATACTGAGTTAAATCCGGGTCAGATCAATATAAGCCTGGCCATGGAGCTGCAGTCCCTTGATCCTTTCGGCGAGGGCAATCCTGAGCCGCTGCTTATGACAAGGAACTTGAAGCTGATCGAGCAAAGAAGGGTCGGTGACGGCTCTCACATCAAAGCAAGGTTCACAGACGGAAAAGTGACGCTTGATTCCATAGGTTTCAGGCTGGGGGATATGAGCGAAAGCCTCAAGCTCGGGAATAAGTACGACATTGTTTATTGCCTGAGGTTGAACGAGTATAACGGCATCGGATCCGCCCAGTTGAATTTGGTCGACATAAGAGATTATAATAGCTGAAAAGGGGGTAATTAACATGAGAGCTATCGTTTTTTTCCGGCAGGCAGTTGTTGGATGGGTGTTCTTTGTTTTCTTCGGCGCGCTTCTGTACCTCTTCGATGGCAGGACCTACGCGAACTTGTATAAAATGTTCATAGTTAACGACACGGTGGGGCTTTTCATCCTTATCCTTGCCGGGCTTCCTGTCGGCTACCTGATATCCCAGGTTTCATGGTGCGTCTTTTCCCTTTGGCCGGTCAACTTCAAATTCCCGTGGGCGGTCGTCGGGGACTTTGCCAAAGCAAAGAACGACGGCATAGCGGAGGATTCCCAGAGCGACCATGTTTATTTCAAGGATGCCGACGAGAGAATGGTGAACTTCAACCGGATGATGACGGAATTCTACTGCATGCACATGGACATTATCGCCGCGATAACGATCGCTTTCATTTCCATCTATCTCAGGATCTTTCAAATGGGGATCAATATAGGCAAGGTACTCAAAGCTGCGAGCGCTTCAAGGCTGATATCCGTATTTGTCCTTGCCACCGCGCTTTTGGTCCTTGCCCTGATAGTGAACGCAAGAAGCTGCAGGAGGGACCTGATCGATCAGAAGAGGCTATGGAACAGGGATAAGCTTGAAGATAAGGCAAAATACGTCCACATCAATCCTATTCTCATACTTGTTCCAGCGGGGCTCATGCTTGTAATGCTGATAATGAACGCAATGATCTGGTGGGAGATCCTCTTCCTGGTGCTGCTCTATTTCGCTCTATCTCTTTTCAGTTTATATAAGGTGTCCTTATAGAAAGGCAAGAATGAGGGTACTTGTAGTCGGTTCGGGCGGTAGAGAGCATACTTTAGTCTGGAAGATAGCTCAAAGCCCAAAAGTAGAAAAGATATACTGCGCTCCGGGCAATCCCGGCATTGCGCAGCATGCCGAGTGCGTTGACATAGAGGCCGACGATATTGCCGCACTTAAAGAATTTTCCAAAAAGAACAATATCGACCTCACGATCGTCGGCCCGGAAGCCCCTCTTGTCGCCGGAATAGTTGACGAATTCAGGAATTCCGGCCTGAATATCTTTGGCCCCACAAAGGCGGCAGCGCGGCTTGAGGGAAGCAAGATATTCGCCAAGCACATCATGGAAAAATACGGCGTGCCCACGGCAAAGTCAAAGGAGTTTTCCGACGAAAGAGAAGCCATCTTATACCTCCGGGGATCTGATGGACCGGTCGTGGTCAAAGCGGAAGGCCTTGCGGCAGGCAAAGGGGTCTTTGTTTGCATGGAGCATGAGGATGCGGAAGAAGCGGTCCACAAGATGCTCGGGCAAAAGTTCTTCGGCGTCGCGTCGTCAAGGATAATCATAGAAGAATATCTTGAGGGTGAGGAAGCTTCGATCCTTGCTTTTTCCGACGGAGATGATTTTGTCGTCATGGAATCGGCGCAGGACCACAAGAGGGTCTTTGACAACGACATGGGCCCCAATACTGGCGGGATGGGGGCTTACAGCCCTGCTCCTGTCGTGACCGGCAAGATCATGAAAGAGGTCAGCGAAAAAGTATTCAAACGCACGATAGAGGGCATGAAAAAAGAAGGCTGCCCTTTTACCGGGGTGCTTTACGCCGGGATAATGATAACCGGGAACGGGCCTAAAGTGCTTGAGTTCAACGTGAGGTTCGGCGACCCCGAAACGCAGGCATTGCTCCCAAGACTTAAGACCGACCTGATAGACATTATCGAAGCGGCGAACAAAAAGCGGTTAGGCAACATGAAGCTTGAATGGGACAGGAGAGCGGCGGTATGCGTTGTCATGGCCTCGAAGGGATATCCCGGTGATCATGAAAAAGGCAAGCCCATCGAAGGCCTTAAAGACGTAAAAGCGCTAAAGGATGTTACAGTCTTTCACGCGGGCACTTCATCAAAGAACGGAAAAATTGTCACATCCGGCGGCAGAGTGCTTGGCGTTACAGCTATTTCTGATACGATCGAGTCCGCGATAGTGCATTCCTACGGCGCCGTCAGGATGATCAAATTCGAAGGCGCGCATTACAGGAGCGATATCGGCAAAAAAGCCCTGAACAGATGATCCTGCCCCTTCATTTTTCGCTTCAACATCAATAAAAATCCAGCCCCGTTCTTTTATTCTTTTTTGAAATTTCGGCTCATTTTTTCCGATAATGTAATAAGAGGGAAAAAGGGGGAGGAAGTCGATATTTAAGCGAAAATATATGATCAACTTGAATCCAAGAATCCACAGAAATGTCGTGATAACGATGCTTCTGCTGGTCTTTTCACTGTCCAGCATGGCGTACTCCTTTGATGCCGGATCGGACAAGTTCATGATAAAGCCTTACAAGAAGATGGAGGCGGTCAAGGGTGAGCTGATAGTCAAGTTCAGGAGCGCTCCCGACGCACAGGATCAGGCGATGTCATCTTTCTCGGGCGATTCGCCTTCCTCGGTAATCTCAAGGGCCAAAGTAAAGAGGGTTTATACTGGCGGAGGCAAGCGCAAGTCCGCCTTCTCGACGCTTTCTGACCGGATCGACGGCGCCGGTGTTTATAAGCTGACATTTGACAGGAACGAGGACATGTACGAGGTGCAGAACAAGCTGCTTCAGGACCCTTCCGTTGAATACGTCGAACCGAATTACCAATATCAGATAAGCGTTGTACCGAACGATCCGAGCTACAGGTACCAGTGGGGACTGCAGAAGATCGGGGCTCCTTCGGCCTGGGATGTTCAAAAAGGCAATTCATCGATCGTGATCGCCATCATTGATACAGGTGTTGACTACAACCATCAAGACTTGTCTTCGAATATCTGGATAAATGAGGATGAGATCCCCGGCAACGGCATTGACGATGACAATAACGGATACATTGATGACGTGAGAGGCTGGGATTTTGTGAATATTCCTTCAGAGTGGCTTTATCCGGGAGAAGAAGGCGATGAAGAGGACAATGACCCGATGGATTTCCTCGGCCACGGGACCCATGTAGCGGGTATCGCCGCGGGCGTCACCGACAACGGATTGGGATCAGCGGGTACTTCCTGGAATTCAAGGATAATGTGCCTGAGGGCGGGCTACCTTGCTTTTGACGGTTACGGCTATCTTGATCTCGTGGACGCTATGGAAGGGATATACTACGCAGCTGACAACGGGGCCGACATTATAAGCATGAGCTGGGGCAGCCTTTATGACTCTGTCCTTATTTCGGACGCGATAAAGTACGCGTACAGCAAGGGCTGCTTCATGACGGCCGCCGCAGGGAACGTTGACAGCTACGACGCCCAAAAGCGTTTTTATCCGGCCGCTTATGATCACGTGGTGGCCGTTGCGGCGACAGATGCCTATGACAAGATATCGATATGGAACTTCTTTGCGTTCTCGAACTTCGGGGGATTCGTCGACATATCCGCTCCGGGCACAAGCATTCTTTCTTCGATCCCCGGCAACCGGTACAGCTACGAGAGCGGGACATCGATGGCAACGCCTTTCGTTGCAGGCGCGGCAGCGCTCGTCAAATCAAGGCACCCTGACTGGACGGCAGAGCAGATAGAGGACCATCTGAAGGGTACTTCGGATGACATCTATGTCATTAATCAGCCTTTCTTTACCGGAAAGCTTGGCGCGGGAAGGCTTAATGTCCAGAAAGCACTGGGTAACCTCAAGATGGCGATAACCTATCCAAGGTCTGACAGCATACTTAACAATTCTACCGTCGTGAAAGGAACGGCGAACATGGAGAACTTCAAGGAGTACAAAGTGGAATGCTCCACAAGCCCCGACTCCGCAGATTGGTCCCTTGTAGGCAGCGTCCATAGCCAGCCGGTCGAGAACGGCGTCCTTGAGATCTGGAACGTTACAAATCCCGACGGGAAGTATTACCTTAAATTGACGGTCACGAACTTAAGCGGCGAATCTTTTTCTTCCGTATCAGGCATCAACTTTGGTGTTCTCGGAGAGGTGACTTTGAGCTCGGCGCCGAAGTCAGGGCCCAATCCATTTGATCCCGACGCTCAAAATTATCTCTTCTATTATGATCTTAACAACGCGGCTGATGTTGATATCTGCGTTTATGACATGTCCGGGACGATGGTCTGGAAGAAGATCGAATCTTCGAATGCGGGAGTGAACAGGGTCTGGTGGAACGGCGTTGACGGTTTTGGGGCAAAGATCGGCAACGGCGTTTACATTTACATGATAGTTGCCACCGACAAGGGAACGCGCAAGATCATCGGCCGCGGCAAGATCGCGGTTGTCAGGTCATAAAGACACAAAATATGAGCATGATAACTTCCGGAACACGACCTCCTTCTTTAGATGCTTACCGCGCATATTTGTCAGAAAGCGGATTAAAACAGGCCGATGTGGTCATTTCATTCACTGGTGTAAATAATACCGTTGCCCCGATTAGTGACCTTAAGGAGTTTGATCCGGTACAGGCGTCGATCGAGATGGAACACGCGGTAAGATTAGCCTCGCTCGGCTCTTTTTCCAAGATATCCTTTCCGGAGGGAATGCCGTCAATTTTTAAATGGGAATGGGATTCAACTAAGGCAAGAAGCCAAGGTTCGTCGATACCCGAAGACAAAAGGAAGAAAGCTTTCAGGTTCGATGCTTTCGGGAAGTATGAAGGCGGCGCTTACCTACCGTTTGGCGGGAGCACGTCCAGGATAGTTCTCAAGGCCTCACAAGACGAGGCAAAAGTGCTTGGAAGCCATCTTCAGGTCCTGAGCGAACGTGTGACGAGGCATTTCGATTTCGAGCTGGAGAACACCTTGGCCTATATCAGGTTCGTTCCGTACGGCGACACAATGCTTGTTTATAATATCCAGACAGGGCTTTTTTCGATCAAACTTCCGGCACGCCTGCGGGCGAGGTATAACTACTGGCAGAGGCATACGATGCTTGCCGTTGAGGATTACGCGTTCAAGGCGGGATTCGGTCAAATATACTATACTCCCGCGTCATATCATCTCGGGAGGTGGAGCATGGAGGGGGGCGTGGGCATACACCCGAGAACGGCCTTCCGTATATATTCATTGGAGCCGTATAAGATGGGATACAGTCTGACGGAAACGCCGCCGTACGAAGTTGACTGGCATGAAGAGTCCCTGTTCTGGCACAAGAAAAGGCCGGACTTTTTTCATGTCAGCGTCTAGTTTCCATATGCATATTTCGGTATATATATGTATAGATAGCACGGAACATTAAATTGTATGAAATTTTTGGCCATTTTTGACGATAATATATATAGCGGGGAATCAGGTCATTTAGTTCCATAATATTTAACAAGGAGGGATCATTTTATGGTTACAGGTGGAGCATTTAATTGTGGGATAAATGGTGTCGGGAAAGGGATGGGGCGAGATGTGATTAATTGGACCAGGATAGGGGATATTGAAATGGCGATCATTCCAGTAACAAGGACTGAGCCAATATTGAAGGCTGTCAGCTGTATACCGGAAATATCTATAGATCCGGCTTTCGGGAGCCAGGTCCTTGGCTCGCCTGATAAGCAGCTTAGTCTAAGCGAGGTCGCAAGGATAAACCAGTGGTTCTTAACGGCGCAAGCCGGAATGTATGATAAGGATTATCTGCCAAGCGGAGAAGTTACATCAAGAGCTGACAAAGGTCCGTCAGAATCGAAAAAGGTAGTTGCTCAGCAATGGATGCAGGTAGGAGTGAGAAAGATCCGTATTGGAAGAATGATCCTAACAAGGCGCTATATTTATATTGATCACGCATCACCTAAAAATAGGTATGTTCCGATCACCGATATGAGATACGAGGAAGAGAGACCCATTACAGCATCCTTGCCTTCATTGAAAGGCTTTGTATCTGATGAAGATTACTCTGATGAATATTTCAGCCCGATCGAAGTACGCCCGTTTGAATTGAGTGCTACTGCGCGAACAAGGTGGGTACATCGAGATCATGTTACCGAGGATCGGATGTCGGCAACGGATGAGGATAAAGGATATTTGCCTGGCGAGGGGAATGCGTAAAAGAGCATTTAATCGATTTAAAGTCTGTTAAAGCCCCTACTGATGAAGCAGGGGCTTTTTATTTGACGGCTTGACATGGTATTCATATGTATCTAGTATTTATTCCATGCTCAAGAAAAAAGAACTGGTTATCGCCACAAAGAACAGGGGCAAGGTAAGGGAAATAAGGCATGCACTTAAGTCCTTAAAGCTCAAGGTACTGTCGCTTCTGGACGAGCCGGGCATCCCTGCGGTAAAGGAAACAGGCAGGACTTTCGAGGAAAACGCCGTTAAGAAGGCGAAAGCCGTCGCCAAAAGGTTCTCCGCGCTGGCTTTGGCCGACGACTCGGGGCTTCAGGTGGATGCCCTGAAAGGCCTTCCGGGCATAAGGTCCGCAAGGTTCGCAGGGCCTAAGCCGACAACGGAAAAGCTTTGCGGGAAGCTTCTTCGGGTCATGAAGGGCAAAGTGAACAGGAAGGCAAGGTTTGTATGTGTGATCGCTGTCGCTGACGGAAAGAAGGTCAGGACAGTCAAGGGTGTATGCGGCGGCAGGATAATCGACAGAATGAAGGGTAAGAACGGATTCGGTTATGATCCTGTCTTTATGCCAAACGGGTACGGCAGGACATTCGCCCAGATGCCGTTAAACCTGAAGAACAGGATAAGCCATCGGGGCAAAGCCCTGCGGAAAGCCAGGAAGTTGCTAAGGAAATTCCTATAGATTATAATGTCACTTTCCGGTTTGGATTTTGAAGTTTGAGTTTTGGATTTACCGCGAAGCGGTCGGGGCGTAGCGCCCGATCTGCGATCGGGAATGACAAATGTCAAATGACAAATGACAAACCAATGTAAAATATTATATTGTAACTTGTTTGGATTTTGAAGTTTGAGTTTTGGATTTACCGCGAAGCGGTCGGGGCGTAGCGCAATTTGGTTAGCGCACCTGCTTTGGGAGCAGGGGGTTGCTGGTTCGAGTCCAGTCGCCCCGATTCACCGACCAAAGGTCGGGAATGACAAATGTCAAACACCAAATGACAAACGAATGTAGAATATTATATATTTTCCTTGTTTGAAATTTGAGATTGGCCTGCCTGCCGGCAGGCAGGGATTTTGAGTTTACGCGAAGCCATGAACCTAAGCTTGCGCATGGTTCATGGCGAAGCGTCGCGGGAGTAGCTCAGTTGGTAGAGCATTAGCCTTCCAAGCTAAAGGTCGCGGGTTCGAACCCCGTCTCCCGCTTTCCGACCTTCGCTCGGTAAACCCAAATATCAAAAACCAAATGACAAACTAGTGTAGAGTATTATATATTTTACCTTATTTTGAGATTTGATATTTGGATTTGGGATTTAAGAGCGTAGCCTGCCTGCGGCAGGCAAGCGAGTTGCGCCTGTAGCTCCCCTCTACGCGCCTCCAAGGGTTCGGCGCTTCGAGGGGCGGGCGTTTATGATATTAATTTCGCTGTGATAGTGTTCATATGTTCCTAGATTACTATTGGGATGCGCCTGTAGCTCAATTGGATAGAGCGTCTCCCTTCGAAGGAGAGGGTTGCAGGTTCAAGTCCTGTCAGGCGCGTTTTATCGTAATTTCAGCTTTTTTGAGCCATTCTTTCATGTTATAATTTACCCCGTTTAACAAGAAAAAATATAATATTTTACCTTGTTTGCCTGCCTGCCGGCAGGCAGGGATTTTGAGATTTGTCTTTTGGATTTACGAGCGTAGCGAGTTGATGGGCCGTTAGCTTCCCTCTACGCGCCTCCAAGGGTTCGGCGCTCCGAGGGACGGGCGTTAATGATATTCATTACGCTGTGATAGCGTGCCTGTTTGTCCTTAGATGGCGATTGGGATGGGCCGTTAGCTCAATTGGCAGAGCAAGTGACTCTTAATCACTAGGTTGGAGGTTCAATTCCTCCACGGCTCATTTTCTGGCTGCCCTAAGAGAATTAAGTGAATCGAAGGGCCGAGGTGGCGTCCTTCGACTCCCCCTCGAAGAGCTCGGGATCGCTCAGGACAAATACTTTGTAAGATGATTATGTCGAAGTGCTTGCCCTGAGAGAACGAAGTGAATCGAAGGGCCAAGGTGGCGGAATTGGAATACCTGCCTGCCGGCAGGCAGGCGCGCATCGAGATTAGCTTGTGTAGAAACTGTTTAAAATATTAATAAGCCGAGGTGGCGGAATTGGAATACCTGCCTGCCGGCAGGCAGGCGCGCATCGAGATTAGCTTGTGTAGAAACTGTTTAAAATATTAATAAGCCGAGGTGGCGGAATTGGAATACGCGCATGGCTTAGGACCATGTGCCGAAAGGCTTGGAGGTTCGAGTCCTCTCCTCGGCATATTTTGACAGGATCAGCATTTTAAGTATTTGTTGATGTAATGTATAATATTGCAAGGTTACTGGTTGAATAAATATAATATTATACCTAGTTTGATATTTGAAATTGGCCTGCCTGCCGGCAGGCAGGGATTTTGAGTTTACGCGAAGCGTTGCGGGAGTAGCACCCGACCTAGGGTCGGGAAACTCAAAAGTCTAATATCAAAATTCAAAATGAAAGCAGAATATAATATTCATACCTTGTTTGAAATTTGAGTTTTGAAGTTTGAGATTACGCGAAGCGTTGCGGGAGTAGCTCAGTTGGTAGAGCATTTGCTTGCCAAGCAAAAGGTCGAGGGTTCGAACCCCTTCTCCCGCTTATGAATTTTGGTTGGAAAACCCTTTGTGGAGCAAATCCAAAAGGGGAATGAAATACGATATAGGTCTCTATGAAGGAGGGATTGTATGCTTTCAAAGAAGTTCGCTCTGGGTTTTGGGATCGCCGTCCTTTTTCCAATGCTGGTATATTATGGAGTTACTATTTTCAGTCCCCCTCCTAACTGGGCTGATTATGAAGTGAAGGATTATTATCAGCGCATTAAGACTGTTTCACCGGCTGAAAAAGCCAGACTAGAGAAAGAGCAGGTTCGCTTGGATAAGATAAGAGCGGAAAAAGAAAAAAGCTTTGGAAGGAACTTTTTCTATATTTCGGTTTTTGCTGGGATATCGGCGGTAATCATCGGGTCTTTTCTTGCTGTGCCTGCTGTTGGAACAGGCTTGATGTTTGGCGGAATAATCCTTATTGTTCAAGGGTACTCTTTTTATTGGGGCGAACTTGCCAATTGGATAAGGTTTCTTTCTTTACTGGTTGCCTTTATGATCCTTATCTTTATCGGCTATCGCAAACTTGCCACACAGGAAAAATAAACGTATTGTTTGCCTGCCTGTCCTGTCTGCCGACAGGCAGGCAAGCGAGCTGGGCCCGTAGCTCAATAGGATAGAGCAACAGATTTCTAATCTGTCGGTTGCTGGTTCGAGTCCAGTCGGGCCCGCATAATAAATGTTGGGGATGGGCCTGATATTCTGACATGGTGGGCGTAGCTCAATTGGTTAGAGCACCAGATTGTGGATCTGGTGGTTGAGGGTTCAAGTCCCTTCGTCCACCCATTGCATTTTGGTGGGAAGGCCCTTTGAAGGGGGACCAAAATGCAATGAAATATTAACTGGAGGAAATTGATTGAAAATAAGCAAGAACGAGCGCCAAGGAAATTCGGCTAACATCGAAGTGGAAACCGGATACGATGAGCTTAAGCCTCACATCGACCACGCTTTTAAAGAAGCCGCAAAAGAGGTCAAGGTCCCGGGCTTCCGTCCCGGCAAGGTCCCTGTCGACATGATCAAGACCTATCTGAACGAAGAGGTCGTCGTGGAAAAGGCCCTCCAGGAACTTATAGCCGACCTTTATCCTAAAATAATCCAAGAGGCAAAGATAGAACCGGTCGGCTATCCGAACGTTGAGGTTATCACGATTGAAAAGGATAAGCCGGTGGCGTTCAGGATAAAAGTCGACGTATATCCGGATGTCAAAATAGGAAAATACAAGACGATAAAGGTGAACCAGCCAAGTACCGAGGTCACACAGAAGGAGATAGACGACACGATAGAGGCGATAAGAATGAATCTGGCTGTCACGAACGTCATAACTGACAGGGGGATAAGGGACAAGGATATAGCCACCCTTGATATCCGAGCTGAGTGCGAAGGCAAAACAGTGCCCCAGTTCACAAGAAAATCCGTGAATATCGAGGTCGGCAGGGCTCAGATCTCCGTTGAATTCGACACTCAGCTTATCAACATGAAGACGGGCGAAGCAAGGCAATTTACGCTCTCAATGCCGGCCGGATTCTATATCCCTCAGATAGCGGGAAAGAATGTCGACTTCAATTTAACGATCAAAGAGATCAAAGAAAGAGCACTACCCCCTCTTAATGATGATTTTGCGAAGACAGTGAGCAAATCATCCACGTTGGAAGCCATGAAAGAAGAGATCAAGTCCCACCTGACAGGGGAGAAAAAGAGCTATGCCGAGCAGGCCGTACGCGACGCTGCGGTCGAGAAAGCGGCGGAATTGGTGGAGGCGGACATATCCAAGTCAATGGTCGACAGGGAGGTGGACCTGACGCTTGAGGATTTTGACAGGAGGCTCCGCAGGAACGGCTCAGACCTTCAAACCTACCTTAGATCAATGAAAAAGGATATCGAAGCGCTCAAGGAGGAGGTCAAGGACACATCCACCAAAAGGGTAAAAGCCAAGCTTTTTCTGAGGAAGATAATAGAGGACGAAAAGATCAAGGTTTTAGATAATGAATTGGAAAAGGAATTGGAGGAGATGGCAAAGGCGTCCGGGAAGAGCGCAAGCGACGTCAAGAAGGAGATAGGCGAGGACGGCATAGATGCCGTAAAGGATTTCCTCCTTCGAAAGAAAGCAGTTGACCATTTGGTAGCAAACATTAAAATTGAGAAGGAAAGGAGGTAATAAAAATGAACGAAATAGAACAGCTTGTACCCATGGTTGTAGAACAGACCGGAAGAGGTGAGAGGGCTTACGACATATTCTCGAGGCTGCTCAAGGAAAGGATAGTTTTCATCAGCACACCTGTAGAGGAGCAGATATCCAATCTGATCATCGCTCAGATGCTGTTCCTGGAGTCGGAGAATCCCGATAAAGATATCTACATATATATCAACTGCCCGGGGGGAATTGTCACATCGGGACTGGCGATATACGATACGATGCAGTATTTGAAATCACCGATATCCACGATATGCATCGGGCAGGCGGCCAGCATGGGCGCGCTTCTTTTAAGTGCCGGATCGTCGGGAAAGCGTTTTGCTCTGCCTAACGCAAGGATAATGATCCATCAGCCTCTTGGCGGCGCGCAGGGCCAGGCCACGGACGTCGAGATCCAGACAAAAGAGATACTCAGGATCAAAAAGCTCCTGAACGAGATAATGGCAAAGCATACCGGTCAGTCATTAGCCAAGATCGAAAAGGATACGGACAGGGACTTTTACATGTCGGCGGCCGAAGCTGTCGAATACGGCCTGATCGACGAGGTCATAGAGAGCAAGAAAGCGCTTAAAAAGAAGCTGGAAACGAAATAGCCGTACGCGTACGCGTAAGGGAGAAAGATGGTCGAGGAAAAATCAGATAAGAACAGGCCGGAAAAACTGGTGGAATGGAAGGAAGAGCTGCCGATGATCCCTCTCCGGAACATGGTGGTATTTCCCCAGATGGTCGTTCCCCTTTTCATAGGAAGGGAGCGATCTGTGAAGGCACTTGAGGACACGCTTTCAAAAGAAAGAATGGTTGTCTTCGCCTCGCAAAAAAGCGAAGATGTCGAGGAGCCCACATCCAAGGACATCTGCAGCATCGGCACCCTCTCGGAGATCATCCAGATGATAGCGCTTCCGGACGGCACGACAAAGATACTTGTTGAGGGCGTTGCAAGGGCCAAGATCGAGAAATACACTCAGGAAAAGCCTTATTTCCGCGTCAAGATTTCTAAGATAAGCGAATCCGAGGACCTGACCGTGGAGATGGAAGCTCAAATAAGGCTTATCATCAAGCAGTTCGAGAAATACGTGCGGCTCAACAAGCGCATCCCTTCGGAAACGCTCATGTCGATCATAAACATCGACAATCCGGGAAGACTTGCCGACCTGATAACTTCCTATCTTACATTGAAGGTGGAGGAAAAGCAGGAAGTCCTCGAAGCGATATCGGTCCCCAAAAGGCTGAAGAAACTTACCGACCTTCTCAACAAGGAGATAGAGGTCCTTGAAGTCGAGAAAAAGCTGCAGGGACGCGTAAAGAAGCAGATAGAGAAGGTCCAGAAGGAATATTATTTAAAGGAGAAGATCAGGGCGATACAGGAGGAGCTTGGCGAAGAGGAGGAAGACCTGCAGCCTGAGATAGCTGAATACAAGAAGAAGATAAAGGCCGCCAATCTGCCCGCGAACGTCCTTGATATCGCAAAGAAGGAATTGGACCGGCTTTCAAAAATGCCTTCAATGGTCGCCGAGGCGACGGTCATAAGGACGTATATTGACTGGCTTATCGATATCCCGTGGAAAAAGAAGACCAAAAGCAAGATCGATATAGTCGAGGTTGAGAAGATATTGAATGAGGACCATTACGGGCTTCAGAAGATAAAAGAAAGGATCCTTGAGTATTTCGCGGTCCTCAAGCTTACCGGAAAGATCGGCGGGACCATACTTTGCCTTGTCGGACCGCCGGGAGTCGGAAAAACTTCCATAGCTTCATCCATTGCACGGGCCATGGGAAGGAAGTTCATAAGGGTATCGCTCGGCGGAGTGCGGGACGAAGCCGAGATAAGGGGGCACAGGCGCACTTATGTGGGTTCCATGCCGGGCAGGATCGTTCAGTCCATATGCAAGGCCGGCGTCAACAATCCAGTCTTCCTGATGGACGAAGTCGACAAGATAGGAGCTGATTTCAGGGGTGATCCTGCGGCGGCCCTGCTTGAGATACTCGATCCCGTCCAGAACAAGGAGTTCAGCGACCACTACATTGAACTGCCCTTCGATCTTTCCGATGTCTTTTTCATAACAACGGCGAACACGCGCGATCCAATACCCCGTCCGCTACAGGACAGGATGGAGATCATTGACATGTCCGGCTATACAGAAGAGGAGAAAGCGGGTATCGCTAAAGGATATCTTTTTCCAAAGGAGATGGAAAGGCACGGGCTCAAGAAGGGAACGGTCAAGTTCGATGACGCGGCCTTGCAGTCGATAATAAGGGAGTATACGAGGGAGGCGGGCGTAAGGGAGATAGAGAGGACTATCGCGACGGTATTACGGAAGATCGCGACGAAGTTCGTGAAAGGCAAGAAAGAAAAATCGGTCAAGGTCTCAAAAGCTGACCTTGCCGAATACCTTGGCGCGCCAAAGTACAGGTTCGGGCTTGCGGAGGAGCGTGACCAGGTCGGTGTCGCGACCGGCCTTGCATGGACAGAGGTCGGGGGAGATACGATACCGGTCGAAGTGACCGTGATGAAAGGCAGGGGAGTATTGACCCTGACAGGCCAGATGGGCGACGTGATGCAGGAGTCCGCGAAGGCCGCGATGAGCTATGTTCGGTCGCGGGCTAAGAAGCTGGGTCTTGACGAGAATTTCTACCGCCGGTATGACATTCACATACATATTCCGGAGGGAGCGGTGCCTAAGGACGGCCCTTCTGCCGGCATAACGATGGCCACCGCTTTGACATCGGCGCTGACGGGGATCCCTATCAGGCGCGATGTTGCAATGACCGGTGAGATAACCCTTCTCGGCAAGGTCCTTCCCATCGGAGGGTTAAAGGAAAAGATCCTTGCCGCGCGTCGCGCTGGCATCAAAACCGTAATAATTCCTTATGAGAACAAAAAGGATATCGTTGACCTTAAAGGCGATATACCCGCTGACATGGAATTCAAGATCGTGAAGGACATTGATGAGGTATTATCCTTTGCCCTCAGGAAGAGGGGTTCGGAGAGGGGGGTGAGGGGGGAGAAGGAGCCGCCCGAAGAGCGCCCTTACGCCTGATCCCGCGGAAAGAAGATCCCATGGATTATAAGGCAACCTTAAATTTACCCAAAACTGATTTTCCGATAAAAGTGAACTCAAAGGTCCTTGAGCCGGACCTCCTTTCTTTCTGGGAGATCGATCCCGTGTACGATAAGCTCCTGAAGAAGAATTCGAATAAACCGAAGTTCATACTTCATGACGGACCGCCTTATCCGAACGGCGACATCCACCTCGGCCACGCGCTTAACAAGATACTGAAGGACATAGTGGTCAAATACGAGTCAATGACCGGACATTACAGCCCGTACATACCCGGATGGGACTGCCACGGCCTGCCCATTGAGACGCAGATGATAAAAGAGCTGGGGGTCAAAAGGAGAACGCTCGGCGTTGTGGATTTCAGAAAGAAATGCCAGGAGTACGCATTGCGTTATGTTGACGTTCAGCGCGATGAGTTCAAGCGGCTTGGCTGTATCGGCGACTGGAAGAACCCGTATTTGACCATCCAGAAAAAGTATGAGAGCAGAATAGCGGAGCTTTTCGGCATCCTTGCGGACAAAGGGTATGTTTACCGCGGGCTTAAGCCGATACACTGGTGCCCCAACTGCGAGACAGCTCTTGCTGAGGCGGAGATAGAATACGAGGACGAAGCGTCCCCGTCCATATACGTCAAGTTCAAAGTAAAGTCGCTTGAGTCAAAGAGCCCGGAATATAAACAGCTTCAGGATGTCCTTTCGGGCGACTCGTATTTCGTCATATGGACGACCACTCCGTGGACGCTTCCGGCCAATGTCGCGATAGCGGCACACCCTGACCATGAATACGCGGCGGTCCTTGTCGGCAGCGATATTTATGTCATTGCGGAAGCCCTTGTCGGCAGCTTCATCGAAAAGCTCGGCGTAAAAGACCACAAGATCATCGGGAAGTTCAAAGGCAAGGTGCTTGAGGGTATAATCTGCCGGCATCCTTTTGTTGACAGGGACGCTGTCGTCATACTTGACGAGTACGTGACGCTGGAGCAGGGAACGGGGCTTGTCCATATAGCTCCGGGGCACGGCGAAGAGGACTACAAAGCAGGGCTTAAATACAAACTGCCGATAGTGATGCCCGTTGACGAAAAGGGCTATTTCACCAAAGAGGGAGGCAAGTACGCCGGCAAGCGGTACGACGAGTCCAACGACCTGATCGTTGCCGACATGAAGCATGACGGAACGCTGCTTTATTCCGAATCCGTCAAGCACAGCTACCCGCACTGCTGGAGGTGCAAGAAGCCCGTGATCTTCAGGGCTACCGAGCAATGGTTCATTTCGGTTGACCACAAGAATTTGAGGACCGAAGCCCTCAGGTCCATCGGTGAAACCAAGTGGTATCCCTCGTGGGGAGAGAACAGGATACGCGGGATGGTGGAGCAGCGCCCCGACTGGTGCATATCGAGGCAGAGGTCATGGGGAGTGCCCATACCGGCCTTCTACTGCGTCAAATGCGGGAAACCGCAGTACAAGGGCGAGTTCAACAAAGCGGTAGTCAAATTGTTCGGAACGGAGGGTTCCGATTCCTGGTTCTCGAAGGACGCGAAGGACATACTTAAGGGGATAAAATGCCCTGATTGCGGAGGGTCCGATTTCAAGAAAGAGAACGACATCCTTGATGTGTGGTTTGAATCGGGGGCATCGCATTACGCGGTGCTGTGGGGAGAAAAAGACCTTGCCTGGCCGGCCGACCTTTACCTTGAAGGTTCCGACCAGCACAGAGGATGGTTCCAGACCTCGCTTTTGACGGCAACGGGAGCAAAGGGCAGGGCCCCTTATAAGGCGGTGCTTACCCACGGTTTCACGGTCGACGAGACAGGCAAGAAAATGAGCAAATCGCTCGGCAATGTGGTGGATCCGCAGTCGGTGGTAAGGGAATACGGCGCGGACGTCTTACGCCTCTGGGTGGCCTCAGCGGACTTCAGGAACGACATGAGCGCTTCAAAGAACATACTTGTCCACGTTTCGGACGCTTTCACCAAGATAAGGAACACCTGCAGGTTCCTTCTCAGCAATATGAACGATTTCGATCCTGCAAAGAACAATGTCAATTACAAGGACCTTGAAGAGATAGACCGGTGGGCATTGCTAAAGCTGCACAGGCTTATTGAAAGAGCCCACAGGGCATATGACGAGTTCGAGCTTCACGTGGTCTTCCATTCGATCCATTCTTTCTGCGTGAACGAGCTGAGCGCCTTTTATTTTGACGTGATAAAGGACAGGCTTTACTGCGAAAGCAGGGACGGGAAAATAAGGAGATCGTCGCAAACGGCCATGCACGAGATACTTGTCACGCTGGTCAAGCTCTTTGCCCCCATACTTTCTTTCACCGCCGAAGACCTCTGGAGGCATATCAATAAAGCTCAAAACTTGGATCTCAAATCTCAAATCTCATCTCTCATCTCTCAAAGCAGCGTTTTCCTCGAGGATATCCCGACGCCTAACAAGAGCTATCTTGATGAAAAGCTTGAGAAAAAGTGGGATGAGCTTCTCGATATCAAGGCCGAGGTGTACAAGGTGGTTGAGGCGGCAAGAGCTTCAAAGCTCATCAACCAGCCGCTCGAGAGCAAGCTGGAAATATGGGCAAAGGGCAGGCCGCTCGAGATACTTGAAAGCGTTGGGAAAGCGCTTCCCAACATTATGATCGCTTCACAAGTAGAACTTGTTAAAGGAAACCCTCCTGCCGAAGCAAAACAAAGCGTTAAATTCCCGGAGCTGTATGTGCTGGTCAAGAAGGCAGAAGGCGGCAAGTGCGGACGGTGCTGGATCTATTCAAAGAGCGTGGGCAGGAGCAAGGACCATCCGACCATTTGCGATAGATGTGAGGGTGTTGTAGAATCATTATAGGAGGAGTGACATGTCACATATAAAGGATAAAAGTCTGGCTAAACAGGGAAAATTGAGGATCGAATGGGCCGAGAGGAACATGCCGGTCCTTAGGCTTATCAGGGAGCGGTTCAAGAAGCAAAAGCCCCTTAAAGGGATAAAGATATCAGCTTGCCTGCACGTCACGACAGAGACCGCAAACCTCATGTGGACGCTTAAAGAGGGTGGTGCGGACGTGGTGCTTTGCGCCTCAAATCCGCTTTCCACTCAGGACGATACCGCGGCTTCCATTGTAGCTGACTTCAATATCCCGGTATTCGCCATAAAAGGCGAGGACGATAAAACTTATTACAAGCATATCAATGCGGTGCTCGACCATAAGCCAGTCATAACAATGGATGACGGAGCCGATCTGGTCTCAACGCTTCATACAAAGAGGAAAAACCAGCTGAAAGACATAATCGGAGGCACCGAAGAGACGACAACGGGCGTCATCAGGCTGAAAAGCATGGAGAAGGACGGCGTCCTGGCATACCCGATAATTTCTGTGAACGATGCGGACACTAAGCATCTTTTCGATAACCGTTACGGCACAGGGCAGAGCACTATCGACGGGATACTGAGGGCAACGAACATCCTTCTTGCGGGCGCCAGATTCGTTGTCTGCGGGTACGGGTGGTGCGGGAGGGGTGTGGCGATGCGGGCAAATGGGATGGGAGCCAACGTGATCATAACCGAGGTCGATCCGTTAAGGGCCTTGGAGGCGGTCATGGACGGCTTTATCGTAATGCCGATGTCAAGCGCAGCCAAGATAGGCGATGTTTTTGTTACCGTCAGCGGGGACGTGAGCGTCATTTCAAAAGAGCATTTCCTGCTCATGAAGGACGGCGCGATCGTCGCCAACTCAGGGCACTTTAACGTTGAGATCGACCTTAATGGCCTCGGATCGCTTTCCAAAAGCAAGCGTAAGATCAGGGAGTTCATTGACGAATACACGTTAAAGAACGGCAAAAAGATAAATGTGCTTGGGGAAGGAAGGCTGATAAACCTGGCCGCGGCGGAAGGCCACCCTTCAATGGTCATGGATATGAGCTTTGCGAACCAGGCTCTTTCGGCGATGTATATAGTGGAGAACGCCGGCAGGCTGGAGAAGAAGGTATACGTTGTTCCCGACGAGATAGACAGCGAGATCGCTAAGCTGAAATTATGGTCAATGGGCGTCAGGATAGATTCCCTGACAAAAGAGCAGGCAAAATATCTATCATCGTGGCAGGAAGGAACATAGTAAAGTTAAAAGGAATAAGTAAAAAGTCAAAGCTAAAGGTCAATAGTCAAAATCATGGAAAGAGCATAAGTAAATGGCCAAAGTAAAAACATCAAATAGGGATGCGGAAACATGGCTTAAGGACAAGCTGGAGAGGATAGCAAGGGCGCTTGAAAAAGCAGGAGTCCCCGAATACGTCCGCTTCCTGCAAAGTCCGATAAGGCTGATGGTCTTCAACTTCCTTTCGGGGATAGCGCGCGGCTTGGGGATAGCCGTCGGCATGACTCTAATAGCTGCAATGGTTATTATAGTCATAACCAAGATCCTCGCACATCTTATAACGCTTCCCCTCATAGGCGAGCAGATCGCCCAGATCGTCAAGCTTGTTAACCAGTATCTTGGCGAAAGTTCCAAGATCAGGGTGGAATAATAGCGGAGGCCTTCATTTGTTCTTTACTATAGCAGCTATTGTGTTCGCGTTGGACAGGTTGTCAAAGTATATTGTAGTTGATTCGCTTGTCCAGGGAAAATCAGTCGCCCTCATAAAGGATTATCTGTATTTCACATACACAAAGAATTTCGGAGCAGCTTTCGGCCTATTTTCGGGGTACGCGTCCTTCCTCATAATAATCGGCATCATAATAAGCGTGATAATAGTGTTCTATTATTTCGGGTTCCAGAAGAAGGATATGATATACAAGCTTGCGCTTGGGCTGATCCTCGGGGGGAGCCTTGGCAATCTCTACGACAGGATATTCCTTGGTTATGTAGTGGACTTCATCGACATTAGAGTGCTTCCGATCTTCAACTTTGCCGATATGATGATCAACCTGGGCGTCCTTTTACTGATAACAAAATCCTTTATTTCTGAAAGGAAGTCAAAATGTTCCCGGTGATATTGAATGCGGGATATTTCACGATCTATTCCTGGGGCCTGATGGTGGCCATCGGCTACCTGGCCGCACTTCTAACCTCGGCCTATCTAACGAAAAAGGACGGCGTGGAGCTTGAGCACACCCTGACCATTTATATCTATACCGCGATCTTCTCGATAATCGGAGCAAGGTCTTTCTTTGTGCTTCAGTTCATCGGAGAATATATCAAGCATCCGATGGAGATCCTCATGATCCAGCGGGGAGGCTTTGTTTTCCTGGGTGGATTCATGGCCGCGTTCCTGGCCATATACATATATGTACGGATGAACAAGCTGGATATCTGGAGGGTGCTTGATGTAATGTCCCCCGGCGTCATGCTCGGATACGCGATAGGAAGGATAGGCTGCTTTTTGAACGGTTGCTGTTACGGGATCGTGACAAAAGTGCCATGGGCAGTGAGGTTCCCGCCAGAAGAATGCTTCAGGCATCCCACCCAGCTATATTCTTTTTTTGCGAGTCTGACCATCTTCGGTATTCTGCTTGCCGTCTTTAACAGTAAGAGGTTCACGGGCCAGGTATTCCTGCTGGCCGTATCGATGTATTCTGTTTACAGGTTCATCCTGGAGTTCTTCAGGTACAGCCCGATACGCCCCGCCGGATTGACCCTCTCGCAGTACATAACAGTGATATTTCTTGTCGCATCGATCGCCTTTCTATGGAACAAAAAGAATACGACTTCATAATAAGCACCGAAGAAAAGGAAGCGCGCATCGACGTCTTCCTGTCGAAGAAGCTCGGGCTTTCAAGGGCTTTAATACAGAAGCTCATCGACGGAAGATCCGTGACCGTGAACAATGCGGCAGTGAAGCATCATTACTGGCTCAAGCAGGATGACAGGGTCATCGTTAATATCCCGCCGCCAAAACCTTCAAAGGTCGCCCCTCAAGATATCCCTTTAAAGATCGTTTATCAGGACAGCGACATTGCCGTCATAGACAAACCTGCCGGGATGGTCGCGCATCCGACCTCAAGCGTCAGGGAGGGTACCCTTGTGAACGCGCTCCTGCACGCCATAGGCGACCTTTCTTCAGTTGGGGGAGAATTGAAGCCGGGCATAGTGCACCGGCTTGACAAGGACACCTCGGGCCTGCTGGTGGTCGCGAAGAACGATAAAGCCCATCTTAGCCTCCAAAAGCAGATCAAGGACAGGAGGGTCAAAAAGATATACCGCGCGCTGGTGTTCGGGGAGATCAAACCCAGGGAAGGGGTGATCGAAAAGCCGATCGGCCGGCATCCCGTCCACAGGAAAAAGATGGCCGTTATCTTGAGCGGCAGGTCAAAGAGCAGGCATGCGACGACCTTTTATCGTGTTATCAGGCAGTACAAGAAGTATGCGCTGCTTGAGCTTGACCTTAAGACCGGAAGGACGCATCAGATAAGGGTGCATCTTTCATACTTGGGGTATCCGATAGTCGGCGATGCCGTATATTCGTCAAAGAAGAACGATATCGGGGCAAATAGACAGCTTCTACATTCATATATGCTTGGATTTGAGCATCCCGCGACCGGGAAATACATGGAGTTCAAGTCTGATATTCCGGATGATTTTTCTGATGCGCTTAAGAGGTTAGAATAGTACGTAGCCCGCGACGATCCCCAGCAGAAGTGACCCGCCGACGATCGCCATTATGTCCGGCGATGATATGGGAGCCCCGACAACGCTTGTCACAAGACATATGAGGAGCCCTATAGAGGCGCCGATGCCGCCACCCGAAAAAATGTTCCAGTTCTTCAGGTCTCCGCCTTCTTTTTCGTATTCCCTTTGCATTTTGGCGAAGTCAAATTCTATGCTTTGCCTGTCTTCTGAGGTTTTTATGGCATGTACATACGGATTTTTATGTGGTCCTCTTGACATTTTTGCCTCCTCCTTGGATCTGGCTTATTATTATCGTAACATTATTTTGAAAATTTCACATATTTTCAAATTATTTTATGCAGGCTATAATGCTCAACATATTTCTGATATAATAATTTATTGACCCGGAGGGGAAAATGGGATTCTTAGCTGTAGATATCGGCAACACAAGCATAGTTTTCGGTCTTTTCCGCGGCAAGAGGATCGTGGGAAGGCTAAGGCTGCGATCGAAACTTGGGGAAACCGCTTTTTGGTATTCAAAAAGACTTGGCAAATTCAGGGCGAAGGTCAAAGCGGCCGCGATATCAAGCGTGGTCCCCGGATTGAACGCTGCCGTAAAGAATGCGATCAAAGGAGCTTTCGGTTGCACGCCTGTTGTCGTAAACTGGAGGATGATAAAGGGCCTGAAGATCAAATTGAAGGCGAAAAACCAGGTAGGGGTGGACAGGCTGGTCAATGCCGCGGCTGCTTATAGACTTTATGGGGGTAAACTGGTTATAATTGACTTTGGTACCGCAACGACTTTTTGCGCCGTTGATAGGGAGCGGTATCTTGGCGGGGCGATAACATCGGGGCTTGAGATATCGAAGGTCGTTTTGCACGAAAGAACGGCGAAGCTTCCTTTGATAACGATCAAAAGGCCGGGAAGGGCGATCGGAAAGGATACTGTATCCGCGATGCGGTCCGGATTGTTCTACGGTTACATCGATCTTGTTGAGGGAATGATAAAAAGGTTCAAGCGTGAGCTTGGCGGCAGGGTAAAAGTGATCGCCACCGGCGGTCTTTCAGGCATAATAGCTAAAGGCACAAGGATGATAGATATTGTCGATCAGGACCTTACGCTAAAGGGTTTGAAATATATATATGATGACGCGTCTAAAGACGCGAGGGGATAATGATGAGCGAAGAACTGTCCGATCTGCTTAAGGTGAGAAGAGAAAAACTTGACGAGCTGAGGAAGCTTGGAATAGACCCTTATCCGTACAGATATGAGCGGAACATCAACGCTAAAGAGATCCTGTCCAAATACAAGGATGTACAGGAAGAATCAAAAGATGAGGTCAAGGTCGCCGGCAGGATAATGACGAAAAGGGGGCACGGCAAGGCCTCCTTTGCCCATATACAGGACGAGACAGGCAGGATACAGATATACGGCAAGCTCGATCTGATCGGCCAGAAGAAATACGATATATATGAAAAGCTAGACATGGGCGATATTATCGGTGTAAAAGGCCATGTTTTCAGGACCAGGACAGGCGAGATAACGGTACGCATCGCGGATTTTGAGATATTAAGCAAGTCGCTCCATCCTCTGCCGGAGAAATGGCACGGACTTACGGACAAGGAACTCAGGTATCGCGAGCGATATGTTGACCTTATAGTCAACCACGATGTTAAAGAGCTCTTCGTCAAGAGAGGCAGGATCATAAGCGAGATACGTAAATACCTTGAGAGCAAAGGATTCCTTGAGGTCGAGACACCTGTCCTGCATATTCAGGCCGGAGGCGCAGCGGCAAGGCCGTTCAAGACATACCATAATACGCTCGACATGGACCTTTATCTGAGAATAGCGCTTGAGCTTCATCTGAAGCGTTTGATAGTCGGAGGTTTTGACAAGATATTTGAAATGGGGCGTGTCTTCAGGAACGAAGGGATATCGTTCAAGCATAATCCCGAGTACACGATGCTCGAACTTTATCAGGCCTACGCCGATTATAACGACATAATGAAACTGACGGAGGAGCTTGTTTCGTCCGTCGCAAAAACTGTCATCGGAAGCACCAAGGTCACTTTCAGGGGGAAGGATATCGACTTTAAGCCCCCGTGGCCCAGGATCACGCTGCATGACGCGCTTAAAAAGTTCGCCGGCATAGACATCAGTACGGATGAAAAAGGCTTAAGGAAGATCGCAAAGGAAAAGGGGCTTGAGGGCCATGATGAACTGCCGGCAGGAAAGATAATCAACACGCTTTATGACCAGTTCGTCGAGCCAAAGATAATACAGCCGACGTTCATCGTGGACTATCCGATCGAAACATCACCTTTGGCCAAGAAGAAGAGGGATAACCCGAAACTTGTTGAGAGGTTCGAGGTGATCGTCGCCGGTATGGAGGTCGCTAACGCGTTCTCCGAGCTGAACGATCCCATAGACCAGAGGGAAAGGTTCAAGCAGCAGGTGGAGAACAGGAAAGCCGGAGATGATGAGGCTGAGTCTATGGATGAGGATTTCCTGCGCGCGCTCGAATACGGGATGCCCCCGTGCGGAGGCCTGGGCATAGGCATAGACAGGATAGTTATGATGCTGACGGGCGCCGATTCGATAAGGGATGTTCTTTTCTTCCCTCACATGAGGCCGGTCGAAATAAAGGAAACGGCGGCAAGCAAGGAAGAAATGGACATACTTAATAGTAATGACCAATAATCAATTAACCAATGACCAATTAATGTGTGCCTTCGGCACATATAATATTCTACATTAATTGGTAATTGTATAATTTTATAATTGAATAATTGGAGAACATATGATAATCACCGAACAGAAGCAATATAAGGATATACTGAAAAGCCTGGAAGGTGTTGACAGTGTTTACATTGTCGGCTGCGGAAGGTGTGCAACGTCCTGTGAGACGGGAGGGGAAGAACAGGTCAAAGCTGTCGCCCAAAAGCTCAGGAAGGACGGCAAGAAGGTGGCCGGCACCCATGTCGTTGATGCGCCCTGCGATGAGAGGCTGGTAAAGAAATTCTCGGCTTCGGAGAAGGCGAAGATAAAAAAGGCAAAAGCGGTGCTTGTGCTTGCCTGCGGGGCGGGGGCACAGACCGTTTCGGACATAATTGAGCTTCCTGTATATCCGGCGCTCGAGTCGCTGTTCCTTGGCAAGACAAAGAGGCACGGCGAGTTCTACGAGCTTTGCATGATGTGCGGAAGCTGCGTCCTGAGCGAAACGGGAGGGATATGTCCCGTGGCAAGGTGCTCAAAACACATGTTGAACGGGCCTTGCGGAGGCTCGAACAAAGGGAAATGCGAGGTTGATCCGAACCTTGACTGCGCGTGGTACCTTATTTTCAAGAGGCTTGAAGCGTCAGGCCAGCTTGAAAAGATGAAGAAGATCCAGACGCCGAAGGATTACTCGGCAGTTATACGTCCGAGAAAAGTGGAAATAAGGAAGCGAGTGAAGTAGCGGGGTCATTCTGAATAAAATGAAGAATCTGTATTGGGGTGGGGTATGACATAGGGAAGTTTACAGACTCTTCGGCCTTCGGCCTCAGAGTGACGGATGCGAAGGATTAAGATAAGGAAGAACTAAGATGACATTCAAGGAAACACTGGATTCAGGCAAGTTCGTGATAACCGCGGAGCTATCGCCCCCAAAAGGGGTCGATATCGGCGATGTTTTGCAGAAGGCGGACTTCTTAATTGGCAAGGTCCACGGCGTTAACGTCACCGACAACCAAAGGGCCGTCCTCCATTTAAGCTCGCTTGCTTTCTGCGCGCTCCTCAAGCAGAAAGGACTTGATCCGATACTCCAGATGACATGCAGGGACCGCAACTCGCTGGCGCTGCAGTCCGACATCCTTGGCGCGTACGCGCTGGGTATCCGGAATGTGCTCGCGCTTTCGGGCGATTATCCAAGGAAGGTCCAGTACAAAGCGGTAAAACCGGTCTTTGACATCGATTCCGTCCAGCTTGTAAAGCTTATACGTGACATGGAGAATGGCAAGGACCTGGCAGGGGAGGACCTTAAAGGCTCGCCCAAGTTCTGCGTCGGCGCGGTCGTGAACCCGACGGCCGATCCTCTTGACATGCAGCTGATAAAGCTTCAAAAAAAGGTTGACGCGGGGGCGGAGTTCATACAGACGCAGATAGTTTATGATGTGAACGCGTTCAAATTCTTCAGGGATAGGACAAAGGATATTAAAACCAAATATATCTTGGGGATACTGCCTTTTCGCACATACAAGATGGCGGAATTCCTTGCGAACGAGGTGCAAGGGGTCAATGTTCCTCAGTCGGTGCTTAAACGTATGGAGAATGCTAAGGACCCGGTAAAAGAGGGCATAGAGATCTCGATCGAGATAATCAATTCCCTAAAAGGATACATTGATGGCATACACCTTATGACATTGAACTACGTTGATGTGATACCGGAGATACTTTCCAGGATATAAGCCTACCAAAATTTTATAATTTCCTGATATTTTCACGTATTTTTAACGATATATACCTGAATTTATGGCCATATCATTCGAAGTCGCGAGAGCGAACAAAATATACCTGCAGGCGCAGCCGATAATAGACGCTGCTGCGCAGGCTACACCAGAACAATTTCAGGACTTCGGTTTCAGTGCGGGCTTTTTTCGAGTGGAAGACCTAAGATATGAAGCAACGATCAAGACCTCAATGCATCAAAATATGCGCGCACTTGCAGGGGAAGGGCAACTACAAATCCCGGCGCATGTCATTCTAGGATATTCTCAAACTGTTGCTTCCCGGCTTGTCAGAGCAAAACCGGCGGGATTACAGCTTCTTTCAGAGAGAGGCATGCTGCATCCGGACAGTATACCGGCCATAGCTGCTCGCAGGGATTTCGACACGATGCCCGTCGCCCAAGCCTTGCTTGACATGGCGTTTGAATACCAGAACGCAAAGCTCCCGTATCCCCATCAACATATTATGCTTAGAAGGTTCCTGCCGCTGTCCTACCTTGAATGGATGAGGGGAATATACGATGTTCCGGAATGGTTGTTATTTTTTGCTGTCAGGTCATATAATTTTCCACATATCGTTATAGAACAGACGAAGAGCAAGGCGGATGCGCTCGTTGCAACTGGAAAGGTGGAGCCCAAGAAAGCCTTCTATGTTGCCGTGCAAAATCCAAGCAAGGCATTATCAATATTATCCGGCAAGACCGTTCAGCCGCTGGCAGGCATGGCCAGAAGAGCGGAACAATGGTCAAATATGCGGATCTTGGTCAACAGAAGCGTTTATGAACAGGCAAGAAAAGAAAAAGCGTATCTCCTGCACGGTCCGATACTCGAGCTGGCGACAAGAATGCAGATGATGAAAGAGGATGCATCACTGTTACAACAGTCCGTATTGGGAAGCGACTACAGGGATAAGTTGATAGTATCGTTTATCAAAGACCTCGACGAAATAAACAGGCAAAAAGGATTTCTGATACCTTTTGAATTGATATCACAGCATTCGGGAAGAGTTGTCGTGAGCCTTTTGAACGCGACGCCGGAATTATGCAGGAGCTTTATTGAAAGAGGCATCCTTTCCCCGGAAGAGCTGGATTCCTTTAATAAAGGGGAGACATTCGATACGCGAGCCATAGCTGAGGCGGTGTTCGATATAATAGCCGAGTATCAAGGCAAAGGATTATCACCATTAAACCAGCATTCCATGTTGAGGAAGTTCTATCCTTACTCATATCTGGAATGGATAATCGCGAGGAATGATAAGAGGAAATTCAGCATCTCGTCGCTATTTAATGCAAAAGGTATCCCGCATATCGCGCTAGGCATTGCGCCTGACGCGGAACCGGTTGAGAAACCGATAGAGATAGAAGCAGGGAAAAACATTCTCCCTATAGAATCCCAAGATGTCGGATCAGAACCTTTGGTTATGCCTGAAGCATATTTGATGGCGAAGCAGGGAAAAAGATATCTGCAGGTGCAGCCGATCATCGATGCGGGTATGCGGGCCGAAGGGACCAGGGAGAAGACGAGATTGCACGGAAGAAAGAAAGGTCTATTAGAGAGTGCTTATAAAGAACAGCTGACCGATGCTATGCGGGAAGCGATATTTGAGATAGCGAAGGAAAGAGATCTCAATATCCCGGAGCCCATTCTGTTACAGGATGCCCAAAGGGCGGCCTTGAGCCTCCTGACCATACCACCCGGTCTTGCAAACGATCTTATCACAAGAGGGATAATATCCCCGGAAGAGGACCTGGCGCTCACAGCGGGGGAGCTTTTTGATGTACGTCCGATCGCGGAAGCTGTGTTGGACCTCATCATGGAATATCAGAAGGAAGAGTTAAGTCCGTTATATCAGTTATACATGATGAAAAGGTTTTTCCCGGTATCTTATCTTAAATGGATAAAAGCAAGGACCGACAGAACAAAAACCGAGATCGACTATTATATGCAGAATGACGCATTTCCGCACGTAAAGCTCCGGATATCTCCTGATGCGGCAGTAAGGGAAGCAATTGTAAAGGAAAAAGTCGTTTCACCCAAAGTCGTCGATAAGCCGATCAAAGTAAAAACAAAACCAATACCAATACAAACCAATCTTCCTATAGAAATAAATGTCAGTCCCGAAACATTCGAGAAGGCCAGGAGAGAGAAAGCATACCTCAAGGTCCAGCCGATGATCGATGCGGCAGCGCAAATAGCACCCGAAGAGCTCGGGAAATACGGTTTCAGAAGGTTTCACATCAATGCTGTTTATCAGCGGTTGCTGGCGGATATTTTGAAGAAGGAGCTTGGAGTTCTTGCCCAAGCCAGAGGGGTGCAGGTGGCTGATCAGGCGCTTTCAGGATACTCAAATACGATCGTATCAAGCATAACCAGATTGTCACCGTTGCTGCTCTGGCATCTGTCACAGCGGGGCATTATGCCTCCGGAGTATGTTTCTCTGATCGTGGATGAAAAACCGTTTGACGTTAAGCCGCTCGCGGAAGCCGCATTCAATATGATAGTCCAGTATCAAGATCCCAAATTAAGCTTAGAACAACAGCTGAAACTGCTCAGAAAGTTCTTGCCGATATCATATTACAATACGTTAATAACGAGCGGATGTAATACTGCACTCTTATGGAACACCATCGAGCGATATACTTTTCCTCATATCATGGTGGAACGATACTCCAATCTTGCGAAAGCTTTAATCGATAAATTCAAAGTGCCTGAATCAAGCGCAATGGGGCTTTCGTTCTACCATCCCATCCCGGCAAGAAGTGCACTGGAAAGCACTCCTGAGGAAGCGAAGAGGATATTCAGAAGACATAATTTCTTATTCGAGCCGAGACCAGAGAGAGAAGCACCCAAAGCAAGGCCGGTAAAGGTTTTGCCCCAAATACCGCTTGTGCCCATGCTTATGCCTGATGAGGTCACCGCAGGGATGCCGGAATTCAAGGCAGCAAAGGGAGAAAAACTATATCTTCAATACCAGCCGATAGTCGATGCGGCAAAAGCGGACACAGAGGAAGGTAAGGGAGCCGTTGACGCTAAGACATTGCCGTACTTGTCCGTGAATGAATATGGCTATAAAAGAAAAAAGCTTACGGCCGCGATAAGCACAGCTTTGTCGGATATCTGGCGGCGAAAGCCGAAGGCAATTGAGAGGCAGATCATCCCGGATTATTCGAGGGCGATCGCTGGACTTCTGATGAGCATGTCTCCTTCTGATCTCATGGGTCTTGCGGACAGGGGGATAATTTCACCGGAAGATGCTTACCTTGCAGGGAGGCGGGAACAGTTCGATGTCACGGACCTGGCCGAGGCCGCGTTCGATCTCATATCGGGATACAGGAGCGCGAAGATCCCCTTTAAAGGACAGCTGTGCCTGCTGAAGAGATTCCTGCCTGCGTCATATTATGATTGGACAAGGAAAACATACGGGCTTACCGATGATCAACTGTTCGAATTCATGAGTAGGAACGGTCTGTTGCACATTGAGGTCGAAAACACCAATGAGCTGGCGAATGCGTTGGTCTCGAAATGGAAAGTCCGGCAAAAAGATGCCTACACCCTTGCAAGAAAATATCCTTTAAGAGCAAGGCAGGCGTTCGATGCAAAGGAGCCGCGGGCGGCGGCGAACATATTCGAGTCGCACCGCTTTGAATTCCCCATAAGCCATTTTGTATCAAGGGCGGCAGCGGTCCAAGAGACCATTGACAGCAGGTCAGTATTCGCGGATGCCAAAAAGAATAAGCTTTATCTTGCCGCGGAACCGATAATAAAAGCAGGTTCAAATCTGTCCGAGGAGGAAATGGCCAAATACGAGCTTAAACATGATATTGACAACGGCTATGTGAAAAGATTATCGGGCCTGATCGAGGAGAGTATGCGGTTGCTGGCACAAAAAGGGAAGTTACTTGTCGATCAAGATCAGATCCCGCTTTACGCTATGTCCGTCGCAAGAGGGCTTGTCTCATGCGGGACGTTATCACTGATCGATATCTCGGACAGGGGGATAATAACAAGATCCAGTATCATTTCTATCAACAATGGGAAGGAGTTCGACACGATACCTGTCGCAGAAGCGGCGCTTGATATAGCAATGGAATATGAAAGGGCGAAGATCGATCCGAAAATTGCGGGGATATCAATCGGGAGATTATTTCCCCTTTCTTATCTAAGCTGGATGAAGCAAACATATAATATATCTGATGAAGAGATCTTGCTTTTGACCGAGAAAGAAGGATTCCCACATAGATCATATGACAGGGCCGGGGCCATGGCGTTAGCCATTGAGGCGAAGCATGGCGCTGACTTCAAGTCGGCAATGCGTGTGGCGGAAGAGAGCATTGATGACGCGCGGAAAGCGCTTAACGGAACGGTCAGCGAAGCGGTAAGGATGTTCAGGAAGCACGGCGTGCCGTTCAAGGAAAAGGTGGATGAAAGTTCATTGAGAGTGATAGCCTGCATACCGAGCTTAGCGGTAAAAGCCGGAGACGTGTATTACGACGATTCCCTGTACTTTGACAGATATCTCCTGCATGGCAGAGGGAAATTGACCGAAGGAGTGGTCAATAAAGCAAACGAATTGCTGTTAGGATATGGCACTGAAGTGAGCATTTATGATGCCCTTTTCGTGATCGCGAACTATCCTAGGAATGCCAAAGAAATGATGAGGGCTATAGTCGCTATCGCTGGTAGATTGTCAAAAAAGCACAAGATCAACTTTCAGCTGGCGATGTACTTTGCGAAAAAATACACGTTCTCGGCCGATACAGAGTATATATCCGCCGTCGAGGTGTCAAAGAAACTTAGCAAGGATCTTGAGGCTAACAGCTTTATATCGATGTTCTTTGTGAAGATGTACCGCAAAGAGGCTGAAGCACGCTTGAAAGATGCGCTGGCGGCTGCAGATAAGATCGTCGGCAGAATAGGTATCGCGAAAGAGGACGCGATGAACTATGTGATGGTTTACGGGAAAAAGGCCGAAATACGCGTGAGGGAAGACGTTGCCAAGGCGAGAAAACTAATGCGGGAATACGCTATTTCCCTTGATGATGCGATGTTCTGTGTTCAGTTATTCCCGGGCGAGCCGGCTTATGCCGCTGTTGAAATATGTGGTGCTATAATAAGAAAAAACATTGTTGTGAGCCGATGAACTAGCTTCTTCCCCCGACAACTATCTTTGGTATCCTTAGTGTAGGTTGTGCGTCCGAGACCGGCGCGTGATCATGTTTCCCGCAGACCCCTGTCTGGAATCCCAGGTCCCAGCCCACCATGTCGATAGTCCTTAGTATCTCAGGCCCGTTCCCCATGAGTATCGCGCCCCTCACGGGATTCTTTACGGAGCCATTCTCGATAAGATATGCTTCGGTCACTTCAAAAACAAAATCGCCGTTCGTTATATTGACCTCTCCGCCGCCCATCCTTTTAACGAGAAGACCGTTCTTTATGGATGACATTATCTCGGAAGGATTTGTCATGCCGGATTCGATGAGCGTATTGGTCATCCTTGGCACGGGCTTTGTCCTGTAGGACTCGCGCCTGCCGTTCCCCGAGGAAAGGGTTCCCAACTGCCTCGAGAAATACCTGTCCGACATGAAGCCCTTAAGGAAGCCGTTCTCTATCAGCACCTTTCTCTTTGCCGGCGTCCCCTCATCATCGAACCTGAATGAGCCGAACTTTCCGGGCAGCGTTGCATCGTCTATCACCGTGACAAGATCAGAGGCGACCTTCTGGCCGATCTTTCCCGCAAAGATGGAAGTGCCCTTCTTGATAAAGTCAGCCTCAAGCGCGTGGCCGCATGCTTCGTGTATCATCGTGCCGCCTGCTTCTGAAGAGAGCACAACAGGCATCTCTCCCGACGGCGCATACTTTGCGTCAAGCATAAGGATGGCGCGTTCAGCCGCAACCCTTGTCACTTTCTCGGGATCATGCTCCTCAAAAAGCTCGAATCCGACCGTTCCCCCGGGCGCCTCAAAGCCCGTTTGAAGGACATTGTCCTTGGCGGCGATAACGTTCACGGCGAACCTTGTCCTAATGCGGTTGTCCTCAACATAGGCCCCTTTGGAATTTGCTATCGTTACGGCCTGGTTCGAGTCCATATATCTGGCCATTACCTGCTTGACGCGGTCGCCGTATGACCTAGCGACCTTGTTAGCCGTTTCGACCACAGCCACCTTCTCCTCTATTGATACGGTATGCGGCCTTCTCTTTACGTCAAAGATCAGGCTTGAAATGCTCGGTTTAAGATCAAATCTTGAATTTCCGCCCGGGGCATTTACCTGCGAAGCTATGTTCTTTGCCAGTTTAAGCATTGATCCGAGGGAGATGTCCGGGGAGCACCCATAGAACGTCTCGGTCCCCGCAAGTACCCTGATGCCCGCTCCCGTATCGGTCCCTGAAATTATCTTTTCTATCCTGTTATCCTCGCAGACAACGTTAACACCGGAAGACTCTTCTATGAATATGTCGGCAAAGTCCCCGCCGCCGCTTAACGCGGCCTTCAATATGTCCTCAAGTTCGTCTTTTATCAGCATAATGATTATTTGGCCTCCGCCCAGTTGTCTCCAGATCCGATGTGCACTTTTACCGGGACATCGAGCTTAACGGCGTTCACCATCTCATGCTCGACCATCTTTTTCACTTTCTCAAGCTCGTTCTCCGGGACCTCGAACACAAGCTCGTCGTGGACCTGAAGGAGCAGCTTAGACTTAAGCTTATCCTTTTTTATTATATCGTAGATGTTTATCATCGCGACCTTTATTATATCTGCGGCAGTGCCCTGGACGGGCGTGTTGATCGCTGTCCTTTCAGCGAAGTTCCGGAGGCTCATGTTCGGATTATTGATGTCCGGTATGGGCCTTTTTCTTCCCAAGAGAGTACAAATATATCCGTCCTTCCTCGCCATTTCAATGACCTTATCAATGAACTTTTTGACGCCGGCGTACTTTTTGAAGTAATTGTTTATGTACTTTGCGGCTTCTGCCTTCTTAATGTTCAGGCTCTTTGAAAGGCCGAATTCAGATATGCCGTAGATTATGCCGAAGTTCACGACCTTGGCCGAATCCCTCATCTCGTCAGTGACCTTGTCAAGAGGCACCCCGAACACCTCGGCCGCGGTCGCCCTGTGTATGTCCTCATCGTTCTTGAATGCCGCGATCAGCATCTCATCCCCGCTCAAGTGAGCGAGTATCCTCAGCTCTATCTGCGAGTAATCCGCTGAAAGTATCTTCCATCCCTTTTCCGCGGGAACGAAAGCAGACCTTATCTTTTCCGCGATGTCGCCTTTTGCGGGAATGTTCTGCATATTCGGATTTGAGCTCGACAGTCTTCCCGTGGCGGTTATCGTCTGATTAAAAGAAGTGTGTATCCTTTTTGTCTCGGGATTGATCAGCGTCGGCAGGACGTCGATGTAAGTTGACTTATATTTCTGGAGCTGCCTGTAGTCTATCAGCTTTTTAGCTATCTCAAAATCCTTTGCCAGCTCGGTAAGGACCTCCACGTCGGTGGAAGCGCCCGTCTTTGTCCTCTTAAGCGCCGGGATCTTCAACTTCTCGAACAGTATCTTCTGGAGCTGTTTTGGCGAATTGATGTTGAACGTCTCGCCGGCGATCGCGAAAATATGGGTTTCAAGGTCTTTCAGCGAGACCTCGATCTCTTTTGACATTATTTTCAGCTTATCCTTGTCGATCGAGATCCCGTTCTCTTCCATGTTTATGAGCACTTCAACAAGAGGCACTTCTATCTTAAAGAAAAGGTCCGACAAGCCCTCATCTTTGAGCTTTTTTGTGAATACTTGAGCAAGCTGATATGTGGAGTCCGCATCCGAGCAGGCATAGTCTGACGCCGTTGCGATATCGATATAGTCCATGGTCTTTGCCTTGGCTCCCGTGCCGATAAGTTCGGTTATATCTATCATCCGCTTGCCCAGCAACCCGTGGCTTTGCTTCTTAAGCCCGTATCCGCCGCTGGTCGGATCGAGGGTATAAGCCGCGACCATGGTGTCGAAAGCTATGTTATTTATCTCCGCCCCGTGCCTTTTGAGGACCTCCGCGTCATACTTGATGTTGTGGCCGTATTTCTTTATCTTCGCATCCTCAAGAATGGGAGCAAGCTCTCTCATAACCTCTTTTAACGGGATCTGTTCACCTATGCGATGGCCGACAGGGATATAATAGGCGGAATTAGGCTCAAAGCTCAGCGATATGCCGACGAGATTTGCAGAAAAAGAATTCTGGCTGTCGGTCTCGACGTCGACTGCGAATGCATCCTGAGCGGACAGCTTTTTGATCAGTGCTGATAACGCCTCTTTTTTATCCACGGTTTCATAATCTAATCTTTCTTTCTTTATAACCTCCCTTTTTTCCTCGACTGCGGTGAACAGGCCTTCTCCCTGCAGTTTTTCCGAATATTTCTTGAGCAAGCTGTTAAATTCCACCTCTTCAAAGAACGCCAGGACCTTTTTCCAGTCAGGATCCCTGTGCTCAATGCTTTTAAGCTCTATCTTGATCGGGGCGTTGGTCACGATAGTGGCCAGCATCCTGCTTAGCTTTGCGATCTCGGCGTTATCCTTGACCTTTGCCTTAAGCTTTTCACTGCCGATCTTGTCGGCGTTCTTGAGCAGGTTGTCCAGGTCGCCGAACTCGCGGATAAGTTCGGAAGCGGTCTTATCCCCGATGCCGGGCACACCCGGTATATTGTCCGAAGCATCACCCTTGAGCGCCTTAAAGTCAGCTATCTGCGTCGGTTTTATCCCGTAACGGTTCTCAACCTCTTTTTCATCATATAATACGGTATCGGTCAGCCCGCGCCTTGTGGTAAGCACCTCGATATTGTCGTCTATAAGCTGGACAGCGTCCATGTCGCCGGTCACGATCCTGACCTTATGGCCTTCCGCTTCAGCTTTTTTTGCAAGAGTCCCGATTATGTCATCGGCTTCGTATCCCTCAAGTTCATATACCGGAATGTCGAATGCTTCCGCGGCGCGCCTAACATACGGCATCTGTTCGGAAAGGGTGGGGGGAGCTTTTTGTCTGGTGGCCTTGTATTCCTTGTATTCCTTGTGCCTGAAGGTAGGGGCCGCTTTATCGAACGCGATGATGATGAGTTTCGGCTTTTCCTCCACGATCTTCAGAAGCATGGTGGTAAATCCGTAGATAGCGTTGGTGACCTGACCTTTTGAGGTCTTCATGGTGTCGGGAAGCGCGTAGAACGCCCGATATGCCAGGCTGTTCCCGTCGATCAAAATGATATCTGGTTTCGTTTTAGCTGAAGTCATCGTTCACGAATACTAACATAGGGGTGAAAAGGAGGCAAACCAACGTAAACTCAAAAGTCAAAGGGTAAGGGTCAAAAGTACAGTTCAAAAGTCAAAATTTATGAAAAATCTTTGAATTATTAGTTGTATTTTTGACTTTCTACTTTTGAATTTTGACTTTTAAATAATGAATCAGAAAGGGCAAGAATATGAGCGCGTATTAGGACTTTTCTCCCAGCTGGTATCTTACGAACCTGCGGATGATTATATTCTCCCCGATCTTGGCAGCGATCTCCGAAAGGAGGTCTTTAATGGGCTTCTTCGGGTCCTTGATGAACGGCTGGTCAAGCAGGCATATCTCCGAATAGAACTTCTCAAGGCGCCCCAGAACTATCTTTTCAACGGCCTTTTCGGGCTTTCCTTCCTGTTTTGCCTGAGATTCCATAATGTCCTTTTCATGCTGGATGATCCCGTCAGGCACATCGTCCCTTGATATATATTGCGGATTTGAAGCGGTTATCTGCATAGCAATATCCTTGACGAAAGCCTGGAATTCTATGTTCCGGGCCACGAAGTCAGATTCGCAATTTATCTCGACGATGACGCCGACCTTGCCCCCGATATGGATGTAGCTGTCGATTATGCCTTCAGCGGCCATCCTGCCTGCGCGCCTTGCCGCCGACACGATGCCCTTTTTCCTCAGGATCTCGATCGCTTTTTCGGCGTCACCTTTAGCTTCCTGAAGAGCTTTTTTGCAGTCCATCATCCCTACGCCTGTCTTTTCGCGCAATGCTTTTACTGCTTCAGTTGTGATTTCCATTTTGTTCTCCCGGTGAAAGCTAGAAGCCCGTTCTTTTCTCTTCCTCTTCTTCCTTGAAGGGCTCAATGTTGATCAGCTGGGTCTCCTCGATCTCCTCTTCCTTAGCGACCAGCTCGACCTCTTCCAGCGTCGACGGCACGGCGATATCCTCAATGCCGAATTCCGCAGGGGATGTTCCCTGCCTTCCGGCAAGTACCGCGTCCGCGATAACGGATGTTATGAGCCTGATCGATTTTATCGCATCGTCATTGGCGGGGATCGGGTAGTCGACCTCGTCCGGATCGCAGTTCGTGTCCACAATGCCAGTGATAGGTATCTTCAGCTTTCTTGCTTCTTTAACGGCAATGGTCTCTTTTTTGGTGTCGACGATGAAGATGGCTGTGGGGGGATTGAGCATTTCCCTTAGGCCGCCAAGACCTTTTACCATCTTCAGGTATTGCCTTTTAAGGTTGGCCACTTCCTTCTTCGGCAGCTTCTCAAAAGTACCGTCCTGTTCCATTCTTTCGATATCTTTCATGCGTGCTATGTTCTTCTTTAAGGTCTTGAAGTTCGTCAGAGTTCCGCCAAGCCACCTTTGGTTCACGTAGAACATGCCGCATCTCTTTGCTTCCTCGGCGATGGCCTCCTGGGCCTGTTTTTTTGTCCCGACGAAAAGGATCGTGCCGCTGTTCTTTGCGGTTTCCTTGATGAAATTATAGGCTTCTTCAATCAGCGGTATGGTCTTGTGAAGATCGATGACATGGATGTCATTCCTGGAGGCATAAATATACCTTTTCATTTTCGGGTTCCATCGATGGGTCTGGTGCCCGAAATGAACGCCTGCTTCAAGCAGCTCCTTCATTGTGATTACCGCCAATTTACTTCCCTCCTTAAAACAACAAGTGGTTATTATATCAGCGCTTTTTCGCGTTCGCAAGTGAAATTTGACAGCCCGGGATTTGCAATCAAATCTGTTTGTCGGTATACTAATATCAAAGGCAATGCCTAACATACAAGAAAACCTCCTTAAGATCACGGAGCGTATTTCTTCTGCCGCAAAACGTGCGAACAGAAACGCTTCTGAGGTAAGGATTATCGCCGCGACCAAGGATGTGCCTGCGGAAATGATAAGAGAATCGGTTTTCCATGGCGTCAAGGATATCGGGGAGAACAGGATCCAGGAAGCTGAATCGAAATATGATAAGCTGAGCGACCTTCCGATAACATGGCACATGATAGGGCATCTCCAAACAAACAAGCTAAAAAAGGCGCTCAGGATGTTCTCTGTGATCCAGTCGGTGGACAGCCTGGAACTGGCCGAGAAGATAAGCGAGGAAGCGGGAAAAGCCGGCAAGAGCGTGGAAATACTTCTTGAAATAAACACTTCTGGGGAAGCCAGTAAATATGGTATTATACCTGAAAAAGCAGAAGAAATGGCCGAAAGCATTTCAATGCTACCGAACCTGTCTTTAAGGGGGCTCATGACGGTAGGGCCCCTCACTGGCGACAAGGAAAGGATTAGGGGCTGCTTCAGGCTATTAAAAAGCCTTAAAGACAGGATATCGGCGAGGGGATACCCGAAAGTTGAGTTGAAATATCTCTCAATGGGGATGAGCGATGATTTTGAGATGGCCATTGAGGAAGGCGCCAACATGATCAGGGTAGGCCAGGCCATCTACGAACAACCGCATAAACATTGATCGATAACGATCCTTAATAAAGGAGGGATAAGATATGGTCGACAGTATAATAAAGAGGGCAAAGGCGTTCATAGGTCTTGAGGACAGCGGGGAGGTTTCTGTTGAGGGAGGGGGGAAAGTGGAGAAGAAAAGGGAGGATATAAGGGAGGTATTGCGCCCGAAAAAGAGCAGCAACAGCAATGCGGATTACGAGATAATGGTCTATGAGCCAAGGGTCTATGAGGATTCGCTCCAGATGGCGGCCCAGCTCCGGCAGGGCAATCCTGTTGTCATCAACCTGCAGCAGCTCGATCCTACCGAGGGCACAAGGCTCATCGATTTTGTTTGCGGCACCGCTTATGCGATAGACGGGCACATGATCAAGATAGGCGAGTCGATATTCCTTTTTACGCCAAGCAACATCTTGATCTCTGATTTCGTTGAGAGGGAGTCGATAGGCGAGCAGATCGAATCTTCAAACGAAGACGCAAGAAAGTCCTTCTTTGGGAGATAGTGAGACGCAGAAAGGATATTGATGACAGGTCGTATTTGCTTCATAGGCGGCGGGAAGATGGCGGAAGCTCTGATCAGAGGGCTTATCATGTCAGGTACCGCCAATAAAAAGAACATAATCTCTTCCGACATTGACCGAAAAAGATCGGGCTACTTAAAGAAAAGGTACGGCATCGGGATCGCCAGGGATAATGTGTCGGCATTCAAGAACGCAAGCGTTATCGTTCTATCAGTAAAACCCCAGAACATGGCGGGTGTTGTTTCTGAAATAAGGCGCGCGGTCAGAAGGGACCAGCTGGTCATATCGATAGCGGCAGGCATATCGATCAAAGGACTTCAGAAGGCACTTCCCGGCGTGCCTGTCATTCGAACCATGCCGAACAATCCGGCACTGATAGGGGAAGGGATGACGGCGATCTCCATGGGAAAACATGCAGGGGCAAAACACGTTAAGACGGCACAAAAAATATTCGGATCGGTTGGAGATGTTGTTCTGATCCCCGAAAAGCTCATGGATGCGGTAACGGCCCTCTCAGGAAGCGGCCCGGCATTTGTGTATGAGTTCCTTTCCGGGATGGTGAACGGCGGTATCAGGGCGGGGCTTGGCAGGGTGGCGGCGGAAAAGCTTGCAAGGAAAACGATCCTTGGCGCTATAAGGACCGTTGAATTGACCGGAAAGTCGCCAAAGGACCTCGTAAGGATGGTAGCTTCTCCCGGCGGGACCACGGAAGCAGGATTGAAAGTGCTTGGTAAAAACAGGTTTGGGGAAATCATAAAAGGGGCTATAATAAGCGCGGCGAAAAGATCCAGAGAGATCAGCCGGCGCTATTGTGTATGATCCAAATTATCGAAACTATAATTAATCTCTTGTTCAGCATATATTATATCCTTATCTTGATAAGGGCGTTCTTGCCGTTCATTCCGCATAACAAATACCATCCGCTCCTAAAGCCCGTGTATAATGCAACCGAGCCGATGCTCGGCGTTGTAAGAAGGGGATTGCCGCCGTCAAAGATCGGGATCGACGCATCGCCTTTTATAGCATTGATCCTATTATGGCTTCTGCAGCAGTTCATTTTTCTGATCATCCATACTGTGTTCCTGCAAAAGTGACCGACTTATAAGGATAATATCTGTTTTTAGCCATGGAAGAAAAAGGCGCAAAGGGAACATTAATATTTAGCGTGAAGGTCAAGCCTTGTTCATCTATGAACAAGATAATCGGAATGGAAGGGGATACATTAGAGGTCAAATTAAATGCGCCTCCGGTCGAGGGGGAAGCCAATAAAGCATTGGTCGATCTTTTGTCGGAAAGTCTGGGCATTAATAAGGCAAGCGTGCATATAGTACGCGGCTTAAGATCAAGGAACAAGCTGATCAGGGTATGCGGATTGACGAAGCAGGAATTCATGGGAAGGATAGGAATATGACCGAGATAAAAATACCAAAAGACCTGATGCAAAGGTACCTTCAGGACAAGGAGAAGGCTCCCGTTTCCATCCTGACGTATGAGCGCCTTGGATCGGGCTGGCACGGCACAGGATACAGGATCAAATACGATGTCGGAGGAAAGACAAAGGACGTGATCCTCAGGACCCTGAAGCCCGTTGACTTTTCCCATGATTACGCTTCAGATCGGGCTAAGGTGTTCATCCTGCAGCATGAGCTTTCCGGAGCTATCCCGAAACATATTACATCGATCGATGTGGGCGGTTACGCGAACGCGGGGGGTGGCGAGCTTTTTTCCTTGGGGAAGGCAAAGGAGTTTTTTCAGATCGTTGAGGTGGCGGAAGGCGAGCCGTATGTAAAAGATTTCTCAAGGATACTGAAGGACGGCAGGATCGACGAAAATGACAGGAAAAAAGCAAAGATGCTTTCCGATTATCTGGTTGACCTTCATGACAAGAAGTTCGAGGGCCCTAAAGAAGCTTCCGATTCGATCAGGCGCAGGCATTCAAGGGATGCGATAGGGCACGGCGAGATGATGCTTGGCGTGATAGACACTTACCCCAAGAATAAATGGATAAGCGACGGGCAGCTAACGGATCTGATATGCCAGGCGGCAAGATTCAGGGAGAAGGTAAAGGACATTCCCTTCATACCTAGGAGGATGCATGGTGATTTCCATCCGGCCAACGTGATGTTCAAGGGTTTGGATTTTCAAGTTCTGGACGCGTCAAGGGAGATGTACGGGGATCCCGCTGACGATGTTACAACGATGGCCTTGAACTATATATGGTTCGCCGTGATGCAGCGCGGAAAGTTCGACGGCTCGTTCAGCGAGCTGTTCAAGGTCTACTGGGATAACTATTTTTCAAGGACAAAGGACAAGCTGGTCCCAAGGACAGCGGCGCTTTATTTCGCTTTCAGGTGCGTGGTCGTAGTGCACCCGGTATTCTATAAGGACCAGAACAATAATGTGAGGAAGAAGATGATAAGGTTCGCGAGCAATGTGTTATCGGACGATCATTTTAAACCATCGAAGATAAATGATTATTTGAGGTAAAAATGACTTTTGCCATTTGGATAACAGGTCTCCCCGGTTCAGGTAAAAGCACGATCGCCAGGGAATTGGTCAAGCGGCTTGAGGGCGTTGAGTATCTTAGGCTTGACGAAATAAGGAAGAAATTCATCAAGAGCCCCAGGTTCACGGCAGAGGAGCGGGAATTCGTGTATCGCGCGTTCGCCGAGGAGGGGATAAAAGCCCTCAAACAGGGCAAGAACGTTCTCTATGATGCGACCGCGCACAAGATGAAGTGGAGGAACTTCGCGAGGGGCAGGATAGAGGAGTTCATGGAAGTGAATGTTAAGTGCCCGATTGAGACGTGCATTGAACGAGAAAGCAGGCGAAAGAACGATCATGTTGCTGCCGACCTGTACAGGAAGGCGCTTGAAAGGAGAAAAACCGGGAAAGTATTTGAGGACGTGGGGGAGGTCGTCGGCGTTGATGTTCCTTATGAGGAGAATCCGGATGCGGAAATGGCCATCTATTCCGACAGGATGGAGGCGGATGAGGCAGCAAGTCTCATCTTTAACGAAATAAAGAGGAGGAAATGGATAAAATGAGCGAAATGTTTGAGATGTTCCGTTTGATAGGCGAAGACCTTTACAGGCGGGGGCTGATAGACTCTCACGGCGGGAGCATAAGTGTCCGGTCCGGTGAAAGGATATTCATTAATAGCAGGGATTGCATGCTAGCACACTTAAAGACGGAGGATATCGTTGAGGTTGGGATCGAACCAAGCGAAAGCGACAGCAAAGCCTCAAGAGAGCTTCAGGTCCACCGGGCAATTTATAAAGAAACGGCATATACGGCCATAGTGGAAGCGCATCCGCCGAAAGCGATAATATTATCCGTCAATGAGAGCAAGATAATCCCGCAGGATGCAAAGGGTGCCTTGTTCATTAAATCGGTCCCGGTTGTAAAGGTCAGGGATAAGATCGGTTCCGATGAGGTCAGCAGGCTGCTGCCGCCCATTTACAGGTCGGATTATGTTATAGCTGTCGTGAAAGATTATGCGAGCTTTGCGGTCGGCAAAACCCTGGAAGAGGCATTAAAATATACGACCTGCCTCGAGCAGTCATGCGAGATCCTTCTGTACTTAAAGCTTCTGGAGCGTAAGGAGATAAAAGCGCCTGAACCCGCACAAAGAAGAAGGGCCATCCCTCCGAGCATCGGGGTCATGGACAGGGAAAGGGACAAGAGAAGATTCCATAGATAATTTGATCCAAATTCGGCAGGAAAGCAGTGTTTGCCCATGGAAGATATTAATTGCAGCAAGCTTTTAGAAAAGATCAAAAAAAATAATCCCGATGCAGACCTTCAGCTCATCCGCAGAGCTTTTGAATTCTCAAAGGAGAAGCATAAAGGCCAGAAGAGAATATCGGGGGACCCATATATAACGCATCCACTGTACGTTGCGGAGATACTTGCGGACAGCGAACAGGATGAAAGCACGATAGTTGCAGCATTGCTCCACGATACCGTTGAGGACGGGGTCGCGACAAAGGAAGAACTTCAAAAACACTTCGATGAAGAAGTGGCAAGACTGGTCGAGGGCGTGACAAAGCTCGGCCAGCTGGTCTTTGAATCAAAAGAGGTCCGTCAGGCCGAGAATTTCAAGAAGATGTTCTTGGCAATGGGGGAGGATATCCGCGTCATCATAATCAAGCTGGCGGACCGCTTGCACAACATGATGACACTGCAGTATCTGCCGCCGGAAAAGCAAAAAGAAACGTCACAAGAAACAAGGGACATCTTCGCGCCGCTTGCCCACAGGTTAGGCATGTGGGACATCAAATGGAGACTGGAGGACCTTGCGTTCAGCTTCCTGGAAAATGAAAGGTTCACGGAAATAAGGAACAAGATCGTTGACAGGAGAGAGCAAAGGGAAAATTTCATCAATGATTTCATTGATAATGTAAGGTCCGTCCTTGACAAATTGAACATCAAATATGACATAGCCGGCAGGCCAAAACATTTTTACAGCATATACAGGAAGATGGTGGAGCAGAACCTTGAGTTCGATGACCTTTACGACCTGCTTGCGGTCAGGATAATAGTCGAAAGCGTGAAAGATTGTTATGCTGTCCTTGGTGTGATGCATGCAGCATGGAAGCCGATACCCGGAAGGTTCCATGATTATATCGCAATGCCGAAATCGAACGGTTATCAGTCGCTCCATACTACAGTGATCTCCGACACGGGGAAGCCCGTGGAGATACAGATCAGGACCGGTGAAATGCACATAATCGCGGAGTACGGTGTTGCCGCGCACTGGAGATATAAGGAAGGCGGAGAATCAAAGGATTTCGATCAAAAGATGGCCTGGCTGCGTTCGATACTTGAGCTTCAGGGCGAGCTCAAGGATGCCAAGGACTTCATGGAAAGCCTGAAGATAGACCTGTTTGCGGATGAAGTGTTCGTGTTCACTCCCAAAGGTGAAGTGCACAGCCTGCCTGTCGCCGCCACCCCGATCGATTTTGCATACAAGATACACACTGAAATCGGACATAGGTGCATAGGGGCGAAAGTAAGCGGCAAGATCGTACAACTGAGCCATAAACTTAAGAACGGCGATATTGTCGAGATAGTGACGGGTAAGGTCGACAATCCGAGCATCCATTGGCTGAACTTCTTAAAGACTTCCGCCGCAAGGGCGAAGATAAAAGCCTTCTTTAAGAAGCAGAGAAGGGAAGAGAACATCGAAAGAGGAAGGCGGCTATTGAAAGAAGAGATCGAAAAGCTGATGCTCGCTCCGGCCAAGGCATTAGCAGAGGACATTGTCGGGAAAGTAATAACCGAGCACTCGGTCTCGAGTTTCGACGACCTTCTTGTAATGATAGGTTACGGCGAGCTTTCAGCATACAAGGTGGCGCGGGGCATCAGGAAAGTATTGGAGCGGGTACAGGAGGTGCCTCCCATAGAAGAAGAAGTGTTGAAGCCAACGCTTGCTCCCGAGCCAAAAGTAAGACTTAAGGAAGGGGTCAAGGTGGTTGGACTTGATAATGTTCTGGTAAAGCTTTCTAAGTGCTGCCGTCCGCTTCCGGGCGAGGAGATCGTGGGCTTCATAACAAAAGGCAGGGGCGTCGCCATACACAAGAGGGACTGCCATAATCTGGCCACCTTAGAACAACCACAAGAGAAATTCGTAGTGGTCGAATGGCAAAAGCCTTACAGCGCGTTCTATCCAGTTGAGATCGAGGTGGAAGCTTTTGACCGCGTGGGCGTGCTCAGGGACATTCTTGATAAGATCGCCGAGATAAAAACAAACGTGAGCGCCGCGAACGTGAGGACCAAAAGGGGAAGCGTGGCCATTATCAGGCTTGTAATAGATGTTTCCGACATTGAGGGATTGAACAGAGCGATCACCGCGGTCAGACGGGTGTCGGACGTTTATGATGTATATCGAATGGACCATAATAAAGGTGGGCAGAAGGTGTAACCTATTAAAAGGTAAGGAAGTGAACTAATAATGACAAGAGCGGATCATCGGATATTATTAATAATGTTTATTATCGTATTACTTGGCTCTCAAGCGTTCGCCTGGTTGAGGGATGCCGACATAAAGGGATCTCGAGACTGCTTGTCGATCGGCTATAACTCACTGGACAGTATAAATTTTGCTGCAGAAAAAATTATTGACAGGGTAACAAGCATTGGGCTGTTACATTTACCGGGAAAATGCAGATCAGGACTGACTAACGCTTACGAGGTCACTTACAATAAACAATTCGCGGCTGGCAAAGAAGGGGAATGGTCATATTCCTGGATGCTTGGAGCGATCTACGCGGATTCCTGGTTGGACCGTCCCGGGAACAGTGCAGTTCCATGGTTGGGCATAGCGTTAAGTCGTCAGATCAGCGACATTGATCGGATGAGGCTGAGCTTCAATATGTTCGATTATTTCGAATATGCGCGCAAGCTGGATGACAACAAAGAAATAGCTTTTTGCCTGGGCTCGCAGATGTTCAACTTCAAGTTCATGTTCTAAAATCCCCAAAGTCATTCTAGATAACAAAAGAATATATATGATATAATGCCTTGGTGTTTTTTATGGACTTTTTTTCTTTATCGGGCCAGGAAAGAGTAAAGAGGATATTGCAACAGGCATTCTTGAAGGGCAGGGTACCCTCGGCTTATCTGTTCATTGGCCCTCGTTTGGCGGCGAACGCTTCCACGGCGATCGAATATGCAAAACTCGTTAATTGCAGTTCTCACGGTAAGGTCTGCGGTTCTTGCGAGAACTGTTCAAAGATAGAACGGGGCATCCATCCGGACGTCATGGTGGTCAGTCCCGAAGGGTCAAATATCAGCATCGACAGGATAAGGGAGATAGCGGTTTTCACGCGATATGGCCCGGCTTTCGGCAGGATGCGCATCGTCATCGTTGATCAAGCCGACTATATGAGCAACGAAGCCCATGCCAGCTTTCTGAAGACGCTTGAGGAACCTGCGGAAAACGTTCTTTTTATACTTATTACATCAAGGGAGAATCTGGTGCCGGCGACCGTTGCTTCAAGGTGCCAAAAGGTGAGTTTCTCCGATGTGGAAACAGAGCTTACTAAGGAGGATGCGGACCATTTTACCGGTTTGATCGATGTGCTGCGAAGTTCTGACGAAGGCCAAGCGATCAATTTATGGGGCGAATCTTCCGATTCGTCTTTCGACGCGTCTTTCAACGGATCCTTGGATGCGGAAGGCTCGAAAAGCGCCCTCGATAAGTTAATGACCTTTTTCAGGCGGAATGTTTTTGCGGACAGGAAGAAGGACCGGGCGTACATTGAAGCGGTCCGGACGGTATCGAGCTGCTACAGGGCTATAGAGAGAAAAGCGAATTTGAAACTGGCGCTTGACGTGATGTTCCTGAATTTAAGGGAGGTCTTAAATGGCTGACAACCTGGTCATAAGATTAAGGAAATTTTACAGGATATGCCCGATCACCGGTTATAAGGAAGCATCCATAAGGGTCGGTGCATATGTGGTGGTGGAAACGAACCGCGGGCTTGAATCAGGCCAGATAGTTTCTTACTCCAGGGGATTGCCAAAGGGCATGGACCGGGACGTCAGGCTCAGGAAGGTCATAAGATACGCCTCTGATGAGGATATAAAAAAGATCGGCAGGATTGAAAAGAAAGAGGACGAAGCCTTGAAGACCGCAAATAAGAAGGTTTTGGAGCACGAGCTCCCGATAAAGTTCATCAGCGCCGAATATCTCTTTGATGACACGAAGGTTCATTTTTATTACAAGATCACTGAAGCAAAAAAAGGATTGAACCTTAAGGAGATCACAAAGGACCTTGCGTCGATATTACAGGCCAAGATCAATATGCATCAGGTAAGCCCAAGGGACGAGGCCAAGTTTTACGGGGGATTGGGGCCGTGCGGAAGGCCTCTTTGCTGCATGGTGTGGCTTGATAAGCCGAGGCATGTTACTGTGAAAATGGTGAAGGAGCAGGGGATCCAGATTGGCTCTATAAAAACAGCGGGGATTTGTGGTAGACTAATGTGTTGCATGCAGTATGAGCATGAGGAACAGGGAAAGCAGAAGTAAGGATTATAACGGGGGTGTGAAGGTGGGCTGTATTTTTTGCGACATTGCATCAGGGAAAATACCGGCCAAGAAGGTGTATGAGGACGATAAGATAATCGCTTTTGACGATATTGCACCTCAGGCTCCCGTGCATGTTATTGTCATTCCAAAGAAGCATTTGAGCGGAATAATGGCGATAGATGACAAGCAGGCGGATCTGATCACCAACATTTTCAGGGCTGTGAAGGGGATCGCAAAAAAGAAGAACGTAGAGTCTTCAGGTTTTAGAGTGGTCGTAAACCATGGGAAGGATGCGGGGCAGGCGGTCGAGCATCTGCATTTCCATGTTATCGGGGGAAGGGCTATGGAATGGCCACCCGGCTAGATTAGGAAGGTGTTTTATGGTAAAGATAAATATACGGAAGGATGAACCTATCGATAAAGCTCTTCGCAAATTCAAGACGAAGCTGAAGAGGGAAGGGTTTTTCGATGAGCTCCGCAAACGGGAGTTCTATGAAAAGCCGAGCCAGCAAAAACGAAAAGAGCTGGAAAAGGCCAAACGGAAGGAATTCCGCAGGAGAAAAGAAGAAGAGTAATAGACTGCTCGCGATACATGAAAACCATTGATCGTTATATTTCAAGCGAGTTCATCGCTCCTTTTATGCTTGGGATCATTGGGTTCATCCTTATAATGATTACAGATCTCCTTTTTACCTATACTAACCTGATCATCAATAAGGGTGTGCCGCTGCTCGTGGTCCTCAAGCTCATGATATTCAAGCTACCGGCCATAATGGTCCTTACTTTTCCTGTTTCAACGGTGTTCGCGACCAGCATGATACTTGGCCGAATGTCCCATGATAACGAGATAATCGCGCTCAGGACGAGCGGAGTGCCGCTTGCGCGCATAGGCCTTCCGATACTGATGATCGCTGTTGCGGTGAGCTTTGCTTCCTACTTTACCAATGAGCACCTGGTCCCGTGGACCAATCATATCTCGGAGAACATAATAAGGCAGATGATCCTGAAACAGCCTATTCCGGAGATAAAGGAGAACATCTTTTTTAAGGATGCAAGCAATAGGTACTTTTATGTTAATAAGGTCGACTTAAAACGCAATGCGCTAGAGGGCGTCATGATATACGAGACTGAGGGATCGAATTTCCCGCGGGTCATAACTGCAAAGAAGGCCGTTTATGCAAAGACAACCTGGCAGCTCCAGGAAGGTGTCATCCACAGGTATGACAAGACGGGAGCGATAGAATATCAGGCGAGGTTCAACCGCATGGAAGTGCTTGTTGATGAGAGCATCATAAATTTTTCTGACCAGAGGACCACTTATGAGATGAACAGCAAGGAACTGGGAGCTATCGTTCAGATGTTGAACAAAGGAGGCGTCAATACTGCTGCCCTCACTGTTGACCTTCTGATGAAGGTTTCCGTGCCTTTCACATGCTTTGTTTTTGCCTTGATTGGCATTCCTTTCAGCTTACAGGGGGTCAGGAGCGGCAGGACATGGGGAGCCTTGTTCACCGTGATGCTCATCTTCACTTTTTATGTTTTTGCATCGATATTCAGGTCGCTCGGGCATGGGGGCATTATCCACCCGGTCGTTGCGGCTTGGTTCCCTAACGCTCTTTTTGGCGGGATCGGATCGGTATTATTGATAAAGAAAGCATGGCTTAATTGATCATGAACGCAAAATCCGAATTGCTGAAAAAGGACCTCAAGAAGAAACCAAGGGACCCGAAGATCCTTAGGAACCTTGCCAGGGTGCTTCTCTTTGAAAAGAAATATAAGGAAGCAAGGTCGCGGTACCGCATTGCACTGCTTTATAATCCAAGGCTCCTCATAGGGATACTTCTCGATTTTGAAGCAGTCCTTGAAGAAAGGCCCGACGACATTTCTGCCATGCTTTTATTGGCCGACCTGTTCCTTTATGTGGGAGATGTTGATTCCGCGATAGTTGAGCTTGAAGAGGTCCTGGACCTGGATCCTAAAAGGGCGGATGTTTATAACGTTCTGGGCAGGTTATGCCTGAAAAAGCAGGATTTTGACGAGGTAATAAGGATCCTTGAGCAGGCCATGTCGCTCGGCCTGAAAGATATCAGCATTACGGAGATGCTTGCGGGCACCTATATTGAAAAAGGAAGGACCCTTGACGCGATATCGCTTTACAAGGGGCTTGTTAACCTGGCTCCCGGCAATAAGAACTATTTAAGGATATTGGGTGAGCTTTTTGAAAGGGAGGCAAAGCACGATGACGCTGTACGCAGCTATATGAGCATGCTTGAGGACGGCGTTGACCTTATACAGGAGGTGGCATACAAGCTGGAAGGCCTTGCCAAGAAGACGCCTGATAACACCTTCATTTTGGAGAGCCTTGCCGATGTATATGTTAAGTTGATAAACCCCGGCTCAGCCGTTCTTCAATGTAAAAGGATCTTTGCGATCGACAGGGGCAAGATCGACCTCGTAATAAAAAAGTACCAGGATATACTTTACAGATTTCCTGATGAGCCGGCCACACTTATCGCGCTTGGTGAAGCGCTGATAGAGAAGAACGAGCTCACTGCAGCGGCAGAGAAGTTCAGGAACCTTATAAAATACAGCGACGATCATCTTGATGATGCCATAGCGGGATACAGGAAAGTGCTCGATAAGTACGAGGGGCAGGCTTTGGCGCACGAGCTGCTGGGCGATGCATATTATAGAAAAGGGCAGGTCGAGGAATCATTGGGCGAGTATTTAAGGACGTTAAGGCTCGATCCCACATCGGGCAAGAGCATAACATCAAAGTGCAAGCAGTTAATCAAATTGAGCCCCAACATGATACTTGCGCACCACGTGTTAGGCGAGGCTTACATCGTTTGCGGAGAGTTCAAGAGCGCTGCGGAGGAAGCAGAATTCATGATATATATCGACAAAAATTACCCCCCTGCCTATGTCATTCTGGGCGACGGATATATGGGGCTCGGGAACATCATGAAAGCGATAGAGTCGTACTCCACGGCGATACAGCTTGATCCGTATAACACAATGATCCACGAAAAGAACAAAAAAGCGCACATGGTCTCCTTTGATGATGAGGTTAAATCAATAAAGAAGCGCATAGAGGAATCGTCCTGGAAGCTGGGCCTGCATCTTGACCTTGCAAAGGTTTATATTCTGAAGCGGGATTTTGAAGAAGGCCTGAAGGAGCTTCAAGCTGCCGCCAAGGACAACTCGCGAGCGCCTTTTGCCTACAACACTCTGGGACTGATCTTTATGGAGGAGGGAAGGTTCGATCTGGCGGCCATGCAATTCGAGAAATCTTTGGGGATGATCCCTAAGGAATTGCAGGATTTCGCGAAAGTGGTGAGGTTCAACCTCGGGTCAGCTTACGAAGCGATCGGTGCGGTCAATGAAGCGGTAGGCGAGTACGAGAAGATATTGCAGGAGGATATCGATTTTGGAACGCTCCAGGGAAGGATAAAGCTGCTGGGCAACTGCGGACCGAGCTCCCTAAGGAACAAAACTATAGCGGTCGT